>Ga0082335_1009682_pt1 | contig 10266 bp, 9 predicted proteins | sample Subgrocontami58m_FD_72375 | JGI IMG/M metagenome (GOLD analysis project Ga0082335, IMG submission 72375) | Subsurface groundwater microbial communities from S. Glens Falls, New York, USA - GMW37 contaminated, 5.8 m (SPADES assembly) (version 2) ... | reverse complement strand
GCGCTCAGGAGTTCAGCGCCTCCCCCACGCGCTCGGGCGTCGCCGGCATGTTGATGTGCTTGCCGCCCAGCGCATCGACGATGGCGTTCATCACCGAGGGGAGCGAGCCCGCGCAACCCGCCTCGCCACACCCCTTGGCGCCCAGCACGTTGGTCTTGGCCGGTACCGAGTGGTAGTCGATCTTGAAGAACGGCGCGTCCGCCGCGCGCGGCAGGGCGTAGTCGGTGAAGCTGCCGGTCAACGGCTGGCCGTCTTCGCTGAAGACGACGCGTTCGAACATCGCCTGGCCGATGCCCTGCATCACCCCGCCGTGGCTCTGGCCTTCGACCAGCAGTGGGTTGATGACCGTGCCGAAGTCGCCGACCATCGTGTACTTGACCACCTCCACGACGCCGGTGTCGGGATCGATCTCGACCTCGGCCACATGTGCGCCGTTGGGGAAGGCCGAGGGCGCCGCCTCGTGGACGTGGCTGACGTCGAGCGTGGCGGGCACGCCCTCGAGCAGCTTCATGCCGCCCCGCAGCCGCTCGGCCAGCTCCATGATGCCGATGCCGCGGTCGGTGCCGACGATGGTGAAGCGGCCGGCCTGGAATTCGATGTCGGCGGCCGAGGCTTCGAGCGCCACGCCCGCGATCTGCTTGCCCTTGTCGATCACCTTGTCGGAGGCTTCGACGATGGCAGCGCCCGAAGCCATGATCGACTTCGAGCCGCCGGTGCCGCCGCCTGCGATCAGCAGGTCGCTGTCGCCCTGGATCAGCTTGATCTTCCTGAACGGGATGCCGAGCTTGGTGGTCAGCACTTGGGCGAAGGCCGACCAGTGCCCCTGGCCGTAGTCGAGCGTGCCGGTGATGATGCTAACGTCGCCGTTGGGCTCGAAGCGGATGCCGCCCATCTCGTTCGTCGGCGGCGCCGTGACTTCCAGATAGTCGCCAATGCCCATGCCGCGCAGCTTGCCGCGCGCCTTGCTCTCGGCCTTGCGGCCGGCGAAGCCGTCGACGTCGGCGAACTTCAGCGCCTTGTCGAGCAGGACGGAGAACTCGCCCGAGTCGTAGACCGTGCCTGACGCGGTCTTGTAGGGCATCTCCTCCGGCCTGATGTGGTTGCGCTTGCGCATCGCGATCTGGTCGATGCCCATCTCGCGCGCCGCGGTGTCGATCAGGCGCTCCATGAAGTAGTTGGCCTCGGGCCGGCCGGCGCCGCGATAGGCGCCGATCGGCGAGGTGTGGGTGAAGCAGACCTTGGTCGCGACCTCGATCAGCGGCGTGCGGTAGATGGCGGCGAGGTTGCGGGTGACGCCGAGCGCGCCCATGGCCGCGCCGACGTTCGAAAGGTAGCCGCCGAGATTGGCGTAGCCGATGAGCCGTACAGCGAGAAAGTTGCCATCCTTGTCGAGCGCCAGTTCGGCGTCGAAGTCGTGGTCGCGCCCATGCTGGTCGGACAGGAAGCTGCCGCTGCGGTCGTCGGTCCATTTCACCGGCCGGCCGAGGATCTTCGCGGCGTGGAACATGCCGGCATACTCGGGGTAGGGCGATCCCTTCATGCCGAACGAGCCGCCGACATTGCCGGTGAGGATCCGCATCTGTGCCGGCTTGACGCCGAGCAGGGCGGCCATCTGGTGCTTAAGTCCGAACACGCCCTGATTGCCGGCCTGGAAGGTGTAGCGGTCGCTCGCCTTGTCGTAGGCCGCAACGGCCGAGCGCGGCTCCATGGCACAGACGACGATGCGATTGCTCACCAGGTGCAAGCGCGTGACGTGCGCGGCCCTGGCGAAGGCTTCCGCGACCTTGGGCGCGTCGCCATAGTGATAGTCGGCACAGACATTGCCGGGCACGTCATCGAACACCACGGGGGCGCCGGGCTGCGCGGCCTCGCGGGCCTCGGTGACGGCGGGCAACGCCTCGATGTCGATCCCGACCGCTTCGGCCGCGTCCCTGGCCTCTGCCTGTGTCTCGGCGACGACGAAGGCCACCGGGTCGCCGACGAAGCGCACCTTGTCGGTGGCGAGCGAATAGCGTGTCGGCGTCTTCATTGGCGAGCCGTCGCGCTGCGGCACCATCATCACCGTCTTCAGCGCGCCGTAGCCCGCGGCGTTGAGGTCGGCGCCGGTCCAGACGCCGAGCACGCCCGGCATTCCGCGCGCTTCCTCGGTGTCGATGCCCTTGATGATCCCGTGCGCCATCTGGCTGCGTACCATCACGCAATAGACCTGATTCTCCAGGTTGACGTCGTCGCTGTAGCGGCCTTCCCCTTTAAGTAGGGTCGGGTCCTCCTGGCGCGGCACGGGCTGGCCGACGCCGAATTTCATCAAATCGAGATTATCCGCAGCGAAAGGCGCGTTCATGGGAACCCATTCCAAAAGAGGGAAAATTAGACCGCGACTATAGCGCAGGCGGGCATGCGCTGTGCTAGTGATTCAAGCATGTCGAACCTCGATCCCGTCACCTTGACCGTCATCCAGAACGGCCTGATCCAGGTCTGTAACGAAATGGACTTGGCTTTTGTCCGTGCGGCCTTTTCGCCGGTGATTTCCGAGGGCATGGACCGCTCCGATGGCATTTATGACGCGGCCGACGGGTCATTGATCGCGCAAGGCGAGCTGGGCCTGCCGGTCTTCGTCGGCACCATGCAATTTTCGACCCGCGCCGTCATAGAAAGGGTGAAGAGCCACTATGCAGGAAAGGTGGAGCCGGGCGACGTCTTCATCGTCAACGATCCCTATCTCGGCGGCACCCATTTGATGGACGTGCGGTTCGTCAAACCATTCTTCTACAAGGGTGAGGTGTTCGCCTGGCTCGCCAACACCGGCCACTGGCCCGACGTCGGCGGCATGGTGCCCGGTGGGTTTTCGGCCAGCGCCACCGAGGTGGAGCAGGAGGGTCTGCGCCTGCCGCCAGTGAAATTCTTCAAGAAGGGCGAGATGGACCAGGAGATCCTCTCGATCATCCTCAGCAACATCCGCATTGCCGACCAGCGCATCGGCGACATCAAGGCCCAGGCTGCGGCCCTCACGACCGGCGAAGTGCGGCTCACTGCGCTGATCGATCGCTACGGCGCCGACGTCGTGCGCGCGGCGATCGCCGAAATGCGCCATCGCGCCGAGCGCCAGATGCGGGCCAAGATCGCCGGCATTCCCGATGGTGTCTACGAGGGCACCTCTCAGGTCGACAGCGACGGCGTGGTCGACGAACCGCTCACGATCAAAATGAAGGTCACGAAGAAGGGCGAGGCCCTCACCTTCGACATGACGGGCTCGAGCCCACCCTGCCGCGGGCCGATGAACAGCGTCATCGCCACGACCAAGTCGGCGATCTATCTCGCCATAAAACACATCTTTCCCGACGTACCGATCAACGCCGGCACCTTCGAGCCACTGCAGATCGTCGAGCCCGACGGGACCTTCCTTTATGCGAAGTATCCGCGACCGGTCTCAGGTTGCGCGGCCGAGGTGAGCCAGCGCATCGCCGAGGCGGTGTTCGCGGCCCTCACGCATGCGATTCCCGATCTTCTGTTCGCAGCACCCGCCGGCACGTCGGGCAATCTCGGCGTCGGCGGCTTCGATCCCGAGCGCAACCGTTCCTACATCATGTATCTCTTCACCGGCGGCGGATACGGCGGCTTCCAGGGCGGCGACGGTCTCAGCAACGGCTGCTCGACCATCGGCATCTCCAAGATGCCGCCGGTCGAAGTGCTGGAGCAGTTCTACCCGGTCCTGTTCGAGGAATTCTCGCTGCGCGAAGGCTCGGGCGGTGCCGGCGAGTTCCGCGGCGGCTTCGGCATCAACTACGCCATCAAGCTCAGGCGCGGCGAGGCGCGGGTCTCGATGGTGATGGATCACGGCCGTACCGGCCCGCAAGGCGCACGCGGTGGCGCCGCGGGTGCCGTCAACACCGTGGCGGTGACGCAGGGTGGCAACACCTATCGCCCGCCGCATCTTTCCAAGGACCAGGACATCGAGATCGGCGTCGGCGACGTCGTGCGCGTGTCGACGCCGGGCGGCGGCGGCTTCGGCGATCCGGCCAAGCGCGATCCTGGATCGATCGCCCGTGACGTCGCGCGCGGCTACTACACGCCCGAGCAGGCGCGCGAGAAGTTCGGAACGCGGCAAGCCGCGGAATGAGCCTGTTGCGCCGACAGGCGTTTGCCTTGCCTCTGGTTGCGGCCGTGGCGGGCAAGGCCGCAGCCCAGACGACCTGGATCGCGGTGCAGGCCGCCGACAATTCCTTCCTGGTCGATATGCCGGGAAGGCCCATCTACAAGGTGATCGATACCGCGACGCCCTCCGGCACGGCCTTCGTCTACCATTCCTACAGCCTGGAATACCGCAGGCTCTCCTTCGTGGCCCAGACGGCGCTCTATCCGGCCGACATCGACGTCTCGCGGCCGCGCGCCAACCTGCAAATTTCGCTCGATGACCGCGCCCAGCGCCTCGAAGGCGGTAAATGGAGCAAGGTCGATTGGCGCGATGTGCAGGGCGCGACCGCCGTCGAATCGATCGGCCCGATCGCCGGCGGTAGCGCGCTGCGCCAACTCTCGCTGCTGAAGGGCAGTCGCTTCGTGTCGCTGGGCTATCTCGCGCCCGCAGACGCCATGCGCGCGCCCGAGGCCGAACGCTTTTTCCGCTCGCTGAGGCTCACATGACATTGCCGCGCATAAAAGTCCTGGCGCTGGGGGGCACCATCGCCACGCGGCCCGACGCCTCGGGCGCCATGCAGATGGGCCTGGGCGCCGACGATCTCGTGGCTGCGGTGCCGGCGCTCGCGATGCTGGCCGAGATCGATGCCGAGACGGTGTCGAGGGTCGGTAGCCATTCGCTGGGTTTCGACCAGATCCATGCGCTGGCAGCAAGGATCGGCGGGCTCGACGTCGACGGCGTGATCGTGACGCAGGGCACCGACACGCTCGAGGAGACGGCTTTCCTGCTCGACCTGCTGCTCGACCGCGACATCCCGGTGATCGTGACGGCTGCGATGCGCAACCCCGCGCTCACCTCGCCCGATGGGCCGGGCAACCTGCTGGCCGCCGTCCGTGTCGCCTGCGATCCGTGGGTGCGTGCGCATGCGCGCGCGCTGGGCGTGATGGCGGCTATGCTGGACGAGGTCTATGCGGCGGCCGACGTGCTGAAGGTCCATCCGACGCGGCTCAATGCCTTTGCCGCCCCGCAGACCGGCCCGCTCGCAGCCCTGGTCGAAGACCGCGTGGTGCCGCTCTCCCTGCCCGTGCGCGATGCGATGACGCGCGCCCGCGCCCGGATCGGGTCCATGTCGGGCGGCAAGGAGCAGCCCGTGGCGCTCTTCTGGCTGGGGCTCGACGAGCCGGGCTACCTGCTCGAGGCAATGGTCGATCATCGCGACCAGCTGGGCTATCGCGGCGTCGTGCTGGGGGCGATGGGCGGCGGTCACGTGCCGGAGCGCATCGCACCGCTCGTCACGCAGCTCGCGGGCCTGCTGCCCACGGTCGTCTCGCCGCGCGCCGGCGCCGGTGGGCCGATGCTGCGGCAGACCTATGGCGGGCCGAGTTCCGAGATTGCGCTCCGCAAGGCGGGCCTGATCTGGGGCGGCCGCCTGCAGCCGCTGAAGGCACGCGTGCTGCTCGAAACCTGCCTGCGGGGCGGGCTCGATGGTGCAGCGATCGCCGAGGTTTTCGCCGCCTGGGGTTAGATCAGAGTCGCGCCTGCTTTGCTCCGGCGAAGCCGTGCATGCCCATGTGCCATTGCATCGCGACGATTAAGCCCTTGAGTGGCTGCAGCAGGCCCAGCGAGAGCACGAGCACCAGCGGCAGCCAGATCGCCGCATGCGCCCAGTAGCTCGGCATGAAGGCGATCTCGACATACATCGAAAGCGGCACGACCAGGTGGCCGACCAGGATGATGGTCAGGTAGGCGGGAAAGTCATCGGCCCGGTGATGATGGAACGGCTCGCCGCATTTCTCGCAAGCGTCGGCCACCTTCACGAAGGCTCGGAACAGATGGCCTTCGCCGCAGGCCGGACACCGGCCCAGCAGGCCCCGCAGAAGATAGAGGCCGCCCTTCTCCGTTCGCATGCTCGACATCGCCTTCTCCTCTCCTCGTCGCTGGTTGTATGTCCTTACAATTGGACATACATTCAAGGCCATTGGGAGATATTGTATGGAATGGATCCCTACATTGGGCGACCAGCCCGGACCGGTCTACGCAAGCATCGTCGAGGCGCTGACTGGCGATATCGCCTCGGGCCGGCTCCATCGCGGTCAGCGGCTGCCGACGCACCGCGCGCTCGCCAAGGCACTGGGCGTCGATCTCACCACGGTGACGCGCGCCTACAATGAGGCGCGACGACGTGGCCTCACCGAGGCCCGGGTCGGGCAGGGGACCTTCGTCGCCGAAAGCCGCGTGCACGCGCCGCGGGCGGCGGCAGCCGGGGTCGAATTCGACCTGTCGATGAACCTGCCGCCCGAACCGATCGAGGCCGATCTCGAAGGTCGGGTGGCGCGCGGGCTCGCCGCCCTCCAGCGCGACTACGGCGTCTCCGATTTCCTGAGCTACCAGCAGGCGGGCGGCAGCGATGCCGATCGTGGTGTGGCGGCCGACTGGCTGTGCCGCCGAGTCCGCACGGCCGAGGCGAGCCGGCTGGTCGTGTTTCCCGGCACGCAGACGGCGCTCACGGCGCTGTTGCTGGCGCTCACCCGGCCGGGTGATGTCGTGCTGGTCGATCGCCTCACCTATCCCGGCTTCAAGGCGGCGGCGGCCGCGCTCGGCGTGCGCCTGGTCGGCGTGCCGTCTGATGGCGAGGGCATGATCCCCGCGGCATTGGACGAAGCCTGCCGACGCCACGTGCCGAAGGCTGTGTATCTGATTCCCACGATCCACAATCCGACGACTCTCACGATCACGCCGGCCCGGCGCGAAGAGCTTGCCGGCGCGATTCGTCGAAACGACTTGTTGCTGTTCGAAGACGACGCCTACGGTAGCCTCGATCCCAGGGCCCAGCCGATCGCCACCGTGATTCCGGAGCGCAGCTACCTGGCGGTCAGCCTGTCGAAGAACATTGCGCCGGGCCTGAGGGTCTCGTTCCTGCTCGTACCCGATCGCGCTGCCGCCGCCATGCTCGGTAATGCTCTACGCACCGTGGCCCAGATGCCGGTGCCGCTGATGGTCGCACTGGTGATGCGCTGGCTGGCGGATGGCAGCGCCGATGCCATTATCTCAGCCATCGCCGCCGAGGCTGCGGCAAGACAGAAGCTGGCGGCAAAGGCGCTTTCGGGTCAAACTTATGCGGCACATCCGAAAGGGCATCATGTCTGGCTCACCTTGCCGTCGACCTGGACCCGGGCCGAATTCGCAGCGCATGTCCAACGACAGGGGCTTGCCGTGGTAACCAGCGACAGTTTCAGCGTGGATGGCGATCCGGAGCATGCGATTCGCATTGCGCTGGGTGCCGCGCGCAATCGTTCCGAGCTGGTGGGCGCGCTCGATGTCCTGACGGTCGCACTCAAGTCGCCGGCCTTCGCGTCGCGAATCGTCTGAGGAGGACGCCATGTTCGAAGCCTTCGATGCCGTCCTGCTGGCCCGGGCGCAGTTCGCCTTCACCGTCTCGTTCCATTTCATCTTTCCGTCCTTCTCGATCGGGCTCGCGAGCTACCTCGCCGTGCTCGAGGGGCTGTGGCTGTGGACCGGCCGCCAGATCTATCTCGACCTGTTCAAGTATTGGCTGAAGATCTTCGCGCTGGCCTTCGGCATGGGCGTGGTCTCGGGCATCGTCATGGCCTACCAGTTCGGCACCAACTGGGCGGCCTTCTCCGACAAGGCCGGTCCAGTCATCGGGCCGCTGATGGCCTACGAGGTGCTGACCGCCTTCTTCCTCGAAGCGGGCTTCCTGGGCGTCATGCTGTTCGGCATGAATCGCGTCGGCCGGACCCTGCACTTCGTCGCCACGCTGGCGGTCGCCGTCGGCACTTTCATCTCAGCCTTCTGGATCCTCTCGGCCAACAGCTGGATGCAGACGCCGGCGGGCTTCGCCGTCAATGCCGGCGGCCAGTTCGTGCCCGTCGACTGGCTGGCGCTGATCTTCAATCCATCCTTTCCCTACCGGCTGGTCCACACGGTGTTCGGTGCCTATCTAACCACGGCGCTGGTGGTGGGGGCAGTCGGCGCCTGGCACCTGCTGCGAGCCAAATCCGCCGAAGGAGGGGCCAACGACGGCGCGCGCGTCATGTTCTCGATGGCGATGGGCATGATCACGGTGGTGGCACCGCTGCAGATCCTGGCCGGCGACCAACACGGGCTGAACACGCTCGAGCACCAGCCGGTCAAGGTCATGGCCATGGAAGGCCATTTCGAGAGCTACAACAGCGGCGCACCGCTGGTGTTGTTCGGCTGGCCCGACCAGGAGGCCGGCATCACGCGTTATGCCGTCGATATTCCCAAGGGCTCGTCGCTGATCCTGAAGCACTCGCTCGACGCACCGCTCGCCGGCCTCGACTCGGTCGATCGCAGCGAGTGGCCGCCGGTGGCGATCGTCTTCTGGGCCTTCCGCGTGATGGTCGGCATGGGAATGCTGATGCTGGCGCTGGCCGCCTTCAGCCTGCTCGCGCGCATGAGACATCGGCTCTACGACTGGCCACTGCTGCATCGCTTCGCCCTTGCGATGGGACCGGCGGGCTTCGTGGCGGTGATCGCCGGGTGGGTGACGACGGAGGTCGGGCGCCAGCCCTATACGGTGCACGGCCTGCTGCGGACCGCCGATTCGGCCTCACGGCTCGACGCGCCCGCGGTCGCGGCGTCGCTGGTGGCCTTCGTCATCGTCTACTTTATCGTGTTCGGCGCCGGCGTCTTCTACATCCTGAAGCTGATGAGCCAGCCGCCGCACCGCGGCGAGCAGGGTCCGGAACGCGGCCAGCCGGTGCGTGCGGCGGGTCTCACGCCGTCACCTGCCGTGGCCGAGGCTCTGGCGACCGGCCGGGAGGCCTGATCATGCCCTTCGCCCTCGATCTGCCCGCCATCTTCGCCTTCATCATCGCCTTCGCGATCTTCGCTTATGTCGTGATGGACGGCTTCGACCTCGGCATCGGCATCCTGTTTGCCGCGATCCCCGCCGGCCGCGAACGCGACAGCGCCATGAATTCCATCGCCCCGGTGTGGGACGGCAACGAGACCTGGCTGGTGCTGGGCGGCGGCGGACTGCTGGCGGCCTTTCCGCTCGCCTACGGCATGATCCTGTCGGCGCTCTATGCGCCGATCATCGCCATGCTGCTGGCCCTGGTCTTCCGCGGCGTTGCCTTCGAGTTCCGCTGGCGCGACCCCGGCCATCGGCCGTTCTGGGATTTCGCCTTCAACCTCGGCTCGGTGGTGGCCACGCTCGCCCAGGGCGTCACGCTGGGCGCCCTGCTGCAGGGCATCGTGATCCGCGACCGTGGCTATGCCGGCGGCTGGTTCGACTGGCTGACGCCGTTCAGCGTGCTGGTCGGCGTGAGCCTTGTCTGCGGCTATGCGTTGCTGGGCGCCACCTGGCTGATCATGAAGAGCGAAGGGCCGCTGCAGGAACGTTGCTACCGGCTGGCGCTGCGGCTGGGCATCGCCGTCATTGTCGCCATGGCCGCGGTGAGCGCCTGGACGCCATTCCTGCGCGACGCCTACTGGCTGCGCTGGTTCGCCTGGCCGCAGGTGCTGTTCACCGCGCAGGTGCCGCTGCTGGTGGTGATCGCCTCGGCCGTCTTCTTCTTCAGCCTCCGCCGGCGCCACCACTACACGCCCTTCCTGATGGCGCTGGGCCTGTTCACCCTGGGGCTCGCCGGCCTCGGCATCAGCCTCTATCCCTATGTCGTGCCGCCGGCGGTCTCGATCTGGGATGCCGCGGCACCCAACGTCAGCCTGAAGTTCATGCTGCCCGGCGTGCTGGTGATGGTGCCGATCATTCTCGCCTACACTGGTTATTCGTACTGGGTGTTCCGCGGCAAGACCGGCCATGAAGGCTACCACTGAGGTGAAGCCACCGGACGGGTTGATGCCGAAGGGGCGGCAGCTGCTGTGGTTCGTTGGCCTGTGGGCCGCGGGCGTCGGCGTGACCGCGCTGGTGAGCTACGGCATCAGGTTCTGGCTGAAGTGACTGCTGGCACTGCCAGCACACGCTCACGCATATGTGATGAGCAGGTTCAGCAGGAAAATGCTATAAGTTTTGGTAGGCTGGCGCTTGGACTGCGCCGGCTTTTCTATTTTGGCATGACCTCCCGCGGCACGCCCGCGGGTCGCCTATGGCTTGGTGTAGCCGCCGCGGGTCCTGACCCGTGGACAGT
>Ga0082335_1009681_pt1 | contig 10268 bp, 9 predicted proteins | sample Subgrocontami58m_FD_72375 | JGI IMG/M metagenome (GOLD analysis project Ga0082335, IMG submission 72375) | Subsurface groundwater microbial communities from S. Glens Falls, New York, USA - GMW37 contaminated, 5.8 m (SPADES assembly) (version 2) ... | reverse complement strand
AACGGTGCCCATCTTAACTCGTTTAGTTATTTTGGTTATATTTTCAATAGAGAATATAGTGACATTCATACATTATCTACAAAACGATAGGACATTCTTTATGCGGATGCTTTTAAGAGTAATTTTTATTCTTGTTTTTTCCCTGCCTTTTATTTCGAATTGTCAAAATGTACAAAGAGATTCATTCTATGTAGCTAATTGGAACCTGGAAAACTTGTTCGATACGATTGATGATCCCGTTAAGGATGATAAAGAATTCTTACCTGATTCACCGCATCAGTGGAATGATGAAAAATATGAACAAAAACTTTCCAATCTGGCAAAAGTTATTAATTATATGAACAACGGATGCGGCCCGGATATTTTATCGGTTGAAGAGGTTGAAAATATAAATGTTCTAAAAAGATTGATCTACGAATTAAGAGACAGAGATTATATAATTGCTCACCGCGATTCCCCCGATGCAAGGGGTATTGATGTAGGACTGCTCTATGATAGGAGTGTATTCGATATTGACAGCTTAGCAGCAATTCATGTCGAACTTCCTGATCACTATCCAACTCGAGATATTCTTCATGTAGTATTGATTCATAAAAAGAGTAAAGAAAAAATTCATGTTTATGTTAACCATTGGCCATCAAGAAGAGGCGGAGAACAAAAATCAAATATCAATCGTATAACAGCAGCAGAAGTTTTAAAAAGCAGTTTGGATACACTTGCATCAACTTCACCAAAAAGTAATGTAATTATTCTTGGTGATTTCAATGATGAACCGAATAATGAATCTATTGAACAGCATTTAGGTGCAAAAGATTTTGATTGCGGTAGTAAAACAAATTCATCATTAGTAAATCTAGCTTATAAAAAATTTTCGAATAAAGAAGGATCTTATCTTTTCGGTGGAAAGTTTGATATGATCGACCAAATAATTATTTCAACAACTTTTCTTGATGGGAAACGTCTTGAGTATGATTGTAATTCATTTGATGTTATTAAACCGCCGTTTATGATATCACAAGAAGGGAATCGAAAGGGAGGTGCTATCCCAACTTTTAGAGGAAATATTTATGTAGGCGGCTATAGCGATCACTATCCGGTTGGTGCAAAATTTAGAATGAGAGGGAAATAATGAAATCCGAAAAAGTATTTCTTTTGTTTGGAGCTTCCGGTGATTTGGGAAGAACAGCCGTGGATTATTTTCTAGATCAAGATTATGATCAATATTATTTTTTTACCCGTAAAATGTTTGAATTGAAATCAACTAAGAAACATGACATGATTTTAATTTCGGATATGACAAGCGAAGAAAATGTTGCACAAGCTTTTCAAAGCGTTATCCGGAAAGAAAGCGTAAATTATTTTTTATTTGATACTATCGGTGCTTATACAGGCGGTGAATCAATAGCAGATACTCAGTATGCAGATTTCTTAAAAATGCTTAACATAAATCTTTGCACTGCTTTTTTAATTTCAAAATATTTCTATAAGCTAGCTGAACACACAAACGGATCTTCAATTTGTTTTACAAGTGCACAATCAAGTTTATACCCGGAAGAAAACAGAGCGGCTTATAATATTTCCAAACACGCACTTAATTTTTTAGTTAGGACCTTATCATTTGAAGGCAAGAAAATTAATTTAAGCGCTAACGCTGTTGCACCATACATAATTGATAGTGCTGCAAATCGTGAATGGGTTAAAGATACAACGCAATTGGTTACAACATCTGAAATATGCGATGTTGCCCATTCATTTTTCCAAAACTATAAAACTGTTACTGGAAATATTGTAGAACTTCCAGGAAGTATCGGTTGAAATGGTTATTTTGCTTTTATAAAATAAATCTTGTCTGAATAATTGGAGTATATATGAGTTTAAGTGAAAAAATAAATCAAGACTTAAAAGCTGCAATGCGTTCTGGAGATAAAATTCGTTTAGAAACAATTCGTTCAATTCGCGCTTTAATTCTAGAATTTGAAAAAAGCGGAAGCGGTAAAGAATTAACTCCCGAAGAAGAAATAAAAATGCTCACATCAGCAGCAAAAAGAAGAAAAGAATCAATTGAGCAGTTCCGCAATGGCGGCAGAATAGAACTAGCAGAAAAAGAAGAAGCGGAATTGAAGATCATCGAGGAATATCTGCCGAAACAACTTTCTTTAGATGAAATTTTAGAAGAGATTAAGAAAATAGCAGTTGAGGTTGGTGCAAAAGCTAAAGAAGATTTCCCAAAATTAATGCCCGCTGCTGCAAAAGCACTTAAAGGTAGAGCTGACGGGAAAATTGTTAAAGAAATCGTAGAAAAATTATTGAGCGGTAATTGAATTATCTCGATTATATAATCATTGTTATAATACTGATCGGGTTTCTGCTCGGGTTTAAGGATGGACTTGTAAGGAAACTCATTGGATTACTTGGATTAATTATTGGAATAGTTTTAGCTTTTCAGTTTTCAGGAACAGTCGGCAAGTTGCTTATCCGCTTTTTTAACAATGATGAATATTTATCAAGTGTAATTGCGGGTATTTTAATTTTTCTTGTTGTGATTTTAATTGCAACGATAATAAAAAGAATAGTTCACCCGTTTGATAAAGTGAACCGTTTAATCAATCAAGTGCTAGGCGGAGTTATAGGGGCAGTGCAGATTATTTATTTTATGAGTGCGGTATTTTTATTCCTCAATATATTCGGGTTTCCAAAATCTGAACAAAGGAAAAATTCGTTTTCTTACGACGATGTCCTTAATTTGATTCCAAAGACAATAGATTTTGCAATGGGCCAGAAATCAAAAGCATCTGATTATTTCAAGCAATACATAGAAAAAAATGATTTAGACAACTCTATTAAAATTGAGACACACCCTAAAAAATAATGATAACTAAAGACGTTTTAGAAAAATTAGAGTTTAATAAAGTTATAACACATATTGAAAAGTATTGCTCTACAGACAACGGTAAAAACGCAATCCAGAATTTGATCCCGCTTGAATCCATTGAAGAAATAAAAAAAAACGGTGAGCAAGTAAACGAAGCTAAAGAAATTCTTATCAAGAATGATATACCGCCGCTCGAATATTTACCTGATCTCAATGATGTTCTTTCACGAAGCAGAATCGAAGGTTCAGTTCTGACTTCTAAACAGATTCTAGATGTTTTGAAACTTGCCGAAACTTCCCGCAAACTTTTTCAATTCTTAAAATCGAAAGATAATTCGCAAACATATCTAAAAGAATTTACAGATCAACTTTTAGTTGATAAAGTTTTTGAACATCAAATTGGTAAAGTGTTTACAGAGAATGGCGAGATTAGAGATGATGCAAGTCCAAAGCTTAAAGAAATTCGAATTGAGATAAGAGAAAAAGACGCAGCTCTTCGTAAACAGGTTCAAAAATTATTGAAGCAACTGAGCGATTCTTATTTAGTTCAAGAAGAATATATAACTCAACGCGATGGAAGAATTGTTCTGCCGGTTAAGTCGGAACACAAACGGCATGTAAGGGGATTTGTTCATTCTGAGTCTTCAACCGGGCAGACGGTTTATATCGAACCTGAAGAAACTTTAGAATTAAATAATGAAATATTATCGCTGAGCTTTGCTGAGAAAAGAGAAATAGAAAAAATATTAAGAGTATTAACCGAAAGAATTGGCCAGATAAGTATTGAGTTAAAAAAATCATTACAAGCTATTGCTGTATTGGATTCAATATTTGCCAGGGCAAAATACTCAATAGAAATTATCGGCTCTCACCCCGGATTTAACGAAGACAAACCATTTGCATTCATTGATGCACGACATCCAATTCTTATTAAACGGATCGGGCATAAAAATACAGTACCGATGAATTTAAAAATGGATAATGTAAATGTTATTCTTATTACTGGACCCAATGCCGGTGGTAAAACAGTTACATTGAAAACAACAGGTTTGTTGATTTGTCTTGCTCATGCAGGTATTCCGATTCCGGCTCACCCGGATTCAAATTTTCATTTTGTTGAAAAAGTCTTAGTTGATATCGGTGATGCACAATCTATCGAAGATGATCTGAGTACTTTTAGTTCACATCTAAAAAATATTAAACATATTATAGAAGAAGCCAGCAATAAAACTTTAATAGTTCTTGATGAGATTGGAACTGGTACTGATCCAGCGGAAGGTGCTGCCATTGCTACCGGAATGTTAATTACACTTCGTGATAAAGGTGCGAAAGTATTAGCAACAACACATCACGGCAGTTTGAAATTGATTGCAAATCAATTGGATAAATTTCAGAATGCTTCTATGGAATTTGATACAGATGAATTGAAACCTACTTACAAATTTAATCAAGGAATGCCTGGCTCTAGTTATGCTTTTGAGGTTGCAAACAGAATCGGGTTTGATGAGAAATTTATTACTCTGGCCAAAGAGTATTTAGATACCGATAAAACCAAGATTGAAGATTTTCTCGTTTCGCTTGAAAAGAAATCAAAAAACTTAAAAGAACAATTAAATAAAACCGAAAGAGAAAATTCCAGACTGAAGGGATTAACAAATCTTTATCAAGACAAGATTGAAAAGCTTGAGCAGCAGAAAAGAGAAATATTAGCTCAAACGAAAGAGAAAGCCGAAACATATTTAAGCGAAGTAAACAAAAAAGTTGAAGAGTCAATTAGAAACATTCGGGAATCTCAAGCGAAGAAGGAAGTAATTAAAGAAGAAAAACTGAAGATTGAAGAGATCAAAAAAGAAAGTACTATAATCTTTAAGAAGGAGAAGAAACAGAAAGATGAAAAGGTTGAATTAGTGAAAGGTGATTATGCTTCTATTAAGGATACAACTTCGGTTGGTGTGATTGAAGAAATTAATAAAGAAAAAAATAAAGCTGTATTAAGTGTCGGTACTTTAAAGATCAAAACAAAATATTCTGACTTAGTACCGGCCAAAAAATCTGAAATTGATCAAAGAGAAAAAAAATCATTTAGCTTAAATCAAGATGAAATAAGTTATCGTTTGGATATCCGAGGCAAAAGAGCTGATGAAGCAGAATTTGAGATTATTAAATTTTTAGACAACACTTATGTAGGCGGAGCAGATCGTGTTGAAATACTTCATGGAAAAGGAACCGGCGCACTCAAACAATTAGTACAGGGAATTTTGAGGAATAATCATTCCGTTAAAAATTACTATTTTGCAAATATTGAATACGGCGGTGATGGCATTACTATAGTTGAATTCAAATAATTTATGATTAAAAAAATACTAATTGCAAACCGCGGAGAAATTGCTCATCGTGTAATTAAAGCTTGCAGAGAATTAAATATTACATCTGCAGCAATTTATTCCGAAGCTGATAAATTAGCTTTACACGTTCGAAGAGCAGATGAAGCTTATCTAATTGGACCATCACCGGCAAGTGAATCATATCTCAACAAAGAAAAAATTATAAAATTAGCTAAAGAAATCGGGGCAGACGCAATTCATCCCGGATATGGTTTCTTATCGGAGAATGCTGAATTTATTAGAATGGTAGAGGAATCGGGAATAATTTTTATCGGTCCATCTTCCAAATCTGTTAAGATGATGGGAGAGAAAACATCAGCAAGAAGATTAATGAAAGCTAATAACGTTCCCATTGTACCCGGTACTACTGAACCAATAAAAAATATTGAGGAAGGGAAAAAGATTTCTTCTGAAATTGGTTATCCGGTTATGCTAAAAGCAGCGGCAGGCGGGGGCGGAAAAGGAATGCGGAAAATTTCTAATGATGAAGAATTTGAATCCGCATACAACCGTGCTAAGAATGAATCACTTAAAGCATTCGGCAATGATGATGTTTATCTTGAAAAATTTATTGACCATCCGAAACATATCGAAGTACAAATACTCGCCGATAAATTTGGAAATTATATTCATCTTTTTGAAAGAGAATGTTCCGTTCAAAGAAGACATCAAAAGGTAGTAGAAGAAGCTCCTTCAATAGCAGTTGATGAAACAACGAGGGAAAAAATTACTAAGGCTGCAATTGATGCTGCTAAAGCTTGCAAATACTACAACGCGGGTACAATAGAATTCTTAATGGATTCAAATAAAAATTTTTATTTCCTTGAGATGAATACACGGCTTCAAGTTGAGCATCCGGTTACAGAAATGATTACCGGAGTAGATATAGTAAAACAGCAAATAAAAATTGCTTCAGGAGAAAAACTTTCTCTAAAACAAGAGGATATAAAAATTCATGGCCACGCTGTAGAATGCAGAATTTATGCTGAAGATGTTGATAATAATTTTGCACCGTCAACGGGTAAGATTGTACATCATCGTTTAACATCCGGTCCCGGAATCCGAATTGATAGGGGAATTGATGTGATGAGTGAAGTTCCGATCTATTATGATCCGATGCTGTCAAAAGTTATTGCTTGGGGAATTGATAGAGACGAAGCGATTGTGAGAATGCAAAGAGCATTGGGTGAATATCAAATCAGCGGAGTTATTACAAACATTCCGGTATTCAGATGGATACTTAATCAAAAAGTTTTTATAGATGGTTCTTTCGATATAAATTTTCTAGATAATGATTTTATGCCGCTTGTCCCGGATAAATGGAAAGATACTTCATCCGTAGAGTATGAAGAAATTGCAGCAGTGTTTTCCGCATTATTGAAATCCCAAGAACTGGAATTATCAGTATCAAAAAATAATGTTGGTGCAGGTAATTTATGGCGGGATCAGAATTATGAATGATATGATAATTACAATCAACAACAGAAAGCATTCCATTAGAATAAATAATAGCAATGAAATAGAAATTAATAACAGTAAAGTTCCTGTAGAATTATCACAAATCAATAACAGCTCTTACTTACTAAAGTTCGGAAATAAGATTTTCGAAATAACTGCACACAAACTTGACAAAGAGAAATATGGGATATTAATAGACGGTTCTTATTTTGATGTATTGGTCCGTACACAACTTCAGGAAAGTGCAAATGATCTTCAAAAAAATAAAAATGTTACGTCAAAGAAATTGAATATCAAAGCTCCGATGCCTGGGTTACTATTAAAACTGAAAAAAAATATCGGTGATCAAGTAATAGTTGGAGAACCATTATTAATTCTTGAAGCGATGAAAATGGAGAATGAAATAAGATCGCCTGTCGATGGAATAGTAAAGGAAATCCTATTTAAGGAAGGACAGTCGGTGGAAAAGAATTCTATTATTCTGACATTCGAATAAGAAATCTTATTTGCTTTTAGAATACAATTACTTATATTTTCTAAGAATTTAATTCATTCAAAAGGAGGATATGTGAAGAAATTAATTACCTTATTACTAATCTCTGTTTTATTTGTAAGTAGTGCATATGCAGGTGGATTCCAAATTGGAACTCAGAATGCTAGAGCCATGGGTATGGCAGGTGCTTTTGTTGGTATGGCATCGGATGCTTCATCAATTTATTTTAATCCAGCAGGTTTATCAAATGTAAAGGGTTTTAATTTAGTTGCAGGTACAACTTTAATTATGCCTACGGTAGATTTTACAGGACCCAAACCTTTAACTACCAAGACGCAAACAGTTGCAAGAACATTTACTCCGATTAATTTTTATGGAGCGTACGCAGTTAATGATAAATGGACTGTGGGTGTAGGTGTTTTTAATCCTTACGGTCTTGGTTCAGAGTGGCCTGATGGATGGATTGGAAAAAGTTTAGCAGTAAAAACCGAATTACAAACGTTTTATATCAATCCTACAATTGCATACAAAGTAAATGAATATTTTTCGGTTGGCGTCGGATTTTCTTTTGTAATTTCAAAAGTAAAATTCTTACAAGCAATTGATATTCCACCTATTCCTTTAGCACCAGGCGCAACACTGCCTGCTGCTAATAATGTCAAAATAAATTTAGATGGCCAAGGCGATCCAACATTTACTTTTAATTTCGGATTTTTATTTAAACCAGATGATAAATTTTCATTTGGATTTTCTTACCGACATAATGTAGAACTTACTTTTTCAGGAGACCTTACATTTGAAGGTTTGCCAGCTAAACCAACAGGCTTCCCACTCGGACATTCAAATTTATTCCCAGACGGTAAAGGTAAAACAACTATAACTATGCCGTATGATATTCGTGGCGGAATTTCTTTTAATGCAACAAAAGATTTCACCATAAATGCTGATGTTATGTTTGTAGGTTGGTCAAGCTATAAATACCTAAATGTTGATTTCGATAAAAATACTTCAGCTTGGAAAGATTTAATGTCGCCAAAGTATTGGGAAAATTCAATGACATTTAGAATTGGCGGTGAATATAGAATAAAAGATTTAGCACTACGTGCCGGTTATGTTAGAGATGGTTCGCCTATTCCTACAAAATATATGGATCCATCATTACCAGGTGCTGGTCGTAACGAATTTACACTTGGTGTTGGTTATCAATTCACTCCTATGATTCGTGCTGATGTAGCTTATCAATATATATCATTCAAAAATGATGTTGGTGATTCAAAATTACCATTTAATGGTTTATACGAAAACTCTACCAACTTATTTGGATTTAACTTAGCATTTAATTTTAATTGAAGTTTCTTAAAAGAGGGATGGTAATTACCACCCCTTTTTTTGATTTTTAGTTTGTTACACGATTTATTTTTTGTTTTTGTAAATTAAGGATGACTTTAGTCATCCTTTTTTATTAATACAGGTCATGTTATGAAAACATTAAATGTATTATCAATTCTACTTATTATAGGATTTTTTGGATGTTCAGCATCAGAAGAAACAACTAAACAGACTGAGAAGAAAGAACCGGATGTTTATATTTTTGATGACGTACAAAAAGATGAGGTAAATATTCTAGATACTGCTAAAGCTGTTCCCTCTGTACAAGAAGTAAAAGTTGAGCCAGTGGAAACAGACTCTGTTAAAATAGAACAGCCAATCAGTACGAAGAAATTTATTATTCAGTTGGGCGCATTCACAACAAAAGAAAGAGCTGAAACATTTATCAATGAAAACAAAAGTAAAACTGAATTAACAATGAGTATTATTTACAGGGAACAGATAAAACTTTATGCTGTCCAGCTTCCGCAATTAACTACTAAAGAAGAAGCAGAAAGGACCCGCAATAATCTTTGGCAGACTCCATCATTTAAAGATGCTTTTATCATAACAGTTGAATAATCAATGAATCCGGTTTTACAAAATATTATTGTTACAATCGGTGGATTAGTATATGTGTTTGGTATAGTTGCAATAATGGATTTTGCAGTTAAGAAAGGATTCCCTCAGGATTTATCGCGCAAAGTTGTTCATATAGCAGCAGGATCATGGTTAATCTTTTGGCCATTGTATAATGTCGATCATTGGACTAAATTTTTAAATATCACTCCGGCGTTTATCTGGACAATATTGCTTCTCATAAAAGGTTTTACTGCCAAGCCTGATGATCAAGCTGTAAAAACTATGACTAGAACCGGTGATAGGAGAGAACTTCTAAAAGGTCCGTTATATTTTACATTGGTTATGAATATTATGGGCACACTATTTTTTTATTCACCGGGCGCGTTATTATCAATGGGTTTTCTCGGATGGGGCGATGGATTAGCTCCGGTATTTGGTAAAAGATTTGGTAAACATAAGTATCATATATTTTCAGATAAGACTATTGAAGGCAGTATTGCTTTCTTTTGCTTCGGATTTTTAGGTGCTTTGATTTTTAGTTTACTATTCTTCGGACAAATCAATATATTATTATTAGTTTCAGCAGCAGTTGTAACTACTGTTATAGAAGGATTTAGCCCAAAGGATATTGATAATATTTTAATTCCTATTTTTTCAATGATTGTCTATTATCTCTTTTTGTGATAAATTAATTATGGAATTCATTAACAAAAATAAGGGGGCGTCATGGCTTTCTCATTAAACAAAGTAATGTTGATTGGTAACCTCGGTAATGATGCCGAGACAAGATTTACAACCAATAATTTATCCGTTACATCTTTTTCTGTTGCTACAACAAATAGTTATAAAGGAAAAGACGGTAACTGGGTAAATGAAACAACTTGGCACAATGTAGTTTCTTTCAATCTACCGGATTTTTATAAGGAATCCTTAAAGAAAGGAAAGAAATTTTATGTTGAAGGTAGAATTCAAAAAAGAGATTATACTGATAAAGAAGGTGTTAAACGGTACGTTACCGAGGTGATCTCTGAAAAACTTATTCCTCTTGAAGGTAGAGAGACAGGTGGAGGAGAGAGTGCTGGAGATAAATCCGGATTTTCTGCTGGTGAAC
>Ga0082335_1009680_pt1 | contig 10268 bp, 9 predicted proteins | sample Subgrocontami58m_FD_72375 | JGI IMG/M metagenome (GOLD analysis project Ga0082335, IMG submission 72375) | Subsurface groundwater microbial communities from S. Glens Falls, New York, USA - GMW37 contaminated, 5.8 m (SPADES assembly) (version 2) ... | reverse complement strand
CGCCAACGCCCTCTTCCGGGCCGCCGCGACCGCCGGGTTCCTGGCCCTCGCCCGCCGGGGACCGGCCTCGGCCCAGTCCCGAGAACCTCTGAGGGAGGGGCCGCCCTCTTAGGGAACCAGGCCGCGGAGCAGGGCGTTCACGACCCCGTAGTCGCGCACGCCGCCCTTGAGGATCGGGGGCACCAGGTAGACGTGCCGCAGCCCGCGCTCCAGGAAGCGGCGCAGCAGGTCGGCGGCGATCTCAACACCGGGCCGGCCCCGCTCCAGCTCCGCCACCGTGGCGGGGGGCGCCTTGCCGAAGGTCACCCCCTCCTTGACCAGCACCTGAAGCCCGTAGAAGACGGGCGGGTCGGGCTCCTCGGGCGAGGCCTGGGCGTAGGCCTCTTCGAAGCGCAGGGCCTGCTCCACGTCGTAGATGGGCTGGGTGAGAAAGAACTCCGCCCCGGCCTCCACCTTCCGCCGGGTCAGCAACGCTTCCTCCCCCACACCCCGGCCCATGTCGAGAGAAGCGCCGACGCAGAAGTCGGTCGGCTGGCGCAGACGCAGGCCACGATAGTCGACGCCGCCGTTCAGAGCGCGGATGGAGGACATCAGCTCGGTGGCGCGGAAGTCCTCCACCGATTGCACCTTCTCCAGCTCGCGCTCGGTGAAAGGGTCGCCCTGGACCACCACCACGTTCTGCAGCCCGAGGAGGTGCGCTCCCAGGAGGTGGCTCTGGATGGCCAGCTTGTTCATGTCCCGCGTGGCCAGGTTGAACACCACCTCTTTCCCCGTCCGCTTGCGCAGGGCATGGGCCGCGACGACCGAATCGAGACGCACCGATTTGCCGGGGTTGTAAGCGACGCAGAGGCCATCCACGGGCGCCTCGGCCAGGGGATCCAGGGCCGACAGGTCGATTCCCCGGGGCGGCGAGACGTCGCAGATGATGACCGGGCGGCCGGTCTGGCAGAGGTCGGTAATGCGCGCCATGGCAAGGAGAGCGCCCGGCGCATGCCGCGCGGGCGCGTGTTGTAAGGCATGGTAGGTGATGGCGCGAGGACGGGTCAAATCGAGCGGCCGGCCCCCGAATCCGTGGGAGCTGGGTGGTGCCAAGGGCCGTGCCCGTTGGGGACGAGCGTAGAAACAGGTCTTCAGACCTGTTCTCCGTCACTCCGGGCGCCAATGCCGGGCCAAGGGCCGGGTCTCGGCTAGGCCCCACCCCGCCCTTCAGGGCGGGGTGGGTTCGACCTTCGGGGCCTGTTCGGGTTGTCGGGCGGCGGCCCGCGGGGTCCGTTACGCGAGCAGCGCCATCAACTTCCCCACGTCGTCCACGCGCTCCAGGTCGAGGAGCAGGCCGATGGCCTCCTCCAAGCGCGGGGCCGGCAGCGCCTCCCGCCCCAGGCGGCGGGCCTTGTCGGCTATCTGATCACGGTCCATGGGGTTCTGGGGATGGCCCGGCGGGTAAGGCACCTGGGTGCGGTGGGTGGAGCCGGAGTTGGTGCGAATGGTCACCCGCGCCGGATAGCTGCCGGGGCAGTAGACGTTCAGGTCCGGCGCGCCTCGGTAGCGCACGCGTGCCATGAACTCGCGGATCTCCGGCTCCAGCCAGCGGCCCTCGGCGAACTGGCGCTGCGTGATCTCCCCGTCCATGAGGGCCACGGTCACCAGGTAGGGAAGACTGTGGTCGGCCGTCTCGCGCGTCGTGGGCGCCAAGCGGGCCGGATCGGTCTGTTGCTCGTGGGTCAGGGGGATGTCGGCCAGCTCCACGAGCACGTCCTCCACCCGGTCGGCCGGCAGGCTGTGGGTCGTGCGGAGCTGGAGCACCGCGGCCAGCGTGCTCTGGCTGGTGCCGATGGCCGGCACGAACTTCGTCTGCATCTTCTCAACGTACAGATCCTCGAAGGGCGCAGTCAGCCGCTCGACCTGGTCCCAGTCACCTCCGACGCCGTGCATGAAGCCGTGAGAGCCCTCCATCAGGGTGAGCGGGCCCGTCAGCCCGGCCTGGGCCAGGAGGGCGGCCTGCACCGCCCACTGAAGCACCGCCGCGCTGGCCGTGGCCTTGCAGGAGGGCACCACACCCCGCCGCAGCTCGCTGAAGGAGGCGGTATTCATGCCACCCAGCGCCATGGCCTGGGCGATGCGCCCGGCGTCGAGGCCCAGCAGATAGCCTGCCGCCGCCGCGCCGGCGAACCCCGCCTGGGTGGCATAGTCCCAGGACCGGTTCTTGGCCTCGGGACGCTGGGCATCGCTGAGGCGGCAGGCGATCTCGTAGCTGATGACTGTGGCCACGATGAGGGCCTTGCCCCCGGCGTGCTGCCGCTCGGCCAAGGCGAGGGGAGCCGAGAGGAAGTCGCTCTGATGCCCGCCCATGGCCCGGCCGAAGAAGATGTCGTTCGCGTCCAGCAACCGGATGAGGGCGCTGTTGGCGAAGGAGGCGCCGGGGGCGTTCGTGCGCAGCCCCGAGGCGATGACGGTACACTCAGGCTTCCCCCCAAGCTGGGCCACGTGGTCTACAACGAGCGGGATGGGGTCGATGCCCACGGCCCCGAGGGCGCAGCCGACGGTGTCGAGCAGCCGCAGCTTGGCTGCCTCCACCGACGAAGCCGGCAGATCCTCGTAGCGGAGCCCCGCCACACGCTCAGCCATCTGCTCGAGAATGGTCATGCCAATCCCTCCTTTGGTTCTCACTGCAAATGACGATATCATCCTCTGTCAAGAGTTCGGACCGCCGAAGCGTTGGAACGGAGTCCCACGATGACCAGTCGCACGCGCATCGCCACCGAGACGGAGCGGGAAGCGCTGTACCGCGACATGGAGCGGCTGCACACGTCGCCCCTGTGGCGCTACACCGACGTGACCCGCGCCGAGCCGCAGCCGCGCACGGCGGCCCACCTCTGGCGCTGGTCCGATCTGCGGCCCCGCGTCCTGCGCATGGGCGACCTGGTCAGCGTGGAGGAGGCCGAGCGCCGCGTCATGGTCCTGAGCAACCCGGGGCTGGACGGGCTCGGCGCCACCGGCAGCCTCTACGCCGGCATCCAGCTCGTCCTGCCGGGCGAGGTCGCCCGGGCCCATCGCCACACCATGGCCGCCATTCGCTTCATCATGGAGGGCACCGGCGCCTTCACCGCCGTGGAAGGGGAGAAGACCATCCTCCATCCGGGCGACTTCGTCACCACCCCCAATTGGACCTGGCACAACCACGGCAACGAGAGCCCCGATCCGGTGATCTGGCTTGACGGGCTCGACATCCCGCTGGTGCGGCGTACCCTGGACGCCGGCTTCCAGGAGTACTACCCAGATCTGGAGCAGCCCCTCAGCAAGCCCGACGACCTGTCGCAGCGGCAATACAGCGCCGGGGGGCTGCGGCCCACCTGGGAGGTGCACCTGGCCGCCCACACGCCACTGCTCAACTACTCCTGGGAGCAGAGCTACGCGACGCTGAGCCGCTTGGCCCGCGAGACGGACGGCAGCCCCTGGGACGCCATCCGCCTCGAGTACGTCAACCCCTACTCGGGTGGCCCGGTCCTGCCCACCATGGCCTCCTACATCCAGCTCCTGCGGCCCGGCAAGCACACCAGCGCCCACCGCCACACCGGCGGCACCGTGTACCAGGTCGCCCAGGGAACAGGCTGGTCGGTCATCAACGGGATGCGCTTCGACTGGGCGCCGAAGGACGTCTTCGTCGTGCCAAGCTGGGCCTACCACGAGCACGCCAACGCTTCGGAGCGCGAGGACGCCGTGCTCTTCTCCTACAACGACAGTCCCGTCCTGCGGGCCCTGGGGCTCCTCAGAGAGGAGGCCTATCTGGAGACCGACGGGCACCAGCCGGTGGGCCAGGTATTCGGCGCGGAACAGCGAGGCGGCCCCGTGGTCACCGCAGGCCCAGGTTGAACTTGAGGGCAGCCTCCACCTCGGCCATCCTTGCTGGCGTCAGACGGCCGATGGGCCGCACCTCTCCTGCGCCTCGGGGCGGTCGCAAACGTGACGCTGGCCCCTCCTTTTGGATCGTCGCGAGCTGGGCGCAGTTGATCGCGCTGACTTGGGGCAGGCCGCTCTCCTCCGGGGCGATGGTGACGACGAACGGATAGGGACGAGGCGGGATCGTACGCGTCATGGCGACGACCACGGTCGTCGGACCGAACTGATTGCCGACGTCGTTTTGCACGACGAGGGCAGGCCGCACTCCCCCCTGCTCGCTCCCCTTAACCGGGTCGAACTCGACCCAGTAGATTTCGCCCCGTCTAATCGCCACGGCCGAGCGCCTCTGCAGCCGCGGTCATGCTTGCGGCGGCGAACTCTGCGGACTCGCGGGCATAATAAGCGTAGCCTTCGCGAGCCAGGTCTTCCTCTTCACGGGCGCGCCGGTCTGCCACTGCGTCGCCAATCACCTGGCTGCGACTGGTGCTCAACTCCGCAGCGCGCCTGTCAGCGTAGCGCACCAGTTCCCTGGGTAGCGAGAGGGTGACCTTTTCCAAGTCGAGTATACGTCTGCTCATACCATCATCCTTATCGATCTGGTATCCTAATCATACCACCAAGGAGGAAGAACGGGCTGCTGCAGCGGTTGGACGGGCACCTGCCAGTGTTATGATGCTTGGCGAACGAAGAACCCATTGGCTTTAACCGTGAGACCACTGACCAGCGACTCGTGACTGACATGCGCCTGGGCGTCGTCTTCCCCCAGACGGAGATCGGGCCCGACCCCGGGGCCGTCCGCGAGTACGCCCAGGCCACCGAGGAACTGGGCTACACCCATCTGCTCGCCTACGACCACGTGCTGGGCGCCAGCCCGCGCCACCGGCCCGAGTGGCGCGGCTACACCGACGCCGACCAGTTCCACGAGATCATGGTCCTCTTCGGCTACCTCGCCGCCGTCACGACGCGCCTGGAGCTCGTGACCGGCATCCTGGTCCTCCCCCAGCGGCAGACGGCCCTGGTCGCCAAGCAGGCCGCCGAGGTGGACCGGCTCAGCGGCGGCCGCCTGCGCCTGGGCGTAGGCATCGGCTGGAATGCCGTGGAGTACGAGTGCCTGGGCGAGGACTTCCACAATCGGGGCCGGCGTATCGAGGAGCAGATCGCCGTGCTGCGCGCCCTCTGGACCCAGCCCGTCGTGACCTTCGAAGGCCGCTGGCACCGCATCCGCGAGGCCGGCATCAATCCCCTGCCGGTGCAACGTCCCATTCCCATCTGGATCGGCGGCGACGCCGACCCCGTCGTCCGCCGCGTCGCCCGGCTGGCCGACGGCTGGTTCCCGCGCATGGCCCCCGGCGACGAGGCACGATCGAAGCTGGAGCGCCTGCACACCCTCATCTGCGAGGCGGGCCGCGATCCGGCCGCCGTCGGGGTCGAGCGCTGGGTCAGCATCGGCGTGCCGGTCCAGGGCCGGCTGACCGCAGACCGGCAGCGCGCCCTCCTGAGCCAGGGCAGCAGTGCGAGCCCCGCAGCCCTGGATCCCCCGGCCCGGCGCCAGCGCCAGCCCGAGGAGTGGGCCGCCGAGGTGGCCGCTTGGCGCGACCTGGGCATCACCCATCTCTCGGTCAGCACCATGGGCGCCGGCCTGCCTAGCCCCACGGCCCACATCGACGCCATCCGCCGCTTCAAAGAGGCAGTGACGCCCGAGCTCGGCTGAAAGCCGCCAGCCACAGAGCCGCGACCGTCAGGGAGCGGAGCCGGCCGTAGGGGCGCCGCTTGCTGCGCCCCATCCGCCGCGAACGACGAAACCCGTCAAGGAGACAGTATGGACCTTGAGCTAACCGACAAGACCGCCATCGTTACCGGCGGCAGCCGAGGCCTCGGCAAGGCCATCGCCCGCCAGCTCGCCCTCGAAGGCGTGGACGTGGCCATCGTCGCCCGCAGCCCCGAGCCGCTGGCCGAGGCCGCACGCCATCTGGCGGGGGAGACCGGCCGGCGCATCGTCCCCATCCCGGCCGACACCGGTAGCGACGACTCGGTGCGCAACATGGTGCGTCAGGCAGCCGAGGCCTTCGGCCACCTGGACATCCTGGTCAACTGCGCGGCCATGCGCGGGGGCGAGCGCCCACCACCCAAGCTGGCCGAGGTGACCGACGATCTCTTCTGGAGCGACGTCAACGTCAAGGTCATGGGCTACCTGCGCTGCGCCCGCGAGGTGGCACCGTACATGCGGCAGCAGGGCTGGGGCCGCATCGTGAATATCGGCGGCCTCCACGCCCGGAAGAGCGGATCGGTCATCACGACCATCCGCAACGTCGCGGTGGTGGCCCTGACCAAGAACCTGGCGGACGAGCTGGGGCCCTTCGGCATCAACGCCACGGTGGTCCACCCAGGCACCACCCGCGCCGAGGATTTCGCCGACGTGCTGGCCTCCCGCGGCAGCCGCCTGGGCCTGTCGCCGGAGGAGATGGAGCGGCGCGTCATCGAGACGAGCAGCGTGCGTCGCATCATCGATGCCCGGGAGATCGCCTATGTCGTGGCCTTCCTCGCCTCGCCGAAGTCGGTGGCCATCACGGGGGACGTCATCGCTGCCGGCGGCGGCGATCCAGGCCCTGTCTACTATTGACCACGGCGGCCTGCCGGGGGCCCTATACTGTTGAGGCGACCTCCGCAAGATGTCGAAAGATCAGGCCCCCCAGGCCGTCACTGACCAGGAGCATCTCAGGCTGCTGAGCATCGGCTATCTCGTGGCGGCGGGTTACGCCGCGTTTGTCTCGTTGTTCTTCCTCCTTTTCGCGTTCATCGGGGGTCTCATCGCGGCCGCTGTGGCCTTCGGGCCGTCCCCGCCTGGGCAGGACCCTGCAGCGCAATTCCTCGTCTGGATCTTCCCGCTCTTCGGGTTCGGCATGCTCCTCTTCATGATGGTCCCTGCCGGGCTGCAGATCGTGGCTGCTCGCCGGTTGACGCGGCGCCGCTCGCGCACCTTCTGCATGGTCATTGCCGCCATCACATGCCTGAGTGTGCCGTTCGGCACGCTCTTGGGCATATTCACGTTCATGGTTCTCACCCGGCCATCTGTTGCCCGCCTGTTCGACGCGTCAGGGCCGCCGGGCGAAGGGCTGGGCACGGCCGCGGGGCGCCTGTAGCACCCCACTGGGCTGCGCCTTCCGCTCGTGGACTGCCAAGACCGCGTTTGACAGCCCCGGATGCCGGGGCTATGCTCCCCTAATTCACCCTGAGTGCCCCCAAGTGCGCCATTTGCTGTGCCTTGGGCCACGTATTCATAGTAGATCGAGGAGAGAGAACCATGAGAGGAAGGACCATCGCCGGTCTCCTGGCGGCGGCTCTCGCCGTCGCCTGCGCGCCGACGCCGCCAGCGCCGCCGCCCCCGGCCCCTGCAGCGCCCGCCGCACCTGCGGCTGCGCCGCCAGCACCGGCTGTCCAAGCCGTGCCCGGAACCTCCAAGGACATCTGGTACCTGGATCCCTGGAGCATCGGCTACGAGAAACCCGCCAATACCGGAGGCAGCTTCGCCTACGCCGTCCAAACCTCACCCTCCACCCTCGAACCCTGGGGCCGCAACGTCGAGGCCCACGTATTCCTCGACCTGGCCTACGACAGCCTCTTGGGCAAGCGCCTCTCGCCCACCATCCCCAACCTGGCAGCCGACGTCTTCTGCCGTCTTTGCGAGACCTGGGAGCTCAAGGCCGACAAGGTCACCTACGTGTTCAAGCTGCGCCAAAACGTCAAGTGGCACGACGGCAAGCCCTTCACTGCCCAAGACGTGAAGTTCAGCGTCGAGAAGGCCCAGGACGCCGCGACCGGCTTCGAGTTTCGCTCCGTATTCCTGGGCATCGACCGCGTGGAGATCCAGGACCCCTACACCGTGTCCTTCATCACCAAGCAGCCCGACGCCGACATGATCTCCGCCATCGGCTGGGGCATCCTGCCCATGGTCCCCAAGCACGTGTTCGATGCCGGTGGCGACCTGAAGAACCAGGTCATCGGCACAGGCGCCTTCAAGCTCGACAAGGCCACCAAGGACGTCTCCTACGACGTGGTGAAAAACCCGGACTTCTGGATCCCCGACCGGCCTTATCTGGACCGCATGAGTGCCCGCATTATTCCGGATGCCTCCCAGCGCATGGCGGCCTTCGTCGCCAAGCAGCTCGACAACATCAGCCAGCTCGACTTCCCCCAGACTCAGACGCCCCGCGCGATCCCAGGTGTAAAGCTGGATCCCTACCCGGGCCTCATCGTCCAGTCCATCTGGATCAACCAGAACAGGAAGCCCTTCGACGACAAGCGGGTGCGCAAGGCCATGCACCTGGCTATCGACCGGGACGAGGTGGACCAGACGGTGAACGCCGGCAAGGGGGTGAAATACCTGGTGCCCGGCAGCCCCGCCGAGTGGCAGCCCCTCACCATCACCCAGGAGGAGCTGGCCAAACTGCCTGGCTACCGCAAGCCCAAGGACCAGGACCTGGCCGAGGCCAAGCGTCTGCTGGCTGAGGCAGGCCACCCCAACGGCTTCAAGACCACCTCCAGCCACATCCGTACCAACGTCGATAACGCCGCCTGGAACGAGGCCACCGCAGCCCAGCTCAAGAAGGTCGGCATCGACGTCACCCTCGACGTCGCCGAGGCGGCCGTCGGCCTGAAGCGGCGCGCCGAATGCGACTACGACATGTTCGTCTACCCCACGGCGGGCAGCAACAGCATGCCCACCCGCAACTACCTGATCTGGGACACCAACGGCACCGAGAATGCTTGCAAGTACTCGTGGCCCGAGTACGACAAGCTCGTGAACGACCTGACCGTGGAGTTCGACACCCAGAAGCGATGGCAGATCGTGAAGAAGCTCCAGGCCATCCTGCTGGAGGAGATACCCGCCATCGGTCTGCCCGAGCGGGCCTTCTTCGCCGGCTGGCATCCGAACCTCCACAACTGGCGCAACTACGGGGCCGCGCGGGCCTACTCCTGGTACCCCTCGGCTGAGCTGATCTGGGTGGACAAGCGATAGCGCGATGCGCTACGACACCCTGATCATCAACGGCACCGCCGTCATCCCCGCCCTGGGGGAGGTGAAGGCAGACATCGCCCTGGCCGGCGGCAGGATCGCTGCCCTCCTCTCGCCCGGCCTGCCCGTCGAGGCAGCCGAGGTCATCGATGCCGCCGGGAAGTTCATCTTGCCCGGCGCCATCGATCCCCACGTCCACATGGCGCGCACCGGAGCGCCCTACGACGAGTACGAGACCGAGACGCGGTCGGCGGCCATCGGCGGCGTCACCACCTACTTCAATTTCCTCCGCCGCCCACGGCCCCTCGACGAGTCCTTTCGGGAAGAGGTGGCCGCCGGGGAGGAGCGAGCCTTCGTCGACTTCGCCCTGCACTTCGGGGCGCTCACCGAGCAGCAGGTGGCCGACCTGCCCTACTACGTTGAGCAGTTCGGCACGACATCCTTCAAGTACCACCTCAACTACCGTTTCAAGAAGGAGCCCAACCACGAGGGCTTCCGGTCGACGGATGACGGCCTCTTCTACGACCTGCTCTGCCAGGCGGCCCGCCTGCCCGGGGTGACGGTCAGCGTCCACTGCGAGACGGGCGAGATCCCCTGGCGGCTGGAAGAGCGCGTCCGGGCCTCCGGCGCTGAAGGACCGGCGGCGTGGGACGCGGCGCGCCCCCCCTGCGTAGAAGGGAATGCGGTCCGCACCGCCTGCTACCTGGCTGGCGCGACCGGCGCTGGTCTCTACGTGGTGCACATGAGCACGCGGGACGGCCTGGACGAAGTCCGCCGGGCCCGGCTGGTCAACCGCGCCCCGGTGTACGTCGAGACCTGCCCCCAGTACTTCACCTTGGACGTGGACTCGATTGCCCGCCCGACCCAGAAGGTGCCCCCGGTGCGGACGAAGGAACACGCCGAGGCCTTATGGGAGGGCATCCTCGATGGCACGGTGGACACCATCGCCACCGACCACGGCAGCCGACGTAAGCAGGGCGGCGACCACCCTTCGGTCTGGGAGGTGGGGCCCTCCTTCCCCGGTATCGCCACGATGCTCCCCCTGCTGCTGAGCGAGGGGGTCCATAAGCGAGGGCTGAGCCTCAAGCGCGTGGCCGAGCTGACCTCCTACAACGCCGCCCGCATCTTCAACCTGTTCCCGCGCAAGGGGACCATCCAGGTGGGGTCCGACGCCGATCTGGCCATTGTGGACCTGAACCAGGAGCGCACCGTCGACTGGCGCGACCTCCAGTCCAATTCCGACTTCAGCCTGTGGCAGGGCTGGCAGGTAAAAGGGTGGCCGGTGCGCACCCTCGTCCGCGGCCGGACCGTGATGCTGGACGGGCAGATCGTCGGCCCGAAGGGCTACGGCCGCTAT
>Ga0082335_1009679_pt1 | contig 10270 bp, 14 predicted proteins | sample Subgrocontami58m_FD_72375 | JGI IMG/M metagenome (GOLD analysis project Ga0082335, IMG submission 72375) | Subsurface groundwater microbial communities from S. Glens Falls, New York, USA - GMW37 contaminated, 5.8 m (SPADES assembly) (version 2) ... | reverse complement strand
TGGCACACTCCCCCCCCCGCCCAGGGGCAAGAAACGGCGGCGGTGCGGGGAGCCACTTCACCGGGTAGTGGACCATCCCGGGGACCAGCCGGCTCCACACCACGGCGACCAGCGCGAGGACGAGGATTCCAATGCCGACGGGCTGCCACATCGCGCCAAGGCCGGCGTGGCCATGCACCATGATCAGCGGATTGGCCCCGGCCGGCGGATGCACGGTCTTGGTGATGAGCATGTAGACGAGCGTCACAACCACCGCAAGCACGTTCACCCACAGAGCATCCCCGAACCATTGGAAGCAAAGAATGCCGATCAGCGCACCGCCCAGGTGCCCCCCGAATAATGCCCGGGGCTGCGCCGCCGCCGCACGCGTGAGCCCGAACAGGAATACCGCGGAGCCGCCGAGCGAAGCGAGCAGCAGGGGGGACGAAGGCACGCCCACGCACCAAAGGGCCAGGGCGATGCCGATCGCCGCCCCCGCGGCACACGCGGTCAGGCGCACGAAGTCTCTCGCGATGTTCCTTCTGATCATGCGGAGGGTTGGCCCCTGCTCGGCCTGGCGCGCGCTCGAGGACGGAACTTCACCAGACCGTGTAGACCACGATGAGCCCGAAAACGGTCATTCCGGTGAGCGCCGGCGTCGGGGTCGACTGCGGCGCTAGGAAGCCTTCTTCGGAAGCTCCTGAAATTGCGGCAGCGCATCGGTAATCTCATGCCACGGCGCCTTGTATGCGACGAATATGTGGAACTTGGGTTTGACGCCTGGATCATCGTCGAGTGTCCCGAGCGCAAGGCCGTAGGAAGTCGGATCACGGTCAAAGCGGCTGACCAGAGGTGAGCCGCAGGCGCGGCAGAAGCTGCGGTGGTGTCCCGGAGAGGACTCGTAATACGCAACGAGCTCTTCGCCCCGAACCCACTTGAAATCGGCGGCCGCAACGCGCGCGCGGCTGCGAAAAGCCGCGCCTTGCGCCTTTCGGCACATCGAGCAATGGCAGTTCAGCGCACCTGACAGCGGACCGGTGATCTCGTACCGGACGCCACCGCAAAGACATCCACCGTGCAACATTGGACCTCCTTATCGTCGCCGTTCAGGGGCCGCGACAGCGGGACGAAGCCGAGCACAGCCCCGCGCGCAAGCGGTCCCCTGCAATGACGATTCACACATCCAGTTGCGAGCGCAGAAACGCCGCCTGTACGGTTGACGCCTCGTCGAAGCGTGCCCCCGGGTGGTAGAGCAGGCCAAAGTGGCCGTCGGCAATGTCATACCACTGCTTGAAGCCGGGTACAAGGTCGAACGCCTGCCGGGCGACTTGATAGTTCGCGTGGACCATCTCATCTTCGGGCGCAGCCATGAATAGAACCCGCGCCTGCACGAACGGTGCGCACAGGAACGGGCTGTAGACCACTGCTGACGGCGGGATGACCCTGGTCACGCGATTGACCCAGCCTGATCCTGGTCTGCCCCCGTAGTCGATAAACCAGCGGAAGGCCTGAATGGGCGCCAGCAACGAAGGAGTGCCAAGCTGGTCCGGCGAAACAACCGGGATCGGACCGGTTGTCGTCTCCGGGGTACCGGTGACGTCCCCGGCAAGCAATGTCTGTTTGATCATTGCCAACGTCTCTGCAGACGGCGCAATCGGCGGGACAGCGGTGCCGAACACCGGGCATTGCGCGACGACGACCTTCGGTCTGGCATCGCAGGCCGAAACCACGACCACCTGGCCACCGGTGTAGCTGTCGCCCCATAGCGCGATGCGATCGGGATCGATCTCCGGGCGGGCACACGCGAAGCTCAAGGCGTCCAGGTAGCCTCGACACTGGATCCACGGGTTGATTTCCAGGCGTGGTTCGCCATCGCTGCTTCCGAAGTTGCGATGGTCATAGATCAGCACGGCCAGCCCGGCCCTTGCGAAGGCGCGTGCATACTCGATGGCGACCATCTTGATCGTGGCTGACGTGCCGTGAGCCATGATTACCGCAGGCCGGCGGTGTTCGGCGTCGCCGCGGGTCAGAAGGTATCCGCGAAGAGTCGCACCCTCCGAGGCAAACTCGATTGGAGCTTCGTTGGGCATCGGGGCCTCGTGGAAGGTTCGCCGGGTGCCTGGCGTCGTCTAGTGCGGCCGGCCGCCGCGGTGCCAAGAAATGGTGCGCCGCTTCCGTCCGCACCGGCTGGCGTCAGCCACCTGGCGGACCTTTCAGCTCGACAACATTGCCTTCCGGGTCCGTCACATAGATGGAAGGGCCTTCCCCCTCCGCGCCGTAGCGTGACGCTACCGGGCCGACCTCGATGCCTTGTGCCTCCAGATGCCGACGAATGCTCGGTTCGTCGAATCGTTCCACCCGGAAACAGAAGTGATCCAGGTTGCGCGCTTCCTTTCCCGGCGCCGCGCCGCCGGCTCTGCCGAGTTTGCCGTCCACGGGCACGAGATCAACGATCGATCGGCCGGCGCGTAGCTGAACCAGGCCGATTTCGTCCTGGCGCCGCTCCACCGTACATCCGAGAGCGCCGCAGTAAAAGCGAAGCATGCCCTCGAGGTCGACAACGCGCAGTACAAGATGGTCGATTTCGCGAATTCGGATCATCGTGTGCGTGAGGCGAGTGACTGGCGTTCCGGTTCAAATGCCGTTGCGTGTCCGGCTGGGCGAAGAGTCAGGCGTCACTGCGTCAGTCCGGTATCTCGGATTCGACGAGCTTTGCAAGCAGCGCCAGCGACTCTTGCCAGCCCACGTAGCAGGCTTCAGTTGGAATGGCATCGGGTATGCCTTCCTGGACCACGTTCAACTCGGTTCCGCAGGAGACCTTCGTCAGCGCAATCGTCGTTGTCATTTGTCCAGGCAGGTTGGGGTCGTCGAACCTGTCCGTGTAGCGCAGGCGCTCGTTCGGCGCGGCTTCGAGAAATTCGCCTCCGAACGTGTGGCTCCGGCCGGTCGAGAAGTTGGAGAACGACATCCTGTAGGAACCGCCGACCTTGGCGTCGATGTGGTGGACCCTGCCGGTGAAGCCGTTTGGCGGGAGCCACTTGGCCATCGCGTCGGGATCCACGAACGCGCGATAGACGCGCTCCGGCGGTGCGCGGAGCACGCGGTGAAGTCGGACGGTGCCTGTCGCCATGGTGTGTTCGCCTTTCGATTTGCGATGCGTAACGCCCAAGCCCAGCCGCCGGCTTGCCGGAACGCGTCGCAGGCAAGCCCGTCGGCTGGAGCGCCTTGTCGGACGGCACGTTCTAACCGCCTGCCTCGACGAACGCAGCGAGCTTCGCGAGTGCCATCCGCCAGCCGGTCTCGTTGTCGGCCGATGATACGCCGGCCGGCAGTCCATCGTGCACGGCGAGAAGATTGGTACCGCCGTCCGCATCAGCGAGAGTGATGGAAATGGTCATCTCGCCGCGCAGCGCGGGATCTTCGGTCTCGAACTCATCCACTTCGACGACCTGCTCGTTGGGCACGAGCTTCGCGAAGCGGCCGTGATACGTGTCGGTGTGTGCGGTCGTCTTGCCGGTCCCGGTCGGCTCGTTGTAAGTCAGCGAGATTCGGAACGAGCCACCTTCGCGAGCGTCGAACGCATGCACGTGGCAGGTCATACCGGTGGGCACCTTCCAAATTGCGACCGCGCGCGGATCGAGAAGCGCGCGATAGACGCTCGCGCGGGGCGCGTTTATGTGCTGGCTGATCCGCGTGGAACTCATGCCTGTGCAGTCCAACGGTCGCGTTAACCCGCGAGCAGGAGCGGTGCGAAGCGCCGCTCTTGCGAGCCGGTCTTGAACGCGTTGCTATACCGCCATCTCATGGCTGCGGATACAGCTCCTGCATGCAGGCAAGGAAGTTCCTATTGAGCTTCTGGATTTCGCGCACGTCCTTTGCGTAATTGATTGCGCCGTCGCGGATATCAACGAGCAGTGATCGTAGATGAATATGCGCTCTGTGAGTATATTGGCAAGGCCAAGGTGGGTCCTTTACGAGTGTCTTCTTCTCGTCAACGAAGGTAATTGCCGGACGCCGACTATCAGCTAGCACTCTCCATGTGAATCGTCGGCCGTGCCCGTTGCCAGGTTTGCGGTCGACCCATACTCCGCTGGCAATTCCCCGGTGAGCAATGGAGTTTCGGAACGCTTCAACAAAGACGCGCACAGTGTCTTGTGCATAGCCCGGTTGTGGAAGGTACCGGCTCCCCCAGACTGCAACATCTCGCCAACCGACGCCATCTAGTCGCCCCTTATACAGACCGGCCAAATACTCCAAAGTGCCGCAACAAGACGCGAGGGCAGGAAAGTACGCATGTGTGAGCCCGCGTCTGGTCTTGGACGGAACAGGAGTCAGGCAGATGTCCATGTCCTTCTCAAAGCCTGCTATCCGATCCAAGACAAAGCGTTCGGCGAAGGCTCCCGCGTCATTGCCTAGACCTCGATGTTGAATCCGACTTTCCATGAGCTAGTGGCGTGGGGCGGTATAACGTCCACGCCCAACGGGGCGCGGCTGCGGCGGTTGACCAGAGTGCACCGTTTCCCGCGCCGTGTGCGGCGCCAAGTTAGATACCGCCTTCTTTCGTAACATCGAATACCCCTCTGATTAGGCTTGCTGCCTCATCCTCGGTAACTGTAAAGAAGTCGAATACCTCGAACAGTGGGCGAGTGATCGCGACAAGGTCCTGCAGCAAGGTCCTCTTGATTGCGGTTGTGTCGGAAATGTGTAGCATGCTCTCAACGGCCGCTTGATGCGAAATACGCTTATCAAGCGGAGAAGGAAACTCCTTGTGGTACCCCAGCTGACGATTCTCTAAGCCTGTCCACCGAATTCGCAGATTTGCGCCGGCTTTTCCAACGGCGAGATTCTTAGCGAAGTTTTCGATGTAGAGAAAAAACTCCGTGACACGCCAAAGGACCAATGAGAAATCAAGTTGAATGTGAGGGTATCGCTCAGCAAAATCACCTCCGTCCTCTTGGTACCCTCGAAATAGGGAGAACGTTCCAATCGGCTCTGCCCTCCAGAAATCGGAATGCCCCGAGCCCTTTCCTCCGCTCTCAGCCAACCACACTTCAATTCCATCCTGAAATGGGTAGGGCGCAATATCTTCCCGTGTTGGAACCCAACCAATGTCCCACCCGGTGCGCCCTGTTTTTGACTTCCTAAGCAGTTCAAGGAAGTCAGCAAGCCCAACGTCGCTGAGGGTCCCCTGCAGAGCGAAACTGGCTTGCCAATAGCCTTTGGCAAAGGGATCGCCTTTTTCTTTATCTATCCGCGTTTGGCGAAGAAACTCAAAACGGCCTAGCGCTCGCTTTTCCCAACTTTTGACGTGACCATCAACGCGAATTTCGCCTTTCGTTGCTTCGGGACTAGGTCCCCCGGCAGCCGGCGCAGGGGCCGGTCCTGAGGGTGAGCGTTGGAACGGATTAGTACCGATTGGCGGTTTTGAGGCGGGCGGAATTCCGTGTATAGCCCTGAGGAGTTCTTCCAAGGCTTCGTCTTGATTTCGTAATTTGCGGAAGTCGATCGCGTACTTACTGCCAAGGTACGTTGGAAGGGCCGTTTGAAAATCCCCACTGCGCAGCACGGGTATGAACTTAGGTCTTAAGTCTTGCGATTGAAGCATCTCGGCGGAAATAATGTTCTTCTCATAACCAACCCCGCCTCGTGGAATGTTCGACTTCTCTGCGTACGTTAGGGTGCATACGAGGACGACGAAGTCCGAATCACGAATCTTTGACTCCATGAATAGCGTGGTGTCCTGGCCGGGGCGCAGGTCCCATTGGTCCAGTGATGCATCGACGCCGTTCTCGCGCAACAACCCGGCCATTTCGAGAACCCAAGCATCATGCTCGGGATCCTCATGGCTGTAGCTCACGAAGACCTTTGGCGGCACCATCGTGGTGGCATCAACGCTGGACTTGACCGGCGCAGACGCGGCCAGTTCGCGACGCGCACGGACGCACTTTGGCGTCCGCGTCGAAGGACTGGTTAGGTTTCATTGCTTCGGTACCCGTGCTAGTAAGCTAGCGAGGCTCACATTGTGTTCGCACCATTTTCGAGCCACGTACTCTTCGAAATGATCGTTGCGCGTGGAGCCGCAGATACTCACGAGTTCGCTACCCACCGTGGTAAGTAGCACGTGGCCGATTTGCAACTGATTGCCAGACTCAGCGGCGAACTCGACCAGCAGCGGCCGCCCGTAATAGAAGGTGACCGCGTTCTTGGGAAGCCCCTTCTTGATATATCCACTCACCGACTCGAAGGAAACTAGCCCGATTGCGTCGAGATGCTTTAGTGAAGAGAACGTGACCCCACCCTCTGAGTAGACCGGATCCTCCACATCGAAGACGAGTGGTGTTGGAGTACCGATCATCCACACGAACTGGCAAAAATTTGTGAATAGGGCGGCATCCTTCTTATCGATGGTCGAGACAAAATCAACCGTCCGCTTAGAGAAGCTTCCGGGTTTACTAGCCTCACCTGCGAGGAGGCGGGACCAAAGCGATTGCATCTCTCGATCAGAAACTGTGTCGCACTGCTTGAAAAAGTTTGCGATCCAATCTTCTTCCAGCCCTTCAACCTGCGCGTCCGGTGGAAGTGAAGCGGCCGCGTCGGCTGTGATCCTTTCTATGTTCTCTTGCTTTCGCGTCTCTTGGTGCAGAAAACGCTCCAGCGCCCTTGCCTCAATGTCACGAAGCTCGATGCTCGCGAGAGCCCTGATCTTCTCCGCTTCTGCCACTGCGCGCGCCTGCCGCTTTATGCGGGTGGGTTCGAAGAGGACTCCTACCGCGTTACACACCTTCTCGACAAGCACCGTGGCCGGCTTCGAAAGATCCCCAAGATTGATTAGCGCGCCGCCCTCAGACATTTTCCCCCCTGAAACCTAGCGCGCGCGGTGAGCCGCGCGCCGCGACGACCGCAACGTTAACGCGTGGTGCTTATTGGCGCGTCCGCTCTCGAACGCGCGGTTAGCCGTCATCTCCTACCTCCCAAAGATAATTGTCAAGGACGCGCTCCCTAAACCACTCAGCGCTACAGAGCTCTCGGAGTTCACGCTCTGATTGTCTGAAGTCTGGCATGAATGCACGCGCCTTGGGGAGTAGGTCTACCGCGGCAACGATCTCGGCGTGGCGTTCTCGATAGAATTGCCGCCAAATAGCGGTGTAGTCTCGGTAGTTGTTGCTCCGGAAGCGCCTGTCCGTGACTCGTTTAAGGCCTCTTGCGGCTCGCGCATCAAGGATTACGAAAGGGCTACGATAGGTTAGCCACAGGAGTTTTGAGGCCGCAGACACGTTGTATTTCCCAAAGGTATTCTCGAAGCTCTTAGCTAAGGCAACGACCTGGTCCTCCGCTGACGAACTGCGGTCCAAGCGCGCAGCGGCAAAGATCCTTCGCGCTCGTTCGAGTTCACGTGGGTTTCCAATGCCTCTGAAGTTGCGCGAGACGCGGAAGTAGCGAAGTGCCTCCTGAAATGCCTTGAGTTTGGGCGAACGCTGGAACGCTGCATGAATAGCGCGCTCGCGCTGTTGCCACTGAAAATGGAACCGCAGCGCGCAGAAGGCCAACGGCGGACGAGCGATTGTTGCGCTCACGACGGCTAAACTCTAATTGGTTGCCCGATTTATCGCTTTCTAAATTGACATTCTGCGCTTGGTCGTTGTCATCCTTCAAGACTGTCAAGGCGTCAGGGAGGCTTATCGATTGGAGCTATTCTGCCTGCCGACGCGAATGATGCCTGTTCATCCTCCCGGCTCCCTGCCAGGTCGGCCGCTGGACAGCTTGCGCAATGCCATTCCGCGGCGCCATTACAGTTGCCGTACCGAGCAAACCTACGTGCATTGGGTGAAACGTTTCATTCACTTCAATGACAAACGGCACCCCGGCGAGCTCGGGGTACCGGAGGTCACCGCCTTCCTAAATTATTTCGCCCGCGGCCGCGAGGTGGCTGCCGCAACGCAAAACCAGGCGCTGTCGGCGCTGCTCTTTCTGTACAAGGAAGTGTTGGATCGCTGGCTCGAGAACGGCTACGACATCAGGACGGTGCAGGAGCTGCTCGGCCACTCGAGCGTGGAGACGACGATAATCTACGCCCACGTGATGAACAAGGGCGGGCGCGGCGTCGCGACTCCGCTCGACCGCCTCGCACGTCCGCAGCCCGGTCAACCGGCGGGAACGCCTTCGCGTTAGTGCGTCATGCAAGTACGCACGCCCCTCATGCTTGCCTGGAACCGGGGCTGTTCCGGCCACTCCGAAGCAGCCTCGATGACAACGGCGTCGGGAGGAAGCATGTTCGGACTTGCGCGACTGCTTTTCCTTGCGGCGGCGCTGGCCGCGTCCGCGTGTGCGGCAGCGAATCCGGCGGGAGCGCACGCCCGGGCCGGCTCCGCGTCCTGGCGCATCGCCCCGCACCACCACGCCCAGGCCGCGCACCCGACCCGGGTCGCGCCGCGGGGGGCGATCCGGCACGCGCCGATTCGGCACGCGGTGGTCATCCTCCCGGTCGCGCTCCCCGTCGTCACGACCTACGTGGTAATGCCGCCCGCGGCCTACGCTTCGGCGCCCGCGGCGGCTGCGCCCGAGTCCCATGACTTGGCGGCGCGGCCGGCGTACGCAGGGGCCGGGTACGCGAGGATGCAGGGCTGGAACTGGACCCCGGTCGAATCGATCGTTCCGCTCGCCGGCCGCGGCGAGGTGCGCCATTACTGCCCCGAGCTGCGCGAGTACTACCCGGCGGCCGAGACCTGCCCCTCGCCGTGGCTGAAGGTCGTTCCCTGAGCCGCGCTCAGTCGGCCGAGCGCGCGACGCGGATGGTGTGGCCCCCGGACTTCTCGTCGCGCGTGAGGATGACGAGGCCGCGCTTCTCGGCCTCGTCGAGCAGATCGCTGAAGGCGCGAAAGCCGTAGTAGCTTTCGTTGAAGCCGGGCTTTCTGCGCTTCAGGGCCTGCTTCACCATCGAGCCCCAGACCTTCTCCTCCTCGCCGCGCTCGGCGGCGAGCGCCTCGACGGTCTCGACGATCAGCTCGAGCGCCTCCTGCTTCCTCGCCTCGGCGTCCTTCTTCCCGTCCTTCTTCTCCTCGGCGCCCTTCTTCGCCTCGCCTTCCTTCTTCGGCTCGGCTTTGACGGTGCGCTCGGCGGACTTCTTCGCGCGGCGCTTCTTCGCCTCCTCCTCGCGCACCAGGTCGTCGTAGTAGATGAACTCGTCGCAGTTGGCAATCAGCAGGTCGGAGGTGGAGTTCTTCACCCCGATCCCGATCACGGTCTTCGCGTTCTCACGCAGCTTCGACACCAGGGGCGAGAAGTCCGAGTCGCCGCTGATGATGACGAAGGTGTCCACGTGCGCCTTGGTGTAGCACAGGTCCAGAGCGTCGACCACCATGCGGATGTCGGCGGAGTTCTTCCCGGACTGGCGCACGTGCGGGACCTCGATCAGCTCGAAGGAGGCCAGGTGCATCACCGACTTGAACTCCTTGTAGCGCTCCCAGTCGCAGTAGGCCTTCTTGACGACGATCGATCCCTTCAGGAGCAGGCGCTCCAGCACGCGGCTGATGTCGAATTTCTCGTAGCGCGCGTCGCGCACGCCGAGGGCGATGTTCTCGAAGTCGCAGAACAGCGCCATGTTGCGGGTTTCGGGCTGGCCGGCCATGGTGTGATCTCCCCGGGGGATTGCGCAATGCTAGCAGAGGCGACAAAAAGGGGGCCGGAGCAGCTTCGCTCCGGCCCCCTCTTCAAGGGACGCGCGAGGGGAGGGGTCCCCCCGCGGCGTATCCTGGTCTTAAACCGCCTTGAGGTTGGTCGCGGCGGTCTTGCCGCGCTCGCTCGTGACGTCGAAGCTGACCTTCTGTCCCTCGGTCAGCGTGCCCAGACCGGAGCGGTCGACCGCGCTGATGTGAACGAAGACGTCCTTTGAACCATCGCTCGGGGCGATGAAACCGAATCCCTTGCCGGGGTTGAACCATTTAACAGTACCGGTAGCCATTTTGGCCTCCTTGAATCATGACGATAAACGGCCGCGTGAAAGCCACGCAGCCTTGAACAACCTGAAGTAAGTGGATTGTCTCAGTAGAGCGCTCGGAATCGGGCGGTAGCGGAAGGCAGGCCAAAACCTAGATTGCCCATTGAGCATGCACGTAACTGCCGCAGATGTCAAGCAAAATCCGCCGCACATTGACAAGGTGCGTGCGGTTCAATTGGCGCGCGGGATGAGCGGCGGCGCCCTCGCCGTCCGCTCGATCCCGCGCAGTCTGATCCGGCGCGCAGCGTCCGGATCAGACGATGTTCAGGTGCTCGATCCCGCTCGTGATGTCGCGGT
>Ga0082335_1009678_pt1 | contig 10270 bp, 10 predicted proteins | sample Subgrocontami58m_FD_72375 | JGI IMG/M metagenome (GOLD analysis project Ga0082335, IMG submission 72375) | Subsurface groundwater microbial communities from S. Glens Falls, New York, USA - GMW37 contaminated, 5.8 m (SPADES assembly) (version 2) ... | reverse complement strand
GCTGTAACGAACACGGGGTCGGTTTCCGCTACGCGGCCGATCTTTTTGACACCCAGGCCGGCCACGTTGATCTCGGTGATATCGGCGGCGTGCCGATCATCACGATTCGCCGAACGCCGTTAGACGGTTGGGGGCGGATTTTAAAACGCGGCGTTGATGTCATCGGCGCAACGCTTGGCTTAGCCGTGATTGCCGTTCCGGGCGCGTTGCTCGCGATGGCCATCAAGCTTGATTCAACCGGACCAATTTTTGTCCGCTTAGAGCGGGTCGGCCAACGTCAGCGCCGGTTCCGGCTTTGGAAATTCCGCTCGATGGTCCGCGATGCCCACGCCTTGAAGTCGCAACTCTTGGAAAAAAATGAACGCTGTGACGGACCGTTGTTCAAAATTTCCAATGACCCGCGCATCACCCGCTTGGGGCGCTGGTTGCGGAAAACAAGTATTGATGAATTGCCGCAACTGATCAATGTCTGGCGCGGCGACATGAGCTTGGTCGGGCCGCGGCCGCACGAGCCGGAAGAAGTTGCCCGGTACGAGGCTCGACACAAAAAACTGCTGGCGATCAAACCCGGAATCACCGGCCTGGCGCAAGTTTCCGGCCGCTCCACCCTGAGCTTTGAAGAAGAAGTCCGGCTTGACCTGTGGTACATCGAGCACTGGTCGCTCAGCCTTGATCTCCGGATTATCGTTCAAACTCCAGCCGTCGTTTTCTCCACCAAACATGCTGTCTAACCTTCGCGTCGCCCTCATTCACGAACACCTCGCCCAGGACGGGGGAGCGGAACGGGTCCTGCTGGAATTGTCCAAGATGTTCCCGGCCGCGCCGATCTATACGCTCGTCTACAACCGGCAACGGGCGAATCCGGCCTGGCGGGATCGCAATATCCGCCCCTCGTTTCTTCAGCGCCTGCCGGGCGGGGTGCGATATTACCAGTGGTATCTCAATTGGATGCCGACCGCGGTGGAACGGTATGATCTGGCCGGCTACGACTTGGTCTTGTCGAGCGCCTCGAGTTTCGCCAAAGGCGTCATCACCGAACCAAAAACGCTCCACGTGTGCTACCTGCACAGCCCGACGCGGTATCTTTGGAACGATACCCATCGCTACGTCAACGAGTTGCGGTACCCCGGATTTCTTCGTTCCCTCATTCCATTTTCACTGACCCGGATCAGAATGTGGGATCGGCTGGCGGCTGACCGTGTCGATCAGTTTATCGCCAACAGTAAGGAAGTCCAGCGCCGCATCACCAAATATTACCAGCGGTCAAGCACAGTGATCTACCCGCCGGTCGATGTCGGGCGGTTCACACCCGCCGCCCACACCGGCAATTATTATCTGACCGGCGGCCGCCTTGTGCCGTATAAGCGTTTTGACTTGACGATTCGGGCCTTTAACCGGCTCGGTATCCCGTTGAAAATTTTTGGTGCCGGGCCGGCCGAAGCGGACCTGCGGGCGATCGCCAAACCAAACATTGAATTTGTCGGCCGGATTGGCGACGAGGCGATGAACGAGCTGTATCGCCACTGCCTGGCCTTTCTTAACCCCCAAGAAGAAGATTTTGGAATTACCGTCATCGAAGCGATGGCGGCCGGCCGGCCGGTCATTGCCTATGCCGCCGGGGGAGCGCTGGAAACGGTTGTCCCGGGCAAGACGGGGGTGCTGTTTGAAGACCAGGAGTGGGAGGCGCTGGCCGATACCGTCATCCGGTTTAAACCGGAACAGTTTTCAGCGTCGACGATTCGAGACTGGGCGATGACCTTCGGTCCGGAGCGATTTCATAAACAATTGGGCGATTATCTTGAGCTGGCTTGGAAAAATCATCAAACTCGGTTACACTCATAGCCTATGCCCAGTACTCCAACAATCGTCATCTCCAGTTTGAGACCCGGCAAAGGCGGCCGGCTTGTCCAATATCCACCGATAGTAATGTATTATTTGTTGTAGCACTGGATATGGAACTTCGCGATTATCTCACAATGTACTGGCGCCAACGGTGGTTGATCGTCACCATGGTGGTCGTCGCAACGCTGACGACCTATCTCGTCGCTTCGACTCGTCCGGTGCAATCAGGCGTCTCGACCTCCTTCGCGGTCAATCGCGTCAATCGCGAGATCACGCCGGATTACCAGTTTGACGGCTATTATGCCCTTCAGGCGGCCGATCTCTTTGCCCAAACGGTCGTCAGCTGGTTTAGCACCCCGGCCATCTTGCAAGAGATATATCAGGAAGCTAACCTTGATCCGGCCAGCAAGTCGATCGACACTCTGCCGTCTCGTTTCCACGTCAAAAAATATTCAGCGCAAAATATCGTCGTTCGTTTTACCGAACGAACGCCGCAACGGGCGGAGCAGGTGGCGGTCGCGATGAATACCGTCCTGACCGAACGGACGGAACAGCTCAATCAAACGGCCGACAATAAATCGCTTTTTGCCCTCGTGGCGACCAAACCGGTTGTGGCCGACGCCAAGCCTAATCCTTGGCTCTTCAGCGCCGCGGCCGCGGTTGTCGGCTTGGGCCTAGCCCTACTGACGGCCGCCGGACGGCAGTATCTTCGGGCCTAACCGACAGGCGTCCCGTGTCTTTATACCAAACAACTTCTAATCCCGTTAGAAATGAAACAATCTAACTTTACCCATCAGGCCGAGTTACTACCGGTGATAGATATGTATTCTAGGAGTGTGAGTTTTTATCATTTCTAACGGGACTAACGGGATGCGCATCGGCATCGACGCGCGATTTTTCGGACCGCAGGAAACCGGCATCGGTCGTTACGTTGAACGGCTGATGGCGCATTTGGCCCAGATTGACCAGGTCAACGAGTATGTCGTCTTACTGAGAAAAAAGGCTTGGGATCTCTGGTCGCCGCTTAATCCGCGCTGGAGTAAACTACCGGCCGATGAGCGCTGGTACAGCCTGGCGGAACAGATCAAGATGCCGGGACGGTATCGGGCCGCCAAGGTTGATCTCTGGCACCTGCCCCATTTCAACGTTCCGCTCTTTTGGCGCGGGCCGTTCGTGGTGACGATTCACGACCTGATTCTCAATCAATTCCCGACCGAACGAGCGAGCACCTTAGGTCCGATTGTTTTCCGGGCGAAATTTATGGCCTACGAGGCGGTCATTCGCCACGCGATTCGCGACGCGGCCCAGATCATCACCGTGTCCGAACATAGCCGCAAAGAATTGTCCGAACGTTTTGCCGTCAATCCCGACCGGGTGACGGTCACCTATGAGGCGGTCGACCCTCTGCCTGAACCGTCGGAATGGTCGAGCGTCGCCGAACGGGGCGTCGAACAGCCGTATTTGCTCTACGTCGGAAACTCCTACCCGCATAAAAATCTGGAAAAACTTATCGAGGCGGTTCAGCTCGCCCAGCGCCGGGGCGAACAGTTTCAGTTGGTCCTCGTCGGCAAGCGAGATTATTTTTCACACCGGCTCGAGCAATTGGTGCAACGCCGCGGCCTGACGAATGTTGTCTTTTTCGGGTTCGCCTCGGACCAGGAGTTGGCGGCTCTCTATCAGCACGCCCAGGCATATTTTTTCCCGTCATTGTCGGAGGGGTTCGGCCTGCCGGCGCTTGAAGCGATGTCCTGCGGCACTCCGGTTTTTGCCGCCCGGGCCAGCTGTTTACCGGAGGTGTTGGGTTCGGCCGCCCATTTCTTCGATCCGCACGACGCCGAGAACATCGCTCAATCGATTTCCATCGCTCTTCATGATACACTGGAACGACAACGTCTCATTGCCGCCGGCACGGTTCGAGTCCGTGAATTCTCCTGGCGCCGGATGGCGGAGGAGACGTTAGCCCTCTATACTGCCACGTATGCCCGCCTCACGCCAAAGACGCGTTCCTGATTCGAATATTCTTGACCTCCGCGAGGTGCTGGCGGAGCAGTCGTCCGGCGCTCAACGACCGCGCCGGATTCGTTGGCGGTCAACGAAGGGGAGTCACGGCCACGCTCAACCACTCCACCGGCCGGGCCGGACGGTGATTGATTGGATGCGAACCCGGCGCGAAATGACGAAATTCCTCTTGGCGGTGGTGATCATCGGACTTCCAGTCGGGTTGATTTTCGGCGTCGCCCGGGCCAGCCGCGCGGCCAGTCATGCCACCGCCCTGGCAAAACAAGGAGCGGCCAGTCTCGAGCGCGGCGGACGGGCGATGGTGGCGTATGACGCAACCGGAGCGAGCGCGGCCTTTCGTGATGCTGAAGAGAAATTTGTCCAGGCAAAAAAAGAGTTAACCGAGGCCGTATGGTCGCAAACTAGGGCCGCCGGTCGCGTCCCGGTTGTTGGCGCGAAATACCAAACGGCCTTGTCGGCAGTTATGGCCGCGACTGAAATTGCTCAAGCCGGCGAGGTCCTGTCGGGCACCCTGGTCGGTGTCGCGCCGCCAGCCACGACCGGCATTACCATCCAAAACGACGGGATCATCCAGGGTTCGGTCGGACTCCTCGGACCGATGCTTCGCCAACCGCAAAGTTTCCGCCAGGGGCTTGGGCATCTTCTGGCGGCGATGGCGGCGTTGAAAGATATCAAGGCGGCCGACGTTCCCGCCGACTACCAATCGATGATCACGACGTGGCAGCAAGTTGCGCCGCTCCTCACTGAACCGGCGCAACGGGGGACTACTATTGCTGATTTTCTCACTGCTCTGTTCGCCGGCGACCAGACGAAGGAATTTCTTGTGGTGTTCCAAAATCATGACGAGCTCCGGGCGACCGGCGGATTTATCGGCACCTTCTTACTCGTAAAATTTGAAAAAGGCGTGTTTAAAGTCCTTGATGCGCCGGTGACCGGCCCGTTTGACCTGACCGCGCAAATTCCGCACACTAGTTTGCCGCCGCAGCCGTTATTGGCGATCGCGCCGTACTGGACCTTCCACGACGCGAACTGGTTCTTGGATGTCCCGACCTCATCGGAATTTCTCATGGACTTTTATGCCCAAGCGCGTGGTTTCAAACCGGACGGGATCGTCTACCTGACGCCGGGATTGGTCGAATCGTTATTGCGCCTGACTGGCCCAATCCAGCCGGTCGGATATGGGATCGATATCACCGCCGATAATTTCTTGCGGGCGACGGAGCACCAAGTCGAATTTAATTACGACAAAGCCCTCAACAACCCCAAAGAGTTTTTGATTGACCTTGTTCCGACATTGCTTCAAGCCTTGACGAAACTTGATTCGACGGAAGGCCTCCTTGCGGCCGGGGTCACACTCCAACATGCCGACCAGGGTGATTTGCTGTTTTATAGCCGCGATCAAGCGACCCAAAAAATTATCGAGAATATTGGATGGAGCGGGAAACTTTTAACGCCCCCTGATGATTACCTAGCGACGGTCACGACCAACCTCGGCGGGGGAAAGACCGATCGGGTGATCAAAGAATCAGTGGCCCTGACAGTCACGCCCGAATCGCGGGGACTGTTGCATACCGTCGCGATAACCCGTCAGCATAGCGGGACCGTTGGCGATCCACTCACCGGCGCGACGAACCGTTCATTCCTTCGTGTCTATGCGCCGTCCAATGCCCAATTTATCGACGTACAGGGAAATGTTCAGACGGATGATTTCTTTCTTCCGGCCGAGACCGGAGCGAAAATTACCCCCGAACTACGGGCCGCCGAAGGGACGGTTCTCCTCGATCAAACAGGCGCGGTGCGGATCACCGGCGAATCGGGACGAAAAGTCTTTGGCGCTTGGAGTCTGATCGTTCCGGGCCAAACCCAGACGGTGACATTCCACTACACCACGCCCATTCCGGACAATGGCCGCTGGTCATTGGTTTGGCAGAAGCAACCGGGTGCTCCACAACGCGCCTGGACCGTGACCTATGAGCAGGGAATTGGCAAAAACATCGTCGACGTCGTGGGCGATGGCGGCAACATCAAAAAAAAACGCGCCGTTTTCACGACGAATTCAGACCGAAATCGAACGTTCGGCGTGGTCGTCCAGTAAAAGTAATCCACCCCGTTAGAGTTGCACAATTCTACTTGAGTTGTATTTGAGTAAAAAGACTGTAGCCAAGGTCATCATCCCTAAAACCCAAACGTCAGCAACTCTAACGGGGTTAGAAGCAGTTGTGGTTCATCTTTCTTGGACTAAAAATAACAGCCTGGCGCACGAGCGGGGAATATTTATCCCCAGGAATTTTGCTTAACATTAGCCAAAAATAGGCAATGTCCGTCCATGTGGGCTTGACATTTTTTAAGCTGGGGAGTATTCTACTCAGTCACGCTCGAAAAGGAGGGCTGACGAGCGCACCTAACAATTCAAACGCGAACGATCGTTGAGGAGCGATTGCCGCAAAACAAGCTGAACCTGAAGGGTTGCGTGTTTTGATGACAATTGTCTTCACAACGCGCAACCCTTTTTGAAATACACCTCTCCTTCGGAAAGGAGAGGGGAGGAATCCAGCCCCACTTTAGCAAAAGTGGAGCTGGAGACGGAGAGTGGTAGAGCGAGCTTGGGGTTAGAGTTTCTACGGTCAGTAGCCGAGTGTTGCTGATTGTAGGAGCTGTAACCCTAAACCTAGAAGTACCTTTGACCCTAAAGCGCCTTAGGCGCGAGGAGTACTACATGTTTAACGCGATTGTCGTTTTGACTCTGACTTGCCTCTTCGTCTGGAACCTAACGCAGCGCAGTCAGATCAAGGATCAGAAACGTGTCTGCGAACGCATCAAGTACAACGCTAAGGCATTCGAAATCCGAGAGTTCTACATCGAGTACTACCGTGAGCACGGCACCTGGCCGGACATCAAGATTCTCCGGGCAGATCGTGATGCCGATAGCCTCGATAATGCTCTCTGGGCTAACTGGCAGATCGATGCAAGGTTCGAGAAGACCTACACCAAGCAGTGGCTGCTGGAAATCTGGATCCCAGGCGAAAACCTGCGTCGGATCTTCCACACGGGAATTCGTAGCGCCGCCTGAACCGCTCCTTCTACACCGCAACACAAGTTACGGTGAAAGCCATGACTACAGTCTGGCTTCTCACTCGAACGCAGTAGTATGTCATTCCGGGCCGTGACCCGGAATCCACTAAAACTAATGCGCTCAAGTGAGAATATCCGTAGTACCTTGACTAAAAACATATATAGGGCGAGGAGGTGATGAAACGTGTACAACGTAATCGTATCATCCTCTGCATTCACCCCATCGAACTCTTTCGGAGAGAACAGCGTACAGTTGGAGAAAGCCCGAAAGGATTTCGAGGCAGAGATTCAGAAATCTGATGGTATCGTGATCAGTCACACGGTGAACGTGTACAACTTCCTGAACAACGGATCCAGTAGTTACGCTGGTCAGGGGAGCCACGGGATGATTGTCTTCACGGCTATCATCGATAGCGGCTCGAATTCCTAATCCCAAACCCTCCCACTTCATGCCCCGCGCAATTAAAGCAGAAGACCGAACATCTTCTGCTCCCACCCGAGACTCTGAAAAAACTTTCAGCATTCAGGCGGGAAGTACCTTACAACATTGAGATATCAACTACCGACGTTGACAAACCAAGCAGTTAACTCTTGGGAGGAATTCATGAAGAAGATAATCGTAATGATTAGCGTGGGCATGATTCTTGCCACAGTTGCACAGGCAGCGGACACGCTGAAGTACTCGGTTCTGGTTTTTAGCCAGGGCGTTTACCAGGCGGATTCGTTTCTGGTCGCCATGACCCGGGTCAAGTCCCAGGTCACGGTCGGCCACAATGTCGGCTACCTCGAGTACGACTTTTCCAAGCCCCGTCTGATGCAGGCCTGGTACGGTCGGAACCTCGGCCGGACGACACAGGTCAAGTTTGGACAAGTATTTGTCCCGTCTGGAAATGATTTTCCGGCACCGCACGATGCATTGTTCGGATGGGATCCGATGTACAAGGTGCAGCCGGGGCTGAACGACCGGGGCCTGCTCGTCAAGAGCAACACCTACTGTGGTCGGATCAATGGTTCAGTCGCCGCCATTAATGGCAGCGGGATCAGCGGCACCCCGCGCAACTCGCATCGGGCGGTAGTCGACGGCAACGTCAACTTCGGCACTGGGCCGTACTACGCCTCTTTCAACTACCGCGCGTCCTCGACGATGCGGTACAGCTGGACGGTTGTCCAGTACAGGGCGTACGGGTTCACGCTTCGCGGACACCTGATGCGGAATGAGAACTTCGTTTCTCACACCAATCTTCAGGTGAAGGCGGCCGATCTCGAGTACCATTTCGAGAAGGTGCAACTCGGTGTTCACGCCGAGAAGGGATACCGCGAGTTTGCCGCTAACCTCAATCTCGACGGAAAAAACCGGGTACTTGGCACCTTGTACCGTGACCACGGTCACAACGGTGGTCGCCTGATGGTCCAGGGCGCCTGGGGTCGAAGTAACTAGTTGAAGTACAGGCCGTGAGCGAATGCTCGCATGAGGAAGAAGCCTGAAAAAATTCTTCCTCGCTGTCTCCCGATGTGTATCGGGACTGATGAGCTCAAAAGAGCGAAACAGCGTACATTACATCAATTGTAGGAACCCAGTACCACTCACTTCGTTCGGGTACTGGGTGGAACACACAGGGAGGGGAGCCTCAGCACCACTGCTTCGCAGAGGGGCTGGGTCACAAGCACTGGTTGTTGATACCGCCACAAGCATGGGTCAACACCAGCCGTCCTCAACATCTAGTCAAGGAGGTGAAAACTTCCGAAACCAGGCGGCGAGGACATATGACGGTAGGGTGAGCTTGCTCACCGCAACTGCCGCCCGCTTGCCTCCCGATGTGTTCCTACTAACCTATGACCCGTTTAGGAGGGAATCATGGACCATCTGCTTGGCACCATCACCATGGTGCTCGCAATCACGATGGTTGTTGTCGGCGTTCCAGCTCAGGTTCGAAAGAACCACAAAGAAAGACGCTGTGGCATGCCGCTGATGCTCTCGATACTGGTTTTCTCGGTCTACGTATCGAGAACCCTGTATGCGCTGAGCATCGGAGCGTACTACATCGTGGTGCCTGATCTGATTGGTGTCGTGCTTTCAGCCATCATGCTGGTACAGCACCACCAATTTCGGAAGCAGTAGACTTGCAATACGTACCAACCTCACACGGATGCGCCACCCCGCTTCGGCGGAGAAGGAGCTGAAATGTTCAATCACGCGATTTTCGAAACGGCCAAGATCGTCGGTGCGATTCTCCTGATCGGCGCGTTACTTCTCGGTGCTTCCGAGGACAACCTTCCGGCCAAGAAGAAGTAGACAGCTCTTTTTAACTGGTTACTCGCGCCCATCAGCGAGTCCAACTCTACAACGGTTTGTGGTTACCCTTTAAAACCACTCTTCACTCGAGCATTTGATAACAACAATGGAATGTTCAAGCGAGACTCAATAGATTGTTCATAATATTTCCTGCGGCACACCCGCCGCCCCATCAGCCAGGGAATGGCTGAATATCATGGAGGATATCATGATCCGTCGCCGAAACCGTCGGAATCACAGGAAGTGCTACCTCCCGTTCTTCAAGCGGATCGCAGCTCACGAACAGGCGATCGCGCTGGCGATGCGGGACTGTCGGCACTACGGCGCCTAGGTCTCTAGGGATTTCATGGCCGGGAGCAAGTCATCACGATTGCTTCCGGCCCCTCACTCGAGCATTCGATAGAAACTATGGAATGTTCAAGTGAGGATATATTGATCGATCTTTCCAACTCACCACAACCATAGCCCATCGGCTATCAGGAGGTTCCGTGACTTTCCGTTCGAAAGTTACCGCGGACCTCTTGTTCGGGGTCCAAATCATCGGCGCGTTCGTGCTTTGCGTCAGTCAATTTATACGACTGCTGACATCGACGAATGGGCAACTGCTGTGCATGTTCCTGGGGATAGAAATTTTCATCGCCCTACATCTCCTGCTCGCAGTAGCCGCCCTCCGGGATCAACCAAACCGGATCACGAAGCAGGCCGTTTGGATATACGCACTCTGGGTCGTTCTCATCGGGACCAACATCATTGCGTTTTTTCTCAACGGGCATTACCGCTGGAGTGAAAACGACACTCGAACTGGGATTCTGATTCTGGTTGGAGTCGGGACCGTCATGTCCGCGATGCGGATTCGGAAGATCGGACTCGGCGATCCGATGGTCAAGGGACTCCTCGCTATGATTTTCAAGGCTTTACCGCAAGACGAGTTCAGGAATTTAGTGCACCACCCAAGGAGGCTTGGAGGACTTCGTTGGGAGTTTTATAGTTCAGTTTCTTCCGAGGACGGTTGTTTAGTTTTTCCTGGATTTGGTGGAGTTGTGC
>Ga0082335_1009677_pt1 | contig 10272 bp, 14 predicted proteins | sample Subgrocontami58m_FD_72375 | JGI IMG/M metagenome (GOLD analysis project Ga0082335, IMG submission 72375) | Subsurface groundwater microbial communities from S. Glens Falls, New York, USA - GMW37 contaminated, 5.8 m (SPADES assembly) (version 2) ... | reverse complement strand
GAAACCCGAGCCGAGCAGCACCAAAAAGAACCCCGCCAGAGGATCGAGGCGCAGGTGGAAGGGGAGGTCGGGCAGGCCAAGCGGCAGGGTCATCTGCTCCGGAGCTGCCAGCCATATTGCCTGCAGACCGGCCGCCGCCAGCGCGAGGCCCGCCAGCGTCCCCAGCGCAAACGCGCATCTTCGCGCGAAGAACGCATTGCCGGACGGAACGAGCGACAGCACGGCGATCGCAAACCAGGCAGCGGCAGCGAGGAGCGAGCCCGATAGGGGCGAAGACATTATTACTTGCATTGCTTTCAGAGGGGCGGCGGGTGAACAGGCGCCGCTCGGCTGCGCACATGCGCAGGCGCGGCGAGACCGCGAGACCGCTTGTCTTTCAGTGATTATACCAGATCGATTTCGCTTCACCGGCCGGTATCATTTCACTTTCATGCCCGGCTGCGCGCCGGTGAAGTTCCCGCCGCGCAGGTCGAGCGCGGGCGGTTCGGGGGATTGGGCGCAGCGCTCTGATCGCTGCGGTGCGGGGCGCTGTCGTTTCTTGCTCGTTTGGGCGCATTGCGCAAACGGCGGCAATCGGCCATTATGCAGAGTGCTCGGTTATGGATAGATAAGCTGCGCGAAGCGGAACAGCAAAAGCAACTGGCGGAAAAGGAATGAGTGGCAATCCTTCCGCACCAAAAAAGACCGTTCGCTGGAACTGACCAGCATCTTTCACCAATGCTCTCAGGGGCGGCGCAAGCTGGCGCTCAAGGTGGTGGACATCTTCGGCAACGACACCATGACGATTGTGGAGGTGAGGATATGAGCAAAGAGATTTTATCGACTGAGCGATTACGCGCCTTGTTAAAGACGTTCAAGGAACAGCACGCCGAAGAATACCATTTGCGCGCGCTGGGCTACTTTGGCTCTTACGCCCGAAACGAAGCCACCCCTGAGAGCGATGTTGATGTGGTTTTCCAGACTGATCATCCCGATCTGTTCATCACCGCCATGCTAAGACAGGATCTGGAAGCCTTCCTGGATCATCCGGTGGACGTCGTCCGGTTGCGGGACGCCATGAATCCACGTCTAAAAGCGAGAATCGAACGGGAGGCGACCTATGTATGATTCCGGTTTGTTGTTGGAAAGACTGCAAACCGTATTGACGGCGTTGGAGAGAATTCCCCGCCGTTGCGCCGACATCTCCCAACCCAGCGATTTCTCGGCCGACGAGGCTGGATTGGTCCGTATGGATGCCGTCTGTATGATCTTGATCGCCGCCGGCGAGGAGTTCAAGAACATTGATAAGCAAACGGAGGGCAAGCTTTTTGCCCGCTACCCGCAAGTGCAATGGCGCGGGGCCATAGGACTTCGGGATGTTCTGGCTCATGGCTATTTCGATGTGGATACCGAGCAGCTATACACGATTTGCAAGGAGCGTATCCCAGTATTGATAGAAACCATCCGGAAGATGATCAAGGAGTTGCGCTAGTGGCGCTTCATCCCAACTTCCCCGAATCGCCCTATGCCATGCTCGACCCAGCCATCCGCTGGTTTCCGGCGGATGACGCCCTGCGGGAGTCCGGTTTTGAAAAGCTGATGCCGCCCTTGGTGCCGCAACCGCGCCGCAAGATGAAGGAGTGGCGGGACAGCGGCTACCTGTGCGTTCTCGCCGGCGGCGCCCGTGGGCGCAGGGGCCAGGCATGACTGCAACCACTTGCGATGGCTGCGGCAATTCGCTGCCGCCCTTTGGGTCCGTGAGCCTCGGCTCGATCGAGAAGGGCTACCGCCATCTGTGCCTGCGTTGCTACAACGCCGTCATCGCCGAGCATTCGGGCATCGATTTCGAGCACGTCGATTTCCAGCCCGTCACTGTTGCCGATGCCGATGGCGTCGCGCACGAGTTCCGGTTCTTTGTCAGACTGCTCGGTGACGGCATCGCAATAGCCGCGCACGAAACCAAGAACGACGATCGGGAAGGCTACGAATTCCAAGTGATCAGCCCCGACCCCGAGGGTGAGCCGCTGGAGCTGTTCCGCCAGCTTTTCGAAAAGATGCGGCGCTCGCTTGCGCAGAAGCATCTTCAACGAGCAGACGGCTTCGGGCTGCAGTTCGCCGAGTCGGGCATCGTGCGGGGGCGCGTGAGCAGCGATCCAGACCACGAATTCGGCGACCGAGTACCGACAGGGTAAATTTGTCCTCGCGAATTTGATCTGAAGAATCAATGATCGCTAATTTTCCTGAAACACAACCAATCAAGGAGTTACTGAGAGAACAAATTTGCCCTGGAGTACCGATGCTGGTGATTGACGGCGAGCCGATAAGCTGGGAGCGCTTCGGCCAGATGCTGACGACCTACGAAGGCTTCTCGTTCAAGCTCGAGGTCTACGACAATAGCGAGGAGCGGTAGCGGTTGTCTTGGGACGGCGAGTTCCCGGTCGCAGGCGTTGCCCGCTTCCTCCAGCGCACGATCGAATTCCTGGTCCATAAGGAATTCGCGGCCGAGTCGCTGCATGTCATAGACGCCACATTCGAGCGCACCGGCAACTCGCTCGGCACGGTCGAAGAGCGCGTCGCCTCCGGTGGGGACCAGATCATCCTGAGCTACTGCGACCTGTTGCACCGTTCGTGCTGACGATGCCGCCGGGAGCGATGAACCGCCCGCTGGGCGTTTTCCTGCCCGCCCGTGGCGCCCAGCTATCGATCAACGGCGAAGCCGTCACCGCAAAGGTGTTCATGCAGGACCGCTTCGGCAAGCCGGCGTCGAGTTGTTGCATGGCGCGGTCGGAGACGTGGACGAAACCGAGAGGGTAAGCGCGGTCCTCTTGGACCTGAAGAAAGCGCCGGGTGGAGACGACGGGCCGCGTGGATCGAGCGCGGCCGGTTCGGTGGGTTGGGCGTAGCGCTCTGAGCGCTGCGGTGCGGGGCGCTGTGGTTTCTTGCTCGTTTGGGCGCATTGCGGAAACGGGGGCAATCGGCCAATTGCAGCCGGTCACAGACCCGAAAAAGCCCTTGGCTGAATGTCCGCTCGCAGTTGCATTGCGAACACCGACAAAACCATTTTGTGATTACTCAGATTCCAGAAGTATGATGTGTGTTGAACAATGATTGACATCACGCTGAGCGATAATTATTATCTGCCTAATGGTATTCAGCATGAGGAAATGATGTTATGGAAGTAGTTCTTCGCAAGTACGGAAACAGCACGGTTCTCGCGCTACCGCCAGCAGTGCTCAAGGATTTGGGCCTCAAAGCAGGTCAATCGATGACATTGGATTCGACCGCGGACGGTCGGATCACACTGGCACCGAAACGCCGCTATACCTTGGCCGACTTGCTCGCACAATGCGATCTGAAGGTGGCGCCACCGGCAGACCTGTCGCTGTGGGACAACGCTCGTCCAGTCGGTCAAGAGGCTTGGTGATGGCGGTATTCGACCGAGGCGACATTGTAATGGTGCGCTTCGACCCGGTGGAAGGCCACGAAATGCGGGGAGCGAACCGCCCGGCGCTTGTGCTAAGCACGCGTGAGTTCAACCGACTCGGCGATGTCCTTGTGATACCGATCACTCAAGGCGGAGACTTTTCCAGGTTCGCTGGATTCGCAGTGTCTCTGACCGGCACGGGTTGCAAAACACAGGGTGTTGCACTGGTGAATAAGTTGCGTATGCTGGACTTGGTGGCCCGCAAAGCGAAAAAAGTCGAACGTGTGCCGCAACAGGTTATCGACGACGCTATTGGGCGATTGATGACACTGTTTGAATAACCAGAAAGACGTATGAGGGCCAACCGGGAGGCGATGTTGATAGGCGGCAGACGGCCATCAACGGACTATCGCGGTTACATTTCGCTGCCTGCCAGAGCTGTCACAAAACCGCCAGTTAACAGTCCTTGAATCCGCTGCGTTTGGGATGACTGAGGTTCATTGCGGCGATCGAAGAGCCCGCGGTGATCGAGCGTGTTCTCACGCACCTGGGGTTGTCGGGGCAGCCGCCGCCTCGCGCGTCGGCGCGCGGAACTATTTCAGGCGGCCTGATTCTCGAAAGCGGACTGGTTTTTGCCGGAGTCGATGGTTCGGCTTGCGGGCGTGCCGGCGCGCGGAGTTGGGAAAGTTGGACGCTGCGAAGCGCAGATTCCGGGGGAAAACAGCGGGACGTGAGAGAATTATCACGACGTTGGCGGGTCACTCGGCGCAAGGATAGAGAGCCGGTTGGTGAAGAATGTGGTTTAGAATGACTATTCGTGACGACGTCAGGACGGCTACCCACTTTCACCGGACTGGGACTGGTTAGGAAAACGAGGAGTTTGCTGAATGAAGGCCGGCCCTGTTGAGATCGGAACGCTACTTCAGAATCGCAACCGCTACTGCGTACCCATCTATCAGCGCCATTACGTTTGGGAGAAGAGCAAACAATGGGAGCCATTCTGGCAAGACATTCGCACCAAAGCAGTCGAGCGCTTGGCTGGAAGGGAACGTAGATTCTCCCACTTCATGGGAGCAGTGGTCCTCGAAAGTCGTGCGAAACCGAGCGTTAGGCAGGTCCCGTCCTTTCAAGTTGTGGATGGGCAGCAGCGTCTGACGACTTTCCTATTGTTCCTCACAGCTGCCCGTCACTATGCGCAGTCGATAGGTCACGAATCGTCGGCGGCCAATATTCAGCGTTATGTTCTGAACAGTGACCCTCATCTGATGGAAACGCCGGAGATTGAAATCTTCAAGGTGTGGCCAACGCAGGCGGATCGGGCGCTTTTTTTGGATGTCGTCAGCTCCGAGAATCGAGAGGCGATTCGTGCCAAGTACAGCGACTACTGGTACAAGAAGCGCGATCGGGACCAGATTCAGGAGTACAGCAACGTTCCAAAGGTTCTTGGTGCATACGGCTATTTCTACGACCGTATACGACACTCCGTACAGTCGACAGACCTACATACCGACGTAACGGATGTCGATGAAGACTCCGTCGAGGACGAATTTCCCAGGGAGCTAAAGCTTGACGCCATTTGGCAGTCACTGCTGGAGGAGTTCAAGGTGGTTGAGATCGTATTGGACGAGGGTGACGACGCCCAAGTGATCTTTGAAACTCTCAACGACCGAGGCGAGCCGCTTCTGGCGGCCGATCTTGTTCGGAACAATATCTTTCAGCGAGCTGATGCCAGAAAAGAGAGGGCTGAAGAACTATTTGCTAAGTACTGGAAGCCCTTTGAAGATCCGTTTTGGTTTCAGCTTGAGAAGCAAGGTCGTTACAAGAAGCAACGTGTTGAGTTCTTCTTGGCCAACTTCATCGCAGGGAAGATCGCTGGAGAAGTGGGAATCTCGAAACTATTTTCCGAGTACAAGGCATTTCTTCGACCGCCAAAGGGTGGCGTTACACCACGTTACGCTACGGTAGCGGAAGAGATTCAGGACCTTGAGGCGTATGGTCGAATCTACAAAGAGTTGATCGAACGTTCTCCTGTTTCGCCACTCGGGAGCTTCTCCAAGAAACTTCACCTATGGGACGTTACTACCGCTAATCCACTAATTCTCCGTCTTTGGGCGCATAAGGACCTTTCGCGAGAAGATAAGATATCTGCCCTCGACTTTTTGCTTGCACTGATCGTCAGGCGCGCAGTCTGCGAGCTGACCACGAAAAACTACAACAACCTCTTCCTTTCTTGCATTTCTAGTCTCGACAGAGATGGCTGGTCCCTTAGCTCTCTCTACTCCCATTTTCTTGGACAGACCGCCGAAAGCTCTCGATGCCCGTCGAATGACGAGTTCAAGAATGCGTTGGTCACCCGGCCAATCTACCGAACGCTGGGGTCTACCAAGACCAGAGCCTTGCTAATGGAGCTTGAACGCGCAAAGCATGGAAAATTGCAGGAATCGGCAGGTATCCGTGATGACCTTACGGTTGAACACATAATGCCGTCATCGTGGTATAGGTACTGGCCAATGATGGACGGTGTGATTCCTACAAACGAAGATCAACACGCTGCACTGATGACGTTTCTTGAAGATGACACTCTGGCCGGGCGTATGGTTCGGAGGAATCGAATTCTCAACTCGGTCGGAAACCTTACTTTGGTGACACCGTCATTCAATAGCAAAGTTAGCAATGATTCCTTCCCAAAGAAGCTTCCTGAGTTCAAGGGACAATCCGTTCTAATGTTGACCAAGGACTTCGTGGAGAAGACGGACTGGAATGAAACCAACATCGAGAATCGTGGTAAGTCATTGGCGGCTTTGGCTCTCGACGTGTGGCCGATCCCTGCGATATAGGCAGCAACTGACCAGCGACCGAGACGCTGGGAGATAGTTTGCTGCCTGCTGCTCCGGCAGGCGCAGGCATGGAGGCTCAATTGCTGACCGCCAGCCTGGCGTCACTTGGCTGTCCCGACAATCAGGTCGCCAGAGCGGCGTTGGCGCTGGGACCCGTGTACTTCGACGCAGCCACGAATAGATCGGTCCTGTGCTCGGTGCGCATCGCACGGTACCAACTGGATGCGCGCATCTGAAACGCCCCCACGGGCTCGACGCCGATCGCGGGGGTGCGCTGTGCCGCGGAGCAACGCAGCGAACTTGAGCATCTGTGCCGCTACATCACGCGCCCGGCCATCGCGAACAAGCGGTTAAGGGTGAACCACGACGGGCAGGTGGTGCTCCAGTTGAACACGCCTTATCACGACGGCACGAGTCACATCGTCATGTCGCCTCTCGAACTCATGCAACGGCTGGCAGCCCTCGTGCCGCGCCCGCGCCAGCATCTGATCCGTTTTCGGGGTGTGCTGGCGCCGAATGCCAGACTGAGATCAAAATGGCGCCGGGCGACCAACGAACGGCCGCTTCAGAGAAACGCGACCGTCTCTTCAGGGTCGAAACCCGCCGTCGACCCTCGCCTCCCCAATCACCTCCAGCCCCTGCGCCCCCGGCATCAGCCGACACACACCCGATCGGGAACCCATTCTCACGGCGAACCGGGGTCCACTATCCCGATAACGGCATTATTTTCGATCGTATTTCCTCTGCAAGTTCGCGACGAACCCGCTTTTCTTTAACTTGTCCAAAATGCCCAGGTCGAGATAATCATCGATCCCCTTCGCTTCCCCCGACGGGAATTGCGCCGGCACGTTGACCGCATCCGCGCGCGTCGGTTTGATTTTAAGTGGCGATTGCTGCTTGAAATTGTTGTAGCTGATGTCGAGGATTTTCGGGTCCGCGATCTTGGCCTCGCCCGCCAGAACCTCCTTGGCGCACTTCTCGTCGGTCAAGGTGAGATGTTTGCCCTCCATGACCGCCTTCAGGAGCAGTACGTCGTGGCGGTTCGCAAGCGTGCTTACTTCGCACCCGCGAGAGGCTGAAGCTCACAACGGCGGCACCCCTACGACCTGCAGCCCATGCGCGCGGCCGCCTAGCGCGAGCGCGCCGTCGTGCGTGGCCATCACCAGGTCCGTGTGTGTCATCTCCTTCCAGAGGAGGGCGGTGGCGAGGTGAATCGCATTCAGGATTCCGAGTTCGGTGGGCATCGGTTGGGCTGCCCGGTCGAGGACCACCACGTCGACCTTCACCAGTTCGAGCGACGCGATCAGGCTGAGGATCGTCGCACGGCGCTTCGCGACTTCCGCGTCGGCGAGCTTCGCGCGCAGCCGGAGACGATCCAAGGTGCGCAGGCTCTCGGTCATCACCAGGGCGCTCGCGACGCCCTGCTGGATCCGGGACCACTCGGGCAGAACGTCCGGCTGCGCGAGCGCAACGCGAAGCAACACGGACGCGTCCACGTAGGCGATCACCGATGGCCCTGGCGTTCCTCGAGGAGGAGCTCGACGACATCCACGTTCAGCTTCGCGCGTTTGGGCACCGGCACGCGATTAAGCGGCGGGGCGCTACGCGCCGGCTTGCGGACGCGCAACGCCGATCGCTCGCGAACCGGAATGAGCTGCGCGATCTGCATGTCGCGGTCCAACACCGCGATGGACTCGCCACCGCGCACGGCGCGAAGGTATTCGCTGAGTCGCGCCTTGAGTTCGGCGATGCGCACTTGCTTCATGGCGCTACTATGACTAGAAGTAGTCATGTCTGCAACATTCGTCGACGCGGACCTCGGCCCGCGTCGAGCGGACATCCTCCGCAACTACCCCGGCGTTACCGACGACGACCCGAACATTAGGTAGCGACGGGATTACGCCGGCATCAATGGCAGATCGATTCCTCGCTGGCCGTCCTTACTTTATTTTCATCCCCGGCTGCGCACCGGAGTCGACGCCGAGCAGATGGATGCCCGACGCATCGCCTGAAGCGGCGAGGATCATGCCTTGAGACAGGCCGAATTTCATTTTGCGCGGGGCGAGATTGGCCACCATGACCGTGAGCCGGCCCTCCAGGGCGGCCGGGTCGTAAGCCGACTTGATGCCGGCGAACACGGTGCGCTGCTCGGTGCCGATGTCGAGCGTCAGTTTCAACAGTTTGTCCGCGCCTTCGACCTGCTCAGCCTTCACAATTTTCGCGACACGCAGGTCGATCTTGGCGAAGTCGTCGATGGAGATGGTCGCGGCCGGCGCAGTCGGGGCTGCCGGTCCGGGGGAAGTCGGATGCGGCGTCGACGGCGCGGAGATGGCTGGAGACTGGCTATTGGAGCCAGTCTTAGAGGTGTCTGTCACTTTCTTCTGCTCCTTGGCCGGTGCTGCCGCCGGGATGTCGAATAGCGCGTCGAGTTGCTTTTCTTCGACGCGGCTCATGAGGTGCATATACGGTCTTATGGTGTGGTTAGGCGGTAGCAATGTCGCTGCATCTGTCCATTCCAGAGGTGGAATGTTCAAGAACTCTTCCGCCTTTTTTGCCAGTTCCGGTAGTACAGGTTTCAGGTAGATAGTAAGCAGGCGGAAAACATTTAGACTCACAGTGCATACCTCTTGCAACTGCGTGCTTCCGGCAGGGGTTTTTGCAAGTTCCCAAGGTTTCGTGTGATCGATGTACTGATTGACGTCGTCGGCAATTCGCGAAATTATTCGGAGTGCCTTCGCGTACTCTCGATCGTCGTAATAGCGTGCAATGACACTCGCGAGATCTTGAGCGCCACTTAGCAGATCTGCAATATTTCTCTTGCTGTGTGAGAACGCACTAGATGACTTTGCTAAATCAGCGAACTCGTCTTTCGGGGCTCGAATTCCAACCGTGAAACGCTCATTGACACTATTACCAGTAACCGATGCGGCAGTCCAAGATTCCCGCAGTCGCTTAAACTCTTCCCACTTGGGCAAATCCTGGCAAAGCTCTCCGGCAAATTGCTTTGTGATAAACGGGGCGCTTCGACTCGCAATATTCAGGTATTTCCCAATCAAATCGCTGTTCACCCGCGCCACGAAATCGTCGGGATTGAAATCCAGGTCCTCGACGTTGGCGTTCAGCTTCGCCGCGATGTAATAGCGCAGCCACTCCGGATTCATGCCGATTTCGAGGTAGCGCAGCGGGCTGATGCCGGTGCCCCGCGACTTGGACATCTTCTCGCCCGACACAGTGATGAAGCCGTGAACGTGGACATTGTTGGGAATCTTGTAGCCCGCAAACTTGAGCATTGCCGGCCAGAACAGGGTGTGGAAATAGATGATGTCCTTGCCGATGAAATGGATTTGCTCGGTTTGCGGATCGGCGAGAAAGCCGTCGAAGTCGATGCCTTTCTTCGCGCAGTAATTCTTGAAGCTGGCGAGGTAGCCGATCGGGGCGTCCAGCCAGACGTAGAAAAACTTGCCCGGCGCATCGGGGATGGCGATGCCGAAGTAGGGCGCGTCGCGCGAAATGTCCCAGTCGCCGAGCGCCTTGTCCTCCTTGCCTTCGAGCCATTCCTTGGCCTTGTTCGCAACCTGGGACTGCAGCCTGCCGGGTTCGTTCACCCATTTATTCAGGAACTCCACGCATTTCGGATCGGACAGCCTGAAAAAGTAGTGTTCCGAGGTCTTCAGCTCGGGCGCGGCGCCGGACAGCGTCGAATAGGGATTCTTCAGGTCGGTCGGCGTATACACCGAACTGCAGTTCTCGCAGGCGTCGCCGTACTGATCCCTGGCGCCGCACTTGGGGCATTCGCCCTTGATGTAGCGGTCGGGAAGGAACATGCCCTTCACCGGGTCGTAGAACTGCTCGACCGGTTTGGTGTAAATGAGGCCCGCGGCCTTGAGCTTGCGGTAGATGTCCTGCGACAACTCGGTGTTTTCGGGCGAATCGGTCGAGTGCCAGTTGTCGAAGCCGAGGTGGAAGCCGTCGAGATATTTTTTGCGTTCGCCGCCGACGCGGGTGACGAGCGCCTCCGGCGTGACGCCTTCG
>Ga0082335_1009672_pt1 | contig 10277 bp, 9 predicted proteins | sample Subgrocontami58m_FD_72375 | JGI IMG/M metagenome (GOLD analysis project Ga0082335, IMG submission 72375) | Subsurface groundwater microbial communities from S. Glens Falls, New York, USA - GMW37 contaminated, 5.8 m (SPADES assembly) (version 2) ... | reverse complement strand
GCCCCTTGCTTAAGAAAGCTTAAAAAAGGTATAATGAGCATAGAGCGCAAAGCTCATTTTTATTGTTTCCCAGATGCAAAATATCGGCAAAATACAACCGGCTCCAATTATAGAAGAGATGCAAAGGTCATACCTTGACTATGCCATGTCTGTGATTGTCTCTCGGGCGCTACCAGATGTCCGGGACGGCCTCAAACCGGTTCAGCGAAGAATAATTTTTGCCATGCATGAACAAGGACTGCACCACACAGCCAGGTATCAAAAGAGCGCTGCAGTTGTTGGTGAAGTTTTGAAAAATCTGCACCCTCACGGTGATGCCCCGGTTTATGAGGCCATGGTCAGAATGGCCCAAAATTTTTCCTTAAGATACATGTTGATTGACGGGCAGGGGAATTATGGCTCAATAGATGGAGACTCACCAGCCGCCATGAGGTATACGGAAGCAAGATTATCTGCTATAGCTGATGAACTTTTAAGAGATATCAGTAAAAACACAGTTGATTTTATCCCTAACTACTCTGGAACTGTCCAGGAACCCACACTGCTACCATCTGTTATTCCAAATCTTTTGCTTAATGGGGCCTCCGGTATTGCAGTTGGTATGGCAACTCAAATTCCTCCGCATAATTTGGGGGAGGTTTGTGATGCATTGATTTATATGATTGAACATCCTGATGCCACTGTTGAGAACTTAATCCAATTTGTTAAAGGTCCGGATTTTCCAACAGGTGCCTCAATTTATGATCAGAGTGAAATTTTAGCAGCTTATGCTACCGGAAAGGGCCGAATTGTGATGAGGGCAAAAGCTGAGATAGACGAGACACCTGCCGGAAAAATGCAGATTATTGTTTCAGAACTACCTTACCAGGTTAATAAAGCAACACTCATTGCCAGAATTGCAGACATGGTTAAAGATAAAAAACTGGAAGGGATTGCAGATCTGCGGGATGAATCCGACAGGAAACAAATGGTGCGGATTGTGTTTGATTTAAAAAGGGATGCCAAACCCCAATCTCTTTTAAATAATTTATATAAATCAACTGCCATGCAGTCTGTTTTTAATGTTAATCTGGTTGGTTTGGTTGACGGAGTACCTCACCTTTTAACTTTAAAACAAATCCTTTCAGAGTTTATAAAACACAGGCAAACAGTTGTCAGAAAAAGGTCTGAATTCGAACTGGCAGAGGCAAAGGCAAGAGAACATATTCTGGAAGGACTAAAGATTGCGGTTGATGCAATTGATGCTGTTATTGAAACTATCAAAAAATCCAAAGATGCAGATGCGGCCAAAGTTAATTTAATGACTAAATTTAAATTGACTGAAATTCAAGCTGTGGCCATCCTGGATATGCAGCTTCGAAGATTAGCTGCGCTGGAGCGCCAAAAAATCGAGGATGAGTTAAAAATGGTTCGTGAAACAATTACTTATTTAGAAGATCTTCTGGCCCACCCGGAAAAAATTTTACAAGTCATCAAAGATGAGTTGGTTAAAATAAAAGAGAAATATGCGGATGATAGAAGGACAAGAGTTTATAAACAAAAAATTGGTGAGTTTAGCGAGGAAGATTTAGTACCAAATGAGGTGACAATTGTCACAATCACCGATGGTGGTTATATAAAAAGGCAAGCTCCAATGTCTTTCAGAACTCAACAGAGAGGCGGCAAAGGGGTAATGGGCATCTCCACTAAAGAAACTGACGCTGTTTCTCATATTTTCTATACCCAAACTCATGACAGTTTATTGTTCTTTACAGACAAAGGCCGGGTTTTCCAAATTAAAGTTTGGGATATTCCGGAAACTCAAAGGGCTGCCAAAGGCCAGGCAATTGTTAATTTGATTAACGTAGAGCAGGGTGAAAAAGTTACAGCGGTTCTGACACGAAGAGAAAAAGGTGAGGCAGCCAAATATTTCTTTATGTGTACCGGCCGGGGGACAGTTAAAAAAACAGCTTTGGAAGAATATGCCAATATCCGCAAAAACGGGCTGGTTGCCATAAAACTTGATTCAGGGGATATCCTGGGTTGGGTTTGTCCAACAAGCGGGGAAAATGATGTGATAATTGTTTCCAAGAAAGGCAAGTCCATCAGGTTTTCTGAAAAAGGGGCAAGAGGGACCCATAGGGATACATCGGGGGTCAGGGGAATAAGATTAGGAAAAGATGATCAGGTAGTTTCCTTAAATATCGTGGGTAAAGTTGAAGGAGAATTGTTGGTGGTTATGGAAAACGGTTTAGGTAAGAAAACCGCCACCACCGGCTGGAGCAGACAGGGAAGAGGAGGACAGGGGGTAAAAGCTGCCCAAATTACTGCTAAAACAGGGGAAATAGTCACTGCTCAAGTTATTGACAAATCCATGGATACGCTGGTTTTAACATCAACCAGGGGACAGCTGATAAAAATGAGTCTTAAGGAAGTTCCAACGCTGCAAAGACAAACCCAGGGGGTAATTTTGATGAGAACAAGGCCTGGTGAAAAGGTGGCTGCGGCAACTGTTGTTTCATCCGGAGAAAAAACAGCTGATGCCAAAAACGGTGATTGATGTATGGATAAGGGTAAACTACTTTCCAATATAGCAATAGGTTATTTCATGATAGGCTTTATTATTGCCATACTTTTTGCAATCTATTACAAATGGCCTTATCTTTCCTTTTTATCCCCGGGCTTTTATTCTGTTATTCTAACCTGGCCCTATCAGGCAATTGGGTTTATGCGGGATCTTTTAACCTTCGGCCTTGCCGGAAAACCAATCTAGCTTGACACCTCGAAGGTGGGATCGTAAACTTAATTATATATGCCCGGAAGAATTACACCTTTAGTCAACGGCGAGTTTTACCATATTTATAACAGAGGCAGCGAGAAAAGAAGTATCTATCAGCAACCCCGGGATTACAAAAGATTTCAACAAACATTTTATTATTATCAATTTCCAGGTCCTAAACTAAGATTTTCAAATTTCACAAAGGAGGATCTGTTTAAAACCTCGTTCGATCCTAAGATAGTAGAGGTAATTTCTTACTGCTTAATGCCGAACCATTTTCATTTCCTGATTAAACAGTTGAAAGACAATGGAATATCAATTTTCATGAGCCAACTTTCTAACAGTTATACAAAATATTTTAATATTAGATACAAAAGGGTAGGGCCCCTACTCCAGGGAGCTTTTAAAGCAGTCAGGATTGAGTCTCAAGAACAATTAATCCATGTTTCCAGATATATCCACCTAAACCCTGTGGTTTCTGGTTTAACTAAGAAACCAGAAGACTACCTCTGGTCTTCATATTTAGAATACACCCAAACTAATAATCTATTTTGTATTCCCTTTGAAATTCTAAATCTATTCTCTTCCAGAGAAAAATATACACAATTTGTAGAAGATCAGATTGATTATGGCACTACATTGGAATTTATAAAGCATCATCTTGTAGATGAAGATTAGCTTTACACCTTCGAGGTGTAATCGTAATTATTTGCTACCTAGGATTTTTCTGACAAAGTCATTCACAAAGTTTGAACCCCTGGAAATTATAAAACCGGACAGAAGATAATCTAAAAAAGGGATTCCGCTTTGCAGGCCTAAAAGCGAAGTAAAGATATTTATTTGATAGGTAAATGTTAAAAGAGTAGCAGTTACAAGAGCCAAAAGCGGCAAATACGGCCGCAAGGGTTCAACACTGCCAAATAAGTATTCTATAATTGACTCATTCAAAGTAGAAAAAGCAAAAACTGTTGCTAAAGGCGAGATATTTAAATTTTCCAAATCAGCTTACCTTTCCGGGCATGAATACGAATTTGTATAAATTAAACAAGGCCTGAAATATTGTCAAGGTGGGATCTGATTTAGAACTAGACGGTTCATCTGTTGTTACAGGAAGATGATTCGTTCTACTTTTAAGATCTGCTATCTCTTTTTCTCTTTCCTGTAGCGTTTCCTGCAAAATAATAACTTGCTGATTAACTGAGGCAAGAGTGGTTTGTAAACTGTCCACCTGAGACGGCGCTCTTACTAACTGCTTGTGTTCTTCTGATTCCACCATGGAGTACATTATCTGATCTATGCTCATAGATCCATTGGTATACGAATGTAGCCCACCCATATCCGGATCCCTGCCTAAAACTTCCCTGTAAAGTTCACTAATTTGGGCACCTCTGTCTGGAGCAGAAGATCCACTTCCTTCCACAAATCTTACTCTCCATCCAGGCCAATTATCACCCGGGCAAGTGGTTGATTGACCGGGTAACTCCTTATGTCCTAAAACCACATCCCATGATTTCACATTAGAAAGATCCGGGTAGTTATTAATAAAGAAATCACACAATTTATGAGCAGAATCCAGCTGCTCATCTGTTGGGACTCTGCCGGAAGTAAAATTACCAGTTAAACAAATTCCAATCACAGCATCATTTAAATTAGCCACATTAGCCCGGGCTGTAGAAATATCACCCACATAATAAACTGTCCCATCTTTAGCAATTAAAAAATGGTAGCCTATTCCGCCCCAGCCATTACTATTGATATGGTAGTTGGCAATCTGCTCAGGCGTTTGGGTATCAGGACCAGCTGTATGATGTATGGCTAAATAATTTACCCCGGACAGTGACCTGACCCAGCTCCAGTTATATGAGTCGCCAGGAATGGTATCTCGCAAATCAATAAATTTATTTCCTAAGGAGGGAATAGTGAGATCAATTTTGGCCATGTTGGATAGGCAGCAAAGCTATACTACACAAACTATAATTTAGTTGTCAATCCTTCGACCATGCTCAGGATTGATGGTGAGCGAAGTCGAACCATCAATCAGCTCAATCTACTTGTTGCCTGAATGGAAGGCTTTGTGGACATCCTTAAGATGGGCATTAGTAACATGAGTATAAATTTGGGTGGTTTGGATAGAGGAGTGGCCGAGCATTTCCTGAACACTTCTTATATCCGCACCATTGATCAAAAGATCAGTTGCAAAAGAGTGTCTTAAAGTGTGTGGAGTCGCTTTTACAGATAGACCCAAAGACTTTACATATTTTTCTACAATTCTTTCAATTGATCTGGTAGTCAACCTCATGGCTTCACCATTATTACTGGGATTCACTTTCCCCTGAAATCTAATAAACAAGGGTTTAAAAGTATCTTTTCTTGCCATTAAAAATCTTTCCAGCCAGTCTGCTGCTGTATCTGATATAAATACAACTCTCTCTTTTCCTCCTTTACCAATAATCCCAAATTCACGCCTTCCCAAATTGATAGTGTCACGGTTTAGTGATGCCAACTCAGATACACGAAGTCCCGTGGAAAATAATGTTTCTAATATGCTTCTATCCCTGATCCCGTCTTTTTTAGATGTGTCAGGAGCTTCCAGAAGAGATTTGAGATGTGTTTCATCCAGAATTTTCAAAGGCCTGGGATCTGTTTCTCCAAGTTCCACTTTTTCAGGGGACAGTGTACTAATATCTATTCTTGCCAAATATCGCAAATATGCCCGCAAAGCAATCATAAAATAATTCTGGGTAATTCTTTTTAAAGGCTTTTTTGTTTTGGGATCAGTCCAACGGGAAAGGTGTAGTCTGTATTTTCTAATTAGATTCAAATCTATATCTTTTGGATTAATATCACCTGCGAACTCCAAAAAACGCTTCAGGTAATGATCGTAGTTTTTAATGGTCAGCTGAGAGGCATTACGTTCCAGTTCCAAATATTCCAGAAAATCAATAATCAGGGCAGACAAACTCATATTACAAAAGCGCCAATCCCAAAATTCCTAAAATAGTCAGCACAGATCCCACAATTGCCAGAGTATAGGTCAGCTCAGGCGAACCAGGCCCTTTTCCTGTTCGATCAACAAACTCATCAATTGTTTTGGGCTGAACAGCTCCCGAAGGAGTGGCCACAGTGGGAGCGCCTCTTGCCGGTCCCGGAGAAGGGGAGGAAACAATGCAGGTTCCGCTACCAACAGTATAATTACCGTTAACCACTGAGTTTAAAATATCCGCAATAGTCCCTCTTTCTACCACATTAGAGTCTGTAGTTTTACTCTTATCGTTGGAGTCAAAATCAAACTTAATTTGTGTTGCTCCTGCTTGAGCGTTTTCCTTGACGCTAAATTGTACTGTGGCCAAAGTACCGGTACCTGAAAAAGCGGATGAAACTGCAGCCAATCCTGAGACAGTTATTTTACCTGATGTCTCATCTATATTATTTCCCGGGTAATCGGGATAAATTGAGCCGGAGGAAATGGAGGTAGCAGAAAATCTGGCCGGATCATAACTTATAATGGCATCAGTCCCGTCTGTTTGAGCGCCCGATGTATCTAAATTTATCTGCAATGAAAAACTACAGCCTTTATTAAAAGTTCCGGAGGAAGGAGAAAGGGAAAGAGTGGAGGATTGGGCATAAGCTACTGGAGTTAATATAAAAGTTATAACAACTATAACTATTATAAGCATGATTATACTTTTCATGGCAGAATGTTTAATTCCAACTGATTAACTGTCTCCAAAATATCCTTACCTGTACCTGATTCAATCACATTAGTGTCAACAGTTACACCCAGGCTAAAATCTAAGCTTATCTTAGTTGTCCCTGTAGCCTTTACCAAAAATGCAATCCTGCCAAACTCTCCCGAAGGAACAATCCCGCCCTGTTGAGAGGTAATACCGGAGACAGAAACCTTACCTAAGCTTACATCAACCTTGTTTTGCGGATAATCGGAAAAAATGGTACCCAAAGTAGCCTCTCTTGCTGTCAATACCTTTGGGTCAAAACTTATTATCAAATCCGCTCCGTCAACTTTCCTGGATGAGGACAGAGTAACACTGACAATAACCTCATCACCCACCCGGTATTCACTCTTATCCGAACTCAAGGTAATGGAGGTAGGTTGAATTGCCGCTTGAGTGGAAACAACAGGTCGGGGGACATTTTGATTGCTTTGAATTAAAAACCACCCGGCCCAAATTACCTCAAGGGCAATAATTGCTCCTAAAGCAATAAATATATTTCTTCTGGTTAAAAGTTTACTAATTTGATTATTATCCATATACTTCTACATTATCATATCAAGTCGATATTCCGCTAGGTGACGACGTTGGTGACGGGGAAGGGGAGGGTGATTCTTCTTTAGTAATTTTTAACACTACATTAGGACTTTGGGTTTCTGTTATTATACTGCCGGTATCATCCACAAATTCAATTTTGGGGATAAAAGCAGCTTTGGACTGAAAAATTTGGGTTTGACGAACCAGATATAAAGTTACAGGAACAGCAGCTATAACTACAGCAATCCCTATTAAAATTAATGTTTGTCTTTGAATCATTTTATTTTCACTTCCTATAGATTAAACCTACTCTTACTATAGTGTCAACTTGGCGTTGTACAAGCTACACTTTTATCAGGCTGGATTTTTGTAGTAATCAGATTAAACTTACTTTCATTACGGACAGACTGGGGATTTTCTTTGGTATATTCCTGCCAAAGAATCAAACCCCATTCTTTAGAGTAATAGAATTTCTCAAAAATTCCACTGGGATCGGACAGGGATGAATCGTACTTTAAAACTATCACATCCTGTTTATTCAGATCCCCCCCAACATCAAAATCGGCAATATGACTTTCAAGTGTCATCTCAATAGGAAACGGACCGGACCTTTCTTTAATCTCCTGACAACTTTGGTCAAACACTTTGATTGTATTATCTAAAACAGTTAGTTTTTCCCCGATTTTCATTTGCCTCCTCATCCATTTACCCTCAGAAAAAGAATATATATCTACCGGCGCACTGCTATGATCTTCCTCAAGATAAATGAATTGATCGTCCCACCTGAATCTTTCGAATGCTTTTTCGTCCCATTTGACCAAATAAACAATCTGTCCTTCAACAGTCTGGCTGAAAGGATGGGTACCTGTTAAGCCTTGCTCAGGATGATCTGTCAAAAAATAATCCAAAGTATCAATAGTATCTGAAGGTGAAGGGGAGGGTGCCGCTTCTTTAGTAATTTTGAGCTTTACATTAGGATTTGTTGTTTCAGTAATAACCTGGCCTGCTGCATCCAAAAATTCTATTTTGGGGATAAATACGGCCTTAGGAGCAAAGATTTGAGTCTGGCGTACCAGATACATTGTCACAGGTATGGAAATAAGGATTATGACAAAACCTATGAAAATAAGGATTTGTTTTTTCGTCACTTTTCCCTTATCAGTTTAAAAGTATACTGGCTGTTTGAGGGGGTATTGGTCCCCAGGCGCCGTCTTCAAAAAACTGCACGTAAACGCTTTTTAACCCGGGGCCTCCTGTTAAAGTCAGATCCAGTGTCAAAAAAGTTTCCGTACCCATATCTCCATCCAGGGCAATTAAGGCAAAATCAGGATCAAAAGAAACCCTGAATGGCAGGATGCCTGAAGGCCCTCCACCTGCTGGAGGCGGACTGGTTGTACCCACTCCTACAGGTCCAGTTGTGCCAACACCCACAGGAGAAGGTGAAGCAGCAAGTGTAGGCGGACTAAACTCTTCATCCGACTGGTTAATATTCTGCCTCATGCAGGCATAGTCAATTGAATTAACCCTACCATCCTGATTAAAATCACCGCTTCTTTGAACATCCCGCACCAGACTCCACTGTCTGACCAACTCTGCCCTGTCAAATGCGTTAATTTTACCGTCTGCACTAATTACAGGCGCAATATCACCGGTTTGCAAAGTCACAGCATCCAAATTTCTGATCCCGCCTTTGGTTTCAAAATCAATTCTTTTGCTCAGCGTTCCCGGGGCCTTAACTATCAGGGAATACTTTTTATCTTTTTCCAGTTTGGGTACAAATCCCGCAGGTTTTCCGTCTTTGCCCACCTTGATTTTTTCATTAATGATCGGATCAGGTTTTTCTGTTTCTATGGTAGTTAGAGCATTGGCAAAAATCTTAACCGATACGTTTTCTGCAGTGAAGTTTCCGGAACTCCTGCACTGGCTTTGGGCTGTAAATGTAACAGAAGTTGTGCCCACAATACACTCACCCCGTGCCGTTTTGCCGTCGTCCCGGGTTATCTCAACCTGATTTTTGCCCTCAATCCTTTTGTCAATGGCGGCAGTAATGGTGCCATCTGTCTCATTCCAGGTGATAATGTTTGCATCATCTCCGGCCAGTTTTACTTTACCCCTTCCGCGTGAACCCAGGGCAATCCCGGTTATAGAAACTACACTGCCGGAGCCTGACAAAGAATGTGCACAGCTGACCTCAGTCAATCTTGGATCCGGAGCAAAATTTATCACCCTCTGGACATTGCGTTTCTGCCCGTCAGTTGAGATAAAACGGACAAAAACTGTTTTTCTGCCCGGGGTGGTTAAGGCAAGGGGAACAACCATTGGGTGAGTAGTATAGGCTTGAGCCCCCTCATCAGAACAGGAGTTTGCAGTTATAGGTTTATCATCCATAAAGAAACACTCTGTCTTCACAGCAGGGATAGGTGGAATAGACGGCGAAGGAGAAGCAGACGGGGAGGGGGAAGTGGTTGTTGTTGATCTGATTTCTAAATCAAATTCTGCTTTCTCTTCCAATTGACCGCCGGTCGGGTCATCAGCTCTTGCAATCACTGTAATATTCCTGTCACGAGTACTGGCATCACTTGCAACTTCAATTCTTAATTCAGGGGTACAGGAATCGTCCGAACTGCCGGCACGTCTAAGAGTGCATGATGTGTCGGAAAAGATACGTCTCACCCCCCCTGAGGGAGATACGCTGGAAGAAAGATTAATGACCAGAGAACGGGAATCCTGATCCTGTCTTGTCACCGTAACTGTCTGGGTATCAAATGATCCCCGGGTAATTGTGATATCTCTTATTCTGTCCACCTTAAAATCAAAAGTAGGGGAGCCGGCAGAAGAAGGGGTGATATCAATGTTTGTTGGCTGGCAGGCCGCACTAAAAGTCTGTTCACCTTTGGCCATTATAAAATAAAAACCTACCTGTCTATGTTCACCGGCCTTTGTTGTTGGTGCTCTCACCTCCAGGGGAAATGTCCTTGACGATCCCGGGTTTATATCATTCACAAGACCAGGCAGCGGTGAGGCAATACTCCACAAGGTCATGGTATCTTCACCGGTTAAAGAATCGTCTAAGGCTTTCAATTGGTAGCGGTCTGTCTCCTTCCATATAGAGCTTCCTGTATTTTTCATACTTATGTTCAGCTGATATTTTGTCCCTGATACCAAAAATCGGGGAGCAGTGCCTGTGTCAAGACTTTTGAAGTTGTAGCTGCACTCGCTACTATCAGCAGCAACCGGGGTATAGGTAAAAT
>Ga0082335_1009670_pt1 | contig 10277 bp, 11 predicted proteins | sample Subgrocontami58m_FD_72375 | JGI IMG/M metagenome (GOLD analysis project Ga0082335, IMG submission 72375) | Subsurface groundwater microbial communities from S. Glens Falls, New York, USA - GMW37 contaminated, 5.8 m (SPADES assembly) (version 2) ... | reverse complement strand
GGCCTACGCGACGATCCGCGAGGTGCTCCAGGCGGCGGTGGGCGACTCCGCGGCGGTGCCTGGGGCGATGGCGTGCGTGCAGAGCTACGGAGAGCTCCTCGACTGGCACCCGCACGTACATTGCCTGGTCTCGTGGGGGTGCTTCCGGAAGGACGGGAGCTTCGCCGCGGTCGACGCGCGATGTGGAGGAGCGGGCGAGGTGAGCGCACCCCGGCTCACGCGAGCATGACGCGGTGCGGCATGACGGTCGGTGGGTTGCTCACTGCGGTGAGTCGACGGCCGGGAAATCCCCGGCCGGATGCGCTTCCAGGCGTGACCATATCGCCCACGTTCGGGACTATCCTGAACGCTCGCCAACCTCATGTGGTAGTCTTCCTTGGAGGGAATAGACGTGAGGAACCAGCTCGCCCGTCCGTTCGGCCTCCTCGCCTTCGTCGGCCTCGGGGCCCTTCTCGCTGTCGGTGCCGCGTCCGCTCGTGCGGATGCTACACTCCGAGTAGCACCAAACCCCTGTGTCGCCGGTGAGCCTGCTACGGTGTGCGCCGTAGTCTCTGACGGTGCTACGGAAATCACCTCTGCAAAGGTGAACGGCACCGACGCGAACATGACGGTTCTGGACAGCGCCAACGTGATGATCACCATTCCCAGCGGCGTGATCCAAGCTGGATCAAATACCCTGATCCTGACGAAGCCGGGAGACACCCTCACAGGGATCATTGACGGCATCCCGCCGATCGGGACTCCCGTTGGGCTCGTCGACTTCTTCGCAAGCGCTGCAGACCAGATCAAAGCGACGACCATCGCACGGATGGCCGGACACCGCGAAGAAGCCTTGAGCAGCCTCATCGGGATCCAGACTCATGCCGAGGGGAGCGCCGTCGCTCGTGAGGGAAAGCGTGCGATCTCCTCGTCGGCACGAGATGGTCTCCGGCTGCTTCGCGAGATCGAACATTCCGTCATCCGTTCTCTCCAGGGGATCATCCAACACGACCCTTCACCGGAAACGGCTCGCGCGGTGCGCGCAGCCCGGCGCTCTGTGCAGACGACGTCCTCCCAGGTCCGGAAGGAGATTCGCGATCAGGAACACTTTGACCGAGATGTCGTGAGCGACACCCGCGATCAGATGTTCGATGTGCTGAAGATAGATAATGCGGAGGACGCTGATAAGGTGATCGACAAGGCGGAAGAGGACAACACGGCTCGCAACCCGGCAGCCGCCACCGCCATTGCCGCGTGCGCCGCCGCCGCCAAGGCGCTGATCGCAAGTCGCGCTTGGCATCCGAGGCAACTCGCACTCATCGCATCGCATGCGGCATGCGTCCTCGCCAACCTAGCGGCCCCGTGTGCCTGCCTGACCACTACGCCTCCGGGCAAGTTCGATATCAGCATCTTCGGTCAGCCGGAGCCGGATGCCTGGGGCTTCCGGGAAATCTCGCTGAGACAGGTCCCTGGGGGTTTCCGGATCACGGTCGATATCCTGGTCAATCCCCCTCTCACCCAGGGGGAACCCGTCAAACTGCAGCCCGATGCGAATGGACAGGTTCCTTCTCTCTTCGAAGCCGTGGATCTCGCTGGGAACAACTGCGACGCAACGATCGGGAACCCGGTGTCAGATGGGGCACGGGTGAAGGATGCCTTCACCGGGAGCTCGACTCTCGATCCGGTCCACTGCCCACCGTGCACTCTCATCCTCGCAAAGTATGAGTTCAAGCACGGCAATACGTTCGGCTGGCAGACCATTCTCATCCACCTTACGGATTAGCGGTGAGTCCGCATGTCAAGCAGGGCGTTTTGCGCATTCGTCGTCTGCGTCGTCGCGCTATTGGTCTCGACGCTTGGCGTAATGGCGATGCGAAGGAGCTCTAGCACTACAAAGGAACGCAACAGCCATGAGCGCGCAAGCGCAGTGGTGCTTGGTGAGAAAGAGGGCATCGCGAACCGCGATGTCGAATCGGTGAACGCCTGCTTGTCGCCGGCTCAGCCATCCTCGGTTGAGAGCCGGCGTTCATCGACCGACACAACCGAGGACGCAACGACTCGCATGCTCGCGGCGCTGCGCAGACTTGCTCTTCAACACAAGGAGGAGCACTTTGACCCAACCGGAGACGAGGACGACGCGAATCCTCGTCGGGCCATGTTCGATGGACTCGTAAATGACCTCTTCTCGTCTCCCGATGCGTCCGTAGCCGCGATCAAGCTCCTCGCTGGCCCGCTGTCTTTGGACGAGCGCCTCCTGCTGTGGCGGGCTATTATATCTCGACACGCTGGGCAAGCACAGAAGCCCGCGCTCGCCTTCCTCTTGGATATCGCGCCTCGTCTTGCCGATGCCGTCGCCAGGAGGGACATGTTCAAGGTCCTCCGTTGGTGGCTCCCGGAGGATTCGGATAGCGCGCGGGCTTTCACCGCACAGGTTCTAGCGTGGTACGCAAGCGAGCAAGATAGCAAACTGCGCGAAGAGCTGCTGGAAGTGGCCGCGCCGTACGCTCGTGACGATGAAGCAATACTGGATCTACTCGTTGGAATTACGCACAGCGACCAGCACGATCGCGCGCAGCGAATTGCGGACGAGCGACTCTCAAGCATGGCGGTGCACGACACACCGAGCGGTTGCCGTGGCTTGGATGCGCTGCTTCCCATTCTCCAGGACCCACAGGTGGATCCTGTCCGTCGCGACTCTATTGTCATGGTTATCAACTCGTCCCTCATTTCTGCGAGGGATTCGCATTCATCGGCTCATCTACATGACACACTAGTGCCGTGGGCATCACGCATAGTCCGCGATGAGCGTGAGCCAATGCACTTGCGTGTCAAGGCTCTTGGGCTACTTGGACTCACGGATGATGCACAGGCAATTCAAGGCGCGCTTGCTCTACTGCCTAGCGCCGCAGCCCAGCGTGCCTCAGATTCCGTTTTGGGAATGATGGCCGAATTCACCGCATCTCGCCAACTCACGGACGTCTTCTTGGCCATCGCGACGAACCCTCCGCCAGACGTTTCACCGAAGACACTTGTTGGGGTGCTTGGTGAGCACGGAGATGAACGCGCGCTGCCAATCCTACAACGCATGGGTGCTGCGAGCGATACACTGCTCCAACTGCAGGTGGAAGCCGTGATGAAGAAGATCCGGGACCGTGCTCATGCAGGACCGATACCCCGATAGCTTCGTAAGCGTTTACCAGTGACAAGCCATCGAGGTGAGTTGACCGCTCGCGCTTTGCCCGGGTTGGGGCGTTACGCGCGGAGTCGGAAAAGGGAAAAGAGAAGAGTGTCAAAGGGTACGCTACGGGGTCCTGCGAGCGCACACCCGAAAACCGGTCGAAGCGAGGACGTACTCCGGATTGTTGTCGGTGCGGGACGCAGAACGACAGTTCGCCGCTCTCGGTCCCAAGCCCGTCCTTCAACCTGAACGGGAGAAGATCGTCAGCGCCAGGCGGCGGCGCCGCAAGTGCCCCGTGTTCGCCCAGCGCGCGTGCCCCTCCATCGCCATCACAGACGATCTCGCGTCCTCCATCGTGATGTCGCTGGCGGCGAAGGCCCTCGCGCGATCTCGGAGCCTCCGTCCCTGGCGCACCTTCACGCTCGTCCGCAGCCGGCGGTGGTCCGGGAAGACGCGGAACCCCAGGAACGGAATCCCCCGCTCGCTGGGGATCAGGTTCTGCTTCCGGGCGTGCAGGCGCAGCCGCGCGTCTCGCAGCACCTCTTCAAGGGCGTCTCTGGCTGCCCGCACCTCGTCGAGCGTCGCACCGAACACGAGAACATCGTCCATGTACCGGACGTAGGCCGCGAACCCGCGCTCGTCCGTCATGCGGTGGTCCACCGCGTCGAGGTAGACGTTCGCGAAGAACTGGCTCGTCAGGTTGCCGATCGGCAGTCCCTTGGGCCGGACGACGGGGCTGAACAGGTCGTCGCCGGGGTACCACGATAGCGGCGCTGCGTCCGCGCCAGCGGAGGCGAGCACGAGGTCGAGGAGTGCCAGCACGCGCGGGCTTTGGACCCGGCGACGGAGGATTCCGCAAAGGACCTCGTGGTCCACGCTGGGATAGAACTTCTGGACATCCGCCCGCAGGACCCACGGGTAGCGGCGCGCGAACCGCGAGCAGGCCTCCACTGCGGCGTGCAGCCCCTTGCCTCGACGACAGGCGTAGGAGTGGAAGAGGAACGACGGCTCCCAGAGCGGATCGAGGACCTGCACGATCGCATGGTGCACCACTCGGTCCCGGTACGGGGCCGCGGAAATGAGCCGTGGCTTGGGCTCGTAGATCGAGAACTGCCGTGGCACTCCCGGGGCATAGCTCCCCATCAGCAGCTCCCCGCGGAGTCGGGCCAGGTTGGCCTCGCGGTCCGCCTCAAACGAGACCAGTGCCGCCGTCTTCGGCTTCCCGCGCCGGGCGGCGCGGGCGGCCGAGACCAGGTTCTCCCACGACGCGAGCCGGTCAAACAGATCCACTGCGCTCGCCTCCGCCGCTCGCGTGCACATGCCACCCCCAGACCTGCTTCCCCACGTCCATCACGCGGTCCGCCAGCGTCCCGTACTGGCCCTGGCTCATCAGGCGGAGATCGCATGCGAGGCGGATCAAGCTCGCGATCGACTGCACCCGGGTCCCGGCCTCCTCCAACGCCTCACGGCGCTTGCGCCCGAAGCGCGCCTGGTCGAGGAGTTCGATTACGTCCAGCATGCGCCCCTCGATCCGGTCGCCGAGCGTGTACCGGTGGGCCCGCGGGAACCGCGCAACCACGGGCAACAGCTCCTTCGCCAGCTCCTGCGCTTCCACGATCACCTTCAGGTCCTGTGCCACGCACCCTCCTCACGACATCGAACCGGAACTACGGATCAGGGATCAGGGACGAGAGAGAAGGGATCTTACGGGGTCCTGCGAGCGAGAACGCGAAGACCGAACGAGGCGTTGACGATCTCCGGGAGGGCGGCGCCGCGGAACGCACAGCGACAGCGCGCCGCTCCTCCACCCCAGGCGCCGCCCTTCATGACCCACCACGACCGCCCACTCTTCGTTCCGGTCCATTCCTGAACGCCCCCCGCCAGGTCCCGCACGCCGTAGGCAGACTCATCGAGCGGGAACAGACCGAACGGCTCCGGGTTGCGCGTCTCCTGCTCCCCCGGGCGGGAGTCTACCATCGCGCAGAAGCTGCTGTCGAAGTCATCTCCCCAGGGGTGCGAGCGTCCGTCGGGACCGCGAGCCCCCTTCTCCCACTCGTCTTCCTCGGGAAGCGCAAACGTCCAATGCCCAGCCCCGACGCGCTGGGTCAGCCACTTGCAGTAGTCGGTGGTGTCATTCCAGGAGATCGCAATGGCCGGCCAGTCTTCCCATCCGGGCGGAAGGGAGAACTTCCCCGAGGCCGCCCGAGGCCAGTACGCGGTCTGCTCCATCGCGTTGGACGCCTTCCTCGGCACGTGTCCCCAGTCGCCGCAGGCGGGGCTGCAGTGCTTGTGCCACTCGCGATCGTTCAGGTATTCGAGGTACATCGGACAGGTGACCTCAAACCGTGCGATGTAGTACCCGGGTGCCCCCTTCTCCGGGACGCGGACCACCGCCGCGTCGCGCTGGGGGTTCTGCTGGGCCTTCGCATCGCCGCTCGCGCGGTAGGGTCCGGGGGGCACGTAGACCCAGTACGGAATGGCGGAGGAGGCATTGAGCGCGGGCGTGCCCGGGGGAATGGGAGGGAGGTCGTCCGCGGCGGGAAGCTCGCAGGTCTCGTCCCACGGGATGTCCCGCGCGACGACGAACGGGTAGCGCGTCTCGTACAGCCCTTGACCTGGGGCGACATATACGAGGTAGGACCCCTTGACGAGCGATCTGCGGAACTCCAGACAGGCCCGTCCGGTGCCGGGGTCCCTCGCGACCGGGAGAGTCAGGCAGCTCCCAACGGCAAGGCGGAGCCCATAGACTGAACCCGAGCGCACCTCCGCTGCGCGAGACTGGCCCTGAGGCGCCATGTCCACGAGCGCGAGCTGAACGCCGAGCTTCTCGCCCCCCTGCGCCGTGACCTTGACGTCCGCACCTGCTCCCCCTTCGCCCTCCGGGCTTCGGGGGACAGGTCGCCAGACGACGACCTCATAGAGCTGACCCTTCGGAACGGACTGGATCGTCTTGGGACCCTGTTCGGTGGTTTCGATCGCCTGGCCGGCGATCGTGCGTACCACGTCGTCCGCGCGGAGTCCGAGCGTCGCGGCCTGGGAGTCGGGCACGACCTGGTCGATCGTCACGAACCGCCGCGGGAGCTGCCCTCGCAGCACCGCGAGGAGCGCCTGGAATGCCGGCTCCTGTCGCACCGTTGCCAGGTCCTCGTCGTTCTCGATCGCCGCGGCATCGTCCCACCCGCGCCGGACCGCCTCCTCGAGCTGCGCCACGGCCAGCCTCTTCCAGCTCCCTTCGACCTCCAGATGTCGGCCGGCGAGTCCGCGCCTCATGCGCTCCAACGTGTGGTTCGCCTCATCCTTCCCGATTGCGGCGGCGAGCCAGGCGACGGTGTCCGCCTCGCGCGCGCCCACAGCGAGACAGCAGGCGAGGTTGTACGGGTGCTCCCGGCTCTCCGGGACGCCTGTCGTGAGGCGTTCGAGCAATGGGAGCGCGGCCGCGTAGCGCTTCGCGGCGATCTCCGTGCCGGCGCGCTTCGCGAGGTCCGCGGCCTCGGCGGCAGGGAGGTCGCCCTGGGGACGCGGTGCGCTCGTGGCTTCGGCAAGGGGAGCGGGCTTGCCGAAGGCTGGCTCGTCCGCCAGCTCCGGCGCGTCGCTGGCAAGGCCAGCTTCGCAAGTCCGAAGTCGAGCAGCAGGGCGTGGACCTCTCCACCGGCCTTCGGGGTACCGGCTGGCATCGTCGGCGCGTCGGACTTGGCATCGCTCTCGGGGTCTCGGCGTAGGAAGATGTTCTGCGGCTTGAGGTCTCGGTGGAGGATCCCCTTCTGGTGCGCGTACAGGAGCGCGAGGGAGACCTGGCGGACCGCCTCAACGGCTTCCTTCGGGGAGATGTGTCCGTCGGTGATGGCGTGCGCGAGGTCCTGACCCGTGAGCATCTCCATCGTGTAATAGGGCGCGCCGTCCGGCAGCGCGCCGACATCGTAGACGCGGACGATGTTCGGATGGTCGAGCGCCGCGGCGGCCCTCGCCTCTCGCTCGAAGCGGCCCAGCGTCTCGGCGTCCACGCGGCCCGCGACCTGGAGGACCTTCAACGCGACGTCGCGGCCGAGGGTCTTGTCGTGGGCGCGGTAGACGACGCCCATGCCTCCGCGACCCAGCTCCTCCAGCAGCTCGTAGCGATCGCCGAGGATGGGGCGGGGCGGCGCCGTCCTTCGAGCGTCCGAGGGCCCCGCCGACGCGGAAGGCAGGGGCATGGTAGGCGGGGTAGTCCTGCCCGGACCGGGGGCGGGAACGGTGGGCTGGAGCATGTCCGCGGCAACGTCGCTGGGGATGCCGGGCTCCTCCCGCCGTGGGAGCCGCTGCGTGGGTTCGTCCGACCCCGCGTCGCTCATCGCCGCTCCTCCCCCTGCCACGTGCGCTGCACGGTCCGGCCCCTTCGCCACCCCGGCCCCGGGGCTGGCCTGGGCGAACTCAGCGGGTCTTCCCGTTGTCGCCTCGCCTCCGCGGCTCTTTCGCCTTCGCGGGATTGGGCAGCGAAGCGGGCTCGATATGCAGGCGCTTGAAGCCCCGGCGGGCGAACGCCTCTTCGACGAGTTGCCCAGTTGTCTTCGACTTCATGGTCGGCCTCCTATCGGGAAGATGTAGAGTTCCCCACTGATATTGGGTGCTACGGCCTTCTGCCGTAGTTCGCGTCCCATCTCTACGATGTTCCCGATGAGGGCGTCCACCCTCTCATCACGCGAGCCAATTCTCCGCAGCCAGCCCGGCGATCGAACCATCGAGAAGGGCGCGATCGTCCGTGATGACGACCGTATTCGTCTCGATGGCCGAGCAAGCGATCACGAGGTCGAAGTCGCTCTTGGCAATTCCTCTGGACTGGAGGTCCGCCCGGACTACTCCATACCGCTCGGCGATCCCTTCCGTGAGGGGAATGACGGTGACTCCCTGGCGCAGAGTAGCTATCTTGACCAGGTTCTCCTCCCTTCGACGGGATCGATGCGCACCGTAGAGGAGTTCCGCGAGTACGACGACCGGCAGGCCCACGTCGCCCGCGGAGACGCTGGCGAGGCGGCGAGTGACGGAAGGGACGCCGTTGAGCGCGGCGATGACCGTGTTCGTGTCGAGGACGTACCTCACCAGGTGACCGTTCGCCGCGAGCGCGGCGCGTCACCCTCCTCGGCCAGGAGCCGTAGCAGTTCTTCTGTGGATTCGCCTGCCCACGGTCCCACGCGAACGAACAGCTCGGCCGCGGTCCCCGCAGGCGCGTGCTCCGGAAGCGCACGCATCTCGACGGTCACATCGTCCACGCGGAGCTTCACCACGCGTGCGGGGTCTCGCTTCAGTTGGGCCACCGCCTCCTCGATTGTCGTGTAGGTCGCGTCTTCCATGTGCCTGCTCCCCTTTCGACCCCCATTGTATCAGGACCGCCGAGGATGTCGAGCCGCCCCTCCGGTCGGGGACTCTCGATCGCGTGCATCCCCTCCGCCTCAGCTCCGCGTCCTCTTCCGGCCGCCAGGTCGCAGAGACTCTCGGTACTTTCGTCCTAGCCACTCGCCCTGCTCGAAGGCGCGGTCACCCTTGAAGGAGCCCGCAATCTGCTCCCACCAAGGCATCGTGTGCGCCTCCTCCCCGCCCAGGCGACGACGCAGGAGGGCTACTTCCTGCTCCAGCGCTCGGACACGCTTCTCCAGTTCGGCGACAGTCACGGCGACCTCCTCTGCATCATTCTCCCCGATTGCCGATTCTCGGTCAATCGACGGAACGGGGACCAGGAGTGCACATGCGCCATCGCGGAGCAGACAGAGATGCAGTCATGAGCAACCGCGGGGCCGTCCCCCGCCGCGGGATCGACCCGCGGGGGGGCGTGGCGCAGCAGCGACGGCCTCGCAGTTGAGGGGCAAGAGCGCGGCCGTGGTCGCGGAGGTCCTCGACCACGTTCACGCGGACGCGCCCGCGGCAGTCAGCCGCTGGCTTGGCCGCGCCGCTTCCCGCCCGCCCCGAAGACGCCTGACCCCGCGGCCTCGGGGCACCCATCCATCGTGCATGCGCGTGGGTGGGACAGTGTCTGCCCCGCGATGGCTCCGCCATCGGGGGGCACTCCCCATCGCGGCCTCCGGCCGTGATGGGGCATACATGGGCCATCATGGAGCCGCAGGCGCAGCCAGAGGCGGACGCCCTTCGCGCCCCGGTTCGCGGGAAGGCCGCGCGCCTCACGGGCGGCTCGGTAGCAGGGGCCGCAGAAGCGGAAGTAGCGTCGCTTGCCGCGCCGCGTCCCCTTGCTCCAGCGATCGCGGTCGCCGCACGCGGGGCACTTCGGGGCCCGCGGGTCAAACCACGCAGGCGGCGGCAGCACCCCGCCCTGCCAGCGGCTCCGGAGTTCCCGAAGACACGGGGCGCAGAGGACCCGGAACTTCCGCTCCCTCGACCAGTCGTCGAGGCCCTTGTACTCCCTCGATCGCTTCCGGCAGTATGGACAGATCGGGCGCCAGCGATCGAACGCTCGGAGAGGCGTCACGAGGTGACACCCCCTCCCCATGCCCACCAGGTAGCGCCCAGGGAGCGTGGAGGATAGGACCGGGATGCCCCGAGGTGCCGTCCCGATCCCCTGGAGGATGCGTGCACGGAGCCTGCGGATCTCCTGGAGGGGCCCTGGAGGCCCCTTGCGGGGACCCCGGCGGGTCCGTGGACGGCCCGTGGCCGCAGGGTGCAGGCTCCCTGGCGGGAGCGGGCCCGTAGCGTGGTCGGTGCCGGGCCGCTGCGTGGTCATCGCCCCCCCGCACCGGGATCCGGGTTGGTTCGGGGACGGGTTGCCTCCGCCAGGCGGAGGAGAGACTGCCGAACGTCTTCAGGGAGGAGCGGCCAGAGGATGAGAAGACGATCCAGTTCGCCGTCGGAGCGGGTCTGCGGTACGCAGGGCGGTACGCATCGGGGCGGGGTAGTTATGTCTACTTCGCGCTTATGTCTACTTCCTGCGGCTGCTTCAGAGGGGGCCCCAGCAAACGTGGTTGTTCTTCCCCCACGGAGTTTGCCCGAAGGAGATGACGGGTAGAATGGGGCGCACGCGGAGTGCGAATGGAAAGCGTCTCGGAAGGAAGTTAGCCGCTTCCTTCCGAGACTTGACCCGCGGGAGAAGGACCTCCCATGGGCCCACAGCAAGATGGGCGAGCCCCATCTCGAAGTTAAA
>Ga0082335_1009668_pt1 | contig 10280 bp, 8 predicted proteins | sample Subgrocontami58m_FD_72375 | JGI IMG/M metagenome (GOLD analysis project Ga0082335, IMG submission 72375) | Subsurface groundwater microbial communities from S. Glens Falls, New York, USA - GMW37 contaminated, 5.8 m (SPADES assembly) (version 2) ... | reverse complement strand
GGGCAGGCTGGGGAAGAGCTTTTTCAAATTATCCTCATAAGGGGGCCGGACGATGCCGGCCTCGGTGACGATGGCCGTCACATAACGGTGCGGGGTGACGTCGAAGGCCGGATTGCAGGCCTTTACTCCTGCCGGAGCGATCCGCTCATTGCGCCAGAAGAGCACTTCCGTATCGCACCGCTCCTCGATGGGAATGGCCTCGCCTCCGGGCACCGCCAGATCGATCGTGGAAAGAGGGGCGGCCACATAAAAGGGCAGTCCGTTTTCTTTGGCCAGGACCGCCAGGCTGTAAGTGCCGATTTTGTTCGCCACATCGCCATTGGCGGCAATCCGGTCCGCCCCCACGATTACCAGGTCGATTTTCCCCTGCTGCATGAGATAGCCGGCCATGCTGTCGGTGATGACGGTGACCGGAATCCCTTCCTTCTCCAGTTCCCAGGCCGTCAGGCGGGCGCCCTGCATTACCGGCCGCGTTTCGTCGGCAAAGACCTGGAGGTTTTTCCCCTCCTCGCAGGCCGCCCTGATGACCCCCAGGGCCGTACCGTAACCGGCGGTGGCCAGCGCGCCGGCGTTGCAGTGCGTCAAAATCCGTGCGCCGCCGGGGACTAGCTCCCGGCCGTGTTGGCCGATCCGGCGGTTGATGGCGATGTCCTCCTCGGTAATGAGGCAGGCCTCGGCAACCAGCGCCGCCTGGAGATCGGCCACGGCGCCGGTGCTTGCCGCCAGGCGGCGTTTCATCCGCTCAATGGCCCAGAAGAGGTTTCTCGCCGTGGGGCGCGTTTGCGCGAATTCTTCACAAATCTGCAGGCAGGCGGCCCGGAATTCTTCCTGATCCCGGGAGGAAAGGCCCAGGGCGCCCAGGGCGATGCCCAGGGCCGCCGCCACCCCGATGGCCGGCGCGCCGCGCACCGTCAAATCTTTGATGGCCTGGACTACCTCGCGGTAATCACTGCAAACCAGATACCGCTCTTCCCCGGGGAGCAGTTTCTGGTCGATCATGACGACCCGGTCATCTTGCCAGAAAATTGTCTTAATCATATAAAGCCACAACCTAACTAAGCGCCTTCTTTAAGAGATCGTTGACGGCTTGCGGATTGGCCTTCCCCTGAGTGGCCTTCATGACCTGACCGACGAAGAAGCCGAAGAGCTTGTCCCGGCCGCCGCGATACTGGGCCAATTGATCGGGATTCTTGGCCATGACTTCGGCGATGACGCCGGCGAGCATCGTTTCATCGTTAATCTGTACCATGCCCCGCTCCGCGATGATCTCCTGCGGGGGCCTGCCGCTTCTATACATCTCTTCGGCGATTTCCTTGGCCATCTTGCCGCTGATCGTGCCGGATTCGATCAGCCTGATCGTCTCTGCCAGGGCCGCCGGCGTGATGGGGGAGTCCTTGATATTCCTTTTATCCTCGTTGAGAAAACGCAGCAAATCGCCCATTACCCAGTTGGCGGCTATCTTGGGCTGCCCGGACAGTCTGGCCGTTTCTTCATAGAAGTCGGCCAGCGCCCGGCTGCTGGTAAGGACGCCTGCATCGTAGGCCGACAGCTGATAGGTGGTGGTGAAGCGTTCCCTTTTGGCCAGCGGGAGTTCCGGCAGGCTTTTGCCCACCTCGCCGATCCAGTCATCGCTCACCACCAGCGGAACGAGGTCCGGGTCCGGGAAGTAACGGTAATCATGAGCTTCTTCCTTGCCGCGCATGGATTGAGTCACCCCCTGGGCGTCGTCCCAGAGCCTTGTTTCCTGCAACACCTGGTTGCCTCCCTCCAGCAGGTAGCCCTGCCGTTTGATTTCGTACTCCAGGGCGCGCTGGACATTGCGGAAGGAATTCATGTTCTTCAATTCGGCCCGTGTGCCGAAGGCCGACTGCCCGCGCGGCCGGAGCGAAACATTGGCATCGCAGCGAAAGCTGCCTTCTTCCATATTGCCGTCGCAGACTTCGAGATAAACCAGGGTTTCATGGAGCCGTTTCAAATAGGCCACCGCTTCTTCCGGGTCTCTCAGATCGGGTTCGCTGACGATTTCGATCAGGGGGACCCCGGTGCGATTCAAATCCACTAAACTGGCGGGGCCATTTTCGTCATGCATCAGCTTGCCCGCATCCTCTTCCATGTGGATCCTGGTGATGCCGATCCTTTTCCGGCCCGCCGCCAACTCGATATCCACCCACCCCCGTTCGGCCAGCGGCTGGCTGTACTGGGAGATCTGGTAGCCCTTGGGCAGATCGGGATAGAAATAATTCTTCCGGGCAAAGCGGCACTCTCCGTTGATCCGGCAGTTGGTCGCCAGGGCCATCTTCATGGCGTATTCCACCACTTTTCTGTTTAAAACCGGCAGGACGCCCGGCAGGCCGAGGCAAACGGGGCAGGTATGATGGTTGGGCGCACCGCCGAACTTAGCGGAACAACTGCAGAATATCTTTGTTTGCGTCAGGAGCTGGGCATGTATTTCCAGCCCGATTACCGGTTCATAATCCATTACAGCGGGGGTCTCCTTTTTTCCAGCCCGGCGTTTTTCTCATAGGCGGCGGCGACTTGGAACAATTTTTCTTCTTCAAAGCGGCCGGCCAGAAATTGCACCCCGATCGGCAGGCCGCCGGAGGTGAAGCCGCAGGGGACGGACAGGCCGGGGATACCAGCCAGATTAGCAGAAATAGTAAAAATATCCGACAAGTACATTTGCATCGGGTCGTCGGTCTTTTCTCCCAGCCGGAAGGCGGGCGTCGGTGCCGTGGGGGTCATGATGACATCGCATTGCCGGAAGGCCTCGTCAAAGTCCCTCTTGATGAGTCCCCGCACCTGGGAGGCTTTTTTATAATAGGCATCATAATATCCTGAGGAAAGCACATAGGTGCCCAGCATGATCCGCCGTTTGACTTCCGCGCCGAAGCCCTCGGAGCGGGTCTTCTTGTACATATCCAAGAGATCCCGGCCGGACCGGGAACGAAAGCCGTATTTGACGCCGTCGTAACGGGCGAGGTTGGAGCTGGCCTCGGCCGGCGCGATGATGTAATAGACGGCGAGGCAATATTCTGTGTGGGGGAGGGTTATCGGTACGCACTGCGCGCCCAGCCCCTCGATTACGGCAATGGCCCGGCGCACTGACGCTTCCACCTCCCGATCGATCCCGGCCAGGAAATATTCTTGCGGAATGCCGACCTTCCAGCCTTCCACCCCCCGGGCGAGGAACTGCCGGTAATCCGGTACTGCCGCCGGTATGGAGGTGGATTCGCGGGGGTCATGGCCGGCGATAACGTTCATGATAATGGCGCAGTCTTCCACGTCTTTCGTAAAGGGTCCGATCTGGTCCAGGGAGGAGGCAAAGGCGATCAGCCCGTAGCGCGATACCCGGCCGTAAGTCGGCTTCATGCCCACCACGCCGCAGAGGGCCGCCGGTTGTCGGATGGACCCCCCCGTATCGGAACCCAGCGCCGCCAGGCATTCATCGGCGGCTACGGCCGCCGCGGACCCGCCGCTGGAGCCGCCCGGCGTCCGGTCCGTATCCCAGGGATTGGCAGTGGGGCCGAAATAGGAGGTTTCATTGGACGAGCCCATGGCAAATTCGTCCATATTGGTCTTGCCCAGGAAGATGGCGCCGGCGTCCCGCAGCCTTTCCACCACCGCAGCATCGTAGGGGGGGATAAAATCGGCCAGCATGCGGGAGCCGCAGGTGGTTCGGATGCCGCGGGTGCACAGGATATCCTTCAAGGCGATGGGAACGCCGGCCAGTGCTCCGCCCTCTCCCCGCTGGAGCGCCAAGTCGGCCGCTGCCGCCTGTTTAACCGCCAATTCCCTGGTGAGGGTAACGTAGGCATGTACCTTCCCCTCTACCTCGTCAATTCGCCGGTACAGGGCAGCAATGACATCAGCGGCGGAGACGGTCCCTGCTTCCAACTTTTCCTGCAATTCATGGATAGTCAGCCGATAAAGTTCCACGATTTCACCTATTCCACGATCCGGGGCACGACAAAGCAGCCTTCCCTGGCCTCCGGGGCATTGGCCGTCGCCAGGCCATGGGGGAGTGATTCCCGGACCACATCTTCCCGGAAGGCGTTGGTCAGGTCGGTGCCGTTGCTGAGCGGTGCGACTCCGGCCGTATCGACCTCGTTCAGTTTATCCATATATAAAAGGATGTCATTCATCTGCGCGGTAAATCTTTCCGCTTCCTCGGCACTGAACTCCAGCCTGGCCAAATGCGCTACGTAAAGGACTTCTTCAGTTGCGATCTTCAAAGTGCCACTTCCTCCATTACAACAATCTTACTAAAAGACGGGCCAATATGGTTTGATTTGTTCGATCACGCGCTCAATGAGCGGGCCCTCCCGGGAACTGTCCTTTTCCGAAAGAGGCGGCGTTTCCACATCCATCCGGCTGTCGTCCCTCATCTCCTGCAGGACTTTCTTGACGGCCCAGGTCAGTCCCTCGAGATGATAGCCTCCTTCCAGGGTCATTACCAGGCGGCCTTGGCAGGACTTGTCGGCGATGTCCATCAGCATCCTGGTGAGGCGGGCGAAGCCTTCCGGGGTCACTTCCATCCCTCCCAGGGGGTCCTGTTCGTAAATGTCGAATCCCGCCGAGACCAGAATGAGCTCCGGCTGGAATTTCAGGGCCACCGGCTGTAATATCCGCCGGAAGATTTCTAAATAGCTGGCATTATCGGCCCCCGGCCGCAAGGGCACGTTGATGGTGTAGCCCAGGCCGGCGCCGCGGCCGTTCTCGTTCAGGGCGCCCGTGCCGGGATAATAGGGGTACTGGTGGGTGGAAAAATAAAGCACCCGGTTGTCCTCATAAAAGGAATGCTGGGTGCCGTTGCCGTGGTGCAGGTCCCAGTCCACAATGAGTATCCGCTGCAGGTTTCGCTGTGTAATGGCATGCATGGCGCCGATGGCCACATTGTTGAAGAGGCAAAACCCCATGGCCCGGTCGGTCTCGGCATGGTGCCCCGGCGGTCTGACGAGGGCAAAGGCATTGTCCAATTCACCGGCCAAAACGGCGTCAATGGCGTTCAAAAGTCCTCCCACGGCCAGCTTTGCCGCCTCAAAGGAGGCGGCGGTGGTTGAAGTGTCGGGGTCCAAGGAGGTAAAGGTCCGTCCAGCCGTCCCGGCCACTGATTCAATATAGGAGCGGCGGTGGATCAGGGCCAGTTCATCGACCGTTGCGGCGCGGGTGGGGATTGGCGTGAATTTGTCAGTCATATCGGGCTGGCCGAGCATTTCGTAAATCACCGCCAGCCTTTCCGGCGACTCCGGATGGGCGTGACCGGCGCCGTGTTCCATATAGCGCCTGTCGGTAACGATGCCTGTTTTGCGAGTCATGGGGTGTCCCCTTCCTGCCCCCGTAAACGGGATAAGTGCCTTCACGAAATTATTTTCTGCGAGAAAAACGGGGAAAATAATTTCTAACTTACTGACCTTTTAAACCATTGCCAATATGACCGATTAAATTATCACAAGACCCCTTAAAAGGCAAAAGTTTAAAAGTAACGCAGCAAATTTCGCCCCAAGGATTTCGCTGGTATTTCGTTCCCGGAAGGAGGCTCCGTAAACCAGGATGACCGACCGGAAAAATCCGGCAACAGGGATGATAAATTATGAGCTCAGCTCAGCCGTTCCAGGTCTTCATTCAGGCCGATAAGCACGAGCAGATCGCCTTTCCGGATGATGTCCGTCGGGTGAGGATTGACGTTCCATCTCTCCCTTTCCGCGCCCCCGACTCTTTTGATGGCGATCAGGTTGGCCCCGTGCTTTGTTCTTAACTGTGCCTCCTGGATGGATTTTCCTTCCAGGGCCGGAGGCGCCGGCAGTTCAATGATGCTGTATTCCGGAGAAAGGTCCAGCTGATCGACAATAGACGGTCGGATGAGGCTGTGGGCAATCCGGATGGCCATATCCCTTTCGGGGAAGACAATGCGGTCGACCTTAAGGTTCTCGAGCACCTTGCCGTGGAGAGAGGTGACGGCCTTCGCAACGATATGCTTGACTCCCATCTCCTTGAGCATCATCACCACCAGAATGCTGGCTTCGATATTCTCGCCGATGCTTACAATCGCCACGTCGACATCCTGGATGCTGACGGAGCGCAGGGCCTTTTCGTCCATGGCGTCAAGGACCACGGCATAAGTTACGAAATCCGATACCTTATTCACCTTCTCTTCGCTGATATCTATCGCCAGGACTTCGCAGTCCAACTCGGTGAGGGTCGTAGCCACCGCATACCCGAATCTTCCCAGTCCGATAACGGCATATTGTTTTTTCATCCGATCACTATCCTCCCTTCGGGATACCTGTACCGCATTTCCTTCTTGCTGATGACCGCCACCGCCAAGGTAAGGGGACCCAGCCGGCCCGCATACATGGCAAAACAGATGCAGAGTTTTCCCCAGGGCGTGAAGAGCGCCGAGAGGCTTCGCGCCCCCCCATCGCCGACCGAGAGGCCGACCGTACCGAAGGCGGAGGTTGCCTCAAAGAGGGTCGTCAGGTAAGGGTGTCCTTCTAAAATGAGCAAAATCAACGAGATAATCGTCACGACAATCATCGCCAGTGCCACGATGAGCAGGGACTTGGAGACCACTTCGAGGGGAATGCGCCTCTTGAACAAGACTGTATCCGTGGAACTCCTCATGATTGAGTTGAGACTGGCCATGACAACGGTAAAAGTCGTCGTCTTGACGCCACCTCCGGTGCCGCCGGGGGAAGCGCCGATAAACATGAGCATGATGGTAAGGAAAATGGTTTGCAGTCGCAATTGAGAATAATCGAGCGTATTGAATCCCGCGGTCCGCGGCGTAATGGAGGCAAAGGAGGAAGCGAGGATCTTGTCCGCGAGCGTCATCTGCCCATAGGTGGCGGGATTGGAATATTCAAAGAGACAGATGAACGTCGCGCCCGTGACAATGAGCAGTGCCGAAGTCGCCACTACGATCTTGGTATGCACGGAAATACGGAACACCTGCTTCCAGGCATAGTTATAAACGTCGTTGACGACGAGAAACCCAATCCCGCCGATGATTATGAGCACCATGATCACTAAATTCACTATGATATCGCCTCGATAGCTAATCAGGTTATCGGAGAAGAGGCTGAAGCCCGCGTTGTTGAACGCGGAAATGGCGTGAAAGACGCCGTAATAGGCGGCCGTCCCGAATTCATGGTCCGCCATAAACCTCGCCGTGAGCAGCAGGGCGCCGAGCGACTCGCAGATCAGGGTCAGGATAAGCACCAGCTTGGTAAACCGCACCACTCCTTCAAGCGTGAGCACGTTCAACGCCTCTTTCATAATCAGCCGCTCACCGAGCCCTATCTTCTTGCCAATCATCAGGGAGATTATGGTAGCCGAGGTCATGTACCCGAATCCGCCTATCTGAATCAAGAAGAGGATGATGATCTGTCCGAAGGCGGTAAAATCGTTGGGGGTATCTTTTACAATCAATCCCGTAACACAGATGGCGGAGGTGGAAGTAAAGAGGGCGTCGACAGGCGAGATGCCTTGGACGGTGGCCATGGGGAGCATGAGCAGCAGGGCGCCGATCGAGATAAACGATAAAAAGCCCAGGAGCAATATCTGGGCAGGATTTAATTTTTTAATCTTATTCATCCGTGACCACTTAGCTTCGTCAGTTTACGGCGTAAAACTGCTTATTCCGTTTGTCGGGGTTAGGGGGCTGAGCTTATGAAAGTGACGCCCGGGTGTCAATGAAAATAACCGTGACCGTCAAGGAGATCACAACGTTTCCTTATGCTCAATGACTTCCCCACAACGATCAACAAGCTTGCCGCCATCGCGCGCCGCCATTATGGGATGGCATATCCCTCTGACGAGCACGGTCATATCTAAAGCACCGCTGGTCCTAATTGTAAAAGGCTATTTTGTCTAGCAACTACCCGACAAAGACAAGGGCCGGTGGCGAAAACCATTGACAAACTTCGGACAGCCTATATATACTCAACCAAGAAGGGGAAGGTAGTAAAATGTTTGGAATTGGGATGCCGGAGTTGCTGGTCATCGCTGTTATTGCGTTACTGGTCGTGGGACCGAAGAGGTTGCCGGAGATGGCCAGGTCTATCGGAAAAGGACTGTCCGAGTTCCGCAAAGCGACCGAAGACGCCACAGATACGCTTAAGGAAAGCCTGCGGGTGGATGAAATAAGAGATGGAATAAAGCAGGATGTCGATAGCATTAAAGAATCATTAAAGTTTGATAATGGTCGCGACGTTTCCGGTCAGCCTTCCGCTCCGGATGCCCTGGAGAAAAAAGAAACCTCCCCCCCCCATGCCGCTGCTGAGCAAGGTCCCAAAACAGATGAGGACCGTGCCGGATAAATTCCCCCGGGATCTGCTGAATTATGGAAAATCCAGATGATGCAAAGATGCCCTTTACCGCGCATCTTGAGGAACTGAGAGACAGAATTGTCCGTATCGTCGTGGCCATCGGCCTCGGCTTTCTGGTCAGTTACGGCTTTAAGGACTGGCTTTTCAAAGTGCTTACCAAACCGCTGGCCGATGTCATGCCTGCCGAAAGCTTCATGATCTACACGGCCCTGCCGGAGGCTTTTTTCATCTATATGAAGCTGGCCTTATTTGCGTCCATTTTTCTGACCAGTCCCTTTTGTCTTTACCAGATCTGGAAGTTTATCTCGCCCGGTCTTCACTCCCGGGAAAAGAGATATGTGGTTCCCTTTGTGCTGGCTTCCAGTTCTTTGTTTATTGGTGGGGTGCTTTTTGGATATTTTATCGTTTTACCACCGGCGTTCCGGTTTTTTGTTTCCTTTTCTTCCGATTTCCTGAAGCCGATGTTTTCTTTGAAGGAATACTTGTCCATATCGTTGAAATTTCTGCTCGGCTTTGGTGCCTCCTTCCAACTCCCGGTATTTCTTTTCTTTATGACAAAAATCGGTATCGTAAATTCACGGATCTTAGCCAAACAGCGGCGCTACGCCATTCTCGCAATTTTCATTGTGGCCGCCATTCTGACCCCTTCTCCGGATGCCGTTACGCAGATCTTGATGGCCCTGCCCTTAATTGTGCTGTATGAAATCGGGATCGTCGTGGCAAAGCTGGCGGAAAAAAAACCGGCACCGGTGGATGAGGATGCTTAATTCAGGCATAAATTGAGAGGTATGAAAAAAAACAATCATAAAACGGACAAACCAAAATCGGCAACGCGCAGACTGTTGAGAAAATCTCTATATGCGGTCTTTTTTTTGTTCATCCTGGGTATCCTGGCGGGGAGCAGTTTCCTCTACTATGTCTTATTGAAAGAAATCCCCGGTATTGCGGCCCTGAAAGACTATCGGCCCAGTATCGCCAGTCGCGTCTATGCCGACAACAATGAGCTTATTGATGAGTTTTTTGCCGAAGACAGGAAGCTAATCAAGGTTGCCGATTTGCCCAAGAGGGTCATTCAAGCCTTTGTTGCCGCGGAAGATGCCAGATTTTATCAGCATCAGGGCGTGGATTGGCAGAGCATCAGCCGCGCCTTCTATAAGAATCTCGAGGCTGGCCATATCGTGCAGGGGGGCAGCACCATCACGCAGCAGGTGGCGAAATCGCTTTACCTGTCCTCGGAGCGGAGCTACCTGAGAAAGGTAAAAGAAGCCGTCCTGGCCTATAAGATCGATAAATACCTGACCAAGGAAGAGATCCTCAATCTCTACCTGAATTATATTTACCTGGGGCACGGCACTTACGGCATTGAAGCCGCCGCTCAGGGTTACTTCGGAAAAGGCGCCAAGGATTTAACCTTGGCCGAGGTGGCTATTCTGGCCAGTTTACCGAAAGCCCCCACCAATTATTCCCCCTATCTCCATTTCGATCGGGCTAAACAGAGGCAGGCCTATGTCTTGGAACGGATGGCGGAAGACGGCTATATAACGCCCCGGGAAAAGGAGGCGGCCCTGCAGGCGCCTTTGGCGCTCCGTTCCATCAAGCCGAAAGATAAGGTCGCCCCCTATTTTGTAGAAAATATCCGGCGTTATATCCTGGAAAAGTACGGCAGTGATGTCCTTTACAAAGAAGGGCTGGAGATTTATACAACCCTGAATATAAGTATGCAGAAGGCGGCGCGGGAAGCAGTAGAGCGAGGCTTGTCGGAACTGGAAGAAAGGCAGGGATATCCGAAGGGACTCGTGCAGGGCGCTCTCTTGAGCATGGAAGCCTCTACGGGCGCCATCAAGGCGATGGTAGGCGGCAGGAATTTTGTCAAGAGTGAATTTAATCGCGCCACGCAGTCGAAAAGACAGCCTGGTTCCGCAATCAAGCCCATGATTTATACTGAGGCCTTCG
>Ga0082335_1009667_pt1 | contig 10281 bp, 4 predicted proteins | sample Subgrocontami58m_FD_72375 | JGI IMG/M metagenome (GOLD analysis project Ga0082335, IMG submission 72375) | Subsurface groundwater microbial communities from S. Glens Falls, New York, USA - GMW37 contaminated, 5.8 m (SPADES assembly) (version 2) ... | reverse complement strand
AAAAGCCGTCCCGCGCGCGCGACGCCTGATGGCGGACAAAGGCGGAGTTGGAAACCCACCGCGGCGATTCACTCACGAACCGCTGACGGTTGCAATGCGTGCCCTCGTCGCGGCCACTCGCGGGGCGGGGCCACTCGCGGGGTCTGCCTGTTACATGTTACAGCCAACACGCGCCCAGCTCGTCGCCAACATGTGACGGGGACCGACGGGGGGACCGACGGGGGGGCGGCCACTCGCGGGGTCTGCCTGTTACATGTTACCGGCCACTCGCGGGGTCTGCCTGTTACATGTTACAGCCAACACGCGCCCAGCTCGTCGCCAACATGTGACGGGGACCGACGGGGACGGGGACCGACGGGGTCGGCCCGCTGTCCGCTGCGGGGGACCGACGGGGTCGGCCCGCTGGTCGCTGCGGGAGATGGCCGAGGATGGCAAAGCCCCGCTAAAACGTTCCCTTCACCCCCGCGCCGAGCTGCACGCCGTACTCGGCCGACGAGATGACTTTCGCGTAGGCCGGCGTCTGTGAGCCGTAACGCAACGCCTCCGCCCGCACGTCGAACACGTTGCGCGCGTTCAGAAACACCGACAGTCGCTTCGCAAACTGGTAGTCGAGGTTCAGGTCGAGGTGCGTTCGCGCGCCGCTGTAATTGTAGCCATCGGGTCCGGCCGAGGGGTAAGCCGCGTTCTTTTGTTCGCCGCGCCAGTTCCACTTGGCCATCACGACCAGCTTCTGGCGCGTGAACGTCACGCCCCAGCTTCGCGCATCGTCGATGAATCCGCTGAAGTCGGCCTGCCGATCGCCCTCGAGCTTCAGCTTCGTCGCGTTGAAGAACACCGAGAACGGCCGGCCCCACGCGCCGAGCGCGGCCAGCGAATGGCGCAGGTTCAGCTCGATGCCGGATACCCGGGCCTGGCCGGTGTTGATCTTCGTTGTCACTTCGAACCCCGCGTAGCGCGGATCGAGCCCGTAGTCCTCCGCCTGCGCCGCGGTAATTCGCCGGACGTCGTTCGCGAAGAAACCGGCGATGTCCTTGCGGAACGCACCGAGGGTGAACACGCCGCCCTGCGTCGTGTAATACTCGAGCGAGACGTCGTAGTTGTCCGCCACCCACGGCTTGAGTCCTGGATTCCGCAGCGTGATGAAGCCGGGCACGATGCTCGGATCCGCGAGCTGGCTCTCGTCGAGGTCGCGTTCGTTGATCACGACGTTCGGGATGACCTCGTTGAAATTCGGCCGGCCGTAGCTGCGCGCGTACGCCGCGCGCGCCTGGAAATTTTCCGCCACCTGATAGGTGAGATGCAGGCTGGGGTAGTAGCCGTGGTACGCACCGTGCGCGTCATTGCCGCGCTCCTTCCGCGTGAGCAGCAGTTCCTCGAGCGAGCTGGCCACCCCGGCCTCCGGTTTCCGGATACGCTGGCCCGCGGCGTTGCGCGCGAAGGCGCCGTTCGCAGTGCGCACGTACACCGCGCCAGGGTCGAAAAATGGTCCCTGGCCGTCCGCCGCGGTGGTCTCGTAGCGGACGCCGGTGAGCAGTCGCAGGCGGTTGTTGAACAACTGCGCCTCGCACTGCGCGTAGCCGGCGCGGACCTGCTCGCGGATGAACTCCGACGTGGTGATCGTCGAGGTGCGGCCGGCGACGACCTGGGCGAGCGTCTGGCTGAACAGCGCGGGGTTGGCGCCAAAGGCGCGCGAGGCGCGGCCCACGTTGATGTAGGCGATATCGTGCGCGCCGAAGCCGGAGTCCTGGTTGACGTACACCTGATACTGATACGGCTTGGCCGAGAGACTTCCGTTGATTCCGCTGTAGGTGTACGCAACCGACGGCAGCCGGCTGTCGCGCTTTTGCAGCCGGTCCATTCCGCCGATCTGCACCGCGGCGGGAAAGCTCAGGAAACCGAGCCGCCGGCGCACGTTCAATTCGCCGAATGCCATGTCGTCGGTGATGTCGCGCGTCGCGATCGTCGCCGTCGTCACGCGAAAATTGTTCATCTCGTTCAGATCGAGCGGACGGCCGGTGTTGTCGAACGCCTGCACCACCGTGGTGGAGTCGCCCTTGCCGACCGGCGAGACGTTGGAAAACGAAACGCGCGCAGGCAGCTCGAGCGCGCCGGCCACGCTGGTGAAGATCCAGCCGTCCGAGCCGCCGCGAAACCGCGTCGACGAGGCCGAGCGGCTCAGGCTCGTGTTGATTCGCCAGTCGCCGTTGTCGAAGCGATAGCGAAGCTTGCCGACGCGCGTCTGCTCGTAGCGGTTCGTCGAATTGCCGGAGAGACTCACGGCGCCGCGGCCGGTCGCGCCGTTGGTGAACGTCGGCCCGTAGGTGAACGGCACGCCGCCCGCGGCGACCGCAAGGGTCGGCGTTCCGTTCGTGCCCGTCTGCGCATTGCGGCTGACGTTCGCCACCTGCGAGTGGAAATCGCTCAGGTCGAAACCGAGCGAGAGCACGGAATTCGGCGTCACGCGCCAGTCCGCATTGATCCCCGCGGCCTTCCGCCAGGTGAAGCGCGGCGCATCCACGATTACATCGGTCGAGCGAAATGGCGCGCTAATCGATGCGCCGGTGCCCGTGCCGGACTCGGTCCACGCGGATTGGTGAATCCGCTGCTCGTTGTAGAAATTCGTCGCCAGGCCGGTGAGCACCACGCCGAAATTCTTCGTCAGTGGCAGCGTGTAATCGAAATCCGCGCTCGGCAGGATTTTGTACGTCTCGTTGTCGAAGGTGTACGGATCCTTCAGCTTCAGCCGGTGCGAGTTGCCCGTGAGATAAAAGCGATACCGCAGCTCCGCGCGGCTGCGCTCGAAGGCGCTCTTGCTGATCATGTTGATCGAGCCGCCGAGCGCATCGGCGGGCGAGGCGGGGGTCGGGACCTTGGAAACCTCGACGCGCGAGACGTTGTTGATCGAGGTCTGCGACAGGAACGGCGCGCGCGACGAACCGCCGTAGTTCGCGTTCGAAATCTGCGCGCCGTCGGTCGTGATGCCCGTGAGGTTCGGTGCGAAGCCGCGCAGCGAGATGGAGAGCGCCTCGGCGTCGCCGTAGTTCACCGCGACGCCCGGAAGAAACTTCACGAACTCGCCCAGGTTGCCCTCCTGCACGTCGCCGAATGTATCGGTGGCGATGACGTTCTTGATGTTCGCCGCGAACCGCTGCTCGTTGGTCGCGAGCGCCTCGCCTTCGGTTTCCTTCGTCGTGGAGACGACGAACGCACTGAGTTTCACGGTGTCATTGCCACGGCCGTACAAGGCGGCGCTGGTGAGGTTTACATCGTGGACGACCGTCTCGCCGGCCGCGACCGCGAGCGTCGCCTGATGCGAGTCCAGCCCGGTGTAGAAGACCTCGAGCAGCACCGAGCCCGCCGGCACCGCGGGCAGTCGGTACATGCCAAAGTCGTCGGTGAACGCGATGAGGTCGGTGCCTTTCACGGAAACGCGGGCGTTGGTGAGGTAGCGTCCGATGGCCGCGTTCTCCACCCGGCCCGTGATGGCGCCGGAGGCGGCGGTGGGTTGCTGCGCCGCGAACGCAGACGGGGAATGCAGGAGCGCGACAAGGCACGCGGTGGCGAGAGCCGCACGAGCGGAAAACATGGTGTTTGGGGCGTTGAGGCTGGAGCAGCGCCGTCGCTCGAAACGACGAACGCCACGGGGTAAGTGCGAACCTGCCGCGGACGCCTGCGCCGCGCGAATCAAAAAAATGGCCGCGCCCGTAATGGGTGCGGCTACAATGTGGCCCGGCAGCGATGCGCACGTTTCGGTAGCCGCGTCCATTACGACGCGGCCGGCTTGCAGCCGAACTCGCCAGAGTTTGGCCCCAAACGCCCGCGACCGGGCCCGAGCGCAAGATGCGGGCAAGTCTTTGCAAGAAATGGAGAGATGAGGAGCGCGTTGTCTGGTTTGATGAAACCGCGTTTCTCGAACCGTTGCCCCCGGGCTTGAGTCGACGCAGTGCAGATCGCGAACCACGTCTTTACTCCTGGCGCACCCCATCATGTCTTCCAACCCCAAGCACCCCTTCCGCCCGGATCCTTCGCGGCGCGACTTCATCAAGCAGACAGCGACGGCCACCGCGCTGGTTGCGGCGGCCAAGCTCATGCCCCCGGCCGCCCGCGCCGCGAGCGCGACTCCGACCGTCGCGCTGGTCCTCGACCGCGAAGATGCGTTGTTGAAAAGTCCGCCGGTGCAGTGGGCCGCGGAGCAGTTGCGCGAGACGCTGCAGGCGCGCGGCGTCAACGTCCGCACTTTCACGCGGATCGACGATGCGCCGGCCGGCACGGACTGCATTCTGATCGGCAGCGGCGGTTCCGCCGTCGTGCGAGCAGCGCTCGCGGCCAGCGGTGCGACGCTGCCGAACGCGGCCGAGTCGCTGGCGCTCGTACGCGGACGGGTGGCGAATCGCGCCGTCCTGCTCGTGAGCGGCGCCGATGTCCGCGGTCTCGTCTATGCCGCGCTCGAAGTGGCGGATCGCGCGGCGTACGCGAGCGATCCCACCGCGGCCTGGCGGAGCATCGACCGCGTCGTCGAGCAACCGGCCAACCCGATCCGCAGCGTCGCGCGGCTTTTCAGCAGCGACGTCGAGGACAAGGGATGGTTTTACGACCGGGAATTCTGGCGCCGCTATCTCTCGATGCTGGTGGCGCAGCGTTTCAACCGGTTCAGCCTGACGCTGGGGCTCGGCTACAACGCCCCGCGCAACGTACCGGACTCGTATTTCTATTTCGCCTACCCGTTCCTGCTCGCCGTGCCGGGCTACGAGGTGAGCGCCCGCGGTCTGCCGGACGCCGAGCGCGATCGGAATCTCGCCATGCTGCGGTGGATTGGCGAGGAGACGACCGCGCGCGGGCTGCATTTCCAGCTCGGGCTGTGGACGCAGGCCTACGAGTTCATCAACAGTCCCGACGTCAATTATCCGATCGTCGGACTGACCCCGCAAACGCACGGGCCTTACTGTCGCGACGCGCTCCAGCGGCTGCTCGAGGCGTGTCCGGCGATTCAGGGCGTCACATTCCGCTGCCACTCCGAGAGCGGCATTCCGCAAGGCTCGTACGAATTCTGGCCGCTGATCTTCGAGGGCGTCGCGCGTTGCGGCCGCCGGGTGGAAATCGACATCCACTCGAAGGGCATCGAGCATTCGCTGCTCGCGATGGCGCTGAAGACCGGGCTGCCGGTGAACGTCTCACCGAAATACTGGGCCGAACACATGGGCCTGCCGTACCACCAGACCGCCATTCAGAAGGGCGAGAAGTTTCGCGCGGTACCGGGCAAGACCGCCACGATCGAGCAAGAGCGGCGTTTCACCCGCTATGGCTACGCGGATTATCTGCGCGAAGATCGGCGCTACGGCGTGCTGTATCGCATGTGGCCGGGTACGCAGCGGTTCCTCCTCTGGGGCGATCCCGCGATGGCCGCGGGTTATGGCCGGCTCGCGCATTTCTGCGGTTCGCTCGGGCTCGAACTCTGTGAGCCGCTTTCGTTCAAAGGCCGGATTGGATCGGGCCGGGCTGGCGATCGCAATGGCTACGCCGACGCGCGGCTGCGGCCGGCCGGCGGCGACTGGGAGAAGCACCTGATCACTTACCGCCAGTGGGGCCGGCTGCTCTACAATCCCGACACGGACGCATCCGGCTGGCGGCGGTTTCTCACGGCGGAACTGGGTGCGGCGGCGAGCGACGCCGAGGCGGCGCTGGCCAACGCGAGCCGTATCCTACCATTGGTGACGACAGCGCACCTGCCGTCGGCTTCGAACAACAGCTACTGGCCGGAAATCTACACGAATATTCCGATCGTCGGGAATGGCTTTGCGGCGGTCGACGGGATCGATCCCGGACTCTTCTCCAGCATCAACGACTTCGCCGACGAGTTGGCGCGCGGTCCGCGCAGGCCGCGTTACTCGCCGCTCGAGGTGGCCGCCTGGCTCGAGACGCTGGCCAATCGTGCCGACACGCACCTCGCCGCCGCGCGGGCTCGGGCCGCGGCGCCGGCGAGCCCCGCCCTGCAGCGCCTCGCGATCGATGTCTCGATCCAGAGCGGTACCGGCCGTTTTCTCGCGCAGAAGCTTCGCGCCGGCGTCGCCTACGCGTTGCACCAGCGGACGAAATCGCCGGCGCTGTTCGGCCGCGCGATCGAGCACTACCGGGCGGCGCGCGACACTTGGGTGAAGATGGTCGCCGTCAGTCGCGATGCCTATCAAAGCGATCTCACGTACGGCCGTGCCGCCGTCCTGCGGGGCCACTGGGCCGATCGGCTGCCGGCGATCGAAAGCGATTTGGCGGCGATGGAGAAAGCCGCGGGGGCGACGGCGACGGGCATTCCCGCCGCCGATGCGATGGTACGGGCGTTCGAAGCCGAACTGGGACTGGCGGCGAAGCCCGTGTCGCGCCCGCGCGTCGAGCACGTGCCTGCGACGTCGCTCCAACGCGGCCGGCCGCTCGAGATTGCCCTGACGATCGGCGCGACCGCTGCGATAGCCGGCGCGCGTTTACACTACCGGCATGTGAACCAGGCCGAGGAGATGCACGTCGTCGATTTCGTGCGGGAGGGAAATGCGTTTCGCCAGACGGTGCCCGGCGACTACACCGACTCGTCATATCCGCTGATGTATCTCTTCGAACTGCGCGGCACGGACGGCCGGGCGTGGTTCAGTCCGGGCCTGGCGCCGGATCTTTCGAACCAGCCGTACTTCGTCGTCCGCGAGAGGACGCCGATGCGCACGGCGGCAGTGCGGGGCGGTTGAGGGGGCGCGGTTGCCGCCGCGATGTTCGCGCTCCTCAGCCAATCGCCCGCCGGAGCAGATTCTCCGTGATTCGCTGCACGCGCGGATCGGGGCCGTGCGGTCGCGACCAGTGCGTCCACGGCAGCATGTGACCGGGCGGTGAGGACAGGCCTTGCGCCCAGAAGATCGTCGCGGCGTTGAAGACGAAATTCTTCTTCGGCCCCGGATAGATCGTCGCGGTGTAGCCGGACGGCGTGACGCCGCCCGCCCAGACCGTGCCCTCCGCGACAACCTCGAGCCCGGGAATCTTCGCCGGTGCGCCGTGATGCTCCCAGCCGACGAGCCCGGGAATTCGATCGCCTTGCTTCATCCCCGTGCCCTCGAAGATCCAGTGGTTCGGCCGCGTGCACGTCCAATCGCCGCCGCCGTTGAACGGAATCACCGTGCGCGCGCCGATGATCATGCTCTCGTCGGGACCGACTCGCTGGAAACCGGTGGTCAACACGCGCCGCGCCGCGTCCACCTCCGCATCGGTGAGCCCGCCGAAGTGGCCCGCGCGTTCGATCACGCGGTTGGGCCGGCCATCCGCCGAGTCCGAGAACGGCGTGACGCCGAAGACCGCGTTGCCCGAGAGCCACAGCACATTGACGCCGGAATCGATCGCCTTCCGCGCGGCGTCGTACTGCCGCAAGTCCCAGTACTCGTCGTGGCCGACGCTGATGAACGTCTTGCAGCGCGTGAGGTTGGCCGGATCGATGCAGTCGCTGTTCGAGCAGTAGGTGACGTCGTAGCCGTGCTGCTCCAGCCAATACGCCAGCGGAAACTCGAAACACAGCCACTCGCCGGAACCGAGCGACTGCGGATTCTCATAGATCTGCGCGTACTTGCCGTACGGTCGATCGAAACTCGCGCCGACGCTGCGCACGTGCGCACCGCGCGGGTCGGTGTACATCGACGTGTTGTCCGGCCACTTGTTGTACGCCTGCCAGGTGTTGTCGCTGCACTGCACCAGAATATCGGCGCGCCGCGTGTCGCGCACGATGAACACGACGTAGTTTTGCCAGTAGGGCTGGTCGGCCGCCGCGAGTGTGCTGAGCCGGCCGAGATAAACGCCGCTCGGCCAGTCGGCGGGTATTGCGAGCGAAGTCGTCCGCGCCCACTGGCAGGCCACGATGCCTTTCTCGCCCGGCTGCGGTACCGGTTGCGGCGTGCCGTCGAAGGGCCCGAGCGTGGTCATCAACCGCGCGCCGCGGCCGCCATAATAGCCGGTGCGGAAGATCTCGATCGTGAACCGCGCCGCCGGCGCCGTGCTCACGAAGAGGTCGAGCTTTTCGCCGGCGCGCACCGACTGCCGCGAGCAGTAACCCTCGATCGCCGGCGCGCGCACGCCCTGCGCCTTGCTCAGCCGCACGCGCGTCAGTTGCCAGTCGAGTGCGCCGGGTCGGCGATTCTCGTCGGTGATCGATGATGACGCCTTCGCGGCTGGAGTCGACGTGGCCGCGCCGGTCTCCGGTGCGGCGGCGCCGGCCACCGTGCCCACCAGCAGCGTGCCGGCGGCCTGCTTTAGAAATGCCCTTCGGTCGAGTCCGCTGGGGTCGGCTGGATTCATGCGAGCGTGGTAGTGAAGTTGTGAGGTCGCGTCAGCGAAAATTGCGACGACGCATGCGGATGTAGGGCGGGGTCTCCGTACCCCGCCGAAAAGTGCGTGACGATTCCGGGGCCGGCGGGGGGCAGTCCGCGCTCGGCGGGGTCAGGAGACCCCGCCCTACAAGCGAACGTCGCACGACGCAGGCCTATTCCCCCACCGCCTTCATCAAGCGGTACGTGAACTCCACTCCCTCGAAAAACTCCTTCACGCCAATCCGCTCGTCCTTGCCGTGCGCGCGCACATCGTCGACGTCGCCGAACATGCCCGACACACCGTATACCGGAATGCCCGCGGCGCGCAGGAACGTGCCGTCCGTTGCGCCGGTCGACATGAAGGGCACCACCGGCACGCCGGGCCAGAGTCCCGCCGCCACCTTTTCCACCAGGGTCACAACGTCGGTGCGCAGGGGCGATAGTGGCGCGGAACGGTTCTGATCGAGCCGTGTGATCGTGATCTGATCGTCGGCGAGTACGCGGCGGAGCGTGGCCGTCACGTCCTCGATCGATTCGCCCGGCAGCATCCGCGCGTTGACCACTGCCTGCGCTTTCTGCGGCAGCGCATTCTGGGCGTGCCCGCCGGTCAGCTGGGTGGCGACGGCCGTCGTGCGCATCAGCGCGTTGTAGTAGGCGGACGACGCCGCCACGCGCGCCACGGCCTTTTCGTCACGCGGTGACGCGAGCATGGCCAGGATGTCCGTCTTCATCTCCGGCGGCTCGAATTCCGCGCTCCGGCGGAAGAACTGGCGCGTCGTTTCGTTCAGATGCAGCGGGAAATCGTACGCGGCGAGCCGGTGGAGCCCCGCCGCCAGGTGATAAATCGCGTTGTCTTTCACCGGCAGCGAGCCGTGGCCGCCCTTGTTCACGACTGCGAATTGATACGCGAGGTACGTCTTCTCGCTCGTCTGCAATTCCAGCAACCGGTGCCGGCCGTGCTTCATTTCGCCGCCACCCCCGTCGGGATTGAGGCAGAACTCCGCCTCGATCAGGTCGCGGTGATTCCGCAGCAGCAGTTCGACCCCATTGTTGACGCCGATCTCCTCGTTCTCGGTGAGCGCGACGACGATGTCGCGCGACGGCACGAAGCCTTCCTGGCGCAGACGGATCAACCCCGCCACCAGCGCAGCGTCCTCGTTTTTGACGTCCGTTGTGCCGCGACCATAGAAGTACCCGTCCTTTTCGAGGAAGACGAATGGATCGAACGACCAGTCGTCGCGCAGCGCCTCGACCACATCGAGGTGGCAGATGAACAGGATCGGTTTTCGATCGCGGCTTTTCCCACGATAACGCAGCACGAGATTCTGATGGATGCCGGGGCCGAGCAGCTTCACGTCCGCGGCCGGAAAGCCCGCCGCCCGCAGCCGGGTGGCCATCGCCTCCGCGGCCTTGGTGCTGCCGTTCTTCAGCACGGTGTTGATTTCGATCAGCTCGCGGAAAATGTCGCGGGCGAGTTGCTGATGCGGTGTGAGCGCCGGTTCGGCGGCGAGTGCGGACACCGCGAGCAGCACGGAGGCGAACGTGATTCGCAGGCCGGGGATGGAATTCACGTGATGACGCTGGCCAGGACGGTGTCGCCACTCAAGCCGGCACGTCAGTGCGCCGCACCGCGTAGCGCGGTCAACCTGACCGCGTCTCAGGAGCAGGGGGGACGCCTGCGCTACGTCCACCGATGAAAGCTGGAATGTGTTTCGTAGGTTGGCAGGCCAAAACAAAAGACCGGGGAGCGCGCCGGTACCGACAGGAAATTTCGATTGAAATGCGCGGTCAGATTGACCGCGCTACGGTTCAATTCCCGCGGCCGGCGGCTGTCACGCGCGGTGCGCCGTCCAGCTCGAGCGCGATGACAGATGCGATGGCGTCGGGGGCGGTGGCGGGCAGCCGCAGCCGGAGGCCTTCGGCGCCGGGCGCCGCCACGACCGTGGCCTTGCCG
>Ga0082335_1009665_pt1 | contig 10284 bp, 9 predicted proteins | sample Subgrocontami58m_FD_72375 | JGI IMG/M metagenome (GOLD analysis project Ga0082335, IMG submission 72375) | Subsurface groundwater microbial communities from S. Glens Falls, New York, USA - GMW37 contaminated, 5.8 m (SPADES assembly) (version 2) ... | reverse complement strand
TGGCCTCGTCGTAGACGAAGCCGCATACGATGCATTGCCAGACTTTCATGTCTATCTCCTTGGCGGTTTCATTCATTACGCAGTCACGCGGGAAAGCTGGGCGCGGTACTGGTTGGCGTGCCGTTCCTCGACTTTCGCGAGCGCGGCGAAGCGCTTGGCGGCCTTGGCGAGCGTCGCGCGGAAGCGCTCGGCGTGCTCCCGGGACTCGACGATCTGCTCGTCCAGCTCGGCCACCGCGGCGGCGTTGCCTTCCTGCTCGGCGAGGTGGCGGAACGACGGGTACATCTCGGTGTACTCGTAGGTCTCGCCCGCGATCGCGAGCTCGAGCGCCTTCGCCGGGGTCATCTCGGCCTTCGGGAAGAGCAGGTCGAGGTGGCCGAAGGCGTGCTCTACTTCCTGGTCGGCGGTCTCCTCGAATACCCGCGCGGTGTCCTCGTCGCCCGCGGCGCGCGCGAGCTTTGCGAAATAGCGGTACTTGATGTGGGCCATCGACTCGCCGGCGAAGGCGGCCTCGATGTTCTTCACGGTCACGGATTCGGGCTTGCTCATTGCGTTCTCCATTCGGTTGAATTGCGCCACGCGACGCATGGAATGCATTCTGGGCCCGCGGGTGCGATTAATCCATTGGATTGTTTATATGGTATCGATAGCTCTAGACTAACAGGCACGCTCCGGCCAGACCGAGCGAAGCCAGCCCGAGCGCCAGCCCGGCCGCGCGGCGGGGATCGAGGCGCGTCCACGGGGCGAGCGTCCGATGCTGAACGGCTTGCCGAGGTCACCGCGTCACTCATGATGCCGATGGGACCGCCATCGTCAGAAGGCACGGCGCAGCGTCACTTGCACGCTGCGCGGCGCACCGGGCAGGTTGAGGTTGGGAGCGGAACCGTGGCCGGCGACGATGTAGTTGCGGTCGAACAGGTTGAAGACGTTCAACTGCAGTTCGTACCCGCGCGCACGCCAGTATGCGACCGCGTCGAAGGTCGTATAGCGGGGGAGCGTGACGGTGTTGCCGGGGTTGGCGGAGCGGTCCCCCACATAGTTGAATCCGCCGCCGGCGCCGAAGCCGCCGCCGAGGGCCTTGATGACCCAGAGATTCGCGCCGTGCATCGGAGTCAGGGTCGCGCGCTTGCCCCGCACCGGTTGGCCGGCATCGACCGCAACGGACGAAATCATGCGCGCGTCGAGGAAGGCGTAGCCGGAGTGGACCTTCCAGCCATGCGGCAGCTGGCCGGAGAAAGTGAGCTCCACGCCGTCGGTGCGCTGCACGCCGATCGGCATCAGCGTATTGGTGGCCGGATCGACGGCCTTGACGTTGGTTCGTTCCAGGCGGAACAGCGACGCGGTCGCGGAGGCGAGGCCGCCGAGGAAATCCAGTTTAGCGCCGACCTCGTGGCTGGTGGTCTGCTCCGGCGCGATCTGCGCATTGTTCGCCGCGAGCGGGAAGGATTCGGCCGAAGGCTGAAAGGACTTGCTGTAGGAGGCGTAATAGGCCTGCGCGAGCGTCGGTTGATACACCAGGCCTGCGCGCGGGCTCCACTCGCGGTCGGTACGGGAGAGGTTGGGCTGCCCGATCCGCCGCTCGCGCGTCTCCTGCCCGAACGCGTCGTAGCGCACGCCGGCGAGCGCCTTCCAGCGTTCGGAGAGCGTGACCAGATCCTGCATATAGGCGCTTGCCACGGTGAGGACGCCGAGGTTGTCCGTGGAAGGCGCGGCGCTGACGTTGAACGGCAGGACCGGCAGCACCGGATTGAACAGCGACACGGTGGCGATGTTGTTTTGCGTCGCGAAGAACTGGTCCTTGTTCTGCCGACCGAACTCGACGCCGTACAGCAGTCGGTGCACCATGCCGCCCAGGCGCGTTTCCTGGACCAGTTCCGACTGGTTGAACAGACCGTCCTCCTGCCGCCTGACATTGGAGCGGTTCAGATTCACCGTCTGCGCAATTTCGTTTACGCTGCCCACCAGCGTGTTGTTGCGGGCGAGCCGGTAGTCGTAGCTGCGCAGCGCGTTGCGGAAGGACCACGCCGAATTGATGCGGTGGCTCAGCGTAAGACCGAGCGCGCTGACGTTTGCCTGGCTGTAGTCGGCATCGCGCGCGTTCGCGGCTCCGTAGTAGGTCGAGGCCGGCACGTCCACGGGGCGGCCGCGGTAGGCCGGTATGCCGAAGTCGGTCACGCGGCGGTCGGAAAGGGACTCGCCTTGCAGCAGCAACTTCGTGTCCGCGCCCAGCTTCAAGGCGAGCGACGGCGCAAGGGCTTCGCGCTCGAGAAACTGCTGGCTGCGGTAGCTGTCGGCGCGCTCGATCGCGCCGGTCACGCGCAGCGCCGCGCCGCTGTCCCGGGACGTGCGCGCCAGATCGAAATCGCCGCGGCGCTGGTTCCAGCTGCCGATCTGCCCTCCGACCTCCATGAAATCGGCACCGGGCTTCCTGGTGATGCGGTTGATGAGTCCGCCCGATGACCCCCGCCCGTAGAGCACCGCAGCCGGCCCCTTGATGACCTCCACCCGCTCGATGTTGGACAGGTCGCGGAAATACAGCGCGTCGTCGCGCAGCCCGTCGATGAACTGGTCGGCAATGGCGGAAAAGCCGCGGATGGTCACCTGGTCGCGCTGGCCGTCGCCGTGCGACAGGCCGACGCCCGGCACGGTCTTCAGCGCGTCCTGCATCGAACGCGCGCCCTGGTCGCGCAGGATTTCCCCCGCCACGACGTTGACCGTCTGCGGGATGTCGCGCAGCGGCGCCTCGATCTTCGAGGCGGTGGTGGCGGTGGGCGCGTTATAGGAGGTGGCGGCGTCCCGGCCTCCCTGCACTCTTACCTCGGGCAACTGCTGCTCCGGGGCGGTCTGCGCCCAGGCGGGCACTGCAGCGGTTGCCGCGATCGCCGCGAGCGAGAGGGCGGCGGGGGGAAGTCGGAAGCGTAAAGTCATGCGGAGTTCTCCTTTCGAGGGGCTGCATGGCTGGCGTCAGGGCTGGCTGTGCATGAATGGAAGCCCGCGACGCACGCGGCCGGGAGCTGCAAAGCGCCGACGGCGGCACTGCGGGGACGGCTGGTAACGATTGCGGATGGCTGGCGTTGTGGCCGCCTTGCTCGGCGCTTGCGCAGCCAGATCACGACGCCGGTGACGGACAACGTCGCGACCACGAGGCCCATGACGGAGATCAGAATGCGCCCCGGCAGGCCGAGGATGCGTCCGGAGTGCAGCGGGAACTGCGCCTGCACGAAAAGATCGGCCGCGGTGCCCTTCCATGGCTGGCGCCCGCCGAGATAGCGCCCGTCCTGACCATCGTAATAGAGCCGCGCCGGCCCGACGCCCGCAGCGCCGTGGTCGTCGCCGGGGTGATGGAACTGCACCCCGTAAACGCCGTAGCGCTCCGCGTAGAACACGCTGCCCGCCTGCTCGGGCCAGCCGCGGCGTCGCGCTTCAGCGTTCGCGCGCTCGATGACTTCCGCGAAGCTCAGCTTCGGTTCGATCGGCCGGTGCTTTTCGGTCGGCGCGCGCAGGTCGAAGGGGGACGGGGTGACCCTGGAGACCATCGACATCAACGGGAGGAACGCCTCGCGGTACAGGCCCAGCGAGAACGCGGTGAAGGCGACGATCAGCAGCAGCGCCCACGTCCACAGCGCCCCCGCGCGGTGCAGATCGAAGTTGAGGCGGTAGCCGCCGGCCCTCCAGCGCACGGCAAAGGAACGCATCCAGTTGCGGGGATTCGGAAAGCTGATGAGCAGCGCCACGAAGCAGTCCAGCGTCCAGAAAGCGGCGATGATGCCGAGCAGCCAGATTCCCCAGCGGTCGCTGCCCCGCATCTCCGGCAGGTGCAGGCTGAAGTGCAGCTTGTAGAGGAAGGAGACGAAGTTCTCCTGCGTGACGGGCCACACGGCGCCCCATTCGCGCTTGCCGAGCTCCTCGCCGGTCGCGGGGTCGAGGAAGACCTGGTTGAAGCCGGGCTCGAACAGGCGTCCGGTGGCGGGGCTCACGCGCGGCTGAACGAAGACCGCCAACGACTCGCCGGGCTCTGCAACGAGCGGCAGACGGGTCACGCGCACCTGCGAGTGGCGTTCCTCGACGAGGCGGGCGAGCTCGAGCGCGGGCAGCGGCGTACCGCCGCCGCCGGCTTGCATCAGGTGCGGATTGAGCAGGTCGTCGAGCTCGTGGTCCCAGGAGATGGCCGCTCCGGTCACGCCCGTGAGGAACAGGAACGGGGCGGTGGCGAGTCCCACCCAGCGGTGGAGGAAGGTCCAGATGCGGCGCATGATCCGGGCGAATCAAAAATTGAATTCGGACGAAACGAATACTGCACGCGGTCCGCCGCGCGCCAGGATGCCGTTCCGCGCCGCTGCCCAGTACGACCGGTCGGCCACGTTCTCCACCGTGGCGCGAACGGTAACGGGCGTTGCTCCGGAGAAGACATACTTGGCGCCGACATCGACCTTCGTCCAGGCGGGAATCGACTGCGTGTTTGCGGCATTGACGAGCTGGTCGCCGGTGTACACGACGCGGGAAGTCAGACTCAGGCCTCGCGCGAAGGGCGTGAGCCATTCGGCGTAGAGACTGACCTGGGTGTCCGGCACGCTGACCGCCTTCTTGCCGTCGTTCACGCCTCCGGCGGTACTTGCCTGGATCGCGTCGAGCAAGGTAACGCCCCCGACCAGCCGCAGGCTGCGCCACGGGGATCCGAATACGCTCAACTCCAATCCGCGCACTCGGTTGCGGCCGTCAACGCCGAATACGTTGGTGGAGGGGTCGGTAATGCCCACCTGCTGCGTCGTCTGGAAGACGGCGGCGCTTGCGCCGAAGCGGCCGTAGTCGGCCTTGGCGCCGAGTTCATAGGACGTCGCGACGATCGGCGGAAGGACAGTCCCGGCATTGGCGGTGCCGCCCGGCGCTTGCGGGCCCGGCGCAAGGCCCTCGGAGGCATTCCCGTACACCGACCAGGCGTTGTTCAACTTGTAGAGCGCGGCGAGCACGGGGGAGGTCTGGGACTGATCGATGACGCTCGAAATCACGCCGGCGGCATTGTTGCTGGCGTTCAGGTAGTTGGTGACATCGATGGTCTGATGCCTCAAGCCGAGCGTGAGCTGCAGGGAGTCGTCGAGCATGGACAGCGTATCCGCGACGGCGAAGGTCTTGAAGGTGCGTTCGTTGCCGGGCTGCGGAACGCTGGGCGTGTTCGAGAAGTCGGGCCGGCTGCTTGCCGTGGGGTTGTAGAGGTTCGACGTCAGTACAGGCCCGAAGATCGAAAAAGCGAACTTGTTGTCGGCGTAGTAGTAGGTCGAGTTGAGCGCCAATTCGTGCTTGACGGGCCCGCTCCGGAAGCGGCCCCGCAAGCCGATTTCGCCGGTCCGCGTATCGAACAGGGCGGGCGATCCGATCGCCTGGTAGGTGAAGTCACCGTTCGCGTTCGTGATGCGCACGGCCGTGGGCGTCTTGAAGTTCTCCGTGTGCCGCACCTGGCCATAACGCGTCGAGACGGTCCAGTTTTCGGCGACGTCGTAATGCAGGCCCAACACAAAGCGCTGGCTTTCGGTCCTGGAGCGCCCCCACGCCTGGCTGAGATTGCGCGATCCGTCCGGCGCAGCCGGCACCGGAACGCCCGCCGCGACCGAGAAGCCCTGCTGGTTGGCCTCGAAATCGTCCTTCTGATATCCAAAGTCCGCAGTGGCCCGCAGCGGCCCATTTCGGTAATCCATGGCGAGGTCGGCTGCGCCGAAATCGTTCCTGGAATCGTTAATCTGCGTTTCGCCGCCGCGCACGGCTGCGTTGGCTCTCGCGCCGAAGGCGTCGTTCGGGCCGAAGCGCTTGGCGGCATCGATCTGCGCACCGAGGCTTCGCTGCGTGGCGTAATCAACGGTCACGTCCGTCAACGGCTCGGGCCCCGCACGCTTGGGCACGATGTTGATCACGCCACCGAAGGCTCCGAAGGGCGATATGCCGTTGATGACGGCGTTCGGCCCCTTGAAAATCTCGACGCGTTCCGCGTATCCAAGCCCGCTGCGGCGCACCTGCTGGAGTCCGTACAGTCCGTCGAAAGACACCTCGTTGGCCAGCACCGTCAACCCGCGCACATTGAACGCTTCCGATTCGGAATTCTGCGTGCCCATGCTGCGCACGGACGCGTCGTTGGACACCAAGTCGCCCATCCGGCGCGCTTGCTGATCGCGTATCAGCGAAGCGGTGAAGCCCGTGACGCTGAACGGCGTGTCTTGAACCTTCCGGTCCCCGAAAAGGCCTGCCCGGGCGACGTCGGAGACGGCAGCCGACACGGTCACCTCGCCCATGACCTGCTCCGGCTTGGCGGAGCCGCCGGCTTGCGCTTGCTGCACGCCGGAAGGCTGCTGCGCGTGCAGCGATGCCGCGAAGGTCGCGGAGAACGCCGCCGCAACCGCGGCGGCGGCGATCTTCAGTGAATACAATTTGCGATGCGTTACAGCCATTTGCTTCTCCCGAGAGTGTTGTGCTGGCTGGCTAGGGCTTGCGCCTGTTGCTGGCTTGCGGATGAAAAGGACGGAAACCCGGGCCTTGCCTTCGAAAGGTGCGAAGCGCGACAAGGGCCAGCGATCACGAGAATGTTCGACTCGCTATTGGGTCTTGGTCGCATTGCCCGAAAGGGTGATCCGGCCGCCGGAAAGCTGCGCGAGCGCGACGGCGAAACCGGATACGCCCGCTCCCTTGAGCAGCAGGCAGGGCTTGCCGGTGCGCTTGCAATGGGGCTTCAGCAGGTAATAGGCGGTGTGGATGACGCAGTCCGTGGGGCAGATGACCGCATCGGCGCCGTTGATCATGTCCGGCAACCGCGAGATCGATTCCTCCCGGCCTCCGCTTGCGCGGCGCGCGCCGCGGCCAAGCGCGACGTCCTCACCGGCCTCGGTGCGGGTGGCCGGTGACCACCGCTTCCCTGAGCGTTGTTTCCCGCGCGGCCTGCCGGGGCAGGATGAGAATGGAACCATCGGTATAGCCTCCGTTTATTTGTTGTTTCACGTGGCTGGCTACCCGAGGTGAAGCTGTGGAGGTGGCTGGCTGGTTTCGCTGTCGCTTGGCTGTGAGTGTCAGTTCGCCTTGAGGTTGGGGTCCGACACGAAACCGATGCGAGTAAGACCCACGCGTGCCGCCGCGGCCATCACTTCCGCGACCGCCTGGTACTGGACGCTGCGGTCGGCGCGCAGGTGCAGCTCGGGCTGCGGGTTCTGGGCCGCAGCGCGGGCCAGACGCGCGGCGAGCTCGGGCCGGGTCACCGTTTCGCCGTTCCAGAATGCCGACCCGGCCGCGTCGATGGAAATCGAGACGTGGTCCGGCCTTGTGAGGTTGGGCTGGCTCGACGCCCTGGGCAGGTCGATCTTCACCGCGTGCGTGAGCAGGGGCGCGGTGACTATGAAGATGACGAGCAGAACCAGCATCACGTCGATCAGCGGGACCATGTTGATCTCCGCCATCGGCGCGCCTTCGCTGCCCTTGCCGAAACTGCCGAAGGCCATGGCTCAGCTCCTCGTCACGGCCGCGGGCTTCAGCGGCATCACCTGCGCGGGGTCCTGCACCAGCGCGTTGACGTGCGAGCCGGTGGTGAGGAAGGCGAAAAGGTCGTGCGCGAAGGCATCGAGCCTCGCGAGGGTCACGCGGTTGGAGCGCACGAAAGCGTTGTAGCCGAGCACGGCGGGAATCGCGACCGCGAGCCCGAGCGCGGTCATGATCAGCGCTTCGCCGACGGGGCCTGCGACCTTGTCGAGCGTGCCTTGTCCGCTCACGCCGATCGCGACCAGGGCGTGGTACACGCCCCAGACGGTGCCGAACAGGCCGACGAAGGGCGCGGTGCTGCCGACCGAGGCGAGAACCGTCAGCCCGGACTCCAGCTGCGCAGTCTCCTCGTCGATCACGCGGCGGATGGCGCGCGTGAGGAATTCCGCGCCGCCGCCCGCGAGGTCGAGCTTGTCGGCGCCATGGAGCTGGTGATGACGCGCCGCGACGATGCCGTGATAGGCGAGATGCGAGAACGGCTCGTTGGGATGGTCCTTCTCCAACTGCGTGGCGACGGCGCCAAGCGAGGCGGAATTCCAGAAGACGTCCAGGAACCGTTCGCTGCGCCGGCGCGTCATGAGCGCTTGAACCGCCTTGGCGATAATGAAATACCAGCTCGCGACCGACATGGCGATGAGCACGATGATGGCCGCGCGCCCGACGCCGTCGGTCTGGGCGAGGAATTCCGCGATGCCGGATGGCTGGTCCATTGGTTTCAACCCTCGAGAGAAAATGAAATCGGTACGACGACCCAGGCCGCCACCGCCTGGCCGCCCTGGCGCGCAGGGACGAAACGCCAGCGCTTGACCGCGTCGAGCGCCGCGCGGTCGAGCCGGTCCGTGCCGCTGCTTGCCTTCAGTTCGACCCGCTCGGCCGTGCCCTCGGCGGTCACCAGAACGCGCAGGAGCACCCGGCCCTGTTCGCCCAGCCGGCGGGCGAGCACCGGATACGCGGGGGGCGGGTTCTGCAGGTAGGCGGCGTCGAAGCGCGGCAGCACCAGAGCCGACGGGGGGGCTACCGGCGCAGCGGCGGGCGCCACAGGGCGCGGCGCGGCCTCGATCGGTGGCAGCGTGCGCACGGGGGCCGGCGCGGGCGCGACGAACTGCGCCGGGGATGCGGAAGGCGCGGTGACGAGCGGCGGCGGATCGATCGGCTTTGGCTGCGTAGGTTCGATTCGCGGACGGACCGGCAGCGGCTTGGGAGGTATCTTGGGCCCCGCGGCCGGTGGTGCGGCGGCGATCAGGCTCACCATGATCGGCACCGCCGCGGCGATTGCCGAGCGCGCCGAGGGGTGGCTGAGGATGGCCGCGATCGCCAGGGCGTGCAGCGCGACGGACGCGGCCAGAGCCGCGCGCCGCGGGGTCATCTCCATGGAGGGCCGGGCCTTCATCGCAGCTACGCCGTCAGGATGAGCTTGCCGTTCTGGGTCAGGCGCAGCCGGTATTGGCGTCCGGCGTGCATGATCACCAGTTCACGTGCTGCGCCGAGCAGTGCTTCACTGGTCACGCACTGGGGGCTGTTCCCGGAACCGGGCCGAAGATCGGGTTGCTTTACGACCTTCGCCGGCGGTGTTTGCTTGGCTTCCATATGAGAACGATAACGGTTCTCATTTATGTTGTCAAGTCTCCCCTCCGGAATTAGGGTCAATTCCTATCGTTCGCCCACCCGGCAGGTCGCAGGATGGCCGGATCGGCTTTGCGCCGGGAGATCGGTTCCAGTCGGCATATTGTCGAGCAGCATCATCGCGAAACACCCTTCCTCTGAGATCACGCGAGGTCGTAGCGATCAAGGTTCATCACCTTGTTCCAGGCCGCCACGAAGTCACGCACGAACGCCTGCTGCGAGTCGCCGCACGCATAGACTTCCGCGAGGGCTCGGAGCTGGGAGTTCGAACCGAAGACGAGATCGACGACGGTGCCGGTCCACTTGATCTCGCCCGTCGCCCGATCGCGCCCCTCCAACACGCCTTCAGACTTGGCGGACTTCTGCCACTTCGTCTTCATGTCGAGGAGATTCACGAAGAAGTCGTTGGTCAATGTTTCGGGCCGCTTGGTGAAAACACCGTGCTTGGACTGGCCGACGTTCGCATTCAGCGCGCGCAGGCCGCCGATCAGAACCGTCATCTCGGGGGCGGTCAGCGTCATCAACTGCGCTTTATCCACCAGCAGCTCGGCCGCCGATGCCTCGATTCCCTTGCGGACGTAGTTGCGGAACCCGTCTGCGGTCGGCTCCAGTACGGCGAACGAGTCCACATCGGTCTGCGCCTGCGATGCGTCCATGCGCCCCGGCGTGAAGGGAACCTTCACGTCCTGGCCGGCCTTCTTCGCAGCCGCCTCGACGGCCGCGCAGCCGCCCAGGACGATCAGGTCGGCCAGCGAAACCTTCTTGCCGCCAGACTGTGGGCCGTTGAAGTCCTTCTGGATCGCTTCCAGCTTCTGCAGGACCTTCGCCAGTTCAGCCGGCTGGTTGACATCCCAATTCTTCTGCGGCGCCAGGCGAATACGCGCTCCGTTCGCTCCACCGCGCTTGTCGCTGCCGCGAAACGTTGCAGCAGACGCCCAGGCCGTGGTGACCAGCTGGGAGATGGACAGGCCTGAAGCAAGGATTTTGCCCTTGAGGGAGGCGATGTCCTTTTCATCAATCAACGCATGATTGACCGCCGGGATGGGGTCTTGCCAGATGAGCTCTTCCGCAGGAACCTCCGGGCCGAGATAGCGCGCGCGAGGACCCATGTCGCGGTGCGTCAGCTTGAACCACGCCCGGGCGAACGCATCA
>Ga0082335_1009660_pt1 | contig 10291 bp, 8 predicted proteins | sample Subgrocontami58m_FD_72375 | JGI IMG/M metagenome (GOLD analysis project Ga0082335, IMG submission 72375) | Subsurface groundwater microbial communities from S. Glens Falls, New York, USA - GMW37 contaminated, 5.8 m (SPADES assembly) (version 2) ... | reverse complement strand
GATCCTCACCAACCTGCTGGGGCTGCTGCTCGGTTTCGCGCTGCTGTCGCGGCATTTCGAGAAGACCCACATACCGGCGGTGTTGCCGCGCTTCCTGCCGCACGACTGGAAGGGAGCGTTCGTCCTGCTGGTGATGGTGTTCGTGCTGTCTTCCTTTCTCGACAATATCGCCGCGGCGCTGATCGGCGGGGCGATGGCGCATACGCTGTTCCGGGCCAAAGTGCACGTCGGTTATCTCGCCGCCATCGTGGCCGCGTCCAACGCCGGCGGCTCGGGCAGTGTGGTGGGCGACACCACCACCACCATGATGTGGATAAGCGGGGTGAGCCCGGCCGCGGTGTTCCACGCCTATGCCGCGGCGGCGGTGGCGCTGGTGGTGTGCGGGATCCCGGCGGCGAAGCAGCAGCACAAGTATTCGCCTATCATCAAGCACGAGCATAGTCACATCCGTATCGACTGGCCGCGCGCCGGCATCGTCGCCATGATTCTCATCGCCGCCATCGTCGCGAACGTGATCGTCAACGTCGAGTTCAGCGAAATCTCGGACCGCTTTCCCTTTATCGGCGCGGCAGTGTGGGTCGCGATCCTGCTGAGCGTGCCGTTCAGAAGGCCCGACTGGGAACTGCTGCCGGAGGCAACCAAAGGCTCGATCTTCCTGCTGTCGCTGGTGACCTGCGCTTCGATGATGCCGGTGGAGACGCTGCCCGCGGCGTCCTGGCACTCCGCCTTCGGCCTGGGCTTCATTTCGGCGGTGTTCGACAACATCCCGCTCACCGCGCTGGCGCTCAAGCAGGGCGGGTTCGACTGGGGCATGCTCGCCTATACCGTGGGCTTCGGCGGCTCGATGATCTGGTTCGGTTCCAGCGCAGGGGTAGCGCTATCCAATATGTATCCGGAGGCGAAATCGGTCGGCAACTGGATAAAGCACGGTTGGCACGTGACGCTCGCCTACGTGGTCGGGTTTGCAGTCCTGATGTTGCTGCTGGGCTGGCAGCCGACGCTCAAGCGCGGCGACCTGCCTGCGCCGAGCATGCCCGCTGCCACCGCGCCCGCGCCGGCGGGGACGGCAGAGCGAGTCAGCGATACCGCCGAATTGCTCAAAAAGGCCTACTAGCGTAAGGGCCTTTTAACCGGCACGCCGGACTAGGCGTTTCCCCCGATTGACCCGGGTTCGCGCTTGCGTTGACATGACACAACACATTGATTTCGGGCGGCCGTAGGTATAGCATTTACCGGCCTCATAGAGTATTTGGGGCGTTATTCCGGGTTGTGGAATGTTCCATGCTCAGCCGCTGTTTACGCTGAGCAGTTCCAGGATTCGCAGGTCATCGATAAGACAATTAATCCCTAGGAGGAAACATGAACAAAGAGCAAACCAAACCGCTATCGCGCCGCAAGTTTCTTACCGGCGCTGCCGCAGCGACAGCCGGGGCCGCGACGCTGGGTTTCCCGATGATTGCAAAGGCGCAGGGGCCGATTTCCATGCGCTGGCAGAGCACCTGGCCGTCGAAAGACATCTTCCACGAGTATGCGCAGGACTACGCCAAGAAAGTCAACGACATGACCGGCGGCGATCTCAAGATCGAAGTACTGCCGGCGGGTGCGGTGGTGCCCGCGTTCGGGCTGTTGGAAGCGGTAGCCAAGGGCACGCTGGACGGTGGACACGGGGTGTTGGGCTACAACTACGGCAAGCAGAATGCGCTGGCGCTGTGGAATTCCGGCCCGGCATTCGGCATGGACGCCAACATGATCCTCTCCTGGCACAAGTACGGCGGCGGCCAGGAACTGCTGGCCAAGCTCTATAATTCTATCGGCATAACTACCATCCAGTCTTTCCTCTACGGCCCGATGGCGACGCAGCCGCTGGGTTGGTTCAAGAAGCCGATTACCAAGACAGCGGATTTCAAAGGCCTCAAGTTCCGCACCAATGGCCTGGCGATCGATTTGTTCACGGCGATGGGCGCCGCGGTCAACGCGCTTCCCGGCGGCGAAATCGTGCCGGCCATGGACCGCGGCCTGCTCGATGGGGCCGAGTTCAACAACGCCACCTCCGACCGCCTGCTCGGCTTCGCCGACGTGTCCAAGGTGTGCATGCTGCAGAGCTACCACCAGAGCGCGGAGACGTTCGAGGTCCTATTTAACAAACCGAAGTACGATGCGCTGCCGGCTAAAATGAAGACGATCATAGCCAATGCCGTGGAAGCATCGTCCGCAGATATGTCTTGGAAGCAGATTGACCGCTATTCCAAAGACTACATCGAGCTGCAGGTCAAGGACAAGGTCAAATTCTACAAGACCCCGGATTCGGTGCTGGCCGACCAGCTCAAGCTGTGGGACGGGATTATGAGCAAGAAATCGGCGGAAAATCCTATGTTCAAGGAAATCGCCGCATCGCAAAAAGCATTCGCCGAGCGCGCGGTGAAATGGGACCAGGACACCTACGTCAGCCGGCGCATGGCCGTTGGCCACTTCTTCGGGGCCAAGAAGGCTGCGCCGAAGAAGGCTTAAGGAATATTCGCACCATTCATCGGCCATCCGGGCATCGTCCGGGTGGCTGATTTTTTTTGGCAGGCAAGAATATGCAGAAATTGCTCCTTACGATCGACAAAATCAGCACCTTCGTAGGCCAGTCGTTTTCCTGGTTGATCGTCGCGCTCACTTTCTTTATCTCCTGGGAGGTGTTCTCGCGCTATGCGCTGGACCATCCGCACCCCTATGCCTTCGATGTCATGATCATGATGTACGGAACCCTGTTCATGATGGCGGGCGCTTATACGCTGGCAAAAAACGGCCATGTGCGCGGTGACGTGCTCTATGGCTTTTTCCCGCCGCGCTTGCAGGCGGGCCTCGACCTCACGCTCTACCTGCTGTTTTTCATTCCGGGGGTGGTCGCGTTCGTCTGGGCCGGCTACACCTACGCGTCCGAGTCCTGGGCGATTAACGAGCATTCGAACGTCACCGCTGACGGCCCGCCGATCTATCCGTTCAAGACCATCATCCCGGTCGCAGGCGCGTTCATCCTGGTGCAGGGCATCGTCGAGATCATCCGCTGCGTGATCTGCCTGAAGCAGGGCGAGTGGCCCTCGCGCGCGGAAGATGTCCAGGAAGTGGACGTCGACAAGCTGAAGGACATGGTGCATGTCAAGGACGAGGATATCGCCAAGCTCGATGCCTTCGTGGTCAAACAAGAGGGCAGCCACAAGTGAGAAAGGAAGTCTGGTTCGGGCTGTCGATCATGGCCGCGGTCGTGATCACGGTGTTCGTCCTGATGCCGGCACCGTCCGAGATGACCAACGGCCACCTGGGCCTGCTGATGCTGGCGCTGATCGTGGTGAGCATCATGCTCGGGTTTCCCACGGCTTTCACGCTCATGGGGATGGGCGTGTTTTTCGGCTGGCTGGCCTACCGCAGCGTTAACCCGGCGCTCGCCAACCGGCAGATTCTCGATCTGATGGTGCAGCGTGCCTTTTCGGTGATGTCGAACGACGTGCTGATCGCGATCCCGCTGTTCGTGTTCATGGGCTATCTGGTCGAACGGGCGGCGCTGATCGACCGCCTGTTCAAGAGTCTGCATCTCGCGACGGCACGCATACCGGGGGCGCTCGCGGTGGCGACCATCGTCACCTGCGCGATTTTCGCCACGGCCACCGGCATCGTCGGCGCGGTGGTCACCCTGATGGGGCTGCTCGCGTTCCCGGCGATGCTCAAAGCGGGATACAACACCAAGGTGGCGGCCGGCGCGGTCACCGCAGGGGGCTGCCTCGGCATCCTGATTCCGCCCTCGGTACTGCTGATCGTTTATGGTGCGGTTGCGGGGGTGTCGGTGGTGCAGCTCTACGCCGGTGCCTTCGGCCCCGGCATCATGCTCGCTGGGCTCTATGTCGGTTACGTCATTGTGCTCGCGAAACTCAGGCCTGATCTGATGCCGCCGCTGGCCGAGTCCCAGCGTGGCGTAGCGCTGCCGTCTTTTGCGCAGAAGCTGTCGCCGCGCGGCAGCAATGCGCTCGCCGGGCTCTGGCATGCGCTCACCGGAGGCGGCAGCGCCGCGGTCAAGAAAAGCACGGTGCTCGCGCAGTTGTTCGTCACGCTGGTTCCGGCGCTGTTCATCGTTGCGGTTCTGGGCGTGACCTGGCAATTGGCGACCACGCCGGAGGCCGCGGTCGACACCACCGGGCTGGTCCAGTCGGGGGGGGGCATGGTGGACGACACAAAAGAGGAATCGACCGGACTCTTCAGTCAAACAGAGGCAGACGAGGCGGAGGGAGGACTCAAGGAACCCGCGGCCGAGGGCGTGATAGAAGCTGCCCCGCCGGCCGGTGCGGAGGCGGAGAAGCCCGAAGTCGTCGAAAAGGCGGCGGCCGCGAAACTCGATCGGGTCCCGACGCCGATCTGGTTCTGGATCGTGCTCGTCGTCGGCGTCGCTGCGATCGCGCTCATCTACTGGCTCTGGAACTGGGTGCGGCTCGAGGTCTTCAAGATGCTGTTGACCTCGTTTTTTCCGTTGGCGCTGCTGATCATCGCGGTACTGGGCTCCATCGTGTTCGGCCTGGCGACCCCCACCGAAGCGGCGGCGGTCGGTGCGCTCGGCGGATGCCTGCTCGCCGGCGCTTATCGCTTTATCACCCATTTGCGCGAGGCTGCGCCCGGCGGCCAGAATGTGGGTGGCACTGTCCTGACCACCGTGAAAGAGCTCGGCGGCATCATCAAGGAATCGTCGTTCCTCACCGCCAAGACCAGCGCGATGGTCTGCTGGCTGTTCGTGGGCTCTTCGATATTCTCGGCGTCGTTCGCCCTGCTCGGTGGACAGGGGATCGTCGAGCGCTGGGTGTTGTCGCTCGACATGACACCGGTGCAGTTCATGATCTTGGCGCAGATCGTCATTTTCCTGCTCGGCTGGCCGCTCGAATGGACCGAGATCATCATCATTTTCATGCCGATTTTCATCCCGTTGCTGTCGCATTTCGGCATCGATCCCCTTTTCTTCGGCCTGCTGGTGGCGCTCAACCTGCAGACCGCATTCCTGTCGCCGCCGGTGGCGATGGCAGCGTTCTACCTGAAGGGCGTGTCGCCGCCGCATGTGACGCTGAACCAGATTTTCCTCGGCATGATGCCGTTCATGGTGATCCAAGTCATCGCCTTGGTCCTGCTTTACACTTTCCCCGGCATCGGCCTGTGGTTGCCTAGCGTGCTCTACGCGCGCTGAGCCCGGGCAGAGGCGAAAAGGGCAACCCATGCGGTTGCCCTTTTAAGTTGTGCAGTAGAATCGATTTACCGTTACTCGAACGCAAACCATGACTCAGTTGATCGAACAACTCAACGCCATCGTCGGCAAAGCCGCGGTCATCACCGATCCGCAGGATGCGGCCCCTTACGCCACCGACTGGCGCAAGCGCTACTTCGGCAAGCCGCTGGCGGTGGTGAAGCCGGGCAGCACGGCGGAAGTTGCCGCAGTGGTGAAGCTTTGCGCAGCCACCCGAACCGCCATCGTGCCGCAGGGCGGCAACACCGGCCTGTGCGGCGGGGCGACGCCGGATGCGAGCGGCGGGCAGATCGTGCTCAAACTCTCGCGCATGAACCGCGTACGCGCGGTCGATCCGGTCAACAACACGATCACCGTCGAGGCGGGCTGCGTGCTCATGAATCTGCAACAGGCGGCTGCCGCGGCGGGACGCCTGTTTCCGCTGTCGCTCGCCGCCGAAGGTAGTTGCGAGATCGGCGGCAACCTCTCCACCAACGCCGGCGGCACCGCGGTGCTGCGCTACGGCAACGCGCGCGACCTGGTGCTCGGCTTGGAAGTGGTGCTGCCCGACGGGCGGATCTGGGACGGTTTGAGAGCCTTGAGGAAGGACAATACCGGTTACGACCTGAAACAGTTGTTCGTCGGCGCCGAGGGCACGCTCGGCATCATCACCGCGGCTGTGCTCAAGCTGTTTCCGCGGCCGCGAGCCAGGGCTACCGCGCTGGTGGCGCTGGAGAGCCCGGCGCGTGCGCTGGAGTTGTTGTCGCACATGCAGGGCGCGTGCGGCGACCGCGTCACCGGTTTCGAACTGATGTCGGCGTTCTGCCTGTCGTTGGTGACACGGCACTTTCCCGCGACTCGGCTGCCGTTCGCGCGGACCTATGCGCAGTACGTGCTGCTGGAATTGTCCGATACCGCGAGCGCCGAAAGCCTGGACGCCGCCCTGCAGGCAGCGCTGGGCGAGGCGGCCGAACGCGGCCTGGCGCTCGATGCCGCAGTCGCCACGAGCGAGACGCAGGCCGCGGCGCTGTGGGCGCTGCGCGAGAACATCCCCGAGGCGCAGGTGCGCGAAGGCCAGCAGATCAAGCACGATATCTCGGTGCCGATCTCATGCATTGCCGAGTATATCGACGTCACCGACGCCGAACTGCAGCGCGCTTTCCCGGGCGTGCGCATGGTCACGTTCGGCCATCTTGGCGACGGCAACCTGCATTACAACATCGCTCCTCCCGCAGGCGCGGACGCGGACGCCTTCATGGCGCGCGCGTCCGCAGTGAGCCGCGTGGTGCACGACGGCGTCGCGCGCTTTTCCGGCTCGATCTCGGCCGAGCACGGCCTGGGGCAGTACAAGCGCGGCGAAATCCTGCGCTACAAGTCGCCGCTGGAGATGGAGCTGATGCGCAGGATCAAGGCGGCGCTCGATCCGCAGGGGATAATGAATCCGGGAAAGGTGCTCCAGTAGCTGTAAGCATTTTTCTTGCATTTTGATCGATTATCGATCAAAATGCAAGGATGCTGCACCGGAAGCTCCTCGCCGACCTGCGCCGCCGGCTTGCCCTACAGCCGGCGGCCGTGTTGCTCGGGCCGCGCCAGGTCGGCAAGACGACGCTGGCGAGGGTGCTGGCGGCCGAGTATCCCGATACGGTGGTGCTCGATCTGGAGCGCGAATCGGATCGGGCGCGGCTCGCCCAGCCGGAAGCCTTCTTCGCGCGCCATCGTGGGCGGCTGGTGGTGCTCGACGAAGTGCAGGCGCTGCCGGAAATCTTCTCCGTGCTGCGCCCTGAAATCGATGCCGACCGACGGCCGGGACGTTTCCTGCTGCTCGGCTCGGCGAGCAGGCGGCTGCTGCGGCAAAGTTCCGAGTCGCTGGCGGGGCGCGTCGCCTATCTTGAACTCGCGCCGCTGCTGATCGAGGAAGTCGGCGCGGCTCCGGTGCCGGCATCCAGCCTGTGGCTGCGCGGCGGCTTCCCGCCGAGTTTCACGGCGCGGGACGACGCCGCCTCTTTCGCCTGGAGGGGCGACTTCATCCAGACTTTTCTGGCGCGCGATCTGCCGCAACTCGGCGTCACCATTCCCGCCGAGACTCTGCGGCGTTTCTGGCGCATGTGCGCCCATCTGCATGGCTGCTTGTTTAACGCCTCGCAACTCGGCGCGGCGCTCGGCGGTGTCGCCCATGCGACTGTCGGGCGCTACCTCGATTTGTTCGTCGATACCCTGATGCTGCGGCGGCTGGAGCCGCACTTCGTCAATGTCGGAAAGCGGCTGGTCAAGTCGCCGAAGGTCTATGTGCGCGACAGCGGCGTCCTGCATGCCTTGCTCAACATTGCGACGATCGACGATTTGAGCGCGCATCCGATCGTAGGGCAGTCGTGGGAAGGGTTCGTCATCGAGCAGATTGTCGGCGCCGCGCCGCCGCTGGCGGAATTCTCCTTCTATCGCACGGCGGCGGGGGCGGAGATGGATCTGGTGGTGACCGAGGGCGGACGCAGCGTCGGCTATGAAATCAAGCTGTCCAACGCGCCGAAGGTCGGGAAGGGTTTCTGGCATGCCTGCGAAGACCTCGGCGTGGAGCGGGCCTATGTCGTCGCGCCGGTCGCCGAGCCCTATCCGCTGGCGGAAAACGTCGAAGTCATTTCGCCGCTGATGCTGGCGGGCGCCGCGGCGGGCACTTGAGCTCCGGCTGTCTGAATGATGGGAACGACGGTTGCTATATCGGGCTATCGCCAATATATTGTCCGGATGGTTTATTCCGTGGTGGAGGTTTTATGAAGTCAATGTTGTGCTCCTTGTTCTTGTTCGCGCTGTCCGGCGGGCTTGCGTCCGGCCAGACTCCGCCGGGCAGATCGATGGGCCAGAACCTGTATTTGCCGATCTACTCGCACATTTGGCACGGTGAGATGGACAAGAAGGGCCAGCCGATGAAGGTGCTCGTTTCGGTTTCCGTGAGCATCCGCAATACCGATCCGGTGAAATCAATCCGCATTGCTTCCGCGCAATATTACGACACCGATGGGAAGGCGCTCAGGGAGTACGTGACATCGCCAAGGATCATCGGGCCGATGGGCACGTATGAGTTGTTTGTTCCCAGAAGCGACGACACGGGCGGTTCGGGCGCCAACTTCGTGATTTCCTGGAAAGCCGATACACCCGCCAGTCTGCCGATCGTGGAAGGTTTCCACGCGAATCTTCCCGTGGGCAGATCAATTGCGTTTACGACCTCGGCGCGGCCTATTCCCGGCGAGTAAACGCGGCGCGGGCGCTGCTCTGCAACCCGAAGACACCGACGATTTTCGACCCGCCAAGCCAAAGCCCGGGAAAGTCATTGGATCTTTCTCTTCCAAGCATTGGCGCAGCAAGTCCTCCGCGATCGGTGTCGATCGGTCGCCTCCCCTGGGTATCACGCGTTCCGGATATCGGGAGCGGGGCGCTTGGTTCGCGAATCGGTAACCCGCTGACTTGGGTGGCCGCCGATCTGGGCGCCGCGTCTGATCCGGATCGGACGCCGGGCCGCCTGCACAATGTCAAGCGGTCCTGACCATGGCCTTGCGCATCACGCGTTTCAGGTGGTGAATCTGGTCCAGCGCCACCTTCAACGCCTTGCGGTCGCTGGCAGTCAGCGCCGCGTCGCGTTTCGCTTTCCATTGCTTGATCCTGGCCTTGGTCGCGGCCTTGTCTATGCCCTTTATCTCCTTGTGCGCGTGCATGTCGATGCCGAGCGCCTTGCACAGGGCCACGAGCAGGTGGTCCTTGTTCAATTGCGTGTAGCCCTGCACCGCTTCGTGGGCGATGCCGGCGGCAATCTCGCGCAGTTCGGCGAGGGGCTTGTGCTTGAGTTCCTCATAGGTGTGTGTCATGGATGCTCCTTCGGCGTATTCGAAACAGACGGGACTTTATTAGAGCACAGGACCGCGGGCGGCGCACAGCCTGGATGACTAGCGCCACGGCCTTGCGGTACTCTTCGCCTTCGCGCTGTTCGGCCGGCGCTGTATTTATCCGGTCGTGCAGACGCGCTGGCGCAATATTTTTCAAGAGCAAACATGAGCAGGTCCGGGGTATTCGTCTACCGCCGCGGCCAAGAGCAGAGACTGATTTGATCGCGAAGGGGTAACGACCGACATGAGTGTCCAAGCCATCATCCTGTTTGCCCACGGCGCGCGCGACCCGGAATGGGCGGTGCCCTTCGGCATCATTAAACAGCAACTGCAGGCGGCGCGGCCGGAGGTGCAGGTCGAGCTTGCATATCAGGACTTCATGACGCCGTCGCTGGAGGCGGCGGTGGCGCAGTCGGCGGCGCGTGGCGCGCAGCGCATCGTTCTGGTGCCGCTATTCATGGCGCAGGGCGGCCACCTGAAGCAGGACCTGCCGCTGTTGGTGGCGAAGATACTCGAGCAGCATCCGCAGCTCGATCTGCGGGTCATGCCCGCCATCGGCGATGCGCCCGAGATCCTGCAGGCTATTACCGATTGGGTGTTGCGCGGCGCCTCGGCCTAGATCGGGCGATGCGCCGCCGCGCTATTTTTTTCTGCAGCGACTCGCGCTCCATCAGCAGATAGGTGCCGTAGGCGTTGACGCGGTTCGCCGCATGATTGCCTCGGCTGCGGCCGCCGCAGCCGCGAGCAGCGCGCAGACGCAGCCAACGAGCATTCGCGCGAGGGGCGGGCCGCGCTCAGGCGATGCCGGCATTGGCCTTCATGCTCTTCAGGCGCGGCAGTTCGAGTTTCAGCGGCTTGACTACCTTGCGGCCGCGCAGGTATCGCGCCATTAGTTCCCAAATCGGCTCGCCGCCCCCCGTCCTCGCCGCCTCCGACACCGGCGCCCAGCCGGCGACTTTGTATGTTTTCGCCGCTTCGACCGGCCTGCCCCTGAGCGACATTCCGCTGATGCGGGCGCCGATCTTCGCGTTCGGGTCGCAGGTGTAGCCGAGCCCGCCTACGCGCACCATGTCGCCGCCCTGCTGGTAATACGGATCGGGATTGAACAGGTTGTCGCACACGTCCTCGAGGATGATCTTGATCGTCTCCCCGGTCATCTCGGTCACGGTGGTGTAGGGGT
>Ga0082335_1009658_pt1 | contig 10292 bp, 12 predicted proteins | sample Subgrocontami58m_FD_72375 | JGI IMG/M metagenome (GOLD analysis project Ga0082335, IMG submission 72375) | Subsurface groundwater microbial communities from S. Glens Falls, New York, USA - GMW37 contaminated, 5.8 m (SPADES assembly) (version 2) ... | reverse complement strand
ACGGAACCTGGGCGGTATGGTAGTCCCGAAGAAGATGCCCTGGCGCATCGACACGAACACCAAATCCGTAAGAGGATGCCAGTAACCGATGCGCATCTTCCTCCTCCCTGCGAAGGCCCAGCGCCGCGGCGATCAGACCGAGAACGGCCGACCGGCTCGGATGCCCATAACTGGGTCGGTATTCTCCGACGGCGATATCGCCCCAACTGGCCATCGGTCCATGCAAACGAAAAAGGAGATATTCGCGCATTGATCACTCCGTAATGAAGTCAAGAAGCGCATTCAAGGTTCCCTCGCCCGTTTCGAGATCCATGATCCGATGTGCGTCCGCACATGCACCGTAGACGGCATCCATCTTCTTCCGCTTGTCCTCCAAGGCCCCCTTTGCGTTCTCCAGGATCCTGTCGCCTTTTCCGTTCCTCATCGGTATTCCGTCCGCAAAAGCAAGCGCCAGGGACCGCGGCTGCTGGGACCCCTTTTCCGATAGAATGTAATGCGCCTTTGCGTGAGATGCGAAGCTGTTCTGCTTCCCCCGGGGGGCAACCTGCGCCCCCGTCTCCACCAGCGATCGGAGCGCCTTCCGGGCAAGCGCTTCGTCGCCATTTAGGTTCTTCGCCAGTAAGTCGCGGTTGACGCAGATATACCCGTAGAAAAGGCCCGACCCGAACTCCGTCTCTCCCAAGTGCGCCGCGCCCCGGTCTTCATCCCCCTTGTTCAGATCGTCCACCGCGGTAAAATAATCCTCTTCCACCGCCACTTCGTGCACGGTGAATGCGTGCGCCACCTGCACTGCCGCCTCAACATTTTGCTTCGGGGCATTGGCAAGCATTCGCCCGAACATTGCGACATCCGGAGAATGTCCAGCAGAGGCAGCCACACATAGAAGGGAAGCAACTTCTTCATCGGACGGTTTCTTCCCGATCTTGATCTGTTCGACAACCTTCTCTATCTCGGCAATTTCACTCCATGAATAGAAAACAAGTTGTTCGCTCCGAAGATCAGAATTGATATTGCTCTTCGCCTTTTTTCCTCTGCCTCGCGAACCTTTCTTTCCTGAATCATCCTCCGTTTCGTTTCCATCGGCATTCTCAATGAGATCCCCTTCCCCGGTAGAAACACCTTTCTTTTTATCAACGAATATGCTGGCGATCTTGGCAGCCCAACGAGTTGCGTCCTCATCGGAGATACTCGTTTCAGGCACTCCAAATAAGGATTCCTTCTTCCGTATTAATTCAGAAAGGGCTATACAGAAACGCAATGATGCTTTTATTTGAATGCCGATCTCCTTTGTCCGGATACCCATATTCCCATCCATTGCCCTTTCAAAAATATCGGCCGTGCGCCACGCACGTTTGAGGCTCTGGGAAGATATTCGAAGGCGTGTGCTTCCTCCTACGACGGCGGTCTTGGGGCGACCAAGCTCGTCCCGATTGAGATTGGAAGGGGGATAGAAGGTAAGCATGTGCAACTGGATGAAGGTCGTCATCTCCGTTCTCCTTTATCGGTTTATTTTTTGTCCGGTTTCTCGTTACTTTTCTTCCGGTGCGTTCTCGTAATAGGCCAAGGCCCAGCGCTTTCGTGTATTTTCGTTCCACCAGTAGATGCTGTCGGCAAGGGATGCGACATTGCCCTTGCCTCCGAGGAGAGCCACCACCCGGACGAGCGGCACCAGAAGATCTTCCCGTCGTTCGATCCGCAACAGGCGGCGGAACCGCAATCCACTGACCGCAGAGCCTCGCCCCTCTCCCTTGGGACTCGCCATCTGTGCGGGAAATTCGAGCCCCGGATTGTCAAAACGGACATGGGCCAACAGGCCCGCCACAACGGCCAGCGCCTCCGCATTTACGCTGTTGGATCCCAGGAGCGCCCGGCGCAAGCGATGGTACGCTGGATGCAACGCGACTTCGCCAGCGCTCCGGCACCTCCGTAGTGTTGCCCGGTCGGCCCGATTTTTTTCCAGATCGCCCCACCACCCCAGCAATACCTGTCGTACATCCGCATCCCGCATGAATGACAGATAAGTTCCTCCGCTCATACCCCACTCCTTTTCCGTTTCCTCGACTTGCCGGTTCCCGTATCGGCCGTTTCGGACGCTGGCCGCGGAAGTCCGAGGATCTCGTATTTCATCTTGTTGCTGATGAAGGCCCCCCCCAAGTCCCGTCTTGCCAACGCCACCCGCTTCGGGTCGCCGTGACCGATCGGCGCACTCATGGCGAGTCGATCGAAGACGGCCATTGCTTCCCGCCGGATCGCTTCCCGCCACTTTTCCCGGATCTCACTCATGTCGCCGCCCTGCACCAGCCGATCCCTCCCCTCGTCCAGGAGGAAATAAAATGCAGCCTCGGTCGAGTTCCAGAACGCGGCGTCCACGAACGACATGTCGCCTTTCACCTTGGTTTCCGCCTTGAACCAGGCGCGTCGCAGGGCGCCGCGGAGGTTCTTCCCGGTCTCCGTAGCGGCATCGATCAGGGTTGCGGCGTGATGCTCGAAATCTTGGCGAACGTCTTCGTCCACGTAATACAACGGCATGACGCTCTCGTACCAACATCGGGCCTTCATGTTGTCCATGTCGTAGCCGAAAGCCCATAGCCGGAACGGATGCTCCCGCAGCAATCGGTAGCGATCCCGGAAAAAATGATGGACGATCCCGGCAGGCTGCCGGGGATTGTCCTCTCCGGAGGAACGGACAAGACCCAACCAATGGCGATAATAAACTCCGCCCCGTTGACCATGGGCAGGCAGGTAGTCTCCCTCTCCGTTCTTTCCATATGGCGTCAATGGATGCCGCCATCCCCCGGAATAGTTCACGCCGCACGGACGCGCATGATACCCGTCGATCCGCCGCATGTCGTTGATTCCGCACACGTCACAGCTTCCCTCGCCGAGACTTTCCAGATCCAAACGGATCCTGCGCGGCATTCCCCAGAACATCTGCAATGGGTGAACCTCCAAAGGAGTGACCGTTTCCCCCTTTTCGCTGGTACGGGTCGGCGCCAGCCAGGGGAACATATCGCCGGGAGCAGATTTCCCCCGGTTGCACAGGGAAAGAAAGTCGTCTTGCTCCAGGACGTTCAGCCAGACCGTCTCCCAGAGCGTGTCGCCGAGAATCAAAGTCGTCAGCGGTCCTCCGCCTCGGAGGGATACCCGGTTACCAGCTCCACCCGACGGAGCATTTGTTTGCATAGTGAACAGGGCGGTTGCACAGCAGGAAATACAAAGTCCATGGATCCGGTCACGTTTTACAAAGAGGTCTATGTTCTTCTTCCCCGTCTGCTCGCCGGGAGCTTCGATCAGTAGTGCATCAATATCCCCTTGCTCCCCCGACAACGGTTCGAAATCCTGCATGAACCGCCCCTTCTCCCCGGCCAGATCGAAAGCAAAGACTACTTTCTCGAATGCCACTCTCAACTGCTCTTCGCCCAACGGTTCCGAAAATGCATCAATCCAGTTATCCTCGTGCTCTGGCGCGGCGGCCGTCTGCACCAGCCCGATAAGGAACTGTATGAGTGCCCCATTGAAGTCCGGCCTCGGAGCGTCGAGTTCCAACACCGGATTCTCTCGATAATCGGAGGAAATCTTCCACGGGGGAATCCGTTCACGCGTGCCGTCTTTCCTGCGAATGGGAATCCACGCTTCCCGGATCAGGTTGTATTCCTTCATCGCCACTCTCCGCATCGTTCAGGTCCGCTCCACCGTCGCACCCGTCTCCCGATCGTAAAACACGGTAACTACGTTGCCTCGCGCATCCTTGGCTTTTCCCCGCCATTTTCCGTCAGGGATTTTGCAGAGGATGACCAGCATGCTCCACCGCCCTCCGTCCGGCATGGACGCTTTCGCCGATTCCGCCCATTTCGCCGCGGGACCGTCGTGAAGTTCCTCCCGGATCCAGCTATCCCTCACATGGAACTGGCTCATCTCCCAGGCATTCGGGCCATGCGAAAACCAAGGTTCGACCATTCCCTCTTCTCCCTCTTCCAGTCTCGCCAGACGCACAGTCGTGTCGATCGTGCCCAAGCGCGTCGGGACCTTGGTGTCGTCCAGCCACTTCTCGGGCGTCCGAGCATACCCGTCTTCCAGGCGCAGGCAGGCAGCGTGCGCGAACGAGGCTTGCGCCATGGCCGCCCCAAGCGCTTCATTTTCCTTTCGGCATAACCCCTCCGGCGTTTCCGGAGCATCCACGTCACTGTACACACCTTCGATCAACTTCCGGGCATCCCGCGGCATGCGCCACCCACCAGCATCGCGCAGCAGCTTCGCCGTCCGCCAGATCTGACCGTGGTTCGGATACACTTTCGCGGCACGAGGAAAGACCTTCGAATACCAGGAAGGTGAGGGATCTTCCTCAAATGGAGGGGAGAGCAAATAGAGGATGGACGACCCCCGCGCATCTCCGGCATCGCTGCCATCTATCCGGGGATTTCCCTCTTCGTCCCGAAGATGCCGGTGCATGCGCCCCGCCCTTTGAACAAGAAGGTCCACGGGAGCCAAATCGCTGACCATGACATCGAAATCCAGATCGAGCGATTGTTCCACCACCTGAGTCGCCACGAGAATCTTTCCCCGACGATCCGCGGCAACGCTACTTTTTCCGAACATACGGCACACAGTCTCTTCCCGCTCCAGACGATCTCCCATGGCAAATCGCGCGTGGAAGAGCAACACCTCCTCCCGGATCCCGGCTTCCTGCAATCGCCGATATCCATCGATAGCGTCGGCGACCGTGTTCCGGATCCAGCAGGCACATTTCCCGTTTTTTGCAACACTCGCCAATACCGATAGCACATCTTCCTTGTCTTGGAGAAATTCGATCCGAACCTCCTGCTCCATGCCGGATCGGGAGGCCAAGGGCGTTTCCACGATCTCGCCTGCACTTGCCGCCGTGGCGAGCGGATACGCCATCGATTCCGGCGGGGAAGACTCGCCTCCCAGCCCATCCTGGAAATTTTTCACCAAGTCCTGCCGGATCGATTTGGGAAGCGTGGCGGAGAGCAGGATGGCGCTTCCTCCCAGCGCGGAATGGAATCGAAGCATGCACTGAAGAAGACGGAGCATGTACGGGTCGTAGGCGTGGACTTCGTCGACCACCAATACCTTTCGCGACAAACCCAGTAGGCGAAGGGCCTGATGCCTGGAAGGCAGTACACCAAGAAGCACCTGATCTAGCGTTCCGACGCCGACATCGGCCAATGTCGCTTTCTTCCGACTATCGGCCAGCCATGCGGCGCATTGTGCCTCGCTGGCTTCCTCTTCGGATCGGGTGGTCGATCCGGAACGATGTATCCGCCCTGCAATCGAGGACAGAAAGGATGCGGAGAGATGCCGGGCACTGTGGGAAAGCACGAGCGAGGCCGAATCCGGATCCTCGAACATCCGGCGGTATGCCTTGGCCAGCCGTTCGTACATGGCATTCGCAGTGGCCATAGTCGGCAACGCGATGAAGATTCCATCAGCCAACCCCGCGGCCATCAGCCGATGGGCCAGCGTCAACGCAGCTTCGGTCTTCCCGGAACCGGTGGCATCCTCTAGGAGAAAGAGTTGCGGCCCAGGGACAGTCGCCACCGACGACGCATATGCCTGCAGGGGAGAAGGAATGGCGATCTCCGGAAAAAGCACGGGCATGCCGGTCTGAATGGAAGAACGGGCCGGAAGAACCCCGGAAGCACGCACTGCCTCCTCCGCCTGTTTCAATGCATGACGCTCCCAGTATTCCGGAAGCGGCATCGTCTCCTCGACATAGGAAAACTTATCCCCCGAACCCAGCCAATCGCAGAGGACGGCAAATCCCGCAAGAAGCCAGGAAGAACGACGCGCCTCCATCCTGCCTTCCGCGGAAAGGAAATAATCCCGATACGCCTCTCCGTTCTCTCCCCTCAGGAATATCGATTCCAACTCCCCGATGTATGCGGTCGCATCCGCAATTTCCTCTTTCCGGAAATGGTGCGTCAGGGAGAGAGGCATCCCGTTCCTTGCGCAAACCCGCGGAGGCTCGCCGTGGTGTCCGGCAACCGCTCCCGCCCAAGTTTCCATGACTTGGTAATATCTTCGAAATACGGAAGCATTGCCCCTGTCGCATTCCATGTGAAGGGAATCGCTCGCCCACATGCGTTTCAGGAGGGATTCGTTCCAGAGCAGGAATCCGAGACTGTCATGGCGAACACGATAAGATTGGACGGTTTCCTGCCCGCGAAGTGCGAGGAAGAGCTCCGGGATCAGCCCCTGAAATGCTTCGGAGAATTTCCCAATATCGTGCAAGGCAAGAAGGAAGGGAAGAAGCGCGAGAACAACATGCTCCGGAAGATGGAATGTGGCTACCAAGCGCCGGCAGAGCGAACCATCCTCCCGTAACAATACTTGGCCAACCGCCGCCACATCCAAACAGTGATACGGGAGAAGATGATACCGGAAACCACCTTCCGGTCGCTGCCCGGCTTTCCCCCAGTACAGGCAGGGCGAAGACATGCTCACCTCCTGCTGTGAGGGTTATACAACATTTCCACATCGGAAAGCGGCTGCCAGTCGGATTTCTTTTCGTCTTCCGTCGAGTGGGCGTAGTATCGTCTCATTCCGCGGAAATCCTCCCATAAGGGGACGACAATCCCTGTCGTGGGCTGAAAGGAGATTCCATGTCGCACCCCCTGTCCTTCAGGGACGGGGTAGCGGGGGTTGAAACAGCGCTGCACCGGGAATGGCGGATGCATCACGAAAAATTCGTGGACGACCATACCCCGGATTCAGGTGGCATGAAACAATGGAATCCTACGATGCGGCCTTGAATCGTCTTACGTGAATTTCGATCTCCTTTCCCGTGTCACGCATGGCCACGCGCAGTTCGTAGTCCGCCTGGAGGTTCATCCAGGTTTCGGGAGATACCCCGAAGTAGCGGCCAAGCCTCAGCGCCGTATCCGCCGTAACGGCCCGTTTGCCGTTTACGATTTCACTGATTCGCCCCGGCGGCACGTGAATGTCCCTGGCCAATTTGTTGATGCTCATCCCCAGCGGCTTCATGAACTCCTCGAGGAGAATTTCTCCTGGGCAAATGGGCTCCAGTCTCTTCGTCATGGTTCCTCCCGCTCTTTCTTGCTGTTCCGTTTCCTAATGATAGTCGACGATCTCGACGTCGTAGGCGTCGCCATCCTGCCAGCGGAAACAGATCCGCCATTGGTCGTTGATCCTGATGCTGTGTTGCCCGATCCGGTCCCTTTTCAAGAGCTCGAGCTGATTACCGGGCGGCACGGCAAGATCGTGCAATGTTCTCGCCCGGTGCAGATAAAGGAGCTTTCGGCGCGTCGGGCGTCCGAACGCCTTGAAGCGGAACACCGACCGATCGTTGAAGAGCATTTCCGTTTCCTTGTCCTTGAAGATCTTTATCATGGGTCCCGTCTATTCTCCTCAACGTATTACGCCTTTCATTATAGCTCGCAGAGGGGAAAATGTCACACGAAGTGGCAGGCGGCGAAGCGGCACCCGGGAGGTGAGTGGTGGGCTTCGATCACTTCCGGTTCATCCCCGCGTGTGCGGGGAACGGCTGATTCTGCACTTCATCCTGAAAACGGCAGTTGAACTCGCCGGAATTCCCGTAACCGTAGCATAATCAGGGGATTTCATGGAACGGAGGACTCACCCGATGGGTGAACCGGAATCGGGCCTTACGAAGCGCGGGAATGCCGGAATGGACATGATGCCGGAGGTGATGTCCGTCGACACCTTCGAAGGTCTGGTTGCAGGTGCACTGGGACACCGACTCCAACGCCACGCCCATGGGGCAGTTGGCGTTTTTCTCAAGAACGCCGGCGTGTTCGACGACTGGGTTGGCGACTGTCCGCTTTCGTACACCAGTCCGAACGCTCCGACGAACCGGGACATCCTCGGGACGTGGATGCTGTCGGTATTGGCCGGGCATCGGCGTTATGCCCACGTCACCGCACTTCGCGGTGACGGCGTCAGCCCGCAAGTCCTTGGGATGCGGCGGATCGTCAGTCGCGCCGGTTCTTCGACAGGGCGGACAGACCGATGGATTCGGTGGGAGCGGGATTGAGGATTATCACTGGAATCACAACGTATCCTGCGCGGTTTGTAGAGGATATAATCAGGTTATGGAAAAGTTGAACCCGTTTCTCGAGGAAAAGATCGGGCTTGTTCGCGAGGCGTTCCGCAGGCGCCACGTCGTTCGTGCATTTGTCTTCGGGTCGGTGTGCACCGATCGTTTTCGTGAGGGGAGCGACATCGATCTGCTCGTTTCCTTCGACGAGTCAAGTATCGAACCGCTCGATTACGCCGACAACTACCTGGCGCTTGCCGACGAACTGGAAACGATCTTCGGGGTTCCCGTCGACCTGGTGACGGAACGGTCGCTTCGCAACCCGTATTTCATCCATTCCGTCCGGGAAAACAGGACCCCGATCTATGGATGATTTCCGGAGAAAATTTCTTGCCGACATACTTGGCTCGATCGAGGAAATAGTTCAATTCACTTGCGGCCTGGATTCCCTCCAGGCCTATGAATCAAACCGGTTGGTCCAGCGTGCCGTCGAAAGAAACATCGAGATCATCGGGGAAGCGGTCAAGCGCATTACAGAAGGAGAAATTGCCGTTCCGGTCGAGAACGCCCGGCAGATCATCGCGACGCGCAACCGCATCATCCATGGCTATGATTCCGTCGACAACGCCGTGGTCTGGAGCATCGTTCGCAAGCACCTCCCCCTGCTGCGCGGCGAAGTGGAACGGTTGCTCAACACCCCCTGAAAAGTTTTTGCGGCGGTATCGTCCCTCGTTCGATTTTCCCTGAAATAACGCCTGCCATTCGATCCGCCCGTGAGAAATCTGACCGGTGCGTCGAAGGTGTTTTTTCCTGTCCGTCTAATGATGACCGATACTGCCGTGGACACGTCGGCGATCGCCCGGTTGCACCGGAATCGGGCCGACTCGGAGAACGGGTTCGACGAGATGAAGAACCAGTGGGGGTGGGGCGGATATACGACTCAGGACCTCGCCCGTTGCCGGTTGACGGCCCGCATGGTGGCGCAGGTGTACAACCGGTGGAGCTGGCACAGCCGCATGGCCCGGCCGGACGCCCGGCTGGAGGCGATCACCGGTCGTCCGCCGCCGGGCTCGGCATCGGCCAGAAGACGGTGGAGAGCTACCTGGACATCCTCGAAAAGATGTTCGTGCTGGTCAACGTCCGCGGCTTCAGCCGCAACCTGCGCAAGGAAGTGACCAAGACCTCCCGCTACTACTTCGTCGACCTCGGGCTTCGCATTGCCCTGATCCGCTCCTTCACCCCCCTGTCGCTCCGGAGCGATGCGGGGGAGCTGTTCGAAAACTGGTTCGTCATGGAGCGGCGCAAGCGTGACTCCATCCGGCGGCTCTTCACCGGTTTCCACTTCTGGCGGACCTACGATCGGAAGGAGATCGACTTGGTGGAGGAGCGGGACGGAGGACTCGCCGGCTACGACTGCAAGTGGTCGCAACAGTCACGGACCCGCCCCCCCAGGGACTGGGAGGAAGCCTATCCCCAAGCCGGTTATCATGTGGTGTCGCGGGAGAACTGGCGGGAATTTCTGGAGGGATAAGGTAAACCCGCATATCTCAGCAGGGTTCGTAGCGAGGTGGTGGAGACGGGCGTGGATACAAGGCGCGCGACCGAGGGCCCCGGAGGCGTAGTTGACACTACGTCGAGGAGCCCGACAGAGCGCCCCACTCCCGTACAAGGTACGCTCCCTGGGGTACCCCGGGGTCGGGATGAGGGGCACAACGCAGTAGACATGCCCGTATCCGCGGCCGCAGTAGAACCCTGGTGAGATATGTGGGTTAAACGAAGTGGCACGCGGCGAAGCGGCCGGGGGCGACCTCGCGCAGGAGCGGGCAGACCTCCGCGCACTCCTCCTTCGCCATGAAGCACCGGGTGTGGAAGCGGCACCCGGGCGGCGGGGCGACCGGGGAGGGGATCTCCCCCGACAGGACGATCCGCTCGGACGGCGCGTCCCCCAGCATCGGGACGGCCGACAGCAGCGAGCGGGTGTACGGGTGCAGCGGCTCGCGGAACAGGTCCCGCGCCGGCCCCGTCTCCATCACCTTTCCGAGGTACATCACCGCCACCGCGTCGCTCACGTGCCGGATCACCCGCAGGTCGTGGGAGACGAACAGATACGCCATCCCGTACTCCTCCTGGATGTCCTTGAGGAGGTTCAGGATCTGCGCCTGCACGGAAACGTCGAGGGCGGACACCGGCTCGTCGGCCACCACCAGCCTCGGGGGGAGGGGGAGCGCCCGGGCGGTCCCGCTCCGCTGGGGCT
>Ga0082335_1009654_pt1 | contig 10297 bp, 10 predicted proteins | sample Subgrocontami58m_FD_72375 | JGI IMG/M metagenome (GOLD analysis project Ga0082335, IMG submission 72375) | Subsurface groundwater microbial communities from S. Glens Falls, New York, USA - GMW37 contaminated, 5.8 m (SPADES assembly) (version 2) ... | reverse complement strand
AACCATAGACAACGACCTGGTCGGCAACGACCACACGCCGGGTTATCCGTCGGCGGCCCGTTTTGTCGTCCAGGCGTTCATGGGCGCTAACCTGGACAATGCCGCGCTGCCCGGGGTGTACTTGGCGGTGGTGATGGGCCGGCACGCCGGTTTTCTGACCGCAGCGGCGGCGCTGGGGAAGAAGTTTCCCGACGACGGCCCGCACCTGATCTATATTCCGGAACGCAGCTTCAGCCTCGAAAAATTCATTGCGGATGTCAAGGCCGCTTACGACAAATACGGCCGCTGCGTAATCGCCGCCTCGGAGGGCATCCATGACAGCCAGGGTAATCCGATGATCACCCAATTGTCGCGCCAGGTGGAGCGCGATGCGCATGGAAACGTGCAGCTATCCGGCACCGGTGCCCTGGCCGACCTGCTGTGCGATGAAATAAAGCGCAAGCTCGCCATCAAGCGTGTGCGCGGAGATACATTCGGCTATGTCCAGCGTTCGTTCGTGGGCTGTGTTTCGGATGTCGATCAGCGCGAGGCGCGCGAGGTGGGCGAAAAGGCGGTGCAATACGCCATGTGGGGTGGTCGCGACGGTTCGGTGACCATCCGGCGTACCGGTTTTTATTCGGTCGATTTTCAGCTGGTTCCGCTCGAAGCCGTGGCCGGGAAAACCCGCGTCATGGAGGACGAATTCATTGCTTCCAGCGGAACCGATATCACCGACGCCTTCCGCCTTTATCTGCGCCCGCTGCTGGGTTCGGGCATGCCGGATGCCTATCGTTTGCGCCTGAACCGGGTGGACAAGATAGTTAAACCCGCCAAGTAGGCAAAACGGGTCCGGTGTCTAACAGATGCGCTCCTCGTACCATTGTCCCTCTGCCAGCATCACACGGTGGTGACCCTCGCCGGCGGGGATCATCGGAAAGCAGTTCTCCTGCGCGGCGACGCGGACGTCGAGGAAGAATGGGCCCTCGTGCGCCATGCACTCGATGAGGGCCTGCGCTAGCTCGGCAGGGTCGCACACGCTGCGTGCCGCCCAGCCGAAGGATCGGGCGAGCTGCACGAAGTCAGGCTGCGCCTCGTTCGAGGTATGGCTCAAGCGGTTGCCATGGTTCAGCTGTTGCCACTGGCGCACCATGCCCATATAGCCGTTGTTCGCGAGTACCACCTTGACGCGCGCGCGGTGCTGCACGGCGGTTGACAGCTCCTGGATGTTCATCAGGATCGAGGCGTCGCCGCTGACGCAGACCACGAGCTTGTCCGGATGGGCGATTTGCGCCCCGATCGCTGCCGGCAAACCGTAGCCCATGGTGCCGGCACCGCCAGATGTCAGCCAGTGTCGCGGCGCATCGAAGCGCAGGTACTGCGCGGCCCACATTTGGTGCTGGCCCACATCGGTGGAGACGATCGCGCCGCGGTGCTGCAGCTCGTTTTGCAGCGAGCTCATCAACTGCTGCGGCAGAATCACGTCGGCGCGCGGCGCGAAGTCCAGACAGCGGCGCGCCTGCCAGCCGGCGATGCGCGCCCACCACGGTGCGAGCCGTGCCGGGTCGAGGTGCGCGAGATCGGGCATCTCGATCAGTGCTTCGATCACCGCGGCGCAGTCGCCCACCATCGGCACATCGACCTTAACGATCTTGTCGATGCTGTTGGGATCGATGTCGACGTGAATCTTGCGGGCGTGCGGGCAGAACTCGTCGAGCTTGCCGGTGACGCGGTCGTCGAAGCGGGCACCGATGCACACCACGAGGTCGGCATGGTGCATCGCCAGGTTGGCCTCGAGCGTGCCGTGCATGCCCAGCATGCCGAGGAAACGGCGGTCAGATGCGGGGAAGGCGCCCAGGCCCATCAGCGTCAGCGTGCACGGTGCATCGAGTCGGCGGACAAGCTGGGTGAATGCCTCGCAACCTCGCGGGCCCGAATTGACGAGCCCGCCGCCCCCGTAGAGAACCGGACGGTTCGCGCTCGAGAGCAGGGCAACCGCGTGCTGCAAGCTGGCACGCGTAGGCAGCGCACGCGACGCCTGGCGCGGCTCGCGCCGCATCGGTGGCACAGGCGCGTGGCGAAGGAGTGCCGATTGCACATCCTTCGGAACGTCGATCAGTACCGGTCCCGGTCGCCCTGACTGGGCGATGTCCAGCGCCCGCCGCACCGTGGAAGGAATCTCGTCCGCGCATCGCACCTGCGTGTTCCACTTGGTCACGGGCCGGGACATGCCCAAGGCATCGCTTTCCTGGAACGCATTGGTCCCGATCACGGCCGTAGCCACCTGACCGCTGATGCAGAGCACCGGCACCGAGTCGCTGATTGCGTCGAGCAGGCCGGTGATCGTATTGCTGACGCCGGGACCCGAGGTCACGAGCACGACGCCCACCCGGCCTGTGCTGCGCGCGTAGCCCTCGGCTGCGTGTACGGCCGCCTGCTCATGGCGCACCAGCACATGCTTCAGGCGAGGCTCGCCGTAGAGCGCATCATAAAGTGGAAGCGCAGCGCCGCCGGGATAGCCGAACAGCGTATCCACGCCACTTTCGACCAAGGCGTGCAACAGCGCCTGTGCCCCATTGAGTGCGTAGCGGGGAGGCACCGGCGTATGCACGACGGCTGCAAGCGCCTCAAGGTTGGGCAAGATGGTATCCATGTGGTAATTATTCTGGATAAAGCGCAGAATAGGCTTCTATTTTTCATACCGTTTTCCAGGAAATGGCGAAAAAAACTCGTAAAACATTAGAATTATCCGAAAAAACATTCGATAAATTCGACATGGCGATCCTCCGGACGCTGGTCAAGGACAGCCGCAGGACGCTTAACGAAATCGGCGCGGCGATCGGCCTGTCGCCGACGGCCTGCTGGAGCCGGATCAAGCGGCTTGAGGCCGATGGCGTGATCCAGCGCTATACGATCGACGTGGACAGGACCAAGCTCGGCTACCACGACACGGTCATCGTGGAGGTCACCCTTGAGAGCCACACCGACGACACGCTCTACCAATTCGGTCGCGTGCTCGCGACCATCCCGGAGGTCGTGGAAGCGTATCTCGTCTCGGGCGACTATGACTACTACATCCGCATCGCGGTGCGCGACACGCGCGACTACGAACGGCTGCTGCGCGAGAAGCTATACAAGATTCCGGGCCTCCGCCACAGCAAATCGCACTTCGTCTTGCGTGTGCTCAAGGAAACCAGCGCGCCGATAGATTGAGGTACCGTACGAGCCATTAGAAGCGTGCTCACACGAAAAACTTGGCCCGGTGCCCGCGGTTGGAGGCCTTGGCTTGATTCATTAAAGCGTCACGCCCAAGTCCGTCGCGACACGGCGATGAAGCCGGTGTTCGATGGCGAGGAGTAGGGCGTTGGCGCTGCTCGACACGACGAAAAGAAGCAGCGTCAGTGCCATGATGAGCGGAACGTTGTTTCGGTCGATCGCCTTGAACAGCACGAAGCCGAGGCCCTCCGTGCCGGCGAACATCTCTCCGATGAGCGTTCCGAGGATGGTGCTGGCGAGACCGATGCGCATGCCCGTGACGATCTCGGGCAGCGCCGCCGGCAACGCCACCGATCGTATCGTGTCGAAGCTCGAAAGGCCCATCGCGCGGGCCGACTTGAGATAGGTGCGGGGAATGCTGCGCACGCCACTCATTGCGAACAGCGCCACCGGAAAGAAGCCATGGATCGCGCCAAACGCGACCTTTGCCGACAACGTCAGGCCGAAGAGCAGGAGGATGACCGGATAGAGCGTGATCTTGGGTATCGCGAACAGCGCGACAAGGTACGGATCTGCGACGTCCCCCGCGCCACGATACAGACCTAACGGCAGGCCGACCGCCAGGCCGCCGACGAAGGCGATCGCGACGGCGTATCCCAGAGCGAGGAAACTCGCCCGGGCATTGGGCCAGAACGCCGGTTGCCCGACATAAGTCCAGAGATACGACAGCGTCTCGGCCGGCGAACTCAACGCATGCTCGCCAATGAAGTTGTGCAGGACCTCCCAGACCGCAACCAGGAGCACGATGAGGAGAACAAAGTCGATCATGCGCCGGCTCATTCGCGCCCCCACCGCCGATGGAGACTTTTCTCCCACGCATGAAGGGAAAGCGTGACCACGCTGACCGTCGCCAGGAGCAACAGGAGAAGCGCGTACATCGTCCGTCCGTCGAAGCTGTTGTAGGCGAACGCCACGCGAAACCCGATGCCGCGCGCGGAGAGGATGAACTCGCCCGCGATCACCGCGATGACCGAGTAGATGATCGAGAATTTGATGCCGGTGACGAAATGCGGCCCTGCCGCCGGGAGGGAGACGAGATAGAGCTCCTGCAGGCGACCGAGGCGCAACAGCCGGGCGGATTTCGTTAACGCGCGAGGAACCCGGTCGAGGCCCGTCAGCGTGTTCACGATCATCGCCACGACCCCGAACATCGCGCCGATGATTATGAGGGGAATGCTGTTGATGCCGAAGAGCACGATGAGGAGCGGATAGAAGACGAAGATCGGCACCGCGTAGTAGGACGCCAGGAGTGGATCGAGAATCGAGCGCAGGCGTGGTAGCGCATGGATGGCGGCGCCGGCCGCGAAACCGATTATGATCGACAGCCCGATCGCCGCGACCGCGTTCCCCAGCGTGTAAAGAATGTCGTCGTTTGCGCTCCCGGACGCGAGCAGCTGCCAAAGGCGGACCGCCATCTCGCTGGGCGCGACGATCGTATGGCGGTCGATCCAGCCGATTCGGCAAAGCACTTCGAGCGAGCCGACCGCCAGCACGAGAACCGCAAAACGTTTTGCCGTAAGCGTCATCGTATCGGCGTCATCGTTTCCGCTCGGCCTGCTCGCGCGCCCTCAGCGATTCCGAGCGAAGCCGCGACCAGAGCTGCGCCGTGATGCGGCCGAATTCGGGATCGGCGACGATCTCCGAGGTGCGGTCGCGCGCCCAGCCAGTTTCGATGATGTCGATGAGCCTGCCGGGTCGCGCGCTCATGACCGCGACCCGATCGGCCAGAACAGCGGCTTCGTCCAGCGAATGGGTGATGAGGAGAACGGTCGCGTCCGTCTCGCGCCAGAGACGCAGCAGTTCGTCGCCCATGAGGAGCCGCGTCTGCTGGTCGAGCGCGCCGAACGGCTCGTCGAGAAGGATGAGGCGAGGCCGCAAGACGAGGGTGCGGCCAATGCACACGCGCTGCCGCATGCCCCCGGAGAGTTGTGCCGGATACGCGCGGGCGAAGTCGTTGAGGTCCAGGAAGGCGAGAGCCGCGTCGACGCGGCGGACGAGCTCCTGTTTCGACACGCTTTTGCGCCGCAAACCGAAAGCGACGTTGTCCCAAACGGAGAGCCAGGGGTAGCTCGCGTCTTCCTGGAGGACCATGCCGAGTCCCTCCGGCGGCTCGCCGAGCACCTTGCGGCCCTCGAATGTGACCTCGCCCGCCGTCGGCCGGGTCAGCCCGGCGATGATGTCGAGCAGCGTCGACTTGCCGCAACCGGACGGACCGACGAGGGCGAAGAACTCGCCGCGACGCAGATCGAGATCGACCGGGCCGAGGGCATGCACTTCCGAGCCTCCCGCGAGCGGCGCGAAGCGCTTTACGACCTGCTCCACCTTCACATGCTGTTCTGCGGTGCCCGTCCCGCCCCGCTTCTCGCTTGCGAGCGGGACGGTGGCGGGGCGCTGGGTCACAGCTTCTTCCGCAGGTCTGCAGGCAGGAATTGCTGGTCGATAACCTTGCTCCAGTCGACGGTGCCCTCGACTGCGCCGATCAGTTGCAGGCCCCTGATGTTGTTCTCGAGCCCGTCCTTTGTGAAATCGCCGGCCGACCAGTATCTCCAGCCGATGAACTTCGGCAGGACGCGCGCGGCCAGCTCCTTGTCGATCTCGAGATACTCGGCGCAAATGGCAACGGCGGCATTCGGGTTGGCGTAGAGCCAGTCCACGGCATTGCGACGCGCCTTGATCAGCTTTCGCACCATGTCGGGGTTCTTGCGCACGAACTCCGGCGTCGTCACGCCGAAGGCGAAGGTGAGCGAGGTGACGAACTCGGCCGCGCGGAACACCTGCTTGTACTTGCTGCCCGATTTGCTGAGCACTGGCTCGACGATCGGCACGGCGTCGACGCCGCCCGCGCCGAGAGCGGCAAGCCCGCCGCCGAGACCGCCGGTGGAGACCAGCTTCACCTTGTCCGCGGGAATCCCTGCGGCATCGAGGCTCATGCGCAGCAGCATTTCGGTGGTCGACTTGGCCGCGGTATAACCCACCGTGCGCCCAACGAGATCCCGGATCGAATTGATCGGCTTGTCCGGCAGCGTCATCCAGGCGATCTCGCCCGTGTGGTTGGTGGCGCCGTAAAGAATGACGAGGGGCAGTCCTTCCTTGATCGCGGCGATCGCAGCCGAAGAGGCCACCTCGCCGAAGGGCAGAGGGCTGGCGAGGAGGTTGCGCACCGACGTGCCGCCGCCTTGACTGGAGACGAAGCCGTCGATGTCGAGACCTTCGGCCTTGAGGAAGCCCTGCTTTAATGTGATCAGCCACGGAAACCCGGCCATGAACTGACCGTATTGCGCGATCGCCAGCTTCTCTCCGGCCTTTGCCGGTGCGGCCGCGAATCCCACGAGTGCAAGGGCAATGGCGCAGAGAAATGTACGACGCGATATGAGTAGCATGAGAGTCCTCCCTAAGAATATGTGAATATGTCGTTACGCTCGGTCGACCGCGTTTCCCGCGCGGCGGCGCTCTTACGCCGGCGCCGCATACCCGGCAGCCATCCTGTCGTACTCGGGCAGGCCGACGATGCGTTTGAGCTCGTCGAAGCTCGCCACCGGCGGCGTCCGATCGGACTTGCCCGCACGCAGCGCGCCAAGCGCGTCCTGCATCGCGCGCACGGCGGAGAACAACATCGGGTGATAGACCGCGAGCTTGACTCCCATTTCCTTCAGGACCTGGGGCGGCACCACCGGCGTCTTGCCTCCCTCCACGATGTTCGCCATCGTCGGCTGGCGCATGGAGCGCACGAACTCGCGCAACTCCTGCTCCGACACCGGCGCCTCGAGGAAGACGATGTCCGCCCCTTCCTCCTCGAAATCCCGGCAGCGCTCGAGCGCCGCCTCGAAGCCATGCACCGCGCGGGCATCGGTGCGCGCCAGGACCAGGATGCCGGCCTCGCGCGCAGCTTCGACGGCCGCGCGGATCTTCATCCGTGCCTCCTCGCGAGACACCACTTGCTTGCCCTCGAAGTGGCCGCAGCGCTTCGGCGTGATCTGGTCTTCGATCATGACGCAGGCCGCCCCAGCCCTGGCATACTCGGTGACGGTGCGACGCACGTTGAGGGCATTGCCGTAGCCGGTGTCGCCGTCGCCTATCACCGGAAGTCCCGGGACCGCATTGCAGATATAGCGCAGCTGGTCGGCCATCTCGCTGAAGCTGATGAGGCCCGTGTCAGGCATGCCGAGCCGCGTCGCCGCGACGGCTGCGCCGCTCATGAAGCCGACGGAGAAGCCCGCTTCGCGAGCAAGGCGCGCCGAGAGCGCGTCGAAGCAGGTCGGCACGGTCAAAAGATCCGGCCCTTGCAGCAGCCGCCGCAGATCGCTTCCCACTGTCATGGCTACACTCCTTTTGCGTCGGTCTGATCGGCAAGCCCCGGTGCGTAGACCCACGGGCGCTTGGCGGCGTCGCGGTTCCAGAACGCGGTGATCGCGTCGATGTTCTGCAGCGTCTGGTCGATTTCGTCGAGGCCGCCCAGAAGCATTCTGCGCAACGGAGCCGGCGTGCGGAACTTGAACACCTGGCCGTCGGGCGCGAGCACTACCTCCGCCTCGAGGTCGACCGTCACCTCGGCATGGCCCCGCGCCGCTTCCATCTGCCGGGCAAGCTCGCGCACCTGCTCGATCGGCAGCTCGACCGGCAGCAGGCCGTTGCGGAACGAATTGCCGAAGAAGATTCCGGCGAAGCTCGGCGCGATGACCGCGCGAAATCCGTAACCGCGCAGAGCCCTGGGGGCAGGCTCGCGCGAGGACCCGCAGCCGAAGTTACGGTCGGCGAGCAGGATGACCGCGCGTTTCCATGGTTCCTGGTTGAGAATGAACCCGGGATTGGGCTCCCGATCGCGCACATACCGCCAGTAGGCGAACAGACCTGCGCCCCAGCGCTCGTGCGTCTCCTCGGAAGAGCGAGTCATCTCCGGGACAGGGATGATCTGATCGGTGTCGATGTTCGCCTGCAGCATCGGCAGCGCAATCCCGGCGACCTTGACGAGCTTTTCCATGACGGGCGCTCCTCAGCCGATAAAGGGACGCGGGTCGACGATGCGGCCGGCGACAGCCGATGCGGCGACGGTCGCCGGACTGGCAAGATGGGTGCGGGTCTGCGGCCCCTGCCGTCCCTCGAAGTTGCGGTTGGTCGTGCTGATCACGCGACGCCGCGCGAAACGCTTGTTGCCCATATCGGCGCAGAGGCTGCAGCCCGACTCGTGCCATTCGAAGCCGGCATCCTTGAACACCCGGTCGAGCCCCTCGGCCTCGGCGGCCTTCTTGACGGCAGTAGATCCCGGCACACAGACCGCCTGTATCCCGGCGGCGACGCGCCGGCCCTTCACGATTGCAGCCGCTTCGCGCAGATCCGACAGGCGCCCATTCGTGCAGGAGCCGATGAAGGCGGCATCGATGGGTACCCCGGCGATCGGCGTGCCGGCGGTCAGCTGCATGTACGCAAGCGCGCCCTCGATCTGGCGGCGCGTGCCGGGATCGCCCGCCTCCGAGGGGTCCGGCACGCGCCCGTCGATCGGCAGCACGTGCTGCGGCGTGGTTCCCCACGTCACCTGCGGCGCAATGCCGGTGCAGTCGATCACGACCTCGCGCTCGAACACCGCTTCAGGATCGGTGAGGAGACTGCGCCAGTACGTCACCGCGCCATCCCATGCGGCGCGCTTTGGCGAGAACTCCCGCCCGTGGAGATAGTCGTAAGTGACCTCGTCCGGAGGCACGAAGCCGTATCGGGCGGAGAACTCGATCGCCATGTTGCACAGGGTGAGCCGCCCTTCGACCGGCATCGCCTTCACCGCCGGGCCCGCGAACTCGACGGCGTATCCGATCCCGCCGTTCGCCCCGATCCGGCCGATGAGGTGGAGGATCATGTCCTTTGGCAGGACGGCTTTCCCGAGCGTACCCTCAAAGCTCACCCGCATCGTCTTCGGCTTTGCCTGCGGCAGCGTCTGTGTCGCGAGCGCGTGCTCGGCTTCCGAATTGCCGATGCCCCAGGCGAGCGCGCCGACGCCGCCGTTGGTGCAGGTATGGCTGTCGCCGCACACGAGCGTCGTCCCCGGCAGCGCGATCCCCTGCTCCGGCGCGACCACGTGCGCGATGCCCTGCCGCGCATCGCCGATATCGAAGAACCTCAAGCCCAGCTTGCCGATATGCCGTCGGGCGTCATCGAAAATCTGCGCACCCGACGGCGCGTGGGTCTGGTTGGGACCACGCCCTGGTGCCGTGTCGATGAGATGGTCGACGAGGGTAAACACAAGGTCTGGGCGCGCGGGCTTGCGGCCCGCGGCTTCAAACCCGGGAAGGATCCATCCGGCCGTCCATTCGTGAAGCACGAGCCGATCGACGTGGATCAGCTCGCTCCCGTCACCAAGCGGTATGATCGCGTGGTCCGCCCAGACCTTCTCGAAATAAGTTTGCGGCTTCGGCACAGCGGCTATCCCGGTCGCAGTCAGCGTCGGGTGGCGCGGGCTGGCTCGAACCCGCTCGGACCGTTGCCGAAGCCGACCGCGTTCAACTCAGCCGACAGCAAGATCTTGTCAGAATGACCGATACGTTCCCTCATCACCGCTTGGCAGTCCGGCTGTAGCCGTTACGAATGGCGATCGTGATTTCGTGGTCGCGCGCCGCGGCATTGGTCCGTGCCTCGAGCGCGACGCGCTGGCGGAAATACGCCGCGAACAGCGACAAGTTCAAGCGCTCGATGAAAGAAACGGTAAAGGATAGGAAATTTAACCGCACGAGCTAAAGTATCCTAGACGTAAATGCTTCTGTCAAGCAACAAGTCGGTGACTGAAGCGGGAGATCGAACTGCGGCATCGCCAGCATGATCCGTGATCCAGATCGCAGAGCGCAGGATTGACGCGGCCGATAGTTGGCTCGGCCAAGCTGGTGATTAGCAAGGCGCCCAAGCACTCCGGCGACGAAGCCGTAGCGCTCGACATCGTCGCGGAGATCGGCTTGTCGCCGACGGCCTGCTGGAGCCGGATCAAGCGGCTTGAGGCCGATGGCGTGATCCAGCGCTATACGATCGACGTGGATAGGACCAAGCTCGGCTACCACGACACGGTCAT
>Ga0082335_1009651_pt1 | contig 10298 bp, 9 predicted proteins | sample Subgrocontami58m_FD_72375 | JGI IMG/M metagenome (GOLD analysis project Ga0082335, IMG submission 72375) | Subsurface groundwater microbial communities from S. Glens Falls, New York, USA - GMW37 contaminated, 5.8 m (SPADES assembly) (version 2) ... | reverse complement strand
GCCGGCCGTCACCGTACCCACCGCGACGAGGAGGATCGCGTCCTGGGTCTTGACCAGCCCGAAGAGCAAGGACTGGCGATCGCGAACGTCGATCACGCGCTCGACGTGGTACTCCATGCTCTCGAGTCGCGCGAGGTCCCGCACCGCCACGATGACGCTCGGTGTGGAGCGCACGCCCGTGCTGCTGACCGATTGCCCTCGCGGCAGCCAGAAGATCGCGATGCCCGCAACCACCGCGACCAGCACAACGAGCAGCCATAGCCCGGTCCTCAGACTCAACACCGGTGGAGCCTACTGGGCTGCTCGGCGTGAAGCATGACGAGAACGTCACCGAGCGCGCATCCGCGCCGGTGGCCGCTCCTAGCCTCGGTCGGCCGGTCCTGCCGCGTGCTCCGGGACCACCCGGCGCACCGCTCGGGCGATGACCACGTCCTCGCGCGCCTCGATCCGTAGGACGGCGACGGGCTTCCACGCAAGGACGGCGTCCTGCGTCACCGGCTGCTCCGGGATGCCGGGCACTCCGATCGACGCCAGGCGACCGACGATCGACGCCCGGACGGTCGCGGCGTGCTCGCCGACGCCGCCCGTGAACACGATCGCATCGAGCCTCGGCAGCGCAGTAGCGGCGGCGGCGATCCCCGCCGCCGCGCTCCGCACGAAGATCGCGATCGCGAGCGCCGCCCGCTCGTCTCGTGGCGCCGCGGCGAGCAGCTCGCGCACGTCGCCGCTCGTGCCGGAGACCCCGAGAAGCCCGGAGCGGCGGTCGAGGACCTCCGCGAGAGCGGCCGCGTCGAGGCCGTGCTCGCGCTGCGCGACGAGCAGGAGGCCCGGATCGATGGACCCGGAGCGCGTCGCCATGACCAGTCCCTCGAGCGGCGTCATCCCCATGCTGGTGCTGGTCGATCTCCCCTGCCAGACCGCGGTCACCGAGCAGCCCGCTCCGAGATGCGCCACGACGAGACCGAGCTCCCGCGGGTCGCGACCGAGGAGCTCGCCGGCCCGCCCGGTGGACCACTCGACCGACAGACCGTGGAAGCCGAATCGCCGGTACCCCCACTCGTCGTGCCACGCGCTCGGCAGCGCGTAGACGTAGGCCGGCGCGTCGAGCGAGGCATGGAACGCGGTGTCGAACACGGCGACGTGGGGGATCGACGGAAGGATCGAGCGTGCCGCAGCGATGACCCGTGCGGCGGCGGCGTTGTGGAGCGGCGCGAGCGTGCCGAGCGCTTCGATGCCGGCGACGACCGCGTCATCGACGAGGACGGCCTTGGTGAAACGAGCGCCGCCGTGGACGACCCGATGCCCGACCGCGCCGACAGAGGTCGGGTCGGCCCCCGCCTTGGCGAGCTCGGCCAGCAGCCCGTGCACCGCCGCGACGAACGCGGGCGCGGAACCGCCGGCGACCTCAACACCAGCGCGGGCCAGCAGCTCGTTCGACGGTCCTTCGATGACGCTCGCCTTGAGGGTGGCCGAGCCCGCGTTGAGGACGAGGACTCGCGTCATGCGGCGAGCGTACGGCCGATGGGGCTTCGTCCGCCGCGCGAGAGACACGAGTGGAACGCGGGCCGGGTCTTCGCGGTGTGGGCGCTCGCCGGCACGCGTTCCGTATGCAGGGGGGCCGTTCTCGTGATGGACCTACGCGGCGGGGTCGCGGTCGCGGCGCCGCGACCGGAGCCAGACCGTCGAGAGAGCAATGACCGAGAGCGCGGTGAGGAGGATGAGCGAGCTGTCCCCGCCCCCGGTGCTCGACGAGGGAAGCGAGACCGCGACTCCGGGGGTCGGCCTCGCTGCCGGGGTCGGCGTTCCCTGGACCATCGGGTACCCCTGATCCATCGGGAAGGCGGTGGGTGCCGCGCTCCGTGCGGGAGCCGGCGCGGCCGTGGGCGCAATGGCGACGGGCTCGCGCTCGATGGGCGCGCTGCCGCCACCGCTCCCGCCACCACCACCCGGCGGGGGCGTGCCGCCGCCACCACCACCGGGTGGCGGAGTGGCCGTGGCGGTAGGAGTCGGCGTGGGCACGGCCGCGCAGGTCGGCTTCGTGATCGTGTTGGTCAGCATCGTCAGTGCGCCCGTGTCAGACGAGGGGGAATCCGTTGATGCCCCGACACCTGCCAGCAGTCGGCCGTCGAGGACGGTCGCGCTCGTGCCGACGGAGATCGACGTGTGCGCCAAGATGGTCCCCCGGAAGAGGGAGCTCGCCCCAAGGGTCGCGGAGCTGCCGACCTGCCAGAAGACATTGCACGACTGGGCGCTACCGATGAGGCTCACGGTCGTGCTCGCCGCCGTGATCAGCGTAGAGGCGGCCTGGAAGATGAAGACCGCGCTGGCGTCGCCCTGCGCGTCGAGCGTGACGGTCGGCGCGCTGGTCGGGAGATCGAGCGCCCCCCCGCGATAGACGCCTGGGAAGAAGGTCTTCCCGCCGAGCGTGTCACCGACGACCGTGGTGAACGGCGTTCGTCCAGCGGCGTCGGCATACGCTGCCTTCAGGAGCGTCCTGGCCGACAGCGCGGCAGCGTTGGTGACGTTCCGCGTCCCGTTCACGGTCATGGCGCCGCCCTCGGTGACCGAAGTGCCTGGATGCAGCCCCAGATCGCCGTTGATCGTGGTCGGGCCGGTGTCATTGGTGATGGTGGCGGCAGCGAACACCGCGTAGCTGGCGGCCGCACCAAGGCTGACCGTCGTCGGACCGGCGGCACTTGCCGTGAGCCCGGCGGTGAGAACACCCCCTATGAGGACGAGCGCGCTGCCGACAGCGAGCAGCAGCGTGGGAAGGCGGATCGGTCTCTTCATGCGTTGATCTCCTCGCGTACGGCAACTTGGCCGGCTCTGCCCTCGGCGGATCCGCGGCATCAGGGACACGGTGCGCCGCAGCACGGCGGGCGTCATGACGGTGTCGTCACGTACGGCCACGAACGCAGCAGCCATTAGTCATGACGGAAGCGTCACCTTCACGCGCGACGGCGGCCGCTCTCGAAACTAGAGGGCGGCGCTCCTCAGCGTGCCTGCACGACGAGGACCGGGCCGCAGGTGCTCGGACCCAGGCTCGTCTGCATCGACAGACGCGCGAGCGGGAGTGACGGTGCGGCGCACGAACGATCGGTGATCGCCCCGGTCACGGTGTACCGCACACCGCTTGCCTGGACGATGTCGCCGACGGCCCAACGCGTGATGTTCCCGAACTGGGTGTAGGCGTGACCGATGAGATAGGTGCTCGAGAGGCAGGTGAACTGCACGATGGCGCGTCGGATGTCGGTGCTGCCGGAGCAATCGGAGTACGGGACGATCGGTCCTGCGACCCCGAGCCGCGGGTAGCAGAACCAGTCTGCCGGGCAGGTGTCGGGAACGCCGGCCGACGACGGAGTGCCGGTTAGGTGCGCCGCATTGGCCGTGGAGCCGCGTGCGGGAGATGACGGCGCCGCTTCCCCGGCGACCACGGGTGCGGTGGGATCAGTGGTCGGCGCCGGAGTCACCGGTGCGGTGGTCGGCGCCGGAGTCTCCGGCACGATCGGAGCCACCGACGGCGCTGCAGCGACCACGGTCACCGCGACCTCGGCGCTCTGCACATCAGGAGGCTGCGCAGATCGTCCCGGCTGTCCCACCAGGACCGTGTCGCTCGCACTCGATGGCGCCTGCTCCAACGGGACCGCTTCGCTCGCACTCGCTGACCTCGCACTCGCTGACGAAGCGGCGCCGCCCACGGCTGCGAGAGGGCTGCCGAAGCCTCCGGCGATGACCAGTGTGCCGACGGCGAGCAGCGACCCGGCGCGCACGGTGAACTGGAGCGCAGAAGACAGGGCGGCGAGCACGATGACCATCCCTCCCACACAGCGACACGGTCGCTGCGGAGAGTACGGCGTCAGGTCAGGAGTGCATTACGGCCGTTCATGCCCGGAGGAAGTCTGCGACCAGTCTGAGACCTACGCCACCTTGTCGGGGAGGTCGGGGTCGAGGAAACGGTAGCCCTGGCCGCGGACGGATTCGATGAACCGCGGCGCGTCCACGGTGTCCCGCAGCTTCAGGCGGAGCTCCCGAACGTGCCGGTCGATCAGATTGCTGCCGATCGCCTCGGCCGCGGGGCCGAGCACGTACTCGAGCAGCTGATCCCGCGACATCACCGTGCCGGCGTTGGCGGCGAGCACGTAGAGCAGGGCGCTCTCACGTGGCGTCAGCTCGATCTCGGTGCCTTCCGCGACCAGCCGACCGGCCAGCAGGTCGATCTCCAGCTCACCGATCTTCATTCGCGGCCGGAACTGCACGGTCATGCCATGCCGCCGCCGCACGAGGGCGAGCGCGCGCGCCACGAGCTCGCCGGGCGGAAAAGGAATGGTCAGCAGGTCATCGACCCCGCGCTCGAATGCGGCGAGCTTCGTCACGAGATCGTGCCGCCTCGTGAGGCCGATGACCGGCACTTCGACGCTGCCCTCGTGCAGGCTTCCGATCAAGAGCGCCGGCTCGCCGACGAGATCCAGGTCCAAGACGACCAGGTGCGGTCGCCATTCAGCGATGACCTGCCTGGCCTCTGCGGTCGTCGCCACCGAGCGCTTGTCGTATTCGCCGTGATTCAGAACCAGCAGCACGAGGCGACGCAGCGCCCCCGGTTCGACGACGACGAGAAGCCGCGGCGGCTCTGGACGCTCGACGGAGCCGACATTGGGCGTATCCACCGACGACCATTGTGGACCTGCTGCGTATGCGAGCACCGGCCTCCACTCCGGTCCGACGATGTGCCGTCGGTTCTGGGCAGGCTACGTCGGCGGTCGCCGCCTATCGTGGCAGGGTGGACGCTCGCGGCCCGCTGAGTCCGGACCAGCGCCGGCTCATCGACGCCTACTGGCGCGCGGCGAACTACCTCTCCGTGGGACAGATCTACCTGTTCGACAACCCGCTCCTCGCGGAGCCCCTTCGGCCGGAGCACGTGAAGCCGCGGCTCCTCGGGCACTGGGGCACGACGCCCGGGCTCAACTTCGTCTACGCGCACGCGAACCGGATCATCCGCGAGCGCGACCTGGACTCGATCTACGTCATCGGCCCCGGCCACGGCGGTCCGGGGATCGTCGCGAACGCCTACCTCGAAGGCACGTACACCGAGGTCTATCCCGGCATCACGCGGGACGCCGAGGGGATGCGCCGGCTGTTCCGCCAGTTCTCGTTCCCCGGTGGGATCCCCAGCCACGTCGCCCCGGAGACCCCGGGGTCGATCCACGAGGGCGGGGAGCTCGGCTACTCGCTCACCCACGCGTACGGCGCCGCGTTCGACAACCCCGACCTGCTCGTCTGGTGCATCGTCGGCGACGGCGAGGCCGAGACCGGACCGCTCGCCGCGAGCTGGCATTCGAACAAGTTCCTCGATCCGGCCCGCGACGGCGCGGTGCTCCCGATCCTCCACCTCAACGGCTACAAGATCGCGAGTCCCGCGTACCTCGCGCGGATCCCCGAGGCGGAGCTCGGCGCGCTCCTCACCGGCTTCGGCCACGCGCCGATCTTCGTCTCCGGCGACGACCCGCCGTCGATGCATCAACGGATGGCGGAGGCGCTCGATCGGGCGGTCTCGGCGATCCACGAGATCCAGGCGGCGGCCCGCGCGGGAAGAGCACGGACGCGTCCGCGGTGGCCGCTCGTCGTCCTGCGCACGCCCAAGGGCTGGACCGGGCCGAAGGTCGTGGACGGCAAGCCGGTGGAGGGCACCGCCCGCGCGCATCAGGTGCCGATCGCCGAGGTCCGGACGAACCCGGAGCACCTCGCGCTCCTCGAGACCTGGATGCGGAGCTACCGGCCGGACCAGCTCTTCGACGCGAAGGGCACCCTCGTCGCGGAGCTCGCCGCGCTGCCGCCGCGCGGGGAGCGACGGATGAGCGCGAACCCGCACGCGAACGGCGGGCTGTTGCTCAAGGACCTCGTCCTGCCGAGCCTCGCCGACCACGCCGTGAGCGTCCCATCGCCGGGGACGGCGACGGCGGAGCCCACGCGCGTGCTCGGCGGGCTCCTGCGCGACGTGCTCCGGTCCAACGGCGATCGCTTCCGGCTCTTCGGTCCGGACGAGACGGCGTCGAATCGGCTCGACGCCGTCTTCGAGGTGACCGACCGCGCCTTCGAGGGTGAGATCCTCCCGACGGACGATCACCTCGCCGCCGGCGGCCGCGTCATGGAGGTGCTCTCCGAGCACCTCTGCGAGGGCTGGCTCGAGGGCTACCTGCTCACCGGACGGCACGGACTCTTCAACTGCTACGAGGCTTTCGTCGCCATCGTCGATTCGATGTTCAACCAGCACGCGAAGTGGCTGAAGGTCGCCCAAGGGCTGCCGTGGCGCCGGCCGATCGCCTCGCTCAACTACCTCCTCAGCTCGCACGTGTGGCGGCAGGACCACAACGGCTTCTCGCACCAGGACCCGGGGTTCCTCGATCACGTCGTGAACAAGAAGGCGGAGGTCATCCGGGTCTACCTACCGCCGGACGCGAACTCGCTCCTCGTGGTCGCCGATCACTGCCTGCGCAGCCGCGACTACGTGAACGTCATCGTCGCGGGCAAGCAGCCCGAGCTCTGCTGGCTCACCCTCGACGAGGCGCTCCTCCACTGCGCGCGCGGGCTCGGCATCTGGGACTGGGCGAGCAACGACGGGGGCGGAGAGCCGGACGTCGTCCTGGCCTGCTGCGGCGACGTTCCCACCCTCGAGACGATCGCCGCGGTCGATCTGCTCCGGCGGCACCTACCGGAGCTCCGCGTCCGGGTGGTCAACGTCGTGGACCTCATGCGGCTCCAGCCCGCGGCCGAGCATCCGCACGGCATGTCCGATGCGGAGTTCGACGCGGTCTTCACCACCGATCGGCCCATCGTCTTCGCGTTCCACGGCTACCCGTGGCTCATCCATCGCCTCACCTACCGACGGACGAACCACGCGAACCTCCACGTGCGGGGCTACAAGGAGGAGGGCACGACGACGACGCCGTTCGACATGGTCATGCTCAACGACATCGACCGCTTCCACCTCGTCATGGACGTCATCGACCGGGTCCCCGGGCTGGCCTCGCGCGCGGGCCAGGTCCGCCGGCTCATGAGCGACCGCCGCGCGGAGTGCCGCGCGTACACCCGCGCCCATGGCGAGGACGCCCCCGAGATCCGGGACTGGACCTGGCCTGGAGCCTGATCCCGTCGACCGGACGGCCTCGTGACGGCGCTCTGCGCGATCCTCAGCGATCTGCCGCCCCTGACGACGCGGCCGCCCCGGCCGAGGCGCACGCCGCGCAGCGAGGGTCGGCGCCTTAAGGGCGCGGCGCGGGCAGGAGGTAGACGAGGACGACCACGTAGAACGCGACCGCCGCCGCGATGGTCAAGAGGTGGAAGATCTCGTGGTAGCCGAAGACGCGCGGCCAGGGGTCCGGCCACTTGCGCGCGTAGAGCAGGGCACCCACCGAGTACAGCGCGCCGCCGGTGACGATGAGTCCGATGGCGGGCCACGGGAGCGCGGCCGAGATCTCGCCGAGGGCCGCCACGGCGATCCAACCCGTCCCCACGTAGAGGCCCGCGCGTACCCAGCGGCGCAGCTGCACTCCGGCGACCGCCGTCCCGACCCCGACGAGCGCCACGCCCCACACCGCACCGAGGATGCCGACCCGCCACCACCCGGAGAGCACGTTGAACGCGAGCGGCGTGTAGGTGGCGGCGATCAGGAGGAAGATGTTCGCGTGGTCGATCCGCCGCAGGATCGCCCGGCGGGCGGGCGCCCAGGTGTGCACGTGGTAGACGGCGCTGAACGCGAAGAGCACGGTGAGGCCGGCGCCGTACACGAGCATCGAGAGCTGGCGTGGTCGATCGTCGCTCGCCAGCACCACGAGGTAGGACCCGCCCAGGGCGGCGACGACCGCGGCGCCGGCGTGGAAGTAGCCGCGTAGCCGCGGGCGCGCGCTCGGCATGGTTCGACGAAGCTCGGTGCTGGGGCGCGAGGAGGAGCTCAGCCGCTCTGCGCGATGAAGCGGTAGCCCTCGCCGCGCACCGTCTGGATGTAGCGGTTCTTGCGGAAGTCGTCCCGCAGCTTCACGCGGAGCGCGCGGATATGCCGCTCGACGAGGTTCGTCTCGGTCACGAAGTCGGTGCCCCAGAGCGCGTCGAGGATGACCTCGCGCGTGACGACCGAGCCGCTGTTCGCCGCGAGGAGATAGAGGAGAGCTTGCTCGAGCGAGGTGAGGTGGATCTCGGCGGCCCCGACCTGCACCCGGCGGTTGAGGATGTCGATCCGCAGGTCGCCGACCTGGACGACCGGCACGATGTGGGTGCGCTCGCCGTAGACGCGCCGGATCAGCGCGTGGACGCGCACGACGAGCTCCGACGGGCGGAGCGGGACGGTCAGGATGTCGTCGGCGCCGCGGTCGAGCACCGCGAGATCCTTCGTGAGCTCCCCGCGGCGGGTGAGCGCGATGACCGGGAGCCGCTGCTCCCCCGATCGCTCGTCCACGAGCTCCATGCCGCGCCCGCCGTCGGCATCGACGTCGACGACCGCCAGGTGCGGCCGCAGCTCCGCCACCGCGCGCCGGGCATCCGCGAGCGTGCGCTCGATCCGCACGTCGTAGGCGCCGTGGTTCAGCGCGAAGGCGACGACCTGCGTGAGGGGGTGGTCATCCATGACGACGAGCACGCGGAAGTGCTCGGGGCCGCTCGTGGTCGCCCGCTCCCTGGCCATGTACGCCGAATTTTAGCGAGAATCGTCAAGAGGCGCCGCCCCCTCCTAGTACCAGTGGCAGGGAAGCATGCGCCGCGACGCAACCATACGGGGAACGGACCGGTCGGCGACTATGTGCCAGAGCAGGCACGCAGATCGCGACCTGATGCGTCCTTCGCGACGAAGCGCCGACAGAACGACATCGAAAGGACCCGGGTATCCCGTGGGACCCAGTCAGAGCCCCATCGAACCAAGCGCGGTCAGTGCTGCGGAGGCGCAGCTGCTTCCGAGGGCGTTGCAGAAGGACGCGGAGAAGATCCTCGAGAGTCTCTGCGACCCGAGCCGGCTGAAGATCGTCCAGGCGCTCCGCGCGGCTCCGCTCACAGTGAGCGAGATCGCGAAGGTCATCGCGAAGACCCGGGCCGCGACGAGCCAGCACCTCAAGGTGCTGCGTGAGGTCGATGCGGTGACCGCGGAGCGGCGCGGCCGGTACGTCCGGTATTCGCTGTCAGAGAACGTGAACGCCGAGGTGCTCGAGGGTGTCGCGAACGCGTTCGACCAGCTCCGGCCGACTGCTCAGGTGGTCCCACCCTCGTAGATCCGAACGCCCAGCTGGCGGCTCGTGGGGAGCGGCCACGCGCCCGGATCGGCGTCCCCGTACCCCGTCGCGTCGTGATGGCCGGTGATGACGAGCAGGCCCGCGGCGCTCGCGACGGGCGTGCCGATCCACAGGAGACCTGCGCCGGTCGCGTCGCCCCGCTGCGGTGGCGCGGGCGCGTCGGCGAGCGCGGGCGCGTCGGCGAGCGTGTTCACGGCTGCCTCCTCGTTGCTGCCCGACTCGGTCACGGCCATGCGGTAGTACGAACGTACTCCGGCCTGGCTGGCCGCGGCGGCCCGCTCCTTGTAGTAGCGCGGCGATCCGCCGCTCTCCGCCCCGGGTGTGAGCGCGTGCCGAATACGGGTGCCGGCGTCGTCCCCGCTTCCCGGTAGCACACCAACCCGCCGCACGCACGCAACGTCGCGGTGGTCGTCGATGCTCACCAGCATCGGCAGCACTTCCTCGTCCTGCGCGTGGGGCATCTCGGCGAGCCGCACCGCGGCGCGCCGGCGCGTGACGCCATCGCCCGCCGGCAGACGCAGCTCGTGGAGGACGAAGAACCCCCGACCGTGAGTCATCCCGTGCAGCCTGCGCCCAGACGCCGCTCTTTGCATGACGGATTCGACAGGTACGCGGAGCCCCATACGGCAAAGCCCGCGTTCTTTACGGTCGGGCCGGAGGGTGCGACGCCGCGGATCCTCGAGACCAACGAGTGGTTGTGACGGAATCGTCATGACCGATGGTGCCGCGCGGTCTAGGTTCGCCGCATGGCCAATCGGCGACCGGAGGACTGGATCATGGACGAGCGTCCGCACCCGTCGAGCGCGACCCCCAGCGGCGGGGGATCCTCCGCCACACCGGTCGCGGAGCAGGTCGAATCGACCGTCGCGGATCCGTACGCCGGGCAGCGCGAGACCGCGTACAAGCTCCAGCAGGGCATCTACATCCTCTTCGGCGTCGTCGAGGCGGTCATCGCGATCCGCCTCATCCTGCGGCTGTTCGGCGCGAACGCGCAGGCGGGCTTCGCGCAGCTCCTCTACGGCGGGACCG
>Ga0082335_1009649_pt1 | contig 10302 bp, 9 predicted proteins | sample Subgrocontami58m_FD_72375 | JGI IMG/M metagenome (GOLD analysis project Ga0082335, IMG submission 72375) | Subsurface groundwater microbial communities from S. Glens Falls, New York, USA - GMW37 contaminated, 5.8 m (SPADES assembly) (version 2) ... | reverse complement strand
GACGAAAAGAAAGAAGGAACTCGGGGCGGTCCCGGCGACCTCGGCGGTGAAAATGGGGGATCGGAAGTAGCCCAACTTGATTCGCCGCAGGGAAGCGGAGGACGCGGAGAAGATGAGAAAGGTGGAGCCCTCAGAAGCCTCGGCGATCTCGGCCGCGGAACGAAGGGTATCTTCAGTTTGGCCCTGGCCGGGGGGCTGGCGGCGGCCTTGCTGGTAGCGGTGGCCGGCAACTTGGACGGCCTCGTCCAGTTGGTCCTGGGCCTGTGGAAGATCAACCCGCATCCTTTCGAGACTTCCTGGCCGGGGGCTTCGGGCCTGGTCAACGCCTGGCTGGGCCTGGGCGAGGCCATAGGCGGGAAGAGCCTTCCCGTCTTTGACTTCTGGCGCAGTAGCAGGATGATGTCCCCATCTTTCAGCATCACGGAATTCCCGTATTTCACTTTCCTCTTTGCCGACCTCCACGCTCACCTCATCGTACTTCCCTTCACCCTTCTGGCCCTGGGCTTCATCATTAGCCTGGCGGTGCGCTCGACTCTCGACTCTCGACTCTCGACTCTCGTTCTCTTCCCCCTGGTCCTGGGCGCCCTCTGGGTCATCAACAGTTGGGACTTCCCGACGTACCTCCTGATGTCCGGGGCCGTCCTCTTAATGACGCAGCTCCGGCAGGGGTTCAACCGGCCTGCGCTGGGGCGGGCGGCGCTCCTGGTGGCCGGCCTCTTCGCGGCCTCGTACCTTTTGTACTACCCGTTCCACTATCATTACCAGCAGTTCTATCTCGGGGTCATCCCGTCGCCGGAGAAGACCCCCATACTCCAGTATCTGGGCGTGTACGGCGTCTTTATCCTGATCATAGGCGGCTACCTGGTCTCCCGCCTGAAGGAGGGTCTCAGGCGGGCGCCGGGGGGCGCTCTTCTCCTGGCGCCCGCGGTGGTCCTTCTGCTGGGAATACTGGCTGCCTTGCTGCTCAGCGGCCTGCCCACGGCCGCCTTCCTGGTCTTCATGCTGGCCCTGGCCCTTCTGGCCCTGGCGGCGTCGGATGACCGGCCTTCGGCCCTGGCGGTTATTATGGTGATTGCCGCCCTGGCCGTGGGGCTGGGGGTCGAGTTCATCACTATAAAGGGTGATATCCAACGCATGAACACGGTCTTCAAGTTCTACCTGCAGGCCTGGGTGCTCATGGGGGTAGCATCAGCCTACTGCCTGGTAATGCTCCTTCGGGTCTGGAATGAGCGAGGGCGCTTCTGGCCGGGCTACGCCTGGAGCCTTCTGGTGGCTGTGGCATTGTGGGGAGCGCTTATTTATCCCGTCTCTGCGACCCCGGTACGGGTGGCCGATCGCTTCACAACGCTCCCCGCTACCGATGATGGGATGGCCTTCATGGGAGCGGCCAAGTACGGGGACGAGAAGGGCGATTCAGACGTGGCCTCCGACTACCGGGCCATAAAGTGGATGCAGGAGAATATCCAGGGCTCGCCGGTGGTGCTGGAAGGGAACACGCCCCTTTACCACTGGGGCTCCAGGGTCTCTATCTATACCGGCCTGCCTGCCGTCATCGGTTGGGACTGGCACGAGAAGCAGCAGCGGGCCGCTTACCACGACAGGGTTGATTCCCGGCTGGCCGACGTGGGCGCCATGTACTCTACCACGGACCAGGCCACCTTACGCCGCTTATTGCAGAAATACGGGGTAAGCTACGTCTATGTCGGCCAAACTGAGCGCAACTACTACCCGGCTTCCGGCCTGGCCAAGTTCGAGGCCCTGGACGGCACGGCCCTGCGGCGGGTGTACCAGGAGGGAGCGGTCACGATTTACGAGGTGCTGCGAACATGACAGCGGTTCTAACGCTCACGCCGCCGGACACGGTCCGGCGAAAGCGTTATAATGGCTGCGTGGAGGTAGGAAATGGCAGAGAGCGAAATCATATTTGCCGCGGAAGAGTCGCCGGAAGGGGGCTATGAGGCCAAGGCTTTGGGCTACTCCATCTACACGCAGGCAGGCAGTCTCGAAGAGCTTAGGGACATGGTGCTGGACGCCGTCCGTTGCCACTTCGAGCCAGCCGACATGCCTAAGATAATCCGTTTGCACGTGGTCAAGGACGAGGTTATCCTCGTTTGAAGCTGCCGCGCGACATTTCCGGGAGGGAGCTGGCATCGTTGCTCGAGCGCCACGGATATCGGGTTACCAGGCAAACTGGGAGCCACATACGCCTGACGTCGGTGATTACGGGACATGAACACCATGTAACCGTTCCATCCCACAAGGAGCTAAGGGTTGGGACCCTGAGTTCTATCCTTGTTGACGTAGCCTCGTATCTCAAGATTGATCGAGAGGACCTCGTAAGTGCCCTCTTCGGGCCTTAGGGATCTTCTCCCACTCAGTCATACGCCGGAGGGCAGCGTTCCGCGTAGCATCCGTTATCTGTTCCGTCGATCCGTTATCCGTTGGGAGTCCTTGCCCCGTGTCCCTCCCGGCGTGCCGAGACGCCATGCTGGCAAAGCTTGACATTGACGGGTATTCAGGGTCGGTGAGACTTCTCCTTAACTCCCATATCCCAACGGCGCCAAGTAGTTGAGTAGCCTTACCCCGGTCCCCCCACGACCATTCGCACATCCACAGCCACCCCGCCCTCTCCCTGAGGGAAGACCATCAGCGGGTTGACGTCTATCTCCGTGATTTGGGGGAAGTCCGTGACGAGTTGGGCGAGGCGCACCAGGCAGTCGGCCAGGAAGAGCATGTCCGCGGGGGGCTGGCCCCGGACACCTTCAAGGATAGCCCGGGCCTTGATCTCCCGGACCATCTCACCACCCTCCCTGGGCGTAATGGGGGCTACCCGGAAGGCCACGTCCTTCAGGACCTCCACGTGGATGCCTCCCAGGCCAAACATAACCACGGGGCCAAAGCTCTCGTCCTGCCTGGCTCCCAGGATAACCTCCCGGCCCTGGGCCATGCTCTGCACCAGGACCCCGTCCAGTCGGGCTCCCGGAGACTTCCGGGATGAAGACTCTATCACGGAGCGGTAGCCCCCGCGCACCTCTCCCTCGTCGTTGAGGCCTACCACCACGCCTCCCACGTCCGATTTATGGCTAATGTCCGGCGATTCTACCTTCAGTGCGACCGGGAAGCCCAATCGGCGGGCTGCCTCTACCGCTTCATCCGGCGTGCGGCAGAGGGACATGGGCGCTACACGGATGCCATAGGCCTGAAGAATGCGTCCCGCGTCGAGGGTGGGCGCCCGCCCGTCGATCTTGCCCAGGAGGCTTTCAACCTCTTCCCGGTCCACCTCTAACTGTAGTGGCTCCTCCGGCGGCAAGGACCTCTTCCTCCAGTAGTCTCGGGAAACGGCCAGGGCTTCAATAGCATCTTCAGGACTTACGAAGTACGGCAGGTTCTCCTCCTCCTGAAGCAGCCGGAGTACGGCTGGGTGTGACATAAAGCTCAAGGCCACCGGCTTATTCAGCCGGGCGGAGAGCTCCCGGATATGGCGGATCATCGGCTTGGTGGTTATCGTGCCATAGCCGGAGCCCGGAGCATATGGGAGCACCAGCACCACGCCATCTACCTCCGGCAGCGGGACGACGGCATCGATAGCAGCCACATACGCTTCGGGCTCAAATACGTCCCCCAGGTCCATCGGGTTACCCAGCTTGACCACGTTGGCGCGCTGGGACCGGGCAATCGCCTCCAGCACCAAGTCCGGGACAGGAGGGAGGTCGAAGCCGTACGCGGAAGCCATGTCCGCCGATACGACGGCCTGCCCACCGAACGTGGACATCACTACCAGGTTGTTCCCCTTCATTGGAGGTAGCAGTAGCGCCTTGGTATAGCTGACGAATTTCGCCAGCCTGTCAATCCGCACCATGTTTGCCTGGCGCAGGGCGGCCTCGGTTACTGCTGCATCGCTGGCCAGAGCGGCGGTGTGGGACCGGGCGATGCGGGCGCTGGCCTGGGTGACGTTGCCCTTGTAGACCAGGACCGGCTTTGGACCGCGACGGGCTACCTCCATCAGCTCTCGTCCCTGGTCTATGCCCTCCATGTAGACGCAGATCACGTCGGTCTGTTCGTCTTCGAAGAGGAGCGGCAGAAGGTCCGCTTCCTTCAGATCCAGCTTGTTGCCAATGCTCAGGAACTTACTTACCCCCATGGGCTCATCGCTCATGAGATAGCCGAGCATGACGGCCACGCTACCGCTCTGGGAAATGATGGCCACTCGACCCTTCTTAATCGAATCACGGTTGTAAGGGACAAACGGCAGGCAAAGGCCGTTGTCGGTGTTGATGACCCCCTGACAATTGGGGCCGATCAGTCGCATGCCGTATCTGCGAGCCGTCTCCAGCACCTCTTGCTCCAGGCCGCGCCGCTCTTCTCCATATTCGGTGAAGCCGGCGGTTATGAGGACGGCGGCCCGCGTGCCTCTTTCGCCCCATTCCTTGAGGATCCCGGGCAAAGTATGGGCCGGTGTCAAGATATTTACCAGGTCCACGTGGCCGGGCACATCTGCTATGGAAGAGTAGATCGGTAGGCCAAAGAGGTCCTTGCCCCCCCGTCCTACCAGGTAGATACGGCCTTTGTAGCCCATGTCAAGAAGGTTGCGGGCGGCGTTTCGACCCAGGTTGTCTTCCGAGGGGGACACCCCCATGACCGCCACGCTTTCGGGATATAAAAACTCACGCACTAATAATACCTCCAGGTCGCAAAACGGCACCTCCGATTCTATCGCCAACGGACAGGGGGTGTCAAACGCTGGGGCGTCATTGGTGATTAGGTGATTTGGTCCTCCGCAGGCGTGATTGTTAGTCCTAAATCACGAATTCCCCAATGACGAATCACCCAATCACTCAATGACCCAATCACTAATCACCAATCACCAGCTTTGCCTTGACTTTGCCGGTACACCATGCTAATCTGAGTTAAGGATGGCCCCGCGGTGAAAGGGGTATTGCGGGGTTAGCGGGAAGGATTCAGCAGAAGCGAGGCGCGTTAAGTGATGAAGTGTACTAGATGTACACTTTTTTCATTTAAGCTTCCGAAGGAAGGCATTTGTGGCCTTGGACTTATTATTCCGTATTCTAGGGGCCGCGGTATTTGGGGTTTCGGGATGGGCATTAGCGTCTTATGTAGCTGATTTCGATAGCGTCCCCGGACTCCAGTTCCCCCTGACTATCTCCCTGATCGGGTTAGGGGCTCTGATCGGGTTCCTGGGGGCTGCGCCCTTGACGGTGCGGTTCTTCCAGTGGCTCATGCACCAGGCGCGGAGGGTTCCGGCCCATGACCTGGTTTCGGGGCTGCTGGGGCTCTTCATGGGGTTGCTGGTCTCCGTTCTTCTGGCGGTACCCCTGTCCCTGTTGCCCGGCCTTCTGGGCAAGCTGGCGCCTTTTGTCGTTACGGTTGTCCTGGGCATACTGGGTATTGCGGTAATGGTTACGCGCCAGGCGGACCTTTTCGAGGCCTTCCGGAGCCTGGTCCACGTTCCAGGAAGCAAGGACGGTAGGGGCCACGTAGCCCATATCGTGGTGGATACCAGTACGATCATTGACGGGCGCATCGCCGATATCAGCCATACCGGCTTTCTTCAGGGCACCCTGGTTATTCCTCGCTTCGTCCTCAATGAGCTTCAGAGGATAGCCGACTCCGCGGACAGCCTCAGGCGAAACCGTGGACGCCGGGGCCTGGAGGTCTTGAACAAGCTTCAGAAGGACTCCATCATCCCGATCGAGATCACTGAAGGGGACGGTGATGATCACGGCGAGGTGGACGGCCGCCTGGTCAAGCTGGCCAAGAAGATGCGGGCCCTCATCATTACCAACGACTACAACCTCAACCGGGTCGCGGAGATCCAGGGGATCACGGTCCTGAACATCAACGAGCTGGCCAAGGCACTGCGCTCCGTGGTGATGCCCGGCGAGGAGATGAGCATCCGCATCATCCAGGAAGGGAAAGAGCAGGGCCAGGGGATTGGCTATCTGGACGATGGCACCATGGTTGTGGTAGAAGGGGGCAAGCGCTATATTAATAGCCAGGTGGACGTGGTGGTCACCAGGGTGCTTCAGACGGTCGCAGGCCGGATGATCTTCGGCCAACCCCGGTCGAGTAACTAGCAATGAGCCGGTCCACGATGCCTCTTAGCCCCGGCTATACCGCAGAATTAGTTGTGCGGTATAGGGAAAGGTCGAATCATTCGCCGTGAGCCACCCCACCGTGCCGCGCCACCAGGAAAGGGTCTGCGCAGTGATAGTTGCGGCTGGCCGAGGCGAGCGCATGGGCCAAGTCGACAAGCTCTTTGCCCGTCTGGCCGGTGAGCCGGTATTGTCCCACACGCTGCGTGCCTTCCACACCTGTTCGGTCGTCGAAGAGATTGCTTTGGTGCTCAATCCCCGTAACCTGCAACAGGGCCGCCGCCTGGTGGAAGACCAGGGCTGGTGGAAGGTCCGGCACATCTGCCTGGGCGGGGAACTGCGACAGGATTCGGTACGGGAGGGCCTGGCCCGGTTGAGCGGGTGTGAGTGGGTGATTATCCACGACGGGGCCCGCCCCCTGGTCAGCCACCAGCTCATACACTGCGGCCTCAAGGAAGCCAAAGACAGAGGGGCCGCGGTGGCGGCCGTGCCGGTTAAGGATACGTTGAAGGTAGTGAATCCGGGGCTGGAAGTGGAGGAGACCCCCAACCGCTCTACCCTTTGGGCTGCCCAAACACCGCAGGTTTTCCGTTATCAGCTCATCTGGGACGCCTATTCTCACCCCCAGGCCCCTGCACCGGACGACGCCGTCCTGATGGAACGGCTGGGGCACCGGGTCAAAGTCTACATGGGCGCCTACGATAATATCAAGATAACTACCCAGGAGGACCTGGCCATCGCTGAGGCCCTCCTGCAAAGGAAAGGGACAGCCCATTGATCCCGGCGCCCGATACCACACCATTGATTGTGAGCCATACCGCACGATTAATTGTGCGGTATAGCGTTTTCTCACAGAGAAGGGGACCATACCAGTGATCCCGGTCCCCAGGCTGGGCTTTGGTTACGATATCCATCCTCTGGTAGAGGGACGAAGGCTGGTCCTGGGGGGAGTGGAGATACCCTTCGCCCTGGGTCTCGATGGCCACTCCGACGCCGATGTCCTTCTTCACGCTATCATGGATGCCATTCTGGGGGCGGCGGCCCTGGGCGATATCGGCCGGCATTTCCCCCCGGGGGACCCGGCTTACAAGGATGCTTCAAGCCTGGACCTCTTGGCACGAGTTGGGCAGATGGTGAGCCGCGAGGGGTGGCTTGTGGGTAATCTGGATGCAACCGTTGTGGCCCAGGAGCCGCGGCTGGCCCCGTTTATGGATTCTATGCGCCGCTGCATCGCGCAGGCTCTGGAGCTGGAGGCCGGCATGGTCTCCGTGAAGGCTACCAGTCCAGAAGGCATAGGCGCCCTCGGCCACAAGGAGGGCATATCCTCTTACGCTGTCGCTCTCCTGGTTCGAGCCGAGACAGGATACTAAGGGGATGTCGATATACCGGAGCATAAGAAGGGACATCCAGGTCATTCTGGAGCGGGACCCTGCCGCGCGTAGCGCCTTGGAGGTAGTGCTGACCTATCCAGGGTTCCATGCCCGGCAGTTCCACCGTTTATCCCATTGCCTTTACCGCCGGCACATGCCGGTCCTGTCCCGCTTGGTTTCCCACTTGGGGCGTCTCCTGACCGGCATAGAGATACACCCCGGGGCCAGGATCGGGGAGGGCCTCTTCATCGACCACGGTATGGGAGTGGTCATTGGTGAGACGGCGGCAGTGGGGGATGACGTGACCATGTACCAGGGCGTGACCCTGGGTGGCACGGGGAAGGAGCGGGGAAAGCGCCACCCGACCGTAGGTAACCGGGTGGTGATCAGTGCCGGAGCCAAGCTTCTGGGAGCCATCACCATCGGCGATAACACCAAGATTGGGGCCGGATCAGTGGTAATTCACTCCGTGCCCAGTAACGCTACGGTGGTGGGCGTGCCCGGCCGCGTGGTGGCCCTCTACCACCCCCAGGGCAGCGCCGTGGAACGCCTGCCGGACCCAGAGGCGGAAATGCTCCAGTGCTTGCACCGTAAGATACTGGAACTGGAGGAGCGGGTGCACTGCCTGGAAGCGGCGCTGCACACCACGGAGAATGGCAACTCGCGGCATGACTTGGGCTCTTTACCTAAGGAGAGCACAGAAGGGATATCCTCTTTGCCCGGGGTCTAAGGTGGCTTCCCCTGCAAAAAGATTGTTAGCGGGAGTGCCGGCTTGAACCCTACCTGGGGCTTGGGGTCGTTATGAAGGACGGTGGAGCCTCTGGGCAGACGTACATTCCTTGACTTTTGTTGAGCATTACCCCTATAATGTTTTGGTTTTGAGAGGTTCTAGAGACACTCAGCCGACGTAGCTCAATGGTAGAGCAGCGGTTTTGTAAACCGCAGGTTGCGGGTTCGAATCCCATCGTCGGCTCCACCGATCGGAGGGGTGGGTGAGTGGCTAATACCAGCAGACTGTAAATCTGCCGCCTGGAAGGGCTACGCAGGTTCGAATCCTGCCCCCTCCACCAATCAGAGTGTTCTGGCAACTGTCCTAGGTAGTCATCCAAGGCCCACATAGCTCAGTCGGTAGAGCACGTCTTTGGTAAAGACGAGGTCACCAGTTCGATCCTGGTTGTGGGCTCCATATATGAGGGAGGGTTATTCTTAATGGCCAAGCAGAAATTTGAGCGGACCAAGCCTCACGTAAATGTGGGAACCATCGGGCATATCGACCATGGCAAGACCACGCTTACGGCGGCGATCACGAAGGTCTTGGCAACTCTAGGCAAGACCACTTTCCGTGCTTTCGACTCTATCGACAACGCTCCTGAGGAGCGAGCCCGGGGTATCACCATCGCCATCGCCCACGTGGAATACGAGACTGCGAAGCGCCATTACGCTCACGTAGACTGCCCTGGCCATGCGGACTATATCAAGAACATGATCACCGGGGCGGCCCAGATGGATGGAGCCATTCTCGTTGTAAGCGCACCGGATGGACCGATGCCCCAGACCAGAGAGCACATCCTACTGGCCCGCCAGGTGCAGGTGCCGAGTATGGTGGTCTTCCTGAACAAAGCGGAAATGATGGATGACGAAGAGCTGCTGGAGTTGGTGGAGCTTGAGCTCCGGGACCTTCTGTCCAAGTACGAGTTCCCTGGCGAGGAGATCCCTATCGTCAGGGGCAGCGCTCTAAAGGCCGGCGAATGCGGCTGCGGCAAGAGGGAATGCCAGTGGTGCGGCCAGATCTGGAAGCTAATGGACGCGGTCGACGAATACATCCCAACCCCCGCGCGTCCCATCGACAAGCCTTTCCTTATGCCAGTTGAGGACGTATTCGGAATCAAGGGCCGTGGTACCGTGGTCACCGGACGGATCGAGCGCGGTGTCGTCAAGGTCGGGGACGAAATCGAGATCGTAGGTATCAATCCTACGCGAAAGACGGTGGTCACCGGCGTGGAGATGTTCAAGAAGATCTTGGACCAGGGACAGGCTGGGGATAACGTGGGGTGCCTCCTGCGGGGCATTGAGCGTGATGACGTCGAGCGGGGGCAGGTCCTGGCCAAGCCGGGGACCATTACCCCGCATACTCACTTCGAAGCAACGGTTTACGTGTTGAGTAAGGAGGAGGGTGGCCGCCATACTCCCTTCTTCAACGGGTATCGCCCCCAGTTCTATCTGCGCACCACCGACGTCACCGGAGTGTCCGAGCTGCCTGAAGGCGTGGAAATGGTCATGCCTGGCGACAACGTCAAGATGAAGGTCAAGCTTATTCAGCCGGTGGCCTTGGAGAAGGAGCTCCGCTTCGCGATCCGTGAGGGTGGGCGCACCGTAGGCGCTGGGGTCATGACTGATATTATCGAATAGGAAGGTGCTATACCGCACAATTAATTGTGCGGTATATGATGCGGTATAGGACAGACGATTATGGCCAAGAAAGGCGAAGCGCGGATAATCATCCACCTTGCATGCACCAAGTGCAAGGAGAGGACGTATTCTACTGCCAAGAATAAGAAGAACGACCCGGACCGGCTGGAACTCTCCAAGTTCTGCCCTAGATGCCGGGAGCATACGCCTCACAGGGAGACCAAGTAGGGCCAGCCGGAGCGCCGGGTCATGCCCATGTGCGATTTGATTCTCAGGAAGAGGCGCTCCAAGCTAGCGGTTGGGGGCGGGGTTGAAAACCCCCCGGAAAAAGGGGGGGGGTTTCAAACCCCCCCGCCCCAAGAGGAGGATGGCCGGTTGGCCCCCCCCGGCTGTTTCAATTTGTTAGAGTA
>Ga0082335_1009648_pt1 | contig 10302 bp, 10 predicted proteins | sample Subgrocontami58m_FD_72375 | JGI IMG/M metagenome (GOLD analysis project Ga0082335, IMG submission 72375) | Subsurface groundwater microbial communities from S. Glens Falls, New York, USA - GMW37 contaminated, 5.8 m (SPADES assembly) (version 2) ... | reverse complement strand
GGGCGCCGCCCCCCGGTCCGGGCCGCCGCCGGGCCCGACGATACCGGACCGGCTCCCGATCCGGTATCATCCGCGTTCCAATTCGAATAGCGACAGGGGTAGCCTCGTCCCTCGCGTGGGGACGAGGCTCAAACGGGGAAGCCGGTGCGATGCCGGCGCTGTCCCGCAGCTGTATCCATCCAACCCGGATGGGAGCCAGATCGCCGGCCTCTGTCGAACGTTAGCCGCAGCTCTTCGAGAGAGAGGCGCAGGCTCGTTCGGGCGTCGTCCGGACCACCCTCGTCCCATTCCGATGGGCGGGGGTCGTTCAATGTCACCCCCGGTCCTTCTCGGTGGCTGCAGTGCGTCAGGCAGTTACCCGAGGAGGTACGCATGCGTCCGAACGTTCGCTCACCGCTTCTCGTTCCCGGGCATCGGCGGCCGCCGACGACGCAGGGTCTCCGGAGCAATCAATGACCCCTCCGCGGACACCGCTCGTGATCGTCCTGATCGGCGACGGAAAGGGCAAGACCACCTCAGCGTTCGGTCAGGCCCTGCGGGCCGCGGGAGGCGGTCTTCGGGTCGCCATCGTCCAGTTCATCAAGGGCTCCTGGCAGACCGGCGAGATCCGGGCGCTCGAGCGCACCGACCTGCCGATCCTGATCGAGCGAACCGGTCGCGGGTTCACGGTCGAGAGACTGCGCGATCCGCGGATCCCGATGAGCGACCACGCCGAGGCCGCTCGCCACGGCCTCGCCCGGGCGTACGAGCACGTCGGCTCGGGTGACCGCGATCTCGTGGTCCTCGACGAGATCTTCGGCGCCGTTTCGGCTGGCCTCATCGAGGAATCCGACATCCACGGCCTTCTCGACGCCCGTCACCCGGCCGTCCACGTCGTCCTCACCGGACGGGCAGCGCCCGCCAGCGTCATCGAGCGGGCCGACCTCGTCAGCGAGGTGCGGCTCCTCAAGCACCCCTACGAGCGGGGCATTCGTGCCCAGCTCGGGATCGAGTTCTGAGGTGGCCCATGCGTGAATGGTTCGGCTCACATCGGCTCGGGCCACGAACCGCCATCCTCGAGATCCGGGCGGCGACCGGCCTCCTGACCCGGTTCCCGGTCGCGGGTGCGGAAACGGGACGGACCGGATCGGCGGCGTTCGCGCTGGTCGGCGCCGGACTCGGTCTCCTCGCGGCCACGCCGATCCTGGTATTCGGCGACGCTCATCGACCGCTTACTGCGGTGTTCGCGATCGCGATCCTGGCCCTGAGCACGGGGGCCCTTCACCTCGACGGCCTGGCCGATACCGCAGATGCCCTCGCTGCCTCCGATCCGACGACGGCGGAGCGCGCCCGACGCGATCCAGCCGTTGGCGCGGCCGGCGCGGCGGCGGTGGTCCTCGTTCTGATGCTCGACGCGGCGGCACTCGCGGTCGTTCGGACCCCGAACGCGGCGTCCGCGGTCGTGGTCGCCGGTGCCGTGTCACGGGCCATTCCCGCACTCGCCGCGCCGTGGGCCCCACATTCGGACCGTGGGTCCGGGGCCTGGTTTGCCGCAGTCTCGGGCAGGGGCGGTGCCGCTGTCGTGGTCCTGACCAGCCTCGCGATCGCTTTCCTCCTGCCCGGCGCCGAACCGAAATTCGGCGTGCTCGCAGGCTTGGCCGGCGGGCTGTTGCTGCTCGCCGTACTGGCCCGTCGCTTCGGCGTCGTCGTCGGCGACAGTTTCGGTGCGGCGATCGAGGTCGCCTTCGCCGCATCGCTCGTCGCACAGGCGGTGGCCAACTGATGGCGAGCGACGATGGTGCGATGGGCGTCGTCCGCGATCGCCAGGAGTTGCTCTCGGGTGTCGTCTACGAGCGCCGTGATGGATCGGTCGTCCTTCGTCTCGACGTGCCATGGCAGGTGCTGAGCAGCGCCGTCCTCGGCGGAGGGAGGCGACATGCACGTGCCGTCGTGAACCTCCACGTCCCCCTCGCGTATCGAAGTGACCGCCCAGAGCGGGATCTGCGCGAGGCGGCGCGGGCGCTCGGGCTTGCCGGGCCCGTCGTCGGCATGATGACGGCGGTCGACCTCGCCGAGGCCCAGGTCTTCGCAGGCCAGGTCGGTGAGACGGCCGTCCGAGCCATCATCACGGCCGGGCTGCGGAACGCGAGCCGTCCGGGCGATCCGGCGGCTGACGCGCCGGGGACGATCAATGCGATCTTCTTCTGCGCGACGGGGCTCCGAGATCCGGCGGCCGTCGAGCTCGCGCTGCTCGTCGCCGAAGCCAAGGCGGCGGCGATGGTCGAATCCGGCCTCGTCACTGCGTCCGGGCGTCGGGCAAGCGGGACGAGCACCGACGCGATCGCGATCCTCTGGCGGCAGACGTGCGGCCCGGAGATCCGGCATGCAGGTGCGTCGACTGGGCTCGGCGAGCTCGCGGGCCGGATCATGACCTCCGCGGTCGAGGCGGCCCTGGCCCGAACGAGCGCCCGGACCGTGAGTGAGCAGCCGTGAGACGGCCGCTGCTCTGGCTCGTGGCACTCGCCGTCGATGTTGTCGCCGGTGAGCCGCCCTCCACGCTCCACCCGGTGGTGGCCGCAGGTCGGCTGATCACCGCGCTCGAGGGCGGACGCCAGCCCGATCCGACGCGCCGCAGCCGGGACTTCTGGCACGGCGTCCTCCTCGTCGCGCTGCCGGCCGGTCTCGCGGCCATCCTCGGCTGGCTCGTCCAGCGGATCCGTCCGACGTGGCTGCGCCTCGCCTGCACCGCCTGGCTGCTCAAGTCCTCGTTCGCGCTCAGGGCCCTTCTCAAGGCAGGTGCACGAGCCGAGCAGCTCGTGGCGCGCGGCGAGCTGACGGCCGCGCGCTCGGAGCTCCGGTCGCTCGTCAGCCGCCCCGTCGAGGATCTCGACGAGGGCCACATCGAGTCCGCGATCGTCGAGTCGCTTGCCGAGAACCTGTGCGACTCGTACGTCGCGCCGCTCTGCTGGTTCGCGCTCGGTGGCCTGCCCGCCGCACTGGCGTATCGCGTCATCAATACCGCCGACGCGATGGTCGGGTACCACGGACCGTACGAGTACCTGGGCAGGGCCGCAGCTCGTCTCGACGATCTCGTCAACATCGTTCCGGCTCGGATCACCGCCGCGGCCCTGGTCGCCGCAGCTCCACTCGCAGGTCAGGACGCCCGGCGTGCTCTGCGGGTCGGATGGCGCGACCACGGACGCACCGAGAGCCCGAATGCCGGCTGGCCGATGGCGACCGCGGCCGGGGCGCTCGGGCTCTGGGTCGAGAAGCCGGGCACCTACCGGCTCGGTGATGGCGGACGGAGTCCCGCGGTCGGTGATGGCGCGAGGGCGAGACGTCTCGTCCTGGCCGCAGCCGCCCTGACCACCGCGGCGTTTGTCGGCATCGAGCTGAGCCGTGGGTAGGCGCCCGGGTGCCGGCGCGGTGCCGCACGGCGGAGCGCCCGCCGGCTGGCTCGACGTCGGCGTGAACCTGAACCCTCTCGGCCTCCCCGAGCCGGTCCGTCGCGCGCTCACGGCCGTCCGGTTCGACCGCTACGCGGACCTGGATCCGTCGGCGACCGAGCGGTACCTGGCCGCCGACGCCGGGGTCTCGTCGTCCCGGGTGCTGCTGACGGCGGGTGCCAGCGAAGCCCTCCGATTGATCGCGACGGCGCTGCTTCGGCCGGGTGTGCGTGCCCTGATTGCCGGCCCGACCTACGGCGAGTACGGGCGACTGGCCGCCCGGCAGGGAGCCGACGTGGAGGAACTTCGCGCCATGGCGCCCGCCTTCGATCCGCCGATCGACGCACTGGAGCGCGAGCTGCGCCGTCCGGGTCCGGTGATCGCCTTCATCTGCGACCCCAACAATCCAACCGGACGAACCATCGCCCGGGCGGATGTTCACCGGCTGGTATCGGCACTCGAGCCGTCCACGGGTCGGAGTCCGCGACTCCTCGTCATCGATCAGTCGTTTGGGCCGTTTGCCACAGGTCGGCTTCCGGCGGCAGAGCTCCTCGCGAGTGGTCGCGTCGTCCTTGTCCGCTCGCTCACGAAGCTCCTGTCCAGTCCCGGCATTCGCGTCGGCTACCTCCTGAGTTCGCCCCGCCTCGTAGCGCAGTTCCTGGCGGTCCGGGACCCTTGGCCGGTCGGGGCTCATGCGATCGCCGCGGCGTCCGCTGCGACCTGGACGCTCGATCCTGCTGCGAAGCGCCAGGTTCTCGCATGGCGACGGGTGCTCGCCGATGGGCTTCGGGCGCGCGGACTCCGACCGTGTCCGTCCGATGCGAACTATCTCCTGGTCGAGGTCGGACCCGGAGCTGAAGGCCTCGTGGCGCGAGCGGCCCGGCGGCGCATCGGCATCCGCTGGTGCGCCAGCTTCGGACTGCCGGAACACGTTCGCGTGGCCGTCCGGCCCCCTGCCGAGCAGGCGCGTCTGTTCGACGCTCTCGACGCGATTCTGGCCGCTCCCGTGGAGGCTTCGGGGTCATGAGCGGCCGGCCCATGCGCAGACCCGCCCCCGCTGACAGGGTTGTCCTGGCCGGCCGAGAGCGGATCGTCAGCTCCCTGGCGCCCGTCGCGCGGATGGGGACCATCTACCTCATCCGTCACCCGGCCACGGCGTGGTCGGGCGTTCGGTACGCGGGGCGAACCGACGTTCCGTTGAGCCCCGCAGCTCGGTCGCAGGCGGCCACAAACGCCGCCGAGCTGGCCACCTGGATCAAGGGCCGAGTGGCCATCGTGTCGAGCCCACTCACCCGCGCGCGTGAGGCCGCGCAGCCCATCGCCGAGGCCTGCAGCGCGGCGCTCGTCATCGACTCGCGCTGGAGAGAGGTCGACTTCGGGGCCGTGGAAGGGACCACGTTCGACGAGCTGGCCGCATCACGGCCGGCCCTCGCCGAGCGATTGCTCCGCGGCGAGCGGACGATCGACTGGCCGGGCGGCGAGCGGTGGCACGAGCTTCGAGCCCGCGTCGCGTCGGCATGGAGCGATCTCCTCGCTGAGCCGTTCGATGTCGGCGTCGTCGTGTCCCATGGGGGCCCGATCAGCGTCGCACTCGAACTCGCCCTTGGAGAAGCAGACCCGGCGGTCGGCTCGATCGTCGAGCCCGGCGAGGCCCTGGAGCTGGCCGTCGACGGGCGATGCCGGCTCGTGCGTCGTTGGACCACCGGTCGATGAGCGCTCGGTCGGCGCTCGGCGCCACGTCAGCACGCGGGTACGCGGGCCACTGGGAGGCACCATGGTCGCCAGGGTCCTGATGATCCAGGGCACCGCCTCGTCAGTCGGCAAGAGCGTCCTCGTGGCGGCGCTGTGCCGGATCTTCCGCCAGGACGGGTACCGGGTCGCCCCGTTCAAGGCCCAGAACATGTCCCTCAACTCGGCCGTCACCGCGGACGGGCGGGAGATCGGCCGCGCGCAGGCCGTCCAGGCTGCCGCGGCGGGGATCGAGCCCACCGTGGACATGAACCCGATCCTCCTGAAGCCCGAGGCGGATGCGCGCTCGCAGGTGGTCGTCCTCGGACGGCCGGTGGCGAGCCTGTCGGCGAGTGACTACTACACCCGCAGGCAGGCGTACTGGGAGGTCATCACGGGCGCGCTCGACCGGCTGTGCGCCGCGTACGACCTCGTCGTGGTCGAAGGTGCCGGCAGTCCGGCCGAGGTGAACCTGAAGGCTTCCGACATCGTGAACATGCGGGTCGCCCGGTACGCCGGGGCACCCGTGCTCCTCGTCGCCGACATCGATCGGGGCGGGGTGTTCGCGGCGCTCGTGGGAACGCTCGCGCTGCTCGAGCCGGACGAGCGGGCGCTGGTCGGGGGACTCGTGATCAACAAGTTCCGCGGCGACCGTCGCCTCCTGGATCCGGGGCTGGAGTTCCTCGTCGGACACACGGGAAAGCCGGTCCTCGGGGTCGTCCCGTACCTGCCCCACCTGCGGATCGCCGATGAGGATTCCGTCGCCCTCGACGACCGCCGGGCAGCTGGTTTCCCGGGTTCGATGTCACGGGTCAGCGGACCGGATGGGCATGCGGTCCAGCCGCCGACCGAACACCGCCTCGAGATCGCCGTCGTGCGGCTCCCGAGGATCGCGAACTTCGACGACTTCGACCGTCTCGCCGCGGAACCCGCCGTCCGGCTCCGCTACGTCGAGTCGCCCGAGGAGCTCGGAGCGCCGGACCTGGTGATCCTCCCCGGGAGCAAGACGACGGTCGCCGACCTCGGCTTCCTGCGCTCGACCGGACTGGCCGAGCGGATCGTCGGGCTCGCCCGGTCGGGCACGCCCGTCCTTGGCGTCTGCGCCGGCTACCAGATGCTCGGGGTGTCCCTGCGAGATCCCTGGGGTGTCGAGTCTTCGACGCCCGAGACGAGCGGCCTCGGGCTCCTGCCGGTGGAGACCACCTTCCTGCCGGAGAAGCGGACTCGGCGGGTGCGGGCGAAGGTGGTGACACGCGAGGGGTTCTTCGGTGGCCTGTTCGACACGACCGTCGAGGGCTACGAGATTCACATGGGTTCGACGACCACTGACGGCCCGCCGCTCTTCCGGGTCGAAGCCGATGGGGAGGCGGAGCGCCCGGACGGGTGCGTCGGTCTCGGCGGGATCGTTGGCGGAACCTACCTCCACGGCCTGTTCGAGGGTTCCGCTCCCAGGCGCGCGCTCATCGAGTGGCTCGGGGCGCGTCGCGGCCTGCGGCTGACGGCCGGAGATGTCGCGTCGCCGGATGCCGAGTACGACCTGCTGGCCGACGCCGTCCGGGCGAACTTGGATCTGGCGGCGATCCGTCGTCTCATTGGGCTGGCGGAGTAGGCGGTGGGCAGGATCGTGCTGGTGACCGGCGGTGCCCGGAGCGGCAAGAGCGTCTTTGCCGAGACGCTGGCCGCGAGACACGGCGAGCGGGTCGCCTATGTCGCGACGGCCACGGCCGGCGATGCCGAGATGGCCGACCGGATCGCCCGCCATCGAGCGCGCCGGCCAGCGGCCTGGTCCACCCTCGAGGCGCCCCTCGACATCCTCGCCCGTCTCGCCGCGCTGGACTCCGGGATCGAGGTCGTGCTCGTCGACTGTCTCGCCGTCTGGACCGCGAATCGACTGTTGGCGCTCGGCGAGCCGGCCGAGGACGGTTGGTGGGACCGGGTGGGTGCCCTCGAACGCGTCCTGGCGGAGGAGTTGGACCTGGTCGTCACGGCCGGACTGGCCGCGGCCTGGGATCTCCTCCTCGTTACGAACGAGGTGGGGTGCGGCGTCGTGCCGCCGACCGAGCTCGGCCGAGCGTACCGGGACCTCCTCGGCAGGCTCAACCAGGTGGTCGCCGCCCGGGCGAACGATGTCTTCCTCGTCGTTGCCGGGCTTGCCGTGGAGATCACGCGACTGGCGACGGAGCGCCCGCGTGGCTGAGTTGATCGCGACGCGAACGGCCGTCGCCTTCGTGCCGATGACCTGCGGGGAGCTGGTTCAGGGCATCTGCGACGGATCCCCGTTTCTCGTCTCCTGTCCGATCGATCGCTACGCCCGGGTCAGCGCCGAGGTCGACGACACGGGCCGGACGAGCGGCCCAGTCGGCCGAACCAAGGCCGTCGCTGCGGCCCGACGAACGCTCGCGCAGCTCGGCCATTCGTCGCTCGGTGTCAGGCTCGACGTGTCCTCGGATCTCCCGGTTGGCCGGGGCTTCGGAACGAGCACCGCAGACGTGGTCGGGGCGATCGTCGCCACCGGACGAGCGCTGGGTCGGGAGCTCTCGCCCGAGGTGATCGCGCGACTGGCGGTCGAGGTCGAGCCGAGCGACAGCACGCTCTTTCCGGGGCTCGCCATCTTCGATCATCGGCAGGGCAGCCACTGGGAGATGCTCGGGTCGGCGCCCGAGCTGGCGGTGGTCGTGCTCGACTTCGGCGGCAGTCTCGACACGGTCGCCCATAACGCAGCTCTCGATCTGGGCGCGCTCGAGCGCAGGTCGTGGCTGCATGAGCGCGCGCTCGAGCTCCTGCGCCGCGGAGTGGCGGACGCCGATCCCGGCGCGATCGGCGAGGCGGCGACGATCAGCGCCCTCGCCAACCAGGCGATCGCCCCGAAGCCGGCACTGCCCGCGGTGCTCGCAGTCGCCGCGCGGCTCCGTGCGTGGGGCGTCTGCGCGGCCCACAGCGGCACGGCGCTGGGCCTCCTGCTTCCACCGGACGAGGAGCTGGCCGCACGCGTCGTGACCGAGACGCGGCGCTCCGTGCCTGGCCTCGTCGACGCCTGGACGACCCGCCTGGTCGACGGCGGAGCACGCGTGCCGGCGAACGGATCGACCCCGGCAACCACCTGGTCTGACGCAGCAGCCCGTCCAACCCCCCAAGGAGGCGATCGATGAACGAGCATCTCTCCCCTGACTCGATCGGTAGTGCAGCCGATCCGACCGCCTTCGCCTTCCCGGCGCAATGGCGAGACGGGGTCTACGAGGCGATCCGGCGGCGGCGCGACGTCCGCCGTTTCCGACCGGATCCGGTCTCGCCTGAGCTGCTCGCCCGCGTGCTCGATGCCGCCCACCATGCACCGTCGGTGGGCTTCATGCAGCCGTGGAACTTCATCGTCATCGCCGACCGCGGGACCCGCCAGCAGATCCACGAACTCTTCCGGCGGGAGAGGCTGGCCGCCGCCCAGTTTTTCGACGAGCCGCGCCGGTCGCAGTATCTGTCCTTCAAGCTCGAAGGGATCCTCGACGCTCCCGTGAACATCTGCGTCACGTGCGACCCGACCCGAACCGGCCCCGCGGTGATTGGCCGGAACGCGATCCCGGAAACCGATGTCTATTCGACCTGCTGTGCCGTCCAGAATCTCTGGCTGGCGGCACGCGCCGAGGGACTTGGCGTCGGCTGGGTCTCCATCCTGAAGCAACCGCAGCTGCGGTCGATCCTCGGGATCCCTCCGCACGTCATGCCGGTCGCCTACCTGTGCCTGGGCTACCCGGAGGATCTGCCTGACGAGCCGGAGCTCGAGCGAGCGGGGTGGCTTCCGCGCCGCGAGCTCCAGGACACGATCTACTACGAGACGTGGGGTCAGCGTTCCCACTCGGACTGGCCGGCGCTTCATCGGCTGCTGACGTCGCCGACACCGCCCAGCGGGCCGGAGCGCATCCTCGACGTCGTCCGGCGGATCGGGCCCCTCGACGAGGCCGCCATGGGAGCGGCACGTGCCCGTCTCGACCGTCTCACGAAGCCCCAGGGGAGTCTCGGTCGACTCGAGGAGCTCGCGATCAAGCTCGCCGGCATCACCGGCACGCCCCGGCCGATGCTCGGCCGCAAGGCCGTCGTGGTGATGGCGGCGGACCACGGCGTGACGGCCGAAGGCGTCTCGGCCTACCCGCAGGAAGTGACCGCCCAGATGGTGCTGAACTTCCTGCGCGGCGGCGCCGCGATCAACGTCCTCGCCCGGCGTGCCGGGGCGCGCGTCGTGGTCGTCGACGTCGGGGTTGCCGTCGACCTGCCGCCTCACGAGGCGCTGATCAACCGCAAGGTCACCCACGGCACGAGGAACATGGCCCAAGGGCCGGCGATGAGCGAGGAGGAGATGCTCGCGGCCGTGGTCGCCGGGATGGAGGTCGTTGAGGCCGAGGCCGAACGCGGTCTGGACCTGGTGGCGACCGGCGACATGGGGATCGGCAACACGACCGCCTCGAGCGCGATCGTGGCGGCGATCACCGGTCGTCGGCCGATCGACGTCACCGGGCGCGGAACGGGCATCAACGATGCCGGCCTGTCCCGCAAGGTGGCCGTCATCGAGCTGGCGCTCCAGGTGAACCGCCCTCGACGCGACGACCCGCTCGACGTCCTGGCCAAGGTGGGGGGACTGGAGATCGCCGGCCTCGTCGGGGTCATCCTGGCCGCGGCCGCCCGACGGATCCCGGTGCTGATCGACGGCTTCATCTCGGGCGCCGCCGCGCTCGTGGCGACCGAGCTCTGTCCGCCGGTTCGCGAGTACCTGATCGCTGGCCACAGCTCGGTCGAGATCGGCCACCGCATCATGCTCGAGCGGATGGAGCTGGTGCCGTACCTCAACCTCAACCTGCGCCTCGGCGAGGGCACCGGCGCCGCGATGCTCATGCACCTCGTCGACGACGCGCTCGCCATCCTCGGCGAGATGGCGACGTTCGGTGAGGCCGGTGTGGCCGAGCAGACCGCGGGAGGGAGCGACGCCCCCGCCGGTGCGGGTGAGGAAGGGACGTCCGCCGAGGCGATCCGGACGGGTGGGTGACGGCTCGCCGTTCCGGCCGCCGCCGGGCCCGACGATACCGGACCGGCTCCCGATCCGGTATCATCCGCGTTCCAATTCGAATAGCGACAGGGGTAGCCTCGTCCCTCGCGTGGGGACGAG
>Ga0082335_1009644_pt1 | contig 10306 bp, 9 predicted proteins | sample Subgrocontami58m_FD_72375 | JGI IMG/M metagenome (GOLD analysis project Ga0082335, IMG submission 72375) | Subsurface groundwater microbial communities from S. Glens Falls, New York, USA - GMW37 contaminated, 5.8 m (SPADES assembly) (version 2) ... | reverse complement strand
CAACCGGGGGGTGCGCCCGGCCGCCCACCCCCCGCAGCGCCGGCGCGCAAGGGGGATCGCCGCCCCGGTCGCGCGCTGCCAGCGTTCGCGTGCGCCCTCGCCGAGCACGCGCGCCGCCTCTCCGTCCACCGCCGCCATCAAGTCGTGGATCGGCGGATAGGGCACGCCGTTGGCGACGCGGCGCGGATCCTCGGCGCGGTGCTCGCATGTGTCCCACCGGCGGCTGGTGAGGTCCAGCCCGCCGGAAAACGCAATTGCGTCATCGATCACTACGATCTTCTGGTGATGCGAGCCTGTCACGGGATGGGTATTGTCGTAGCGCAGATGCACGCGCCACGCGGGCTTCCATCCCAGGCCGTAGAGCGGTGGAAACTCCCGGTCCGTGCCGAACACCATCGGATAGTCCCAGTCGAGCACGTAGACGCGGAGCCTCCGCTTGCGCCGGACCAGGGAATTGAGGAAAGCGCCGAGCGTGACCACCCGTTTCGGGTTGGCTTCGTCCCGGCAAAGCTGGGTGCGGCTGTCGAAGTCCCACGCCAGGATGATGATCGACTCGGTGGCGCGTTCGGCCGCCTGTACGAAGGCCCGGAAATAATCGTCGGCGTCGACCAGCAGCGCGGCGCGACCGGCGCGCACCGCCCGGAAGCAATTGTGCAAGGGCTGGAAAATGCTGCCCGCCACCGCCGGCGCATCGGCCGATCGTTCGTGGGGGGCCTCTGCGAGCGTGAGACCGTTACCGCTGGGCACCGTAGCCGTTCCCATCGGAGACTGTGCGCTGCGCCTCAGCGCTTACTTCTTCTTCACTCCGCTGGCGATTTCCGCGGCGGTCGCGTTCGTGCTCGGAGGGGAGGCGGCCGTCGCTGGCGGCGAGTGCGCGCCCGAAGCTTCGAGCGGCTTGTCTGGCAGCGAAACATAGTGGCCGGGATCGACGCAGGGTGGCGTCGGGAGCGGAGCTGGAACCGGCTTTCCGGCCGCTTTGGTGCTGTTGCGATATGCCTCCGCCGTGCGGCCCATCGCGAGGCAGAGTTTGTGCTGCGCGATCTTGTCGGACCACGCCGTCTTCGCTGCGGTTTCGGCGGCCTTCGCTTTGTCTCCGTCAGTCGGGGGCGGCAGCTTGGCGCAAACAGGGGTGACGAACAGCGCGGCGATCAGAGCAGGAGCAAGACGCATGGGTCCTCCACAGGTCAACAAACCGAAGCGATGAAATTCTCGCCGAACCCGGCCGTACTTTCTGTGCGCTGTCGAACACAAGTGTGTGGCAGCCGGTCGCTGCAATCGACGCCGCTCACGCCTGCGCGGCAGATGGAAGCCGCTTGTGTGAACAAGCGCACTGAAGGACTTGCGGCCATCGCGTAGGCTGCGCATTGCAGCTACCCGCGACGTATCTGGCTTCGCGCGATGTCCGCGATCAAGCGCAGCAATTCAAACGGCCCGCACTGGGGGCAGGACCACGACGGCAGCTCAAAGCTTCGGGACGTGTATGCGGCTGACCATGAGCGAGCCCGAAAGCGCAAACAGCAGTACCAGCGGATGGAACGTGAAGCCGGCAAGCTCAACCTGTCCGAACCAGAGGGACTGGCCTACTGCGTCCTGCGTTGCAGCCACGAACATCAATATCACCAGCAGCAGCGACGATGGGATAGGCGTTCCCTCGAAGTACTTCACCTTGCCTTCCGGCCCCGACAGCGCCTCGGCCGTGATGTTGTAGCGCGCCAGGCGCGATACCCCGCATGCAACGAAATAGCCGAGGATGATACGGTCGTACAAGCCCTGCATGCCGCACCCGTAGGCGATCACGGCCGGGGCTACGCCGAAGGAAATGACATCGGCGAGAGAGTCGAGCTCGCGGCCCATTGCGGAACTTTGCTGCCGCCAGCGCGCGATCCGTCCATCGAGCACATCGAAGATCAAAGCGGCAACGACCATGCCGCAGGCAAAGTAGACGTGCCTGACGTCGGACTTCTGCAGGTACGTCAGCATGGAAAACAATGCGCCTGTGCCGCACACCGCGTTCGCCAGCGTGAACCAGTCCGCAAGATGGAACTCGCGGATCATGGAGAATGGCTTGTTCGGTCTGGGTGTGGCCATGGCAGAAGGGAGTTCCCACTGGTTGGACAGGCGAAATGTTGATTATGCGCTTTGAGTAAAGGCACGGATGTGCGCAAACGCACAATCCGCCGGCGTGAGCGCTGTAATCAGAGAGATTGCCGGTATTGCGCTCGCCGCCACGTTGGCGATGGCGCTTTCCGCAGGCATTGTGCAGGCCCAGGGCTTCCCGAGTCGGTTCCTTTGGTATGTGCCAAATGCGGTGCGCGGATGCACGTAATCGCGCTGATCGATGACGCAACGGTCATTCGCCGAATCCTCGGGCATCTGGGTCGCTGGGCGCCGCGCAAGCCGCGGCGGAATCCGCGCGCGCCACCGGGGGACGGAAAGGGCACCGACGGATTAAGACCGCCGCTGCGCGAACTGACCTACCAGTTCCTGACATCGCCTGAGTTACTGAACGAAAAGAACGCCCCGGATCAACCGGGGCGCGGGACGGACCTGCCTTGCTGCGGCGGTTGGAATTGGGCGGGTTCACGCACGCAGTTGCGGCTAGCCGCTCAGACTCTGCGGCCGGATCGATTCTCTTTATGCCATATCGTGGAGCGATTGCTGTTCCAGGCCTATGCCGGCGCTGCGTTGGAGGGCCGTCCGGGGTTGATCCTGTTCGTGCAGACGTTCGGCGATCTGGTGACCTTCAACCCGCACATTCATGTGCTTGCCGCCGACGGCTTGTTTCGCGCCGATGGGGTGTTCGTCGCGTTGCCTGCAATTCCCGTAAAACTGCTCGAACAGGGATTTCGTTCTGAAGTTCTTAAGCTTCTTGTAGCCGAGCACGCCATCGGCGAGCACTTATCGGCGAGCATGCTCGCCTGGCGCCACAGCGGTTTCTCCGTCCACAACGCCGTGCGCGTTCGCGCCGGCGACGCCGAGGGGCGCAAGAAACTCGCGCAGTACATGCTGCGGGCACCGTTTTCCCTGGAGAAGATGATTTACCTCCCGGAAACCGGAATGGTCTTGTACCGCTCGAACATGCACAAGGGCCTGAAGCGCACTCCAGTTGATGCCCGGCGCGCAATGGCTCGAGATGCTCTGCCGGCATGTGCCAGATCGGTTTGAGCACCTTGTGAGGTACGTCGGCTTATGTGGCGCTCCACATAATCCGACGTAACGAATCAGGTGACCAGTTCGAGTCTCTTCTCGATGCGGTCGAGGCGTTGCTCGTGGTGATCGAGCCGCTGATTGGTCGCTGCTATGTCACCGTGGAGCAGGGCCAAATCGCGGCGCAATCCTGCGACGTGTTCTTCGAGCGATCCCACGCGCAAGGTGAGCGTGTCAATCTTTCCCTCTACAGTCTCAAGGCTCGCGCGCAATCCGCGCAGATGCTCAAGAATCAGGTTTTCGACGTTCTCGATCATGCCTTGAAACTCCAAGTGAAACCATATCGTAGCGCAAATGACATGGGGGCAGGCATTAATCAGCGCGACCAGAGGCCCGGTGTCGACGAGAACTCTTTGCCCTGCCACGCAGCTTCACTCTTAAGTACTTGCTGTGATTCTCGGCAAGGTCAACCGGACCGACAAAACAACCGACCAGCTTGCGTGCGGACGCCGCCTTGAAAAACGAGCCGACAACTCGTGCATCGCCGCGGCTGCGTTTGCCGCGCGTCAAGGGTAAGGCGGAAGCGGGAACGCTAGCCATTGCATGGTCCTCGAATTGCTGCGCGAACGTATTTATGATCACTGCTGTCCGGTTAAGTTGCGATCTGAGTTGTGTAACACGTTGATCGGCTGAAACAATGAAACATTTTTGGTGTGTCTCCGATTTGAACGGCAGATTCCCGATCTGGCAGTCTTCCGGCGTTGCGTTCGCCGGAGACGCCGATGAATCTCGGCAAGACGCTTTTTGCTCAACTCATGGACTTCCTGCCCTGGAAGACCTTCCATCGCATCGTCGCTCGCCACGACGGCGACCGGTATGTGAAGTCGCTCACCTGCGCCGATCAATTCCGCGTGATGGCCTTCGCGCAACTGACCTACCGCGAGAGCCTGCACGACATCGAAGTCTGCCTTTCGGCCCAGGTGACCAAGCTCTACCACATGGGATTGCGACAGGAGATCAAGCGTTCGACGCTGGCCGATGCCAACGAGACACGAAACTGGCTTATCCACGCCGAATTCGCCCAGCGCCTGATCGTGCAGGCACGCAAGCTCTACGCGGGCGACAGCTTTGGCATCGAACTGGAGAACACCGCCTACGCCTTGGATTCGACGACCATCGACCTGTGTCTGTCGCTCTTTCCGTGGGCACTGTTTCGCACTACCAAGTCGGCGGTGAAGATGCACACGCTGCTCGACTTGCGCGGCAACATTCCCAGCTTCATCCACATCTCCGACGGCAAACTGGGCGACGTCAAAGCGCTCGACATCCTGGTGCTGGAGGCTGGGGCGATCTACGTCATGGATCGCGGCTATCTCGACTTCGCCCGGCTTTACATGATGTATCAGGCACAAGCCTTCTTCGTCACACGCGCCAAGTCGAACACCCAGCTTCAGCGCGTCTATTCGGCTGCTGTGGATCGCAGCACCGGCATCATCTGCGATCAGACCATCGCACTCACCGGCACCACCAGCCACAAGGACTACCCCGAACATCTGCGTCGCATCCGATTCAAGGATCCGGAAACCGGCAAGACACTGGTGTTCCTCACCAACAACTTCGCATTGCCGGCAACCACCATCTGCGCACTCTACAAGGCGCGCTGGCAGGTGGAACTGTTCTTCAAATGGATCAAGCAACATCTGCGTATCAAAAAGTTCTACGGCAATACAGAGAATGCGGTGAAGTCGCAAATCTGGATCGCCGTGTCCGTCTATGTCCTCGTCGCCATCGTCAAGAAGCGCCTCAATCTGGACGCCTCGCTCTACACTTTGCTACAGATCTTGTCGGTCACCCTGTTCGAGAAGATGCCCTTGCAGCAAGCCTTTCCGGGCAGCGACTACAAATCCGAACAGGGTGACGACTGCAATCAAATGAATCTATTCACGTTTTAACCGGACAGCAATGATTTATGATAACAAAAACGTGACGACAACGAGCAAAGACTCCTCGGAGCTCTTGTTGCGGCTGCGCTGGCTGGCGATTCTCTCGGCGCAACGGAAATCGGACCTCGCGGTCTCTGCAGAATTCCTCCAGGTGAAGAACCGGGGTATTCGCGACGGTGTAACGATGCCGCGCACGACTGGATTGCTGATTGTGTTCTGGAAATGCGTCGCCCCGACAGAAGACGCGGCGTGGTCGCGCTGGCCCGACGAGGTTCATCTGCTGGATCTTCTCGGCACACCGGGTGGACCGTGTGTGGCCACCCGATGGGAGCTGGCGGCGAGGTTGGCCCCCGGCATGCCGGGCTTGGGATTCACTCACGTCGCGGTCATTACCAGTAACCCGCTCCGATCGCTCCTCTTCGGCAGGTGATGAGGTGAGCGAAGTTGACCATAAGCCGGATTGCGCGACACCTGGCTGGCGCGGGTTCAAGCACCGGATTGCGGCGCGCCGGAGTGCCGTTCCGACTTCGCGGCCAGATTGATTCTCTTATCCCTCGATCACTGCTCGAACTCCCGCGTTACGCGTCCCGAATCACCCAGGGATCGACTACCGGTACCTTCAGATCCCGAAAATGCCGCGCGTTTCGGGTAGCGAGCGTGGCACGCCGCGCGAGAGCGATGCCGGCGATCTGCGTATCGCGCATGTCCACCGGACGTCCGGCCCTCCGCCGCTCGCCAGCCAGTGATGCCGCTTCGGTCGCGGCCGCGCTGTCGAAATCCAGTACGCGGTTTTCCAGGTCCTCTTTCAGAAGCCGGGCAAACGCCGCTTCCAGCGTCTGCTGCCTCCGGCCTTTGGGCAGCAGCGCGAGGCCGAAACGAGCCTCGAATAGCGTGATGCTGGTTATCCAGACCGATTCGGCGGGCTGGCGATCCAGCCACGCCACCACGGCAGCCTCAGGTGCCCTGCGCATCAACGCCGAAAGCACGTTGGTATCGAGAATGATCATCCATCGAATTCCGCCGAGCGCGGAAGCTGGCCGTGCAATTCCGGCAGGTCCGTGGTCAGCCCCGCTTTCGCGAAGCGCGCTGCGATGCGCGACCCCAGTCTGGACACTCGTTGGTTTTGCTCCTTCACCGCGTTGCGCAAAATGTGCCGGACTTCCTCTTCCATGCTGCGCCCGTGGTGCTCGGCGCGGCGTTTCAAGCGCGCTTTCACGTCTTCTTCGAGATGGCGAACGATGAACTGGGCCATAGGCGGTTCCGATGTGGGCGAGGGATATCATGATATCAGAAGCGATTATTGCTTACTCAGGATCCGGGCGACTCGGTTCCGAACACGGCACGCCACAACGCACGCGTCGCCTCGATGGCACTGGCCACTTCCTTGTGCGGCACGCGCGCGTAGCGCGCGCCGTTCAGCCGCAGCCCGTGCTGGCGCCTGCGGTAGTCGCGGTAGGCGTCGCGCACCGCGTCCGACAAATCGCGCGCAATCAGGTCCAGATCCGCAGCGACCCTGAGCAGGGCGATGTTGCCGTCGTTCGCTGTCAGCCCCGTATGCCTGCTCGAATGCGCGAGCACGAGGTACTGGACGATGAATTCGATGTCCACCATGCCGCCGCGGTCGTGCTTCAAGTCGAACAGCTCGCTTTTATTGGGGTGCCCTTCGAGCATCTGCCGGCGCATGGCGAGCACTTCCTCGCGCAGCTTTCCGGGATCGCGCGGCGCGCGCAGTATTTCGCGCCGCGTTTCCTCGAACCGGGCGCCGACGCTCGCATCACCCGCGCAGTACCGGGCGCGCGTCAGCGCCTGATGCTCCCACACCCATGCCGATTCGCGCTGGTAGCGGCGGAAGGCGTCCACCGACAATACCAGCAGACCGGCGGCGCCATCGGGGCGCAGGCGCAGATCGGTCTCGAACAGCACGCCGGCGCCGGTGCGCGCGTTGAGCCAGTTATTGATGCGCGCCGCGAGCTTGGCGTAGTTTTCGGCGGCAGCTTCATGCGGATCGTCGTGCAGGAAAATGATGTCCAGGTCCGACGCATAGCCGAGTTCCTTGCCGCCCAGCTTGCCGTAGGCGATCACGGCGAAGCGCGGACGCTCGCAGTGGCGCGTGCGCAGCTGCGTCCAGCACAACTCCAGCGTCACCTGCAGCACGCAGTCCGCGAGGTCCGACAGGTGGTCGGCGAGCCGTTCGACCGTCAGGTGCCCGGCGAGGTCCTGCACCAGCAGCCTGAAGGACTGGGCGTGATGCGCCTCCCGCAGCAGGTCCATCTGCCGCTCCGGATCGTCGGCAAACGCCATCATCTGCCCGCGCAGCGCATTGCCGAACCCGCGCCAGTCCGGTTCGTCGGTAAGCACCCGCGCATCGAGGAGTTCGTCGAGCACGACAGGATGGCGGTTCAGGTATTCCGCGGCCCAGCTCGAGGCGCTGACCAGCTCGGCGAGCTTGGCGAGCGCCTGCGGGTGCTCGTCGAGCAGCGCGAGATACGCGGCACGGCGGCTGATGGTTTCGATGAGCGTGAGGCAGCGCTCGAGCGTCGCGTCCGGGTTCGCGCGCGCCGCGGCGAGCTCGATCAGGCGCGGCGCGAGCAGATCGAAACGGTTGCGGCTTGCCTCGGGCAGGTCGGCGTAGCGGGCGCTCGCGCGGATCGCGCGCAGCCGCGCCGCGAGATCGGCACTCGAGCGAAAGCCCAGCGCCTCCAGCCGCTCCTCGGCGCCGCCCCCGGTGTCAAGGAGCTCGCTCTGCCACAAGGATGCAAGCGCATGCCGCGGCGCCTCCTGGGTCGAAAACACCTGCTCGAACTGCTGCGATACACGCTCGCGATTCGCATCGAGCGCCGCGGCGAACTTGTCCCAGGAGGCGAAACCCATCGATTCGGCGATGAGCGCGCGGTCCGCTTCATCATGGGGCAGCGTGTGCGTCTGGGCGTCGTCGAGATACTGCAGGCGGTGCTCAAGCTCGCGCAGGAAGACATACGCGTCGCAGAGCTGCTCCGCGGCGTCTCCGGGAAGGATCCGCCGTTCCGCAAGCAGGGCCAGCACACGCAGCGTTGGGCGCACCTGCAGTCCCGCGTCGCGTCCGCCGCGAATCAGCTGGAACGCCTGGGCGATGAACTCGATCTCGCGGATTCCGCCCGGACCCAGCTTGATGTGGTCGGCAAGATCACGGCGCGCCACCTCGGCGCGTATCTGGGCGTGCAGATCGCGCATCGCCGCGAAGGCGCCGAAGTCCAGATACTTGCGGTAGACGAACGGGCGCACGATGGCGCCCAACGCATCTTGCACGTTCCATCCGCGGTCGTTCTGCGGATTGCATCGCTCGTCGGTGGTCGGGCCGGTGAGTGCCCGCCCCTTGATCCACGCGTAGCGCTCCCATTCGCGCCCCTGGGCAACGAAATACTGCTCGAGCGCGTCGAAGCTCGCGACCAGCGGTCCGGAATCGCCCCAAGGCCGCAGGCGCATGTCGACGCGGAACACCTGGCCATCCGCGGTCGGCTCGGCGAGCGCGGCGATCAACCGACGCCCCAGGCGGGTGAAGAACTCGTGATTGGACAGGCATCGGGCGCCGTGCTCCCGCACGGCGCTCGCGCCGCGGGTTTCCCCTTCCTCCGGATAGATGAAGATGAGATCGACATCCGAGGACACGTTCAGCTCGCCGCCGCCGAGCTTGCCCATCCCCACGACGATGAGGCGCTGGTGTTCGCCCTTCTCGCTGGCGGGCACGCCCAGATCCGCTTCCAGGCGTGGTTCGAGCCAGCCGAGCGCCGACTGGATCGTGACCTCCGCGAGAGTGGTGGTGGTTGCGCACACCTCGGCCAGGTCGGCTCGGCGCAGCAGATCGCGTGCAAGCAGCCGCAGCATCACGCGCCGGCGCAGCTGACGCAGCACCGCATGCAGCTGCGGCTCGGTTTCCTGTGGCTGCCCGGCGACGAAGTCGCGCATTGCCTCCCGTGTCCAGGGTCCTTCCGCAGCGAGCTCGTATTTCAGTTGCGGCTGAGCGGTCAGCAGGCGCCGGGCAAAGCGCGAATACTTCAGCGGGTCGCTCGGAATCGGAGGCGCGCGCTTTCGATTCATGCGTCAGTGCCTGACACGGGAGTGTTCGTTGTTTTGCGGGTAAAATCGCTCGATGCCAATGGTGCCGCGCGGAATCGAACGTGATCAACGCGGCAGCTGAACGCCTTTTTTTCGCCGGTCGCCAGCATTGTAACGGTTGTAACGGGACCGCATCGACCGCACATCATTGATTTGAGCGAATCCAGCATCCCATCGGGCGAAGACCGGGGCAAAGACCGCGGCGAAGACGGCGCGCTCAAGCGCAGCGCGTGGCCGCGCGTGCTGCTTACGGCACTGGGGTGGGCATCGGCCGTGATCTATTTTGCTGCCGCCGCCGTGATTCTGGGGCTGCGGTACTGGCTGTTACCGAATGTCGCGGACTACGCCGGCGCCGTGGAGCAGGCGTTGTCGCAGTCGATGGGGGAGCGGGTCACGATCGGCGGCATCCGGGCTGGTTGGCAAGGCCTACGTCCCGAACTCGATCTGACCGACCTCAGGATCCATGACCGCGAAGGGCGCATGGTTCTCTCTCTGCCCGGGGTCGACGCCACGGTGTCCTGGACATCGCTCGCCTACGCTTCGATCCATTTCCACTCGCTCGCCTTCGAGCAGCCCAATCTCGAGATCCGACGTGATTCCGCCGGCCGGCTGTTCATCGCCGGCATGGAACTGAAGGGCAGCGAATCCGGTTCCGATTTCTCAAACTGGCTGCTGTCCCAGCGCGAAATCGTAATCCGCAACGCGAGCCTGTCCTGGGAGGATGAGCGCCGCGCTGCGCCTCCGCTCAAGTTCTCCGGGGTCACCATCGCGCTGCATAACGCAGGCGACCTGCACCGCTTTGCCCTGCGCGCCCACACTCCCCACACCGACGGCGAGCTTGCCTCCGCGCTCGACGTGCGCGGGGAGTTGCGCGGGGGCAGCATCGAGCAGATCCAAGACTGGACCGGACGCTTGTTTGCGGAACTCGATTACACCGATCTTGCCGTCTGGCAGCGCTGGTTCGATTACCCGCTGGAGATACGTTCGGGCAAGGGAGGGGTCCGGCTATGGCTCGGCTTTTCAGGCAAGCAACTCACCGAGGCGACCGCGGACGTCGCTCTGGCAAAGCTATCGGCGCGTCTTGGGCGCGAACTGCCGCTTCTCGATCTGGATTACCTCGAAGG
>Ga0082335_1009642_pt1 | contig 10307 bp, 3 predicted proteins | sample Subgrocontami58m_FD_72375 | JGI IMG/M metagenome (GOLD analysis project Ga0082335, IMG submission 72375) | Subsurface groundwater microbial communities from S. Glens Falls, New York, USA - GMW37 contaminated, 5.8 m (SPADES assembly) (version 2) ... | reverse complement strand
CCCCCGCCCCCCCCGCCCCCAACCTTCGGGGGGGGTGGGGAGCCCCCGCCCTACATTCGACCCAACGCGGGTGGCTCAACGCGCCGCCTCCGCCACCCTCACCGGGCCAGATTCAAGCACGATCCGGAAGCCGACGTTGTACACCTTCTGGTACGCCGGATAGCTCCAGCGATACGCCGAGCGCGAGAACTTCGGCCGGTCGCGCCAGGACCCGCCGCGGACGACTTTCTCGCCGTCGGCGTCCGCGCGATCGCGGCCGTCGTCCGCAACATACGGATACGGCCGGTACGTCGTCCGCGTCCATTCCGCGGCGTTGCCGTGCATGTCGTGCAGCCCCCAGGCGTTGGGCTGATACTGGCCGACCTCGGTCGTGACGAGCGCACCGTCGTTGAAGCGGGCGTCGCGCGGAATCAAGTCGGGCGCCTTGGGTCGCCAGCCTTCGTCGGCAATCCGCCGCAGATTCACGTCGCCGAGATTGGCCAACCGCGAGAAATCGCTGTCGAGTCCGCCGTAATTCAGCGAGGTCGCCGTGCCGGCGCGGCACGCGTACTCCCACTGCGCCTCGGTGGGCAGGCTGGCCGGTTCGCCCAGCTTTTGCGCGAGCCAGCGGCTGAACGCCATCGCCTCCTGCCATGACACGCGGACGACTGGCTGCCGCGGGCCATCGAGCCGCCAGCCGAGATATTCCTCGCTGAAGATCCACGAACTGCGGTGCTCGAACCGGCTCTCGTGCTTCGGATCGAAGCGCGCAAACTGCGCGTTGGTCACCTCGCAGGTCGACATCCAGAAGGCGCGATCGATGCGCACCGGCGACAGCGGCCGCTCGTCCGTTTCGCCGTCCGGATCGCCCATCACGAACTGGCCGGCCGGAATGCGCACGAATTCCATCGCGACGCCGCGGCCGAGATCGATCGTGCGGCGAACGTTGCCCGTGGCCGTCTGGGCGAGCCGAGCCTGGACGGCCGGCAGCGGCCAGTTCGCCAGCGTGACCGTCGCGCGGGCGACGGCGGGCATCGGTTTGGGCATCACCGGCGTGACGGCCACCGGCGCCGGTGGCACGACTTCCTCGCAATCCTCCACCACGCCGCCATAGAGCTGGCGCAGCGCCAGCCGCCGGTCGTGCTGCTGGCCGGGAATCCGCGTCACCTCGGCCCAGGTGCCATGCGCCGGCGCGTTCAGATCGATCCACGTGATCAGCCGGTCCCACGCCTCGGGATCGAGCTGCACGTTGTAATGGCCCTTCCGCAGGATGCGGAAGAGTTCGGAGGTGTCGGTGTGGAATTCCTTCGGTGGCAGCAGGTGCAGATCGCTTTCCAGCCCGCCGACCCGCACGAACTGCCGCAGCGCGAGGTACGACGGCTCGAACACGCCGCCGTATTTGCCGAGCAGTTGTTCCTTGGATACGCCGCGAATCGTGCGGCCGTCGATGTTGCCCTTCGAGTACACGACATATCCGCCCTGGTCGTGACGCAGGTCCAGCGGCGTGGGATGATCCGGACGGACCTTGCCGTCGTGGCAGCCGACGCAGTAGCGATCCAGGACCGGCTGCACTTCGCGCTCGAAGCTGAATCCGCGCACCGGGCCGTACCAGGGCTTGATTTCCGAGGGTGCCCGCTTGAGCGCGAGCGCGTGGCGGGTCGTGGGCGGCACGACGTTGCCCTGCTCGTGGCAGCCGATGCACGACACGTTTTCGCCGGGCTGTGCCGTCATCCAGCTCCGCATCAACGCGACGGCCTTGCCTTCGGCATCGAGCGGCTGCAGCGAAATCGGGGTCTTCGCCGGCACGCGGAAGAAGGCCGAGCCGTCGGCTTCGACCGGCACCGTCCCGAGCACGCGCTTCACCTCCCAGGGGCCGTCGGCGCCGACGCGATGATCGATGCCGGCCAGCTTCTGGTAGCCGAAGTGATAGGTGAACAGCCGGAGGTTCTTCACCGTGCCGCGCGGCACGCCCTTCAGACCGGGGCCGCTGTACACATCCTGCAGATACACCAGTGCGTCGCGGCGATCGGGTTGGACCTTTTCCGGGATGACGGGCGGCTTCGGCCGCGCGCGGAACGGCGTCGGCTCGAGCAAGGCGAAGTTCTCCTCCTCGCGCAGCAGGACCATGTTGTCGAACACGTCGACGAGATAGATGCCCCAGAGCGCGTCCGGCGCCGGTTTGCACGCGACGAGGAAGTATTTTTCGCTGAGCGGCCACGGGTGGAGGAATTTCGGCCAGCTGTGCTCGGTGAGCTTGTCCTCGATTTTCGGTGCGACCGGCTTCCCGCGGCCGGGAATCCGCTGCACCACGCCGTCGGTTTCCTGCAAGCCGCGCGCGGTGTCGATCACGACCAGCTCGCCCACGCGGCCCTCGTGGTGGCCGGTCACGATGCTGACGATTTTCGTCGGGTGGTCGGGAATCGGCCGCGCGTAGAAGAACGCGTTCGGCCAGTAGGAGTTCGCGCCGTAGAACGACGCCTGGTTCGTGCCGTCCGGATTCATCGTCATCAGCAGCCGGTTCCAGACGTGCGGCGTGTCCGTGTAATCCCAACGCAAATACAGCACGCGGCCGTCGTTCATCACGGTGGGCGTGTAGTTGTGGTCCTGCTCGAAAGTGAGCTGGCGGATGTTCCGCCCCTCGCGGTCCATCCGGTACATCATCGCGACGATCACGCCGGCGTTGCAGGGCACGCCCTGCAGCGGCGCGGTCGAGAGGAAGATGATGTCGCCGTTGGGCAGCCAGAGCGGGTCGAAGTTGTGCACGTCCGGCTGGTCGCCGGGCGTGACCTGGCGAAAGCCCGTGCCGTCCGCGCGGATTTCACAGACCTGCCAGTTCTTCTTCCGGTCCGGCATCGAGAACAGCAGCGTGCTCCCGTCCCAGTTCAGCTCGATGTCCGCGACCAGCCCCGGCCGGCCGGCGTCGTACAGCGTGTGCAGCGTGCCGTCGGGGCGCAGCGGCGCCAGCACGGCGATCTCGTTCGTCCACTTGTCGATGTTCGGCATCGTGCCGTGGTTCCACGAACTCTGGCGCGGCACGCCGAGAAACTCGCCGAGCCCGTGGCTCAGGCCCTGGGAGCGCCGCGGATCGCCGAGCGGCTTGCGTTTCACGACGAGCAGCCGGTCGAAATCGAGCAGCGGGTTCGCGAGCAGCGCCGCCGACTTCGCCGCCTGCAGCCGGGCGAGGGCGGTCGCGATATTTTCGAACGCGGCAAGCTGGTCGGACTGGAAATTCGCGAGCGCACCGCGCACCGCATTCTCCGCGGCGGCGACGCCGGTGCGATGACTCGCCGGATATTTTCCGACAAACGTCTGCTCCAAGTCCTGCAGCGCCAGCCGCAGTGCCTCGAAGTCGAACGCGCGCGCCTGCTCCGCCGCCAGCGCCAGTTCGCGTGAGCGATAGTACAGAGTGCGCACCGCGGCGAGGCCCGCCTCGTCGGCGACGCGGGCCGTGAGTTCCTTCGCCGTGGCCACGAGCGGCGGCACGCGCCGGCAGGCCTCGCCATAACGCGCGGCCAATGCGCGCCAGTCGCCGGCCTTCCAGTCGAATTCGAAGATCCGGTCCTCGCGCTCCCAGCCCATCTGCTGGCGGGGCGCCAGCTCGGTGAAATCGCGTGCGACCAGTTCGAACAGTCGCTTGCGTGCGGCGGTGCGCGCGCCGGCCACGCTGAAGCGGACCGTGCCGTTGGCGCCGGCCCAGTCGTCGACGCCGACCCATGCCTCGAAGCGCTCGTACGCGCGATCCAGCGGCACGTGGACGATGCTGTCGGCCTGCACGTTGATTCCGCGCTCGAAGGTCCGGCCGGCGAGGCGAAGTTTCTGATACAGGCCGGAGCGGAGCGTCATATCCTCCTCGATCCGGCCGGCGAGCGCGTCGAGCCCGCGGACTTTCGTGAGCGGCGTGCCGCTGCCGTCCTTCGCGATCAACTTCGCGTCGGCCCAATCGCCCACGCCCCATTTCGCATCGGGCACGCCGGACGCGAACAGGTACAGCTCCCGCGCGCCCGCGAGGTTCACGACGACGTGTTGCGGGGGCTGTCCACCGCGCAGGGTTTCGCTCTCGACCGGCGCGAAGGTGTCGGTGAGCGGCGCTCGCTCGATCGCCTGCCAGGAGGCGAGCATCGTTTCCTGCCACGTCGCCTTCTTCACGTAGTGCGCGGGATCGGACGCCGCGCCGGCGGTGAGTGCGGGCCAGAGCAGGGCGAGTGCGATCAGGGCAACATGCCACCAGCGGGTGGCGGCGGTCGGCACGTGACGGTTGAAACGCGATCGCGCGGGGGAGGGCTGGCCCGCGGAACGCAGGGCGAAAGGTAAGACGGCGAAGTGCATGGGGTTTGGTGCAGCCACGATCACGGTCGCTCGCACGCGCGGCTCCATCGTGGTGGCGTCGCCCGGCAGAGAAGACGGCTTCCGGAGCAGCAAACCGATGGGGCACCGTTGCGGCTACGTCGCGTCTTCCCCTTCGAGTTAATCAGGCCGCGGCTGCGCCGGCTGTGCATTTATTGGCAAATGTTGTGCGGCGGCGACTCGCGTTAGTCGCGTGGTCGAGGGGAGGCTTCGTGCCGTAGCGTGGAGGGACGAGTTCCGTTTCGTCCTGAGCCGCCGCTCTCGATCGCCCGCTGTTTCTTTATCGCGCCGGCAAATCCGCTGCGACAACGATGCGTCCGCTCATCACGCCCATGCACCTGCCAAACTCTCCGGCCGCGCTGCCGGTTTCCCGCCGGGAATTTCTCGTGCGCACCGTCGGCTCGCTTGCGACCGTTTCCGCGCTGTCGCTGTCGCTGCCACAAACGCGAGCCGCGACCGCGAAGCAGCGCGGCAAGCGTGTCATGGCGTACGTCGGCACGTTCACGCCGGGCACGCCGACCGCCGAGCCGTACAACACCTCGCCGGGCAATGGCCGCGGCATCCACATCTTCGAACTCGAGCCGGCCACCGGGAAACTATTGCCGCGCGATGTGCTGGTCGATGACACCAGTCCCAACTGCCTCGCGTTCAATCTGGCGCGGACGCACGTCTACGCGACCAAGAAGGGCTCGGGCGCCCTCGGCTCCGGCGCGGTCAGCTCGTACCGGATCGACCGCGCGACCGGTGGTCTCACGATGCTGAATACGGTCAGCGCCGGCGGCGCGGGACCGACGCACCTCAGCCTGCACCCGTCGGGCCGGCACGTTTTCGTCGCCAATTACATCGCCGGTTCGGTGGCGGTGCTGCCGGTGCAGCCCAACGGTGAGCTGGGCGCCGCGACGGAAGTGAAGGAGTTGCGCGGCGCCGTCGGACCGAAGCAGGCGGCGAGCGCGCCGCCGGGAAGCTTTGCGATCAGCGGCCACGATACGTCGCACGCGCACATGATTCAGCCAGATGCGGCCGGCCGGTTCGTCATCGCCGCCAATCTCGGGCTCGATCAATTGCACGTGTGGAAGTTCGACGAGCGCGCGGGGAAATTGATCGAGAACGATCCGCCGACCGTGTCGCTGCCGCGCGGCGACGGGCCACGGCACTTCGCGTGGCATCCGAACGGCCGATGGTTGTATTCGTTCCAGGAGGAGGGCTCGACGGTCGCATGGTTCGACTACGACGCCGCCTCCGGCCGGCTCTCTGCACGGCAGACGCTCTCCACGCTGCCGCGCGGGTTCACGGGTTCGAGCTTCGGTTCCGGCATCATGGTGTCGCCGGACGGCCGGTTCGTGTACGCGGCGAACCGGCTGCACGACAGCATCGCGATTCTCTCCGTGGCGGGGAATGGCGCGCTCACGCTCGTCGGCGAGGAGTGGACGCGCGGCGATTACCCGCGGAGCCTGAACTTCGACCCGGGCGGGAATTTCCTGTTTTCCTGCAACCAGCGGGCCGACGCCGTGGTCGCGTTTCGAATCGATCACGAGACCGGCGGCCTGACGTTCGTCGGACAATACACGCCGGTGGGGAGTCCTTCGGTGATTGTGTTTCTGGAGTTGGAAAGGTGAAGGCTTCGGGATCCCGCGGGTTTTCATGTAGGGCGGGTTCTCCCGACCCCGCCGAGGGGCAATGCCTCCGCATTGCCCGTAGCGCGGGCAATCTGCCCGCGCGGAAGCGCGTGAGGAGACTCGAACCGGCCGCCGAGCACGCTCAAATTGAGCGTGCTACGGGGTCTTCCGGCCCCGGCGGAGATTGGCCAATTGCGGGTGGGTACTGAGTGTAACGTAATACGTTACACGTTGCATAACTCGTCGTATTTTCGGCGGGGTCGGGTGACCCCGCCCTACCCCCGAAATGATCGTTCGCTCACCACCGGAAGAACCGATACGGGTCGTCCCACTCCTCGGGCTGGTCGAGATACAGTCCGTTCGCCCAGCGTTTCTCGTCGGTCGCAGCGACCGGCGTGTGAAATCGCTCGAGCACGGGCGAACCGCCGGCGACGCCGGCATTGGCCAGGACGCGGGCAAGCGCGTACGCCGCGCGCCGATACGTGCGCTTGAGATTGCTCTGCCTGACGGGATCGAACTGCCACGGGACGAGCTGGCAAAGCACGACCCGGCCATCGCTGGTCGCGGCTAGCACGCCATCGCCGAGGATTTCAGCGCCACTGCTGACAAGCGGAAGCTTCCGCGGGTCGCGATTGTGCACGTCGGCGGGCGCGACGCCGGCAAACGGCGAGCTTGCGCGCGGCGGTTCAAACCAGGTCGCGAGGTGCTCTTCTCCACGGAGAGCAATCCTAGCCGGCAGCAACGCGTCCGCTTCGGTCTGGCCGAGCCCAATCGCGACAATGCGGCCGCCGCGCGCCGCGAAATCGGCGACCTCGGATTTGCCGATCGTCGCACCGGCACCGAGGATCAGCACCCGGTCGGTCGGGAGCGTGCCGCCGCTGTAGTTTTCGACTGGCACGCCGCACTGCGCGAAGTAGGCGAATCCGGCCGGTTCGCCGGCGTAAATCGCACGGCGGGCGTCGGCGGGTTTCCAGTTCGCGACGTAGGCGACGAGGTTCGCAACTACAGCGTCGGCCGTCGGCTCGGGCTCGGTCCGGCCGCTTACGTCGAGCTGGCAGAAGACCAACAAACCGCGGTCCTCGCGGCTCTCGAGCAGCGCGCTGTACTGCAGGCCGAAACCACCGTCGACGACCGAGCGAAAGTCGCCGCGCGGCGGTTTTTCGAGCAGCACCGACGCGACGTTGCCGCGACTGCCGCAGCGCCAGAGCCGCGTGACCGGAATGTCGCACCACGTGATCGTCGGGCCGTAGCGCGGCCGCGTCGTGTACGTGAGTCGCGGGGCGGACAGCGTCGCGTCGCCGCGCCAGTCGCGCCATTCGTCGGCGCCAACGCCAGCCAGCGCGGGATGATCCGGGATTCGTGCGAAGACATTGCGCAGCCCGTATTCGGCCACGCGGAAGCCGAAACGTTTCTCCAGGACCTCGGCGTTTTGCTCGAACATCACCACGCGCAGTCCACCGCGTACGCGGGCGAGGTCGGGCGCTGCGCCGCCGGTCGTGAGCGCCTGTTTGCCGACAAGCAGAACATCGAACTCGCCAAGACTCGCGTTGGCGTCGATGGCGGTCGCCGAAATGCCCAGCCGCTCGAGCTGCCGCCTGGTTTCACCTTTGGGGTCGAAGAGGGCGATCCGTGCGGCGAGTTTCTGCTGAGTTGGCTTGGCCACCACCGTGAGTTCGAGCGAGTCGGTTTGGGTCTGGCCGTCGCCGAATCGGATCTGCGCCTTCAGCGCGTAGCTGCCGGGCGCGCTGGTCGCGGGCAGCGTGAACCGAATCGGCACGCGCTGCTGTTCGCCGGCGCGCAGCGAAAGTTGCGTCCGCCTCGCTTCGAGCCGCGGCAGGCTGAACATCCAATTGACCTCGGCCGTTACGGTTTCGCGCGAGTTGTTGATCACTACAACCTGCTTCTCGACGACCTCGCCCGGCGTGAACAGGTGATCCTTGCTCGTGAACGCCGCGGATTTTCCCGCGAGGTAGGCGAGCAGCGGCTGGTTGTAGCGCAACAGCGCCTCGGCCGCGGGCGTCGCAATCCAGTCCTCGCGCGCGAAGGCGAGATCCATCCGCTCGTAGCGCTGCTCGATGAAATCCGGACTGAAGCCCGGCCGCTGCAACTCCTCCCACTTCACCGTCAACTGCTGGCGGCGCTTGTCGACGCCGGCGCGCAGTTTCCAGAAGTGTCCATATTCCCACGGCGAAATCGCCGACACGCCCCAGGTGCGGAAGGCCGGCCAGTTGTCGGCAATGTACTGCGCGAAGATCGGGTAGCGCTCGTCGAAGTCGCGCGAACTGAGCTCGTGCGGATAATCCCAGCGGTGCCAGACCTTGCCGGCCGCGAGTTGCTTCGCCTCCCAGCGGAGGTTGTCGGCCTCGAGCCGGCTGATCTTGAACGCCGCGTCGCCGATGAACTGCGCGTTCCACTCCGCGAGCGAGAGCTGCCACGGCACCACGGCGCTGCCGAACTCGCGCTCGCCCTTGTACCAGCCGCGGTACATCGCCCAGTCCCACGAGAACGGCGCGCCGTATTCGCACAGGAAGACCGGCTTCACGCCGGCCGTCGCCCAGTGTTCGAACCAGTCGGAGAGCTCCTGCTTCGGCACGAAGTTCGGGTAGAAATTGATCGTGTGCATCGAGCCGAGGTTGCCCGACGAGTGGTGGTAGATGACGCGGCTCGCATCCAGCTGCTGCACGATCGCCTGGGTCCGCAGCGCCAGCTTCGCGTTGCGCTGCGCCGGCGGTTCGCGCGGATCGCGGAGGCCGTCGATCAGGTCGGGGTTCATGTCCTCGCCGTAGCCCGTGCCGTTGTGGTTCATCGCATAGGCGACGACGCTCGGATGGTTCTGCGCGACGCGGACGTAGAACGCGGCGTGCGCGGCGTAGCCGTTGCTCCGGTCCGCGTCGTCGGCCTTCCACTCGTAATGCGAGAAGTGCGGCTGCGAAAATGCCACGAGCATGCCGACGTCGTCGGCGGCGCGGAGAATCTCCTCGAAGCCGAGGTGCGAGCCCGGGTCGCAGCCGTAGTTGTGCGTGTAGACGAAGTTGATCCCGATGCTCTTCAACCGCCGGAGCGACTCGCGCGCGCCCTCGTAGGTCGCGAGCGCGGCGCCGACCTGCGCGTTGTCGAGCGGCACGGCCGAGAGCTGGATCCGGCTGCCGTTCAGCATGAAGTCACGGCCGTCGATCCAGAATTCGCGAAATCCGAAACGGACGTTGAATGCAGTGTCGGCCACGGCTCCGCCTTGCTCCCGCAGCGTGCACTGCGCGACGAAGGTGTTCTGCGGCGTGTGCGCATCCCAGAGCGCGTCCGGCCGCCAGCGCTCGGTGAGACGAACGCGGCCCTGCGTGACGGTCGCCGCGGTGATCGGCTGGCTCGTGAACGTCGCGACCTGCCTTCCGTCGCGGGTGATCCTTGTTTCCACGCGATAAGTCCCGCCCGGCGCGAGCCCGGCGACGGCGAGGTCGAACCCGAGTTCGCCGCGGCGAAACGAAGGATCGATCTTCACGTCGGTGATTTGCGCGGAGACGGGCGAACTGACGAGGAACACGTCGCCGCAGAGTCCGCGCCGCGCGACGCGGCCCCGCACCTCGCGCGCGGTGTTCGTGTCGGCAAAGGAAACGAGCACGTCCTTCAGCGGCACGGCGAGCACGTGGACGCTGAGCAGGTGCGTCGCGCCCGGCCGCAGCGCGGTGGTGAGATCGAGTTCGCCCGCGGGAAACCGGATCTCGCCGCGCTTCGTGCCGTCGACGAAAACGGTTGCGATGGAGTTCACGTAGTCCGCTGCGAGCGCGATCCGGCGGCCGGACCAGTTGGCGGGCACGGTGATCTCGCGCTGGTACCACGCGGCCGAGAGGGCGCGCAGCGATTCGTTTTTCCACGCGGCATGCGAGAAGAGCGTCTGAAAATCCTTCTGCATGTAGTCGGTGATCCCGGGCCAGCAGGCGGGGACTTTGAAGAAACCCCAGCGGCCCGGCGGTACCGCCGTCGTCCCGGCGGTCGCGGGTTGCCAGCGCCAGAGTCCGTTGATGCAGATTCTTTCGCGCGTTGGCGTGGCTTCGCGAAAGGCGCGGTCGAGGTCCCACACGGCGCGGACGCCCGGCGGAAGCGGGGCCACCTCGGGCTCGGCGGCGAAGAGCGAAGCAGACGTGGCGACCAAGAGCAGTGCGGCGACGAAGCTGGGGCGGCGGCGCAGGTTCATGCCGCAGTTTCGCGCAAACGCGGGCGGCGAGGCGACGATTTTTAAATCCGAAGCGGAGCGTAAGCGTTTCGTTGTAGGGCGGGGGCTCCCGACCCCGCCGCGCAGCGCACACGATTACTTTCTCCGCGGGGGGGGGGGAGCCCCCCCCCCATTTGGCGGAAGACCCGCGGGCCGCGGCG
>Ga0082335_1009640_pt1 | contig 10310 bp, 11 predicted proteins | sample Subgrocontami58m_FD_72375 | JGI IMG/M metagenome (GOLD analysis project Ga0082335, IMG submission 72375) | Subsurface groundwater microbial communities from S. Glens Falls, New York, USA - GMW37 contaminated, 5.8 m (SPADES assembly) (version 2) ... | reverse complement strand
GCCAAACCGGGCCGACGGTGTGGATCACGTATTTCGCCGGCAGGCGATAGCCGCGCGTGATCTTCGCCGCGCCCGTGGCGCACCCGCCCAGCGTGCGGCATTCCGCGAGCAGTTCCGGGCCCGCGGCGCGGTGGATGGCGCCATCGACCCCGCCCCCTCCGAGCAAGCTCGCGTTGGCGGCGTTGACGATCGCGTCCACGGCGAGCTTCGTGATGTCGGCCTGCGCGGCGGTCATGTTGACGGTCATGGAACCCTCCCGGCTGCCCTGGAGTTCCGCGGGAAACCGCGGAACCCGGGAAGTTTGCCACGTTCGCCCCGGAACGGGACCTCGGCCTGTCCCCGCGGCGGAGTGTAAGCTTCCGCGCCCGGCAGCGACGAATGCAGCAGAGCGGATGAACCCGCCAGGAGGAGCGACCATGAATACGGCACGGACCGGCGCAACCCTGCCGGCGCAATGGGTAAGCGTGCACCCGCTGGCGGTGCGAATCACGCACTGGATCAACGCCATCGCGATCTTGATGATGGTGACGAGCGGCTGGCGGATCTACAACGCGGCGCCGCTGTTCGACTTCCTGCTCCCGAAGGAACTCACGCTCGGCGGCTGGCTCGGCGGCGCGCTGCAGTGGCACTTCGCGGCTATGTGGCTGCTGGCCGCAAACGGCCTCGCCTATCTGGCGTACGGCGTGCTTTCCGGCCACCTGCGGCGCAGGTTCCTGCCGATTTCGCCCGCCGCGGTGCTGCGCGACGTGCTCGACGCGTTCCGCGGCAGGCTGGCGCACGAGGATCTCTCGGTCTACAACGCGGCGCAGCGCGCCGCCTATCTGACGCTGATCCTCTGCGGCATCGTGCTCGTGTTCTCGGGCCTGGCGATCTGGAAGCCGGTGCAGTTGCAGGAGCTCACCGCGATCCTCGGCGGCTACGAGGGCGCGCGCGTGGTGCATTTCCTCGCCATGTCGCTGCTCGTGTTCGTGGTCCTGGTGCACCTGCTCATGGTGGTATTGGTCCCGCGCACCCTGCCGACCATGATCACGGGCCGCGCAAGGAGGCTGTCATGAAGCGCCGTCCACCCAGCCTCGCGGATCAGTCCGCTCCCCAGATCGAAAAAATCGAGCGGCGCCTTTTTCTCAGGCGGGGCCTGAGCCTGGGGGCGCTCGCCTTGCTGTCGGGCTGCGAGCTGACCGAAGACGAGGGCGTGCAGAGGGTCCTCTGGGCGATGTCGCGCTGGAACGACCGCGCGCAGGCGTGGCTGTTCGATCCGGACAAGCTCGCACCCGAATACCCCGAAAGCGCGATCACGCAGCCCTTCCCGTTCAACGCCTACTACGGGGAAGACGAGGTCCGGGTCGTCGACGGCGGACGATACAAACTGGAATTGGCGGGCCTCATCCGGGACAGGAAGCCCTGGACGCTGCCGGAGCTCTACGCGCTGCCGCAGACTTCCCAGATCACGCGCCATATCTGCGTCGAGGGCTGGAGCGCGATCGGCAAGTGGAGCGGCGTGCGCTTCCGGACGTTCCTCGAGCGCATCGGCGCCGACCACACGGCGAAGTACGTCGGCTTCAAGTGCGCCGACGACTACTACTCGAGCATCGACATGGTCACCGCGCTGCACCCGCAGACCCTGCTCACGTTCCGCTACGCCGACCAGATCCTGCCGCCCAAGTACGGGTTCCCGATGAAGCTGCGCATTCCGACCAAGCTCGGCTTCAAGAACCCCAAGCAGATCACGGCAATGTTCGTCACCAATACCTACCCCGGCGGCTACTGGGAGGACCAGGGCTACAACTGGTTCAGCGGGTCCTAGAATGGGCAATCGGCGCAGCGTCAGGTTGCTCGCGTTTTCGATGCTGGGCGCGCTCTCCTGCTCGATGGCGATGGCGCAGTCGTGTTCCAGGCAGAGCCCGGGACACACCGTCGCACTGGTCGAGCTCTACACCTCCGAGGGTTGCAGCAGCTGCCCGCCCGCGGATCGCTGGCTGAGCGGCCTCGGGAAGAGCGGCCTGGGCGCCGGCGAGGTGATCCCGCTCGCGCTGCACGTCGATTACTGGGACGCGCTCGGGTGGAAGGACCGGTTCGCCGACCCTCGATTCAGCGAGCGCCAGCGCGCGCTGTCCCGGCTGGCGGGGCGGCGCGTCGTCTATACGCCCGAGGTGTTCCTCAACCTGCGGGAATTCGGCGGCTGGAATTCGGCGGCGCAGTTCCGGCAGACGGTGAAAGCCATCAACGCGAAGCCGGCCGGTGCCGATATCCGGCTCTCGCTCGGCGACGCGTCGCGCGGGCAGTTGCCGGTCCGGGCGAGCTTCGCGGTCAAGCCCGGTGCGGCGCCCGTGCGGGCTCAGGCCTTCATCGTGGTCTACGAAGACGGGCTCTCGACGCAGGTCGCCGCCGGGGAGAATCGCGGCGCGACGCTGCGCCATGATCACGTGGTGCGGCATTGGTCCGGCCCGCTCGAGCTGCGGGGCGGCTCGGCCGAATTCGACGCGGTCATCGCGCTCGATCCGCGCTCGAACCCGGGCAATCTCTCGGTGGCCGCGTTCGTCCAGGATTCCGCGAGCCGCGAAGTGCTTCAGGCCACCGCGCTGGGCGTTTGCGAGGCGAAGAAGTCCTGATTTCGCGCGGCGCGTGCAGGCGTCCCCGCCGCTGCCCGCTACCCGGCTGCACGCGGCGCGGGCACGCGTTCGATCGCGCGGTCGTCGACCGGCAGGTTCAGCACGGCGGACACCACGCCCATCGCGATCGTGAGCATCCACATGAGGCTGTAGGAGCCGGTCGCGTCGAACAGGTAGCCGCCCAGCCCGACGCCGAAGACGCTGCCCACCTGGTGGAACACGAATGCGATGCCGGTCAGCGTGGAGAGGTAGCGCACGCCGAAGATCTGCGCGATCACGCCGCTCGTCAGCGGGACCGTGGCGAGCCACAGGAATCCGATCACGGAACCGAAGGCATAGACGGACACCGGAGTGATCGGCAGCGCGATGAACACGGCGATCGCGATCGAGCGTGCCAGGTACAGGATCGAGAGCAGGTACTTCTTCGTATAGCGCCCGCCCAGCCAGCCCCAGACGTAGCTGCCGATGATGTTGAACAGCCCGATCAGGGCGAGCGCCGTCATGCCGATCTCCGCGCTCATGTGCTGGTCGATCAGGTAGGCGGGAAAGTGCACGGCAATGAAGACGACCTGGAAGCCGCACACCGTGTAGGCGATGCACAGCAGCCAGTAGCCGCGATGGCCGAACGCTTCGCGCAGCGCCTCGCCGATCGACTGCTTGCGGTGGCCGGCCGGCTCCGGCGCGTGGTTCTCGATCATCGCGGTCGAGAGCGGCAGGATCAGCAGCATCGTCGCCGCGAGCGTGATCAGCGCGTTGTGCCAGCCGATGTGGGTGATGAGCGCCTGGCCGTACGGAAGCATCACGAACTGCCCGAACGAGCCCGCCGCGCCGGCCATCCCCAGCGCGACGCTGCGCTTTTCCGGAGGAAACGCGCGCGCGACCACGCCGTAGACGACGCTGAACCCGCAGCAGGAGAGAGCGGAGCCGATCAGCACGCCCGCGCTCAGCGCGAGCTCCCAGCCGGTGGTCGAATACGCCATCAGCACCAGGCCCAGCGCATAGACGGCGGCGCCGGCCACCAGCACCCGCGCGGTGCCGAACCGGTCGGCGATCATTCCGGAGAACGGCTGGCCGAGGCCGTAGAACAGGTTCTGGACCGCGATCGCGAACGAGAAGGTCTGCCGGCTCATTCCCAGGTCGGTCGTCATGGGGTAGAGGTAGAGTCCCATGGTCTGGCGCGTGCCGACCGCGATCGTGAGCGCCATGCCACCGCACAGCAGGACCAACATGGGCGTGCGCCAGTTCGTGCTTGCCATGCGTCTCCCGGATCGAGGGTGCGGCCGCGCGAAGCGCACGGCCAAGCCGCATTCTAATTCAGAGTTCGCGCGCCGGTTCTCCTCCTGCGTGAAGCACCGGGCTGGTGAGGGGCCTGCGCGATAATCTCAGACTTTGTTTATTGCACATCCGCTACCCGCTTGGCTGAGCGCGACGCGTGCGTGTCAAATCTAACAATGAATCAGACGCGAGGCGTGACCTGATCCCGGACCTGATCCAATGCGCGCCGCACCCCTGACGCATCGCTCCCTTGAGCCGGAACGCCGCGGGGAGCAAAATTGGGTCAGCTCAGCCGGCGAACCGCTGAATGAGCGTGTCGACCAACAGAGGGCGCCACTGAATTGACCCCGCGCCTCCGGCGAGTACGGAAATAGGAAACCATGGCTAACGGAGACAAGTCCCTCGAATCCTGGATCTGGGACGCCGCCTGCTCGATCCGCGGCGCGAAAGACGCGGCGAAGTACAAGGAGTTTATCCTTCCGCTGATCTTCACCAAGCGTCTGTGCGATGTCTTTGACGACGAGTTGAACCGCATCCTCGACCTCGATCTGCCGGATGCGATATGAGCAACAAGAAGCAGTTCAAGCACAATCTCTATGCGCGGATCCGAACCAGACCACTGGTCTACTACGCCAACCTGGACAAATACCTCGACGAGGAATGGATCATTCAAGAAATCACGACGGACTGGTTCAGAATCGAGAACCCGATCAACGGCTACAGCGTGTCCATAGGGCATGATGCCCGAAGGGAATGGACCGACGATTTTTCCAGACGGGATGGTTTCAGACGCGGGACGATCATCTTGAAGGTGCAAGTCGTGCTGCGAGATGGAAAATCTCATGTGGAACCACTCACCGACAGCTTGCTCACAGAGGCAATGAAGAGGGTGCCCGGACAGCGATAACGCGACGAGCATCCCCGGCCAATTGACCATGCCTGACCGCATCCATCCAGACCCGGCGCGTCCTTCGGATTTCGAGCATCGGTACAGGCTCTATCTGGACGAGTCCGGCGATCACGTCTTCCGTGAAACGAATGAGATCGCGCACCGCTACTTGTGCCTCTTGGGCTGCTGGTTCCGCAATCCGGATTACATGAGATTCCATGAGGCCCTCGAAAGCCTCAAGACCCGCCATTTGCCGCATCATCCCGATGACCCGGTCGTCCTGCATCGGGACGACATGATCAACGCACGCAAGGTTTTCAAGAGCCTGCGGGAGGAAGCAAGCCGTGCGAGCTTCGACGCGGAACTCCTACAGGTCATCCAGGCGGCCGACTTCAGGGTGGTAGCCGTGGTGATCGACAAACATGAGCTGCGTCGTTCATACGGTGATGCGGCCGCCCACCCTTACCATCTCGGGCTCGGATTCCTTTTGCAGCGATTCGCCGGATTTCTGAACCACATCAACCGGGTCGGCGACATCATGGGGGAATCGCGCGGCGGCCAGGAAGATCGCCTGCTGAAGGAATCCTATACCCGCGTGTTCGAGCGCGGCGTATGGAAGACCAAGGTACAGGCGTTCCAGTCGGCGCTGACTTCCCGGGAGCTGAAGCTCAAACCGAAGAATGCCAACATTGCGGGTCTGCAGTTGGCCGATCTGCTTGGGCATCCGGTCAAGCACCAGGTGTTGAGGCATTACGGACACCTCGGCGCGGAGCCGGCGCCCTTCGCGCAGCGCCTGCTCGGCGTGGTCGAAAGCAAGTTCAATCGCCATCTGTACGATGGCAGGGTGGAAGGCTATGGGATGGTGCTTTTCCCGAAAAAATAAAAAGGCCTCTTTCGAGGCCCTTTTACGCTTGCCCCTGCGGGCAATCCACCTCCGCTAGAGCGGATTAAGCGAATTGTTGCGACGATTGCCGGCTAAGTCAAGGGATAGACTACAAAAAACTGGAACAACGACTTCGATGCCTGGGAGGCTGATTCAAGCAACGGGATCTGGCAACGGCAACGTTCTCAGCCCACGCTCCCGGCCAAGTCGCTCGGGACGCGGATCGCCATGTCGAGCAGCATCTGCGCCAGGCCCTTGCCGAGCGGATCGTTTCTGAGCGAGGCCATGCCGCCGCCGTCCAGCGCGCCGTGGAGCACGAAGTTGAAGGCGTGGATTCCCGGCACCTCGTAGCGAACCACATCGCCCCGCACCAGGTGGGCGAAATAGCGCTTCACGGCCTCGGGCGTTAGCTGTTCGCGCAAGAGCGCCAGGTATTCCGGTTTTCGCGCAATGATGCCGATGTTGGCTGAGTCGCCCTTGTCGCCGCTGCGCCCGTGCGCGAGCTTGATGAGCGGCAGCGTCACGGACGGTTCCGCAGGCAGCGCCGATTCCACGGCGCCGCTCGCCTGCGGCGCGCTCGATTGCAGCGGGGCTCCACCGGGCGGAATCGCAACCGCTTCGTCGCTGCCGTCGATGGAAAGCGTCACGCCGACCTGGGACTTCGGCAGGGAGAACGAGAACAGTCTTACGAGCGGCGACACAGCGGGACGGCCGCCCATGCCGGTGGTGCCAGGAGACCACGAAGTGCCTGCGGGTGCGATCTCGCGCGCGAATATCTCCAGCGCCTGCCTGCTCGGGTGGTGCACGGCGAGGCGCAGCACGGCCTCGCGCGTCGCGAGCGCGCGCGCATGCGGCCCGTACACGTCCTCGGCGCCCAGCACTTCGATCCGCGTCCCGGCATAGTCGGGCAGGCCGAGCTGCCTGAAAATCCCGCGCGTGCGCGCGAGAATCGCTTCCCCCGTGCGGCGCGCCTTCTTCGCCGCGTCGATGCCGATCACGGTGAGCGTGGCGACCGAGCGGAAGCCCTCGGCGTAGGTCGCGCAGACCTTGTAGCGGTCGGTGGGCGGCGAGCCGCGCGCGCCGGTGACGCGCACGCGGTGCTCGCCCGAGCGCTCCAGCGTGACCCGCGTGAAATCGCAGACGACATCGGGCAGGACATAGGCGGCCGGATCGCCGATCTCGTAGAGCATCTGCTCGGCGAGGACCTGGGGCGTGACGAGGCCTCCGGTGTCATCTGGCTTGGTCACCGTGAAGGACCCGTCCGCATCGCATTCCAGGATCGGGTAGCCGATGTCCTCCCAGCGGGGAACCTGTTCCCAGTCGGTGAAGAGGCCCCCGGTGGCCTGGCAGCCGCACTCGATCAGGTGGCCGGCGAGGCTGCCCGCGGCAAGCCTGTCGTAGTCCTCCGCGCCCCAGCCGAATTCGTGCATCAGCGGTCCCAGCACCACGGCACTGTCGACGCAGCGTCCGGTGATGACGACGTCGGCACCGGCTGAGAGCGCGCGTGCGATGGGGATCGCGCCGAGATAGGCGTTCGCGCTCGCGACGCGATCCGGAATCGGCGCGCCCGAGATCATTTCGCGCACGCCCTCGGCGCGCAGCCGCGGCAGCAGTGCCGCGACGTCGTCGCCCTCGACCACGGCAACCTTCAAGTCGACGCCCGAGTCCTGCGCGAGCTTTTCCAGCGCGCGGGCGCAGGCGCGCGGATTCACGCCGCCCGCGTTGCTCACGACCTTGATGCCCTTGGCGGCGACGTCCGCGATGACAGTTCTCATCGCCACCTCGACGAAATCCGTGGCGTAGCCGAGCGCGGCATCCTTGGCGCGCGCGGCGGCAAGGATCGACATGGTGAGCTCGGCGAGGTAGTCGAACACGAGGTAATCGATCCCGCCGCGGCGAACGAGCTGCGGTGCGGCAACCGAGCTGTCGCCCCAGAATCCGGATGCGCCGCCGATGCGGACGCGCTTGCCGCTCATCGTTCGGCTACTTTGCGGGCGCGGAGGGCGGCCACTGGAACGCGATTGGCTGCTTGTCCAGGAAGCGTCGCACCGCGGCGCGATGGTAGTCGGTGGAGAAGACGATGCCCTGCGCCGCGGCCTCGATCTCGAGCATCGTCCCGAGGTCGGATTCGAAGCTGCGGGCAAGCGCCGACTTGGTGAGGGCGAGCGCCGTAGGCGAGGCGGTGGCTAGCCCCGCGGCGATGGCGCGCGCGCGCTCCTGCAGCGCCTCGGCGGGAACGACCTCGAATACGATGCCCCAATCCAGCGCGGTGGCGGCATCGAGCTCGCGCGCCGAGTAGAGCAGCGCCTTGGCGCGCTGCAACCCGATCATGCGCGGCAGCGTGTAGAACAGGCCGCTGTCGGCCACAAGGCCCACGCGCTGGAACGAAGCGCAGAAGCGCGCGCGCGGCGTCGCGAGGACGAAATCGGCGGCGAGCGCGAGGCCGAAGCCCGCGCCGAACGCCGCGCCGTCCACCGCCGAGATGACCGGGCGGTCGAATTCCATGAGATCGCGCAGCCAGGCGTGGATGCCCTGCATGCGCCGGCGGCCGGCCTCCGCGGTGATGTCGCCCTCGGCCATGCTCTTCAGGTCGCCGCCGGAGCAGAAGTCCCCGCCCGCTCCGGTGAGTATCAGCGCGCGCACCTCGTCGTTCTCGCGCACCTGCGAGATCGCTGCGCCGATCTCGTTCCGGATCGCGAGATCCAGGGCGTTCTTCCTCTCGGGGCGGTTGAGCGTGAGGGTGGCGATGCCCTCGGCGATGTCGAGCAGGATGGTCCGGTAAGCCATGTTCGTTCTCCGGGGATGCGCGGGGTCAGTCGGCGGCGATGGCGCGGCCGATCACCATGCGCTGGATGTCGCTCGTGCCTTCGTAGATCTTGGTGACGCGCACGTCGCGATAGATGCGCTCCACCGGGAAATCGGCCACGTAACCGTAGCCGCCGTGGATCTGTATCGCGTCCGAGCACACCTGTTCGGCCATCTCGCTCGCGAACAGCTTGGCCATCGAGGCCTCCTTCAGGCAGGGCCGGCGCGCGTCGCGCAGCACTGCCGCGTGCCACACCATCTGGCGCGCGACCTCGATTCGGGTGGCCATGTCGGCGAGGCGGAAATTCACCGCCTGGTGCTCGATGATCGGCTTGCCGAAGCTCTCGCGCTCGCGCGCGTAGGCGAGCGCCGCCTCGTAGGCCGAGCGCGCGATGCCCACCGCCTGCGCTGCGATCGCGATGCGCCCGCCTTCGAGGTTCGACAGCGCGATGCGGTAGCCTTCGCCCTCGGCGCCGAGCCGGTTGGCGGCGGGGACGCGGCACTGCTCGAAGGCGATCTGCGCCGTGTCCGAGGCGTGCTGGCCGAGCTTGTCCTCTATGCGGGCGACGACGTAGCCCGGCGTCGCGGTCGGAACGATGAAGGCGCCGATGCCCTTCTTTCCCGCGTCGCGGTCGGTGACCGCGAACACGACCGCGATGTCGGCGTGCTTGCCGCTGGTGATGAACTGCTTCACGCCGTCGAGCACCCAGTGATCGCCGTCGCGCCGGGCCGTGGTGCGCAGCGCCGAGGCGTCCGACCCGACGTGCGGTTCGGTCAGGCAGAAGCAGCCCAGCCGCGCGCCGCTCGCGAGGGGCTTGAGGAATTCCTGCTTCTGCGCGGGCGAGCCGTAGCCGTTGACGATGCCGGTGACGAGATTGTTGACCGCGATGATGGTCGAGGTGGCGGCATCGCCGGCGGCGAGCTCCTCCATCGCGAGCGCGACCGCGAGGTAATCCATTCCCGCGCCGCCCCATTCCTCGGCCACCGCGATGCCGTAGAGGCCCATATCGCCCAGGCCGCGGAGCGCCTCGCGCGGGAAGGTGGATTCGCGGTCCCACTTCGCCGCGTTCGGCGCGAGGCGCTCGCGCGCGAACGCGCGCACCGAGTCGCGGATCATTTCCTGTTCTGCGGTGAGGATCACGGTTACTGGTTCCTTTCGGGTGTCGCGGCGCAAGAGTCCCGTCATTCCCGCGCAAGCGGGAATCCAGGCCTAGCGGGTCCTTCTGGATCCCCGCTTTCGCGGGGATGACTGCGCGGCGCTCGCGCGCCGCGCAGTCACCTCGATCTCGATCTTCATGCGCGGATCGACCAGCTCGCACACGATCGCGGTGGCCGCGGGGCGGACCTCGGCGAGGTACTCGCCGAACACCGGCGCGAGCAGCTCGAAGTCCTCGCGCCGGGTGAGAAAGTAGCGCACGCGCACCGCGTCCCGCAGCGAGGCGCCCGCCTCGGCGAGCGCCGCTTCGATGTTGCGGAACGCCTGCCGGGTCTGTTCGGCGGTGTCCGGCGAGATGCTCATCCTCGCGTAGTCGAAGCCGGTCGTGCCCGAGACGTGGATCCAGTCGCCGTCGGCGACGGCGCGGCTGTAGCCGGCGACTTTCTCGTAGGCCGAGCCCGAGGAGATCAGCTTGCGTGCCATAGCGCGCCCGTCACACGAGCTCGATCGCCAGGGCGGTGGCCTCGCCGCCGCCGATGCACAACGACGCGATGCCGCGCTTGCCGCCGTACTTGCGCAGCGCGCCGATCAGCGTGACCACGACGCGCGCGCCCGAGGCGCCGATCGGATGTCCGAGCGCGCAGGCCCCGCCGTGGACGTTGACCTTCTCGTGCGGCAGCTTGTGCTCGCGCA
>Ga0082335_1009639_pt1 | contig 10311 bp, 8 predicted proteins | sample Subgrocontami58m_FD_72375 | JGI IMG/M metagenome (GOLD analysis project Ga0082335, IMG submission 72375) | Subsurface groundwater microbial communities from S. Glens Falls, New York, USA - GMW37 contaminated, 5.8 m (SPADES assembly) (version 2) ... | reverse complement strand
GTGATAGGCCGCCACGCCCTGTTCGTCGAACACGCGGTTGCTCTCCTCCAGGTCGAACAGCGCGCGCGAGGAAATGGCGACGACCAGTTTTCCGTCAAAGGATTCGGGCATGTGAAGGAGGCTCTTGCTGGAACGGGTCAGCGTGACATCGGAGGAGCATTGTTGGCCAGACGCGCGATTTGCGCAAGGGGCGCAGTATCAAGTATGGAGCGGGAGACGAGTCTCGAACTCGCGACCTCAGGCTTGGGAAGCCGGCGCTCTGCCAACTGAGCTACTCCCGCTCTGGTGGCCGATTCTAACGCATTTCCGAACGTTCTTCATGGTGATGCGAGAACTGCGTATGGCCCCAATACCCCAAGGCGGTATTTGACAAATACCCAGGTAGGGTATATAGTTCGTGTCATTCCTGTTTGGTTCGACGCCTGGGTTCATGGATGCTTTGCCTACAGTTCGTCTCGACCTGCCGCTAGCGGGCATGACCTGTGCCGCCTGCGCGGCGCGCATCGAAAAGAGCCTGAACCAATTGCCCGGCGTCGTGGCCAACGTGAACTTCGCCGCGGAGTCGGCTCAGGTGACGCTGCAGCCGAACCTGAGTTCGCCTGCCGCCGTGGTCGAAACCATACGGCGCACCGGATACTCGGTGCCGGTTCGGGTGGCCGAGTTCCAGATCTACGGCATGAGCTGCGTCGCCTGCGCGACGCGCATCGAAAAAGCGCTGAACAAACTGGAAGGCGTGGACGCGGCGGTCAATTTCGCCAGCGAGACCGCCCGCGTTCGTTACGCGCCCGGCCTTGCCACGATGGATCAGATTGCGGGGGCGATCCGCAACGCCGGGTACGAGGCGAGCGAGCGCGTCGAGGCGAACGCCGAAGAGGAAAAGGCGCGCCGCGCCGGCGCCTACCATGCCGAGTTGCGTCTGTTGTGGATTTCAATCGCGCTCAGCTTGCCGCTGCTGGCGGGAATGATTTCGATGTTCGGCGAGGCGCACACGGAACTCTTGCCGCGCTGGCTGCAACTCGCGCTCGCCACGCCGGTGCAGTTCTGGGTCGGCCGGCGCTTCTATGTCGGCGCTTACAAAGCGCTGCGCGGCGGCGGCGCCAACATGGACGTGCTGGTGGCGCTCGGCACGACCATGGCCTACGGCCTCTCCGCCATCGTCACGCTCGCCGGCCTCGCGCATCAGCATGTTTATTTCGAAGCCAGCGCGGTGATCGTCACGCTGGTCCTCCTGGGCAAGCTGCTCGAGGCGCGGGCCAAGCTCGGGACGTCCGCCGCCATCGAGGCGCTCATCCGCCTGCAGCCCAAAACCGCGCGCGTGGAGCGCGACGGCGCGCTCATCGAGGTGCCCGTTGGGAGCATGCAGGCGGGCGATGTATTCGTCGTTCGTCCGGGCGAGAGCGTTCCCGTCGATGGTTTGGTGGCAAGCGGAGAATCAGGCGTCGATGAGAGCATGCTCACCGGCGAGAGTCTGCCGGTACATAAACGCGCCGGCGGAAAGGTGTACGCCGGCACGCTCAATCAGCAGGGGCTGTTGCGCTGCAGCGCCGAAGGCGTGGGCGCGGCGACCATGCTGGCCGGCATCATCCGCCTGGTGCGCGAGGCCCAGGGCACCAAGGCGCCGATCCAGCGTCTCGCCGACCGGGTTGCGGGAGTGTTCGTTCCGGTGGTGGTCGCGGTGAGCGCGCTGACCTTCGCGCTTTGGTGGGGCATCGGCGGGGAACTCGCGCCGGCGCTGGTGAACGCGGTCGCGGTGCTGGTCATCGCCTGCCCGTGCGCCCTCGGCCTGGCGACGCCGACGGCGATCATGGTCGGCACCGGGCGCGGCGCGCAGGTCGGGGTGCTGGTGAAAAACGCGGTGGCGCTGGAGCAGTCGGAGAAAATCGGCACCCTCATCGTCGACAAGACCGGCACCCTCACCGAGGGCAAGCCGGTAGTGACCGATATCGTCGCGGCAGCAGGATTTTCCGAACGCGACCTGGTCGCGGCCGCCGCCAGTCTCGAATCCGGCTCGGCGCATCCGCTCGCGCAGGCGGTGATCGAATATGCGAAACAGTTCGCTTTGACCTTGACCCCGCTGCGCGATTTCCAATCCGTCACCGGCAAGGGCGTGCAGGCGGTGCTCGCCGTACCCGCGCTCGGCGGAGAGCAGACGCTGTTCCTGGGCGCGCCGGAGTTTCTCGCCGCATCGGGCTTGGCCATCGATGCCGCGGCGATCGGGCCGCTCGTCGAGCAGGGCAAGACCGTGATCGCGGTCGGCGGCGGCGGGCGCGTGTTCGGCTATCTCGCCATTGCCGACAAGCTGCGCGCAAGCTCGCAGGAGGCGGTCGCTCGGTTGAAGGACATGGGGATCGAGGTGGTGATGCTGACCGGCGACAACGCCGCGACGGCGAAAGCAATTGCCGCAGCCGCCGGCGTCAGCAACTACAGGGCGCAGGTGCTGCCGGGCGAGAAAGCGGCCGCGGTGGCCGCATTCAAGACCGATGGGCGCGTGGTCGGGATGGTCGGCGACGGGGTCAACGACGCGCCGGCGCTCGCCGCGGCCGACGTCAGCTTCGCCATCGGCGCGGGTTCGGACGTCGCCATCGAGGCGGCGGACATCGCGCTGATGCGCAACGACCTGCTTTCGGTGGTCGACGCCATCCGCCTGTCTCGCGCGACCTTGAGCAAAATCCGGCAGAACCTGTTCTTCGCTTTCATTTACAACGTGCTCGGCATCCCGCTCGCCGCGGCCGGGATGCTGAATCCGGTGATTGCCGGGGCGGCGATGGCCTTGTCTTCGGTATCCGTGGTCAGCAACTCGCTGCTGTTGCGTCGCTGGCGGCGAGGCTGATCGGCCGGTGGTCAAATCATTTCATGACGAAAGGAGCGAACGATGCAAACGGTGACTTTGGGAATTACCGGCATGACCTGTGGCGGCTGCGTGCGCAGCGTAAGCAATGTACTGAAAGCGCAGGACGGCGTGGCGAAAGCCGAGGTGTCGCTGGAGAAAAACAACGCCGTGGTGGAGTACGACCCGGGCAAGGTTCAGATCGAACAGCTCAGGCGCAGCGTGGTGGAGGCGGGATTTGAAGTCGCGCCCTGACCCCGGCGAGTGCGAGCACCACGCGGGTCATGCGGTGGTGCAGCCGAACAAGTCGGCACTGCTCAAGCGCCTGAAACGCATCGAGGGACAGGCGCGCGGCGTGGCGAAAATGGTCGAGGAGGACCGCTACTGCGTCGACGTGCTGACGCAGATCTCGGCGATCCAGTCCGCGCTCGACGCGCTCGCGCTGCAGTTGCTTTCGAGCCACACCAAAGGCTGCGTGCGCTCCGCCATCCGCTCGGGCAAGGGTGAGGCGGCGATCGACGAACTGATGAGCGTGGTAAAGCGCTTCGGCCGATAGCGCGGGCTGCAAGGCCGGAATCAGGGTGCAGACCGGCGCGGCGTTTGAGCCCGAGGTCTGCCCCGACGCCCGCGCGCAAAACCGTCAAACGGCAAATTCAGCCGGCGCCCATGGCCAGCGCCAGGCGATAGGTGAGGAAGGAAGCGGCATAGGCCAGTGCAAACAGATAGCCCGCCATGATCAGCGGCATCGTCCAGCCGCCGGTTTCGCGCTTGACCGCCGCCAGCGTGGCCAGACACTGAGGCGCGAAAACATACCAGGCGAGCAGGGACAGCGCCGTGGCCAGGCTCCAGTTCTGCGCGATCAGCGGTGCAAGGGCTTGCGCCGTGTTATCGGCCGTCGCCGAGAGCGCGTACACGGTACCCAATGCGCTCACCGCCACTTCCCGCGCCGCCAATCCCGGTACCAGCGCAATGCTGATCTGCCAATTGAAGCCGATCGGCTCGAACACTACTGCCAGCGCCCGTCCCAACCATCCCGCGATGCTGTATTCGATCGCGGCTCCGGTGGCTCCGTCCGGCGGCGACGGAAAGCTCGCCAGAAACCACAACAGGACGGTCAGGACGAGAATGATGCCGCCGACCCGTTTCAGGAATATCATCACCCTTTGCCAGATGCCGATCGCGATGTTGCGTGCAGTCGGCAAGTGAAAGCCGGGCAATTCCATCATCAGCGGGCGCACCTGGCGGCCGGCGGAGGTAAATCGTTTGAGCACCAGGGCTGCGGCCAGCGCACCAGCAATGCCCGCAAGATACAAGCCCGCCAGCACCAGCCCCTGCAATTCCAGCCCGCCCCACACCTCGCGCTTGGGAACAAAGGCGCCGATCAGCAGCGCATAAACGGGCAGACGCGCCGAACAGGTCATCAGCGGCGCGATCATGATCGTCACCAGCCGGTCGCGCGGGTTGGCGATCGCGCGCGCGGCCATGATGCCGGGGATGGCACAGGCGAAACTCGACAGCAGCGGGATGAAGGAGCGTCCGCTCAGGCCCACGCCGCCCATCAGCCGGTCGAGCAAGAAAGCGGCGCGCGGCAGATAGCCCGATTCTTCCAGCACCAGGATGAAGAAGAACAGAATCACGATCTGCGGCAGGAACACGATTACACCGCCGGCGCCGGCAATCATGCCATCGACGATCAGGCTTTTGAACCACATGTCCGGCAATAGCGCATTGACCGCGGCGCTCGACTGGGCGGTAGCCGTCTCGATCAGGCTCATCGGCACCTCGGCCCAGGAAAAAACCGCCTGAAACACCAGGAACAGTATCAGCGCCAGCAGCATCGGCCCGATGACCGGGTGCAGAACGACGCTGTCGATGCGGTCGCTCGGCGTGTGCGGCACGACTTCGTCAAGACCGAGGCGTTGCAGGATGCGGCGCACCGCGACGTGGTCGGACTCGTTGCTGTGGGGCTCGCCGGTCGTGGCCGACAGGGCAACATTGTGGGAAGGGGACGTCCGCGCCGCGGAGCGTCATAGCTCCTCATCGTCGAACAGCGCGAGCAAAGGCCCTGCGCCCGCGCTCTGAACGGCGACGGTGCTGACGACCGGCAGCCCGAGTTCAGCCGCCAGCGCCTCCGCTGCGACCTTGATGCCGCGTTTCTCGGCCAGATCAGTCATGTTGAGCGCGACAACGCAGGGCAGGCCAAGCCGTTTGACGGCAAGCGCCAGCCGCAGATTGCGCCGCAGGTTGGTGGCGTCGACCACGTACACCACCAAGTCCGGCCGTTTCTCGCCGGCGGCACGGCCGAAGAGCACGTCACAGGTCACGCGTTCATCCGGCGAGCGCGGATACAGGCTGTAGGCGCCCGGCAGGTCGAGCACGCGCAGCAATCTGCCGGCGGGCGTGGTGAGCCGGCCCTCCTTGCGCTCGACCGTCACGCCGGCGTAGTTGGCGACCTTCTGCCGGCTGCCGGTAAGCAGATTGAACAGCGCGGTCTTGCCGCAGTTGGGATTGCCGACCAGCGCCAGCAGCGGCCCGCTCGCGTGGAAGTGGATGACGGCTTGATTCATGACTTGCGTTCCTCGAGGCTTGCATGATCTATCGGCGCCACCCGCACGCAGGCCGCTTCGGCCCGGCGCAAGGCAAAGGTCGACTGGCCGATCCGCACAACCAGTGGATCACCGCCGGGCAGACCACGCGTCATCAACATCACGCGTTCGCCGGCGATGAAGCCGATTTCTTCCAGCCAGCGCGCCCATTCGGGCGCGGCAGGCGGCGCCTCGACCTGCCGCACCGTCAGCGCGTGACCGATCAATGCGAGATCGAGAGTCGCGCCTGAAATTCCACTTTCCATGTTTTTCACATCGGGCTCCTGAGTTGATCTGTTCCTGCGCGCCTAGCGGAATCGCCAGGTGAGGCCTGCGGTGGCCGTATGCGTCGTCGTCCGTGGACTATCGTTGTCGGACGCGCGGACAACGCCGAGGGCGAAATCGAGATCGCTGTTCGGGGAGTAGATCGCGGCAAGCTCGGCGAAATTCGAGCGTACCTTGGCGCCCCCGGCATGCGCGGATTGCGTTCCGAGATCCAGGGCCAGCTTCCATCGATCGGTGACATCCCACACCGGGGCGATCGAGGCGCGTGTCGTTGTCGTGTCGGGATTGTTCAAGGCATCCCGGTAGCGGTCACGGCCCACGCCTGCATTGACATGTATGGCGCCGAATGGAACTGCCTGCGTGAGAATAAGCGTCAAATCGGCGGAGGTCTTACCCGTGCCGAGCCCGGCGCTTTCGCGGTCAGCGCTTACCGGGAAGAGCACTTCCGGCTTGAGCGCGAAGCTAGTCTTGTGCACTTCGCTTTCGTAAAACCGCCACTTGGCTCCGAACGACGGATTGCCGGCGCCGCTCGCGCCGCCCGCGCCGCCCGCGCCGCCCGCGCCGCCCGCGCCGCCCGCGCCGCTACCCGATCGAATCCGGGAGTGGCTGAATCCCGCAAAAACATCGAGCGCCTTGGTCAGGCCGCGCGTAAAGACGAACGGCAGCGAGCGCAAATGTCCGACGTTGCCGTCCGCTATCGCGCGGTCCTCGTTAAGCGAAAACTCGAGCTGGTTGCCCCCGCTGCCCTGGGTGCCTGTGTCGTCGGTTATCAGAGGCTGGAAGGCGGAGGCCGGAAGCGATAGCACGGCAAAAGTGCCCAGCGCAATCTGGGCGGTGAGTTGTCTGATCGATTTCATGGACCCTCGGTTGACGGGGAAATCTTCAATGAAGAACAAGCACAGTTGAGAATTGTTCTCATTATAGATGAGAACAATTCTCAACTGCAAGGGGTATTTGTGGTGCTTATGCTATTTTGCCGGTGATTCCAACGCACCGGCATTGACCTTTGATTTTATTACAGAAAACACATCCTCAAGCGGCCGGCAGCGGGCGCGGGATCGTTTGTGTCGGGGAGGAAACCGACAGAGGTGCAGGCACGCGCCGAAAGGACGCAAAGGAAAGGCCGCCCGAAGGCGGCCTGACCTTGAAACGGAAAGTTCAGCGTCTGTCCGCTATGGTTTCTCCAGGCCTTCCACTTCGTGGCAGGCGCCGCAGCCCTTCGTGTACGGAATCGGCATTGCCCTGCCGGGCTCGACACCCTTCACCGCCTTGTTGCTCTTGCGCGGGACGTCGAACAGGTGCGAGCTGATGTCGTTCACCCAGTAGATCTTCCCGTCCTTTCTCGCGGCGCCTTTTCCGAGCCCGGCGCCGGTCTGCATCGTCTTCGTCATATGGCAATCGATGCAATAGATCTCCATGCCGTGCTCGACCCCGACCTTCTGCTGGGTGTGGGCTTTGATGCTTACATCCATATGGCAGGAAGCGCAGAGGGAGTTCTTGCTGTCTCTCGCCTCCAGTTTGAGCTGGTGCTTGACCTCCGACGTCCCGTGCGGATCATGGCAGTTGTGGCAGCTCAGGATCTGCTTGCCGTTGGTGTACTTCTTCGACCGCAGCAGGTCGGTGCCCTGCTGGTGATGAGACTTGGAATGGACGCCGTCGTCCCAGAAGTCCCGCTGCGCCGCGTCTTCCCGGGTGGTGTGGTTGACCAGGTAGTCGTTGCGGCTGATGCCGGGGGTCAGCATCTTGTTGTCCTTGTTCACCGGCTGATCGTTTTTCAGGTTCCCTTGCGGCCTGCTGTGGCACTGGTCGCAGATCACCATGGCGCGCTCGGCCGCGAGCTTGGCCGGGTTGACGATGGTGGCCGACTTTCTTTTCAGCGTGGATTTCGCGTGCTCCGAGCCCGGCCCGTGACAGACTTCGCAGCCGATGTTCAGTTCGTTCGGGATGCCGTCCCCGTCGATGTCCGCCTCGCCGCCCGGGTCGTTGACCGCGCCGGCGACGAAACCTCCCGCGACCGTCGGCGTGAGCGTATAGCCGGTGTAGTGACAGGAGGCGCATTCGTTCTCGAACGACTTCGCCTTCGGCGGGTCGGTGAGTTTTTTCGTTCCCTCGTTGAACAACCAGTCTGCGTGATAGTCGCGCCAGGGCTTCCTCGACCGGTCGTTGTACTCATCCTTGCCGAGTGAGTTGTACTGCACGAAGGGGTAGAGGGACTCGCCGGCGCGGAACAGGTAGCGCTGCTTGTAGAGTCCGCCGCCGTAGGTCATTTCGACGGTGTAGGTCCGCTCCGGATCGTTGCTGTCCTTCGCGTTCTTGGTCCGGAACTTGAGCTTGCCGTCAGCATCTTTGAAGAAGGTGGCGCTGAAGCTCAGCGCGGCGGGGTCGGCCGGCATTTTCTCGGAGATCTGGTACTTGTCGAAGCCGCGTCCCTTGTCGAAACCGGAGAAATAAAAGGTCGTCCCGGCCATCAGCTTGTTGAGTCCGTCGTTGAAACCGGGGAAACGGGAGTGGTCCTGCAACCTGCCGGGTTTGCCGACGGCGCTGATGCCGAGCTTGTGCAGGGTCTTCTTGAGCGAGGCGTAGCCGCCGTGGCAGCCGATGCACTGGGTGCTGCCGACGAAGTTGGCGTTGTCGGGGATCTTGCCGGACACGGCGATCTTGAACGGCTTCTTCGCGAGTTCGGCCGCCGTCATCGCCTTGTTGGAGACATCGCCTCCGGGGAGGTGGTCTGCGTCCGAGGGCTCGACATAGACGAAGTACTTGCCCTGCGCCACTTTGCGGATGGAAAAATTTCCCTTCTTGTCGGTCATCCCCTTCTGGTACTTGTCGCGGTTGGCCGCGAGGTTGTCCTCCATCGGTTCGTCGTTGGGGCTGTTCCTTTTGATGTCGATGGAGGGGGGCCTGGCGAGCTTCTCCACGTCGGCGGCAGGGATGAGATACACCGCCGCGTTGGCGATCGGCTGCTTCGAGCCGTCGCTCACGGCCCCTTTCACGGTCACTGCCGCCCGGGCTTGCGACAGCGGCGCAAACAGAGCGAGACAGCACGCAGACAGCATCAGAAATCGGGCAAAACCTTGGCATTTCATTTTTTTCTCCCAGTCCAGGCGTGTGACAAGAATTCGAAATTCCCTACTTCAGCACCTCGCGCACCAGCTCGCGAATCTTCTTCCGCAACTCCACCAGCGTGCGTTTCCCCTTGGCCGTCGCGACGTAATTTTTGCGCCGCTTCCCGTTGACGATCTCCTCTTTCGAGCGCAGGCACCCGGCGCTCTCCAGGTTGTGCAGTATCGGGTAGAGCGTTCCTGGCCCGATTGAATAACCGTGGTGCCGGAGTTCCTCGATCATCTCGAGTCCGAAGACCGGCCCTTCGGCCGCATGATGTAAAACGTGCACGCGCACAAATGCGAGAAATGCGCCACGCGTTATTGGATTATCTGTATTGTCCATCGTTATCGCTTTCCGATACTATACTTGGCAGATAGCATCCGATTTGACAAATGTCAAACTCCGGCTTGAAACCTTCTCCCGCCATTCCGCGCGGCATCTGGATGCTCGGTTTCGTGAGTCTGTTTATGGACGTATCGTCCGAACTGATCCACGGCCTGCTACCGGTTTTTATGGTCACGAGTCTCGGCGCGAGCGCATTCGCCGTGGGCATCGTCGAGGGCATCGCCGAAGCGACTGCGCTGATCGTCAAAGTCTTCTCCGGAGCGCTCAGCGATTACCTCGGCAAGCGAAAATCCCTGGCGGTGATCGGTTATGGCCTGGGCGCCTTGTCCAAGCCGCTGTTCGCACTCGCGCTGACGGTGAACTGGGTGTTCGCGGCGCGCTTCATGGACCGCATCGGCAAGGGCATACGCGGCGCGCCGCGCGACGCCCTTATTGCCGATCTCGCGCCGGCGGAAATACGCGGCGCCGCCTATGGCCTGCGCCAGTCGCTCGATACCGTCGGCGCTTTCCTCGGCCCTATTCTCGGCGTGGCGCTGATGCTGCTCTGGGCGGGGGACTTCAGGACCGTGTTCTGGTACGCCATGATCCCGGCCGTCATCTCCGTTCTGCTGCTGGTATTCGGCGTGGAGGAACCGGGAGCGGGCGCAGTCCGGTGCAAACCGGTCAATCCGGTTCAGTGGAAAACGCTAACCGAATTGAGCGGCGCTTATTGGTTCGTGGTGGCCGCGGGCGGCGTGTTCACCCTGGCCCGCTTCAGCGAAGCGTTTCTCATCCTGCGCGCGCAGCAGCAGGGATTGCCCGACAGCTACGCGCCCTTGGTGCTGGTGGTGATGAACCTCGTCTATGCGCTCGCCGCCTACCCCTTGGGGAAACTTGCCGACCGCATGAGCCACATGACCCTGCTCAGCGCCGGGCTGGTCGTGCTGATCGTCGCCGACCTGGTTCTGGCCGGGGCGCATGGGCTCCCCGCGGTCGCGCTGGGCGTGGCCCTGTGGGGCTTGCATCTGGGCATGACCCAGGGCCTCTTGGCAACCATGGTCGCCGCTACCGCGCCGGAGCATTTGCGCGGCACGGCGTTCGGCCTTTTCAATCTGGCAAGCGGCATCGCGATGCTCGTCGCCAGCGTGCTCGCGGGCCTGCTTTGGGATCAACTCGGCGCGGGCG
>Ga0082335_1009638_pt1 | contig 10311 bp, 8 predicted proteins | sample Subgrocontami58m_FD_72375 | JGI IMG/M metagenome (GOLD analysis project Ga0082335, IMG submission 72375) | Subsurface groundwater microbial communities from S. Glens Falls, New York, USA - GMW37 contaminated, 5.8 m (SPADES assembly) (version 2) ... | reverse complement strand
ACCTTGCCGGAGCGACACCAGGGCCTGCGGCCCGCGGCGCGCTGCTAGCCCCCCGCCAGATTGCCACTCGCCAGTCTCCGAAGGTCGCCTGAGGCGACTCTGTCGACCGACTCGCTGTGGCGAGAGGCGACTCTGTCGTCGGCCCTCCGGAGCCTGTACTGAGCTCATCGAGTCTGAGGACTCTTCAGATCGAAGATCCCGTAGGGGGTCTGAACGACCTGAGGGCTCCTCAGAACCTGAACGGCTCATTGAGTCTGAGGACTCTTCAGAGTCTGAACGACCTGAGACTCTCAGATCGAAGATCCCGCAGGGGGTCGAACGACTTGCCGAAGTATCGGGCCTCGCAATGACAGGTCCGACGCCTTTCTGGGCAAGAAGAGATTGTGTTCAAATAAGTCGTTACTAATCGGACTAGGCACTGGGACAGTGCGCGCGGCTTGGGTGTATGCTACACGCAATAGGAGAAGAATGAAGATGTCCTTTGTTACTGATTTCCTGGGTACGATACGCAGACATCACGGAAGCACGCAGGCCGTCCCCCGCTGGCTGAGAGTTGGGGTGCGAGTGTTCTTTCTTGTTGGCCTGCTGAGCGCCGCTTCGCTGCCCGATACTCTCCTGGCGCAGACACATTCCCCCGCCATCACCGTGGATAACCGCGTTGGCAAGATACGCTGGGCCTACTACGTTCCGTACGCCGCCGACTCGCTGACCTCTCTCCAGCAGAATATTGATGCAATCAACTACCTGTCTCCCTACTGGTACCAGATGGATGGGGAAGGCAACCTGGTCTCCACGGGCAGCTCTGAGGTGGGGGACAAGAATCGGGATCTGGTGATGAGCATGGCCGGCACCAGAGGGGTGAAAGTGCTGCCCATGATCAAGAACAGCGCCACCTATGCCAGCTTCACTGCCGTGCTGAGCGACCCCGAGCTGCGAAAGAAGAGCATTGGCCAGATAGTCAAAGAGGTCCGCGAGCGGAACTATGAGGGCGCACACATCGACTACGAGGGCGTCAACGCAGAGGACCGTCCGCTGCTCAGCAAGTATATGGCAGAGCTTGCGAGCGCGCTGCGTCGGGAGGGGAAGATGGTCACGATGGCTGTTCCCGCCAAGGACAGAGAGCGATCCACAGGCTGGGCCGGCGCATATGACTACGCTGCCCTTGCCCCGTCAAACGACCTCATTGTGATCATGACCTATGGCTATGGCGTGGCAATTCCCCAGTCCACGGCGCCGTATCCGTGGGTGGAAGGAAGTGTCCGGTTTGCTGCCAGCCAGATTCCCGCAGACAAGCTGCTTCTTGGTCTCGCGCTGTATGGCTACGAGTGGAACCTGACGGCGGGCACACTGAAGGCCCTGCGCTATCCGGACGTCATGGCCAGGGTCAAGAACTACAGCCCCTCCGTCCAGTACGATGAGCGAACAAGGAGCCCCTTCTTCCGCTATTACTCGGGCGGCGAGGAGCTGGAGGTCTGGTATGAGGATGCCCGCAGCAACGGAGATAAGCTCGGTCTTGTGTCCCAATACGGCCTGGGAGGCGCGGCATCCTGGCGCATGGGACAGGAGGACAGCGGTCTCTGGGGGCTCTATCGTGATCGGCTAGCGTTCCGGACATGGTATCTGGCGGAGGGCTCAACGGCCAACCCCTACCACACCTGGATCCTGCTGCAGAACCCAAATCCGTTTGTGGTGACTGCTAAGGTCACGTATATGCGGGAGAACGCAGCTCCCTTTGTCAAAGAGTACGACCTTAAACCGAACTCACGGTTCAGCATCTTTGCAAACGATGTCGTGCCAAACAGCGCATTCTCCACCAAGGTTGAGGCCCTGATGCCCATCTTTGTGGAACGGGCAATGTACTTTGGCTACGATGGGCACGACTCCACCGGTATCAATGAGCCAAGCCGCACCTGGTATCTGCCTGAGGGCGAGACGAGAGACACGCACACCTGGGTGCTGCTGATGAACCCCAACGATACTCCCGCTCAGGCTAAGGTGACGTTCATGACGGAAAAAGGGGAGAACATCGTTCAGGAGTTCACGCTGCGGCCCACGTCCAGGCTCAATGTGTTTGCCAACACCTACTTGTCGGCTACGGCATTCTCCACCCTGGTGCAGGCAGATGTCCCCATCGTTTCGGAAACGGCGAGCTACTTTTCCAGCGGGAACAGGGCCGGCTACGGCTCTCCCGGGTCGACATTTGCGTCGCAGAAATGGTATGTGGCGGAGGGCTATACCGGTCACACGGTACGCCTTGCCATCATGAATCCCAACGATTCGCCGGCGCGCGTGCAGTTGACGTATCTGACAGACCGCAGCGATAACAGGACGGTGACCGTGGATGTGGGTCCGCGCAGCCGGCAGACCGTATTAGCGAACACAAGCTTACAGGCTGGGACCAACTTCTCCACTATCGTTGATTCCAATCTGCCTGTGGTGGTGCAGCGCACCTCCATCCTGCCCGAGGGGACCGGCGGCCACAGCTCCCTTGCCACCGCGGCGCCGGCAAAGACCTGGTTTCTCCCGGAGGGGTCCACGGCGGATCCTTTCCAGGAGTATGTGGCCGTGGCGAACCCCAACCCTACGTCGGTGAATCTGAGAGTCACTTTGATGAGCGACAGCGGCGAGAGCAAGGTGCTGGAGTACACGGTGCTCACCCTGAGCCGGTTCTCGTTGGACATCAACCAGTTGATGCCCAACCGCGCCGTCTCCATCCGCATGGATGCCGACCAGCCCATAGCGGTGGAGCGCACCATGTACTTTGGGAGAGGGGCCACGGCCAGCACCGGTATCCCACAGTAAGCGGGCTCAGGCCAATCAGTTGGTTTTAACCTGGGTATCTTCATACTGTGTTGCCAGCATCCCGCGTAGGGTAAAATAGCGGTACCACAACCCACGCTGGGAGACAGCCGATGCGGGACATCATTGAAGCGGCTCTCAAAGGGCATCACGCGGACTACATCGAGATACGGGTGGAGGAGAACGCCGCCACGCGTATCTCCTATCGGGGGCGGGACCTGGAGGAGCTGGGCCGCGCCATCAACAAGGGCGGCAATGCGCGTGCCCTAGTGAAAGGCGGCTGGGGCTTCGTCTCGTTCAACGACCTGTCAGACCTCAGGGAGCACGTTGCTCTGGCCGTCTCTCAGGCGAGGCTGGCAGGCGGCGGTGAGAGCGCGCTCGCGCCCGCGGAAGCTGTGGTCGACATCGTCGAGCCCTACATCAAGAAAGACCCCCGCGGCGTCGCGCTGGCAGACAAAAAGCGGCTGCTGGACGAGTACACCGATGTCATCTGGAGCCGTCCCAACATCCAGACCTCCATCATTAACTACGGCGACGTTTACAAGAAGGTAATCTTCGCCAGCACGGTCGGCTCGTACATCGAGCAGAGCAAGGTGGATGTTACCCTGCGCGTCTCCGCCGTTGCCCGCAAGGAGGGAGATGTGCAACAAGCAGGCTTCTCCCTGGGACAGCTTGGCGACTACGGCTACATGGAAGGGCTGCACCAGCAGGTGGCGGACACCGCTCAGCGGGCGATGGACACCCTCTCTGCGCCGGCGGTCAAGGGCGGCGAGTACACCGTGGTGCTGGACCCCATCCTGGCCGGGGTCTTCTGCCACGAGGCCTTCGGCCACCTCTCCGAGTCGGACTTCGTGTACGAGAACCCGCAGATGCAGGAGCTCATGGCGCTGGGACGGCGCTTTGGACAGCCGCTGCTGAACATCGTGGACGGCGCGGCCATTCCCGGCCTGCGGGGCAGCTTCCGCTACGACGACGAGGGCACCCGCTCCCAGCGCAGCGACCTCATCCGTGAGGGCATTCTGGTGGGGCGGCTGCACAGCCGGGAGACCGCAGGCAAGATGGGGGAGAAGCCCACCGGCAACGCCCGGGCCATCGATTACCGCTTCCCGCCCATTGTCCGCATGACCAACACCATGATCGAGCCCGGGAGCGCCTCATTCCAGGACATGATTGCCGGCATCAAAGAGGGGGTGTATGTGAAGAACTGGTTCGGCGGGCAGACCAGCATGGAGATGTTCACCTTCTCTGCGGGCGAGACCTACATGATCCGCAACGGCAGGGTCGCCGAGATGCTGCGCCCGGTGGTGCTGAGCGGCAACGTCTTCACCACCCTGATGAACGTGGACGTCGTGGGCAACGATGTGGACATGAACCAGGGCGGCGGCTGTGGCAAAGGCGGGCAATCGCCTCTGCCGGTGGCCACGGGCAGCCCGCACATCCGCATCCAGCAGTGCCTGGTTGGGGGACGGTAGTCAAGTTTATCTTGTCTGCGCTTCGCTCCCTGTGCTACGATGTGCCATGCGGTCGGGGCGTAGCGCAGCCTGGTAGCGCACTTGAATGGGGTTCAAGAGGTCGCTGGTTCGAATCCAGTCGCCCCGACCATACCCACCCCTTGGGTTCTTGATAATAGTTGCAAACAACGGCGTGTAGCTCGACTTAGGTTCAATTCCCACTATCGTTCGACCTTCTACTAGTATACGAACGAACGTTTCTTTGATCAATGCCTCTCGCTGTTCGTCCGTCACTCCTGGATGTCCCCAAAGAGCGGGCAAGTCGTCGATGAGCTGAGCGGCCCGATCCAAATTGGGCAATTGAACGGCCGTCGACGGCGGGGCGAGCAGCTTGAGTTGGCGTTCCAGAATTTGACGTTCTTGACGGTACTCTTGGTCGCTGAGGTCACTCCACAAATGTTGCCTTCGCAGATTTTCCAGAGCCCTCTGCAATCGCTCTATTTGAGCAGTATCTCCGGTAGGCTCCCCTTTATTCCGTAGGGCTTTTAGAATTTCATCTCGCCAGCTCCCGTCCAGTCGTAGATATGGCAGGACCACCTTGGTGAATTGGGTTGAGGCGGCGGCAACCGTGAGAGCGCGTGGACGGATGGCACAGGAGCGACCGTCGCCACGCCTGAGATGAAAAAGCTTGAGTGTTTCGCCTCCTGACCGCAGCTTGGCCTCGCCGTGGTATAGGGCACCGCAGCACGTGCAAGTAAAGACCTGGGAGAAGGGGTAGCTGCGAGCAGGATGCCGAGGATGCCCGACCGCCCCCTTTATCCGCGCCCGCTTCACTTGCTGGCATGCTAGCCAAAGTTCTCTAATATCCGTGGAAAGGTCGTGGCTGCCCTCGCGTACCTCTTCATCAGGCTTGCCCGGATGGTAGACCGCCTTCCCCTCGTAGAAACGATTTGAGAGGACATGCTCCACTGAGCCGCTGGTGAAGGGCGTCCCATTTCGCGTGCGGAATCCCGCGGCATTAAGATGTTCCGCTAGGGTGTCGTAAGAATATGCTCCTGACACATAGCGGTGAAGCAATTCCCGGAGGACTGAGAGGGTCTCCGGGTCAGGCACCTTGCGTTCTCGCTTACCGCTGGTGAGTTTCTCGCTACGGTAACCCAGAGGAGGGACACCATTGGCGATTCCCGCCTCATGCTTAACGCGCAAACCACCGGTTACCCATCGAGACAAGTTGCGCGAATACTGTTCATCCAGCAGTTCATGATGCCCTCGTTGAGAAAGTCGTTGTCGTTCCCAGATATAATCCCCTGTGACACGAAGACCACAATCTTGCCCAGTTTGTGGAGTTCCTCCTTGTACCGAATGGCATCAGCACGATTCCGGGCGAAGCGGCTGGTATGATGCACCAAGAGGACGTCAAAGCTGTCTACCTGGGCATCTTGAAGGGCCTGCTTGAACCCGGAGCGCCTGATGACGCTCGTCCCGGTTATGAAATCTGTATACCACGATGACCCCAACGTGCAGCCGTAGGCACGTGCAAAAATCTCAATGGCCTGGCGCTGGATTTCCGGCCCATATCCGTCTCGCTGGTCTAGCGAAGAATCTCTGATATATGCTTCCGCTCTCAGCCCCTTTAAGTCCTCGAATGTGAGTCGCCCATAAGGGTGTCGGTCTGCTGCTCTGGCGGCTCCCATGCTCAACCCTTCCTTTGATGAGATATCCCTCCCGGGTTTCAGGTTCCGATTGTCCGGTATGACCAATGTACGTATCGCGGCGAGTTAGTCAAGGTCTTCTGAGGTCTCGCAACACACCCTGGGGGAACTACTCCGCTGGGCCATGCTCTTCCTCCCACGCTAATGCAGACTTGAGCATGGCGGCGAAGATTGGACACAGCTGGCGTTTGGGAGTTGACGACGCGGCGATGCCAAATACCTCCGAAGGGTCGTCGTTAGGCGACCATAGACGCTTTCCTTGGGTTGGAATATGAAGTCGGCCCGCGTTGCCAGCAGTGTTACGGTTCATGCCTCAATCGTACAGAGGCCGACAGGAACCGCGGTGGGATCAGCGTGGGAAGTGCGTGGGATTGGGGTGGGTTTCAGAGTGCCAGCCGGTAGACTCCTCGTTTATCCCACGTGATGAAGGTCTTCCAGGCCGCTGAGCCTTTGAAAATCTCGGCCATACGAGTGGCGGACCCGGAGGAGAGCCGCAGTTGGATCTGTGCAAAAGAAAGTCCCGCCAAGCCCTCTTGGTGAGCCTCGTGCAACACCTTGACGACCTCTGCCTGTGCGGGCGTGAGCGGATACCTGACTCCAGCCAATCCGACCGATCGATAGTCAGGGGAATGCGAGAACGACGTGGAGGTCCCCGACGAGAGCGGCATCGACGGCAGCACAAAGGGGTCAACAGGACTGAGGGGCATGACGCGGAGCCTGAGCCCTTCGAGGAACACGCGAGTTTCTGGTGATGGCTGGTAGCCCGGCGTCAGACACACGTAGAGGTCGTAGGCTGCACCCGCGAGCGCGGGCACACCCGGGAGGTGGCGGCGTGCCTCCTCTTCGGACTCCACCAAAGCAACGCAATAGGCCAGTTTCCGAGAGGGCACTTCTTGGTACCCGGTGCAGAAGACGTGAGTGCCTACCGGACCGCCGCCACCGGTGAGGTGATTGACGTCGGCCAGTCGGCGGCAAAACCCTCCCACATCGAGCACCCAACACACCAGCCTGTCCTCAGAGAACCGGACGGCGCTCAGCGCCGGGTCGTCTTCATCGATCCCGGCCAGTGAACCGTCGGGTAACTCCAGCAAGGTGAGCAACCGTCCGATGGGAGGGTGCCAGATGGTGTCCCCGTCGCGGAGTGCGTGTTGCTGGATAAGCCCGTCGGCGCGGAGCTGCTCCAGCTCGGCGCGTTCTTCCGGAAGAAACGCATCGGTTGCACAGCCCCCGCTCGGACCCGCCCGCAGCAGCCGGAGGAGCGCTCCGCTCACCAGAGTTTGACCTTCTGGTCTCGCAGATAGGCGTTGATCGCACCCGACAGCCGGGTGTCGGGAAGGTCAGTCTTGGAGGGCGGATCGATACCAAAACTCACAGACCTCGGTGGCACCTTACTCGGGAAATCGAACCGAAGGCGCACAGCGACCAGGTCACCCGCTCGGATGGAGATGCCGAGGTCTCTCAACGTAGCTAGGGCATCGCCGCCGCGTACCTCCACGGATGCCGCCCTCGGCTTCGGCATTTTGAGTTTCAGCCCGATCAAGGCTACCTTCTTGATAGCCGAATCCCCTTGAAAACTGAATCGGCCGCTGCGGGAGGGTTCCAAGTCAAAGGCTGGTGATTTCAGCGCATTTTCCCCGATGGCTTCATCGCCCATGAAGCATCCAGCGAACAACCGCACATAATTGCTCCGGTCGTCCTGCCTAGATGCCTTCACTTGGAGGTGCCCAGTGCTTGCGTCAAAGGCCATCACGTCCTCCATCGCGGGCCGGTAGGACTCAAAGGCCACGACCTCGCCACGCCAGCGCGCCGTCACGCGCACCCGCTCACTCCGCTCGATGTACAGGACCAAACTGCCACCGTCCTGGTACAGATGGACATTGGCGAGGTTACCCCGGGCTCGTTCGGCCAGCAGTCCTCGGGTCCGGCGTTGAAACTCGTCGCGGGACGCCTCGTTTACGTCAAAGTCCTGAGCCGGAAGCAGATAGTGGTCGGCCTTACTCCCGACGGAATGGAGCAGGTAGCGGCTCCACGCGTGGCCCCAAGCGTCCTTTTGATCGACGAATAGTTGTAGGGCTAGCTGTTCGTTTGAGGCGTCTTGAGGGAGCGGGATCTCGTACCACTGATAGACATCAACAAGCACATCCATGCCGCGGTCGCATACGTCGTTGATGCGACGAAAGTCCTGCTCCACTAAGCCTTTGAGTTCGGCGTTGTCAGGCTCGTCAAGCCATTTCTGGAAAACATCGCCGTTGAGCACGGTCCAACCCTCGGGACGTTTCTCCGGTTCAAGGCTCTGCACATACTCAGTCAGCAGTTCTGGGGTCACGGCTGCGACAAACCGCCGAAAGTTCAGCTCTCGATGCTTCGGCATTAGTCCTCCTTCCGGCACCGGCGCCGGACGACAAAGAATCCTCCAGCCACGGCGAACTGAGGGATTGACGACCCCGTGCGAGGATGCTAACCTTAGGCGTCACTCAAAGGAATCATCCTGGGGGTCGTTGGAGCGCGAGAAGGTGCCCACCCGATGGGGCTTGAGGTCGGCGCGCCGCAGCAGCCGGTGCACCGTGGCACGGCCCACGCCCGTGGCCTGCGCCAGGCTCCTGACGCTCCAATGGGTCTCTGCCTCCGGGGTCTTGGTGCAGGCGGTGTCAATCACCCGCACGCGGTCCGCGTCGCTGTAGGTGGTCGGGCGCCCGGCACGCGGCCGGTCTTCCAGCCCGGTCAAGCGCTCGTTCTCAAACCGTCGCCGCCACAGCGCAACGCTCCGCCGGTCCAGCCCCACGCGTGTCGCAATGGCTTCGTTAGTTTCACCGTCCCGCGCCGCCAGCACAATACGCGCCCGCTGCACCGCACTGACGGAAGCATGACGCATGGCCACACGACTCAGCAAAATGGCCTCTTCTGCCGTGGTCAATCCGATAGACACTGCTTTTCTGCTTATACACCCGAGCATAGCAGGTTCTGCCATAATAGGCTATCTACTTATATGACAGGACACTAGTTCATTTGTCCCCACCGTTTATGAAAGAGTTACCTCATAGTTGGTTGACTGCATTATTGGATTAAAGTATAGTTGCGCTCGAGATATAGACTGAGCGCATTCTCTGCGTCGTCGGAGCTCTCAAGTGCTTTACCACAAAGGTTCCCCTCGGAGGGGGAACATTGGGGTTGAGCACAGCTTCGTAACCACCCACCGGGTAGGAGGCTTCGTTTGTCGTTTATTGAGGAGAGCGTTTTCAGGCATCTGGAAGCTGTTCAGATGTTTAAGACAATTAGTCGGCGGAAGGAGAAAAGCCGTGCCTCAGAAAATGTCCTTTAAGCACCTTGTTGGAGTAGCTGCACATTGTCCCTCCTGCTTCTAACCGCTTGCAGTGCCCCATCCGAACCCGGAGCACAGAGTGGTGAGGCGCTCAAGGGGCCATCAGGCAAGGTCGTGGTGGCATTAACGGGACAGACGACATCAACCGTGGACCCGGCCCTCCAGGGAGGCGCCAGTGACTTCATTAACCTCGAACCCTTGTATAACCGCCTCACGGAAACCGCGAAGGAGAATGCGTATCTTCGTGAGCCATCGGTCGCGATAAAGTGGTCTATCAGTCCAGACGGCAGGACCGTCGAGTTCCAGATCCGGAAGGGGATTCGATTCCATAACGGGGACGAGCTCACGCCTGAGGACGTGGTCTTTACCGTGGAACGGGTCCAAAGAATGGGGGCGCCAAGCAATCTCATCTACTACGCCCGTAACTTGGACAGCGTCCAGGCTAGCGGAGACTCGGTGGTATTCAAGCTTAAGGAACCGGATTGGACAGTGATCACTGCGCTTTCGAGCAGTGCCAGTTCCATCGTGCCGAAGAAATACATCGAAAAGGTGGGGGACGACGGCTTCCTGAAAGCGCCGGTAGGGACCGGGCCCTTTAAGTTCGTGTCCTGGTCGAAGCAGGAGTACCTGGATTTGGCGGCGGTGGACTACGAACATTTCCTGTGGCAGCCGGGGGTCAAGCAACTGCGGTATGTTATCGTGCCCGAAGAGACGACGCGGCTCGCTATGGTAAAGACCGGAGAGGCCGATCTCGCCCAGGCCTCGGTCATCTCTATGAAGTCACATTGCAGGGGGACAACTCCATCCGGCCCATCAGGGTCCCCTACATCGGAGGCATGGTGCTCTTTTATGTTTGGCCATGTGGACCCCTCGAATCCCCTGAGCAAGCTGGAGCTGCGGCAAGCCCTAAGTAGTGATTTTCGTTACTACAATGACGTATATTAGCCGCCCGAGACGTGGTACAATGGGCCTGTTCAAGGAGGGTCTATGCCACGTTCTAGCCCGTTCTTCATCGACCTTCGCCCGGAGC
>Ga0082335_1009636_pt1 | contig 10313 bp, 8 predicted proteins | sample Subgrocontami58m_FD_72375 | JGI IMG/M metagenome (GOLD analysis project Ga0082335, IMG submission 72375) | Subsurface groundwater microbial communities from S. Glens Falls, New York, USA - GMW37 contaminated, 5.8 m (SPADES assembly) (version 2) ... | reverse complement strand
TGCTGCCGAAGGTGGGCGGCGCGCCGGCAGGGGCCTCGGTTCGCACGGTGCCGACAACCGGAGAGCTGTGGATGGCCCTTAATCAAGGCAACATTCGGCAAGCGATGATGGACGCACCCAAGGCCGCCCGCCGCGCCCGCGCCTTCCACTGGCCGCTGGAATTCCCCGATGTCATGCAACGCGGCGGGTTCGACGTGGTGCTGGGGAATCCACCTTGGGACCAGATCGAGCTTGATCCAGAAGGGTTCTTTGCCAACTCAGTGCCCGAAATCGCTGAGGCGAAGAACAAGGCACAGAAAGACAAGATACTTGATCGTCTGAAAACGTCGCAGCCGCAGCTTTATCAGTCTTATGAAGTAGCGGCTCAGGTCATTTGGGCCACACAGCAGTTCATTCATGAAGCGGGACGTTTCCCGACGTCCAGCTTTGGCAGGCTGAATACCGCTCCTTTGTTCGTGGAGCTATCGATGGACCTTTCGGGCATTGCTGGGCGGGTCGGACTGGTAGTGCCTTCTGGAATTGCGAACGATTCATTCAACCAGAAACTGTTCAATCGAATGTTTGATGAGAAACGGCTTTCCGCACTGATCGACTTTGAAAACCGTGAAGGCATTTTCCCCGCTGTCGACTCAAGGGCGAAATTTAGCCTTCTTTCTCTTGGGCGTGATGAAGGTTTGGCGCGCTTTGCGAGCTTTCTCACAAACACTTCGCAACTTATCGATCCCGAGCGACAATACACTCTCACTCCAGCGCAAATCGCCAAACTCAATCCAAATAGCAGAACAGCTCCCGTTTTCCGGGCGCGAGCGGATGCGGAGCTCGCTGCCAAGATCTATTCGAAATGCTCGGTGCTTTGGGAAGAGGAAGCGAAGAATGGTAATCCTTGGGACATCGGCTTCCAACTGATGTTCATGATGAGTGCTTCATCCGGAGATTTCAAATCTGCCATAGAGCTAAGAGAATTGGGTCTTGTTCGCGATGGCACCATGTGGGTCGACGACTCCAGCAGCGAAGATCGCCAGAAGTGGCTCAAGTTGGTGCGAAGTCTCGGCGCGGACGCCTGCGAGGTTATTGCAAACCGTCCAGTCGCCTTCACGCCACTCTACGAAGGCAAAATGACGTCACTCTATGATCATCGCGCCGCTGGCTATGGAGCGCGCGGTGACGACCGTGGTTATCGCGTGCTTCCTGAGACCACCCTTGAAGAACATTGCGATCCGTCTTTCGAGACCGAACCGTTCTACTGGGTGGATCAACTCGCTGTCGAGCAACGATTGTTTGGCCGCACCAGCCGAGACTGGTTGATCGGCTGGAAGGACGTCACCTCGGCGACAAACGAGCGGACAGCTATTTTCTCAGTGATCCCGCGCGTTGCCGTTGGCCATTCTATGCCATTGATGTTCTCGGGGCTGGAGGCGCGTCGTTTCGTTTGTCTGATCGCTAACACAAACTCGATGCCGTTCGACTATGTAGCCCGTCTCAAGGTGGCAGGCCTTCATTTGACCTATGGATATTTCAAGCAGCTTCCTGTCCTGCCACCAGAATTTTACTCGGAACCCCGCCTCGATTTCATCACTCCGAAGGTGCTGGAACTCACCTACACCTCGTACAGCCTCGCCGCCTTCGCCCGCGATCTGGGCCATGACGGACCGCCCTTCGTCTGGGACGACGACCGCCGCGCGCTCCTGCGCGCCGATCTCGACGCCTTCTACGCCCGCGCGTACGGTCTGACCCGCGACGAGCTGCGCTACATCCTCGACCCCGCCGACGTGAAGGGCCCCGACTACCCCTCGGAAACCTTCCGCGTCCTGAAGGAAAAGGAAATCCGCCAACACGGCGAATACCGCACCCGCCGCCTCGTCCTCGCCGCCTGGGACCGGATGGAGGCGGACGGCGAATTCACGGCGATGGGAATGTGATGATCGAGGCGCCACAATCCTTCGTCGTAGCGACCGAGTGCCAGAAGGTCGCCGAGCAGTACGGCTATCGCCGCGCGATGGGGGAGGCAGACGGCTGGGCGCGCTACGGCTCGACCACTGCACACGGCACGATCCACCTCGCCGCTGCTGGGCCGCAAGGTCCCTGGTACCTGGTCCTTGATCATGCCGGCGTCATCGAGGAATTGGGCTTGCCCTTGGCCGGAATCCCCGGCCCCGGCCTTGCTCGATATGTTTTTGACAGCCTAGGCGGGCTCTACGCCGCGATGTCGCGCGTCTATCAGCTGGCCGCCAGCTTACCCGACGCGCCGCTGCAAGAATTTCTGTTGAAAGTAAAGGGCTTGCCCCAAACCACTGAAATCGAAAGGCTCATCGTCCAACGTGTCGGCCAGGACATCTTTCGTGCTGGCCTGATGGATTATTGGCAGGGTCGCTGTCCCCTGACCGGGATCACTGACCCGGCCCTCCTGCGCGCCAGCCACATCATCGCGTGGAAGGACTGCGAGTCCAATACCGAACGGCTGGACGTGCACAACGGCCTTCTTCTATCAGCGCTTTGGGACGCAGCCTTCGACCGTGGCCTCGTGACCTTCGACGACGAGGGCCGGCCGAAGTTCTCACCGGACTTGAGCGAGGTGGCGCGTGCCGAATTGCGCTGGCGCAACCAGATCCCGCTGACCAACAAACACCGCGCGCGCCTTGCTTGGCACCGCGCAAATCTCTTCGGGAGGCAATAGCCGTTGCCGTACCAGAGACCCCAAAATCCCGAGCAAATTCAACATCGCGTTTCGATCTCAGCCCCCTCGCACCTACGAGAGGGATTCGGAAGGTACGGATTTTCAATGCCGACTAACCATGCAATATCAGCCACTTAAAGTTCCGTACTAAAATCGCAAAGTCAGGAGCTCTGGAGACAACGGAGCCGAGAGAGACCAAAACGGCCTTGGGACGGCGACCGGCAGTCAGGAGCTGTCAGCGAAAAGCCCGCGAACATTGGGCTTTTCGTCAGCCCGACTGGGCCCGGAGACAGTTGTCTCGGGAGGTAATGGCGGAGGGGGTGGGATTCGAACCCACGGTACGCTTGCACGCACAACGGTTTTCGAGACCGTCCCGATCGACCACTCTGGCACCCCTCCGGGGCCACGCTTATAGGGGGGCGATTCTGTCCGGGCAACCCGGGCGGTTTGGCGGGCGGTTTCCCCTAATTCAGGCCCAAAATGGCGGGTTTCCGACGTTGACTTGGGAGGCGTCCTGCGTATATTCCGCCCTCCTCCGGCGGGTCACTCAGGCCCGCCGTGCTCTTTCGTGCTTTCCCGCATTTGGGCCTGAATCCGGCCACTCCCCCTAGGGGTGGTGGAGAATTCGCCCGGTCCGGGAGGCTTTAGTCAGGTGTCATCATGATCGCCGTTATCCGCACGGGTGGAAAACAATACACGGTCGCCGCCGAAGACACGCTCACGGTCGAAAAGATCGAGGGCGAGGCGGGCGCCAAGATCGAGTTCACCGACGTGCTGATGGTGGGCGAGAAGGTCGGCGCGCCGACCGTAGCCGGCGCCAAGGTCCTGGGCTCGATCGTCAAGCAGGCCCGCGGCCCGCACCTGATCGTCTTCAAGAAGCGCCGCCGCCAGAATTCGCGGCGCAAGAACGGCCATCGTCAGGACCTGACCGTGGTCAAGATCGAACAGATCGTCGCCTGATCTCAATCATCCCTTAGGGCGACCGGAGTAGAACGATGGCACATAAGAAAGCAGGCGGCTCCTCGCGCAACGGCCGCGATTCGGCCGGAAAGCGTCTGGGCGTGAAGCGCTTCGGCGGACAGACGGTCCTGTCGGGCAACATCCTGGTCCGCCAGCGCGGCACCAAGATGAATGCCGGCGAGAACGTCGGCGTCGGCCGCGACCACACGCTGTTCGCCACCGCCCCTGGCATCGTGACGTTCCGCAAGCGGACCGGCGGCAAGGTCGAGGTGAACGTGCTCCCGGCGCCGGCGCAGAACCCGGTCAAGATGGCTGCCGAATAGCCGTTCCCACCCAATTGGAATTCGAAGGGGGAGCGGTCAACCGTTCCCCCTTTTCATTTCTGGACACCTAACCGAACCTTGGGCCCATGAAGTTCCTCGACCAGGCCAAGATCTTCGTCCGCTCCGGCAACGGCGGCGCGGGGTCGGCGAGCTTTCGCCGCGAGAAGTTCATCGAGTATGGCGGACCGGACGGTGGCGACGGCGGGCGGGGCGGCGATGTCGTGCTGGAATGCGTCGACGGCCTCAACACGCTGATCGACTACCGCTATTCCCAGCACTTCAAGGGCGAGACCGGCCATCATGGCATGGGCGCCCAGCGCACCGGCGGCGCCGGCAAGGATGTCGTGCTGCGCCTGCCGCGCGGCACGCAGGTCTTCGCCGAGGACAACGAGACCCTGTTGGTCGACCTTACCGAAATCGGCCAGCGCGTCGTGCTGTGCAAGGGCGGCGACGGCGGCTACGGCAACCTGCACTACAAGAGCTCGACCAATCGTGCACCGCGCCGTGCCGACAAGGGCTGGCCCGGCGAGGAACGCTCGGTATGGCTGCGCCTGAAACTGATCGCCGATGTCGGCCTGATCGGCCTGCCCAACGCCGGCAAGTCGACCTTCCTGTCGACCAATTCGAACGCGCGACCCAAGATCGCCGACTACCCGTTCACCACACTGCATCCTGGGCTCGGCGTCGTTAAGGTGGGCGAGCGCGAGTTCGTCATGGCCGACATTCCCGGCCTCATCGAAGGCGCGCACGAGGGCGCCGGCCTCGGCACGCGCTTCCTGGGCCACGTCGAGCGCTGCCGTGCGCTGCTGCATCTGGTCGACGGCACCCAGGACGACGTCGCCGAGGCCTACCGCACCGTGCGGGCCGAATTGCGCGCCTACGGCGGCAACCTCGCGCGCAAGAAGGAGCTGGTGGCGCTCAACAAGACCGACGCCATGACGCCCGAGGACATCGAGGCCAAGCGCGCCAAGCTCGCCAAGGTCAGCCGCAAGACGGTGCATGTGATCTCCGCCGTGGCCGGCCATGGCGTGCAGCCCCTGCTCCACGAGCTGATGAAGCTGGTCGAGAAACAGCGCGCGCCCGACAAGGAAGCGGCGTGACACCGCAGGCCAGCTCACCGTTGGCCACTTCCAGGCGGCTGGTCGTCAAGATCGGCTCCTCGATCCTGGTCGACGAGGCACGCGGCGAAATCCGCCGCGACTGGCTCGATGCCCTGACCGACGACGTCGCGCGCCTCCATAAAGGGAACTGCGAAGTGGTGCTGGTCTCCTCCGGCGCCATCCGGCTGGGTCGCACCCATCTGAAGCTGGCCCCCGGCCCGCTCAAGCTCGAGGAAAGCCAGGCCGCCGCCGCCACCGGACAGATCCAGCTGGCCCATGCCTATCAGGCGGCACTTGCCCGCCACGGCATCACCGTGGCGCAGGTCCTGCTGACCCTCGACGATTCCGAGGAGCGCCGCCGCTACCTCAATGCACGCCAGACCATGGCCACCTTGCTGGGCCTGAAAGCCGTTCCGGTGATCAACGAGAACGACACTGTCGCGACCGACGAAATCCGCTTCGGCGACAACGACCGCCTGGGCGCCCGCGTGGCCGAGATGATTTCCGCCGACACGCTGGTGCTGCTGTCCGATATCGACGGTCTCTATACCGGCGATCCCCGCAGCGACACCTCGGCGAAGTTCATTCCCGAGATCCGCGAGATCACGCCCGAGATCGAGGCGATGGGCGGCAGCGCCGCCTCCGAAATGTCGAACGGCGGCATGGTAACCAAGCTGATGGCCGGCCGCATCGCCATGGCCGCGGGCTGCCGCATGGCGATCGCCGACGGCCGCGCGGTCGGCGCCCTGGGCGCGCTGATCGACGGCAAGGCGCGCTGCAGCTGGTTCCTCCCTGAGGCCTCGCCGCTGTCGGCGCGCAAGAAATGGATCAAGGGATCGCTCAAGACCGCCGGGTCGCTGACTGTCGATGATGGTGCCGTGAAGGCGCTGTCGGCGGGCAAGAGCCTGTTGCCGGCCGGCGTCACCACCATTGAAGGCGATTTCAAGCGCGGCGACGTGGTCGACGTGAAGGATCGCGTCGGGCGCCTTCTGGCCCGTGGCCTGGTGGCCTATGCCGCCGAGGATGCCCGCCGCATCGCCGGCCGCAAGAGCGCGGAGATCGAGCGTCTGCTGGGTTTTCGCGGCCGGGACGAGATCGTCCATCGCGACGACCTCGTGGTCGAGTGAGCCCCGGCAGGGCATACTGGAGCGGCCGATGAACGTGCAAACCAAGCCTGCAGAGGATGCCGTCGCGATCGTGGCCGAGCTCGGCCGCCGCGCGAAAGGCGCCGCCATCGCTCTGCGCACGGCCGGTACCGAGGCCAAGAATCACGCGCTCGCCGAGGCTGCCCGCCTGATCCGCAGTGAAATGGCCGCGATCCTGGCCGCCAATGCCAAGGATATCGCCGCCGCCCAGGCTGCCGGCATGACGGCCGCGCTGCAGGACCGCCTGCTGCTGAACGACGCGCGCATCGAGGCCATGGCCCACGGACTGGACGACATCGTGGCGTTGCCCGATCCGGTCGGGGCGAAGATCGAAGAATGGACACGGCCCAACGGTCTGGTGATCAGCCGCGTGCGCGTGCCGATCGGCATCATCGGCGTGATCTACGAGGCGCGCCCCAACGTCACCGCCGACGCCGGTGCGCTCTGCATCAAGTCGGGCAACGTGGTGGTGCTGCGCGGCGGCTCGGACAGCTTTCATTCCTCGCGCGCCATCGTCGAGTTGCTGCGCCGTGCGCTGGCCACATCAGGCCTGCCCGAGGACTGCGTGCAGCTCGTGCCCACGACCGATCGCGCCGCGGTCGGCGAGATGCTGCGGGCCATGGACTGGCTCGACCTCATCGTGCCGCGCGGCGGACGTTCGCTGATCGACCGTGTCACCGAGGAAAGCCGCGTGCCGGTGCTGCGCCACTACGACGGCATCTGCCACGTCTATGTCGACCGCGACGCCGATATCGCCATGGCGCGCGATCTGGTGGCCAACGCCAAGATGCGCCGCGTCAGCGTCTGTGGAGCCGCCGAAACCCTGTTGATCGACCGCGCCGCACTCGACACGCATCTGATGCCCGTGCTGGCCAAGCTGCACGAGCTGGGCTGCGAGGTCCGCGGCGACGACGACGTTCGCGAGCGCGACCCCAAGGCGCTGCCCGCCACCGAGAAGGATTGGCGCACGGAATATCTTGCCCCGGTCATTTCGGTCGCCGCCGTCGAGGGCGTCGAGGGCGCGATCCGCCACATCGCGACCTACGGCAGCCAGCACACCGAAACGATCGTGACGGACAACGCGGCCACGGCCGAGCGCTTCCTGGGCGAAGTCGATAGCGCCATCGTCATGCACAATGCCAGCACGCAGTTCGCCGACGGCGCCGAGTTCGGCCTGGGCGCTGAAATCGGCATCTCGACCAACCGCATGCACGCCCGTGGGCCGGTCGGCCTGGTCGAACTCACCACCTACAAGAACATCGTGCGCGGCAAGGGCACCCTGCGCCCATGAGATCGATCACTTGACCTCTGCACATCTTCCGATGCCGGACGTGCCGCGCGACACGACGCGCCGCATCGGCCTCCTGGGCGGGTCGTTCAACCCGGCGCACGACGGCCACCGCCACATCAGCCTGGAAGCCCTGCGGCGGCTCGACCTGGACGAGGTCTGGTGGCTCGTCTCGCCGCAGAATCCGCTGAAGAGCGACGACGGCATGGAGCCGCTGCCAACCCGCGTCGCGCGCGCGCGTCAGCTCGCCCGTCACCCCCGCATCCGGGTCGATGCGCCCGAGTTGCTGCTCGGCACGCGCTATACGCTCGACACCGTGCGGGCGCTGCGCCGGTGCTATCCGCGTGCCCAGTTCGTCTGGCTGATGGGTGCCGACATCCTGCCCCAACTGCAGCATTGGCTGGGCTGGCGCGAGCTGTTCGCCGAGATCCCGATCGCCGCCTTCGCCCGTCCCGGCTGGAGCTATCCCGCGCTGGCCGCCGCAGCCCCGCGCGCTTTCGCGCGTTACCGGCTGGCGGCAGGGCAGGAGCGCCGCCTCGCCTCTTGCGAACCGCCGGCCTGGTGCTTTATCCCGAGCCGGCTGGACAGTCATTCGGCCACGGCCATCCGCGCCGTGCGGCCGCGAAAGCCCCGAACAAGCGGGACCAAGACGAAAGGAACGACCATCACCGATCAAAATTCCCCTCCGGAGACCCGCCAGCTTCCCGACCGGAGCAAGGCCTCCAATGCCCTGCTCGCCCTCGCCCGCCACTCGCTGGAAGAGGACAAGGCCGAGGACGTCGTCGTCATCGACCTCAAGGGCAAGTCCGCGTTCGCCGACTACATGGTGATCGCCTCGGGCCGCTCGAACCGCCAGGTCGTGGCCATCGCTGAACATCTCGCCGACCGGCTGAAGCAGGCCGGCCACGGCTACATTCCCGTCGAGGGCAAGCAGACCGGCGACTGGGTGCTGGTCGACGGCGGCGATGTCGTCGTCCACATCTTCCGTCCCGAGCCCCGCGCCTTCTATGCCCTCGAGAAGATGTGGGCCCTGGAGGAAGAGGCCGCCGAACCCAAGCCGGTGAAGGCCAAGGCCGCCCGCCCGCGGCGCGCCAAGAAGCCGGCGTGAAACTCTTGATCGCCGCCATCGGCCGCGCCGCCCGCGGCCCGGAGCGCGATCTCTACGAACACTACGCCGGCCGCATCCGCTGGCCGCTGGCGCTGCGCGAGCTGGAGGAGAAGCGCAAGCTGCCACCGGCCCAGATGATCGAGCGCGAAAGTGAACTGCTTCTGGCGGCCGTGCCGGCGAAAGCCGTGCTGGTGGCCCTCGATCGCCGCGGTAAGGTGCTGGACAGCGAGGCCTTCGCCGCGCGCCTGGCCCGTTGGCGTGACGATTCTGTGTCAGATGTCGCTTTCCTGATTGGGGGAGCCGATGGCCATCCCGAATCGCTCCTGAAACGGGCCGCCCTGGTGATCTCCTTCGGGGCGATGACCTGGCCCCATCTGCTCGCCCGGGCCATGCTGGCCGAACAGCTCTATCGCGCCCAGCAGCTGCTTGCCGGGCATCCCTATCACCGGGCGTGAAATTGGGGCCTGAAATGGCGTCGATTTTGCCTCTGTTCTGACGAAAAAGCGGGGCTACATTGCCACTCATGCGCACCCTGTTCCGGTGGCGGACCGCCGCCCTCGCCACCTTCGCCCTGGCCGCGGTTTCCGCCGCCGCCCTCGCCCAGACAACGCCTGCCCAGAAGCCGGCGGCCAAGCCGGTGCGCAGCATCCCCTATGTCTCGATCGCCGGCGACGACGGCAAGCAGCGCCACTATGAGACCAACGCCATTCCGCTGTTGTTCAACCGCGCCTGCTTCGGCTGGCGCATGTATCTCGGTGGTCCGAACCGGGTCGTGTCCCTCACCGAGGTCCTGACGACCTCGCGCCCGGCCGAACAGGTGATCGCCGGCCCCGAAACCGAGGTGAGCGCCGACAAGACGCGGGCCACGACGCGGATGTTGGAGACGGTGCAGGACGGCGTGCTGCAGCGCTCGTGGTGCATCATCCCGGGTGATCCGCCGGGCACCTACACGTACGACATCAGCGTCGACGGCGAGTCGCGGGGCGAGTTCGTGTTCTGCGCGATCGAGGTGCCTGACCAGAACCCCAATACCGATCCGCGCGATCTCAACTGCCCCAACAAGTTCAACGCGGTCGAGTACAGGCGCCCGCACGGCGGCAAGGCTTCCTGATGTCCGCCGCGCCTTCGCGTCCCGTCGTCCTGTGCATTCTCGACGGCTGGGGTTTCCGATCCGATCCGCAGGACAACGCCATCCTCGATGCCCGCACACCCAATTTCGACCGGTTGGTCGCGACCTGCCCGCAGGGGCTGGTCGATGCGTCGGAGACGTTCGTCGGCCTGCCGAAGGGGCAGATGGGCAATTCCGAGGTCGGCCACATGAACCTCGGCGCCGGACGCGTCGCGGTGCCTGACCTGCCGCGGATCGACAACGCCATCGAAGACGGATCGCTGGCGAAGAATCCGCTGCTCGCCGACATGATCGCCACCCTCAGGAAGAGCGGCGGTGCCTGTCACCTGATGGGACTTGCATCGCCGGGTGGCGTGCATGCGCACCAGGATCACCTGGTGGTGCTCGCCAACCTGATCGCGGGCGCCGGCGTGCCGGTTTCCATCCACGCCTTCCTCGACGGCCGCGACATGCCGCCACGCAGCGCGCTCGAGTGCATCGCGCACGTCGAGAGCGGCTTTTGGCGCGGGCCGCCGCTCCCCCTCGCGGCCGCGGCGGGGGGCGTCTATTCGATGGGGCGCGACAAGAGCCGGGGGCCGGGGGGCCC
>Ga0082335_1009633_pt1 | contig 10316 bp, 11 predicted proteins | sample Subgrocontami58m_FD_72375 | JGI IMG/M metagenome (GOLD analysis project Ga0082335, IMG submission 72375) | Subsurface groundwater microbial communities from S. Glens Falls, New York, USA - GMW37 contaminated, 5.8 m (SPADES assembly) (version 2) ... | reverse complement strand
GTATAAACGACTTTTCGCTCTATTATATACCTATCAATTTCGGTGTCTTTTTATATCATTCATCCGAGAGGGCTATGGTGTCATTTTAGACGAGTAATTGCGGGCAGTTTTTATTTTACTATTTTTTAGCTATACTCATAATTTTTGTCATAAGCCAATTTATGGAACGATTTTTTGTCAAACGAGCAAATTTAAGTTAAAATATTTTTATGATTGAGGTGTTGTTTGCTTTATTTATGGGTTTCTTTGCCCCAATTCCATGGGTCATTTCCGTAATCCATATTCTAGTCCTAAACAATAAATAGAGTTCGACTTTAATAAGATTAATTGTTTTATTTTTGGCGACCGCTATTTGGGCGTTAATTGGCTATTGGTTGCTCAACAACTATCATCTACTTTTTGAGAAGCGATTTTGGGGCATCATTACGCAAATAGCCGGTAGTGTTGTCTTGGTCTCTGCGCTAGCTATTGAGGTACTTACAACGAAGGCTCTGAGCACCAAAAGAATTTTTGGTAGTAGCGAATTTAGCGAAGACGGGGGTGCGCTTATGACCACGGACATTTATAAATATGCACGTCACCCACGATATGTCGAGCATCCTTTTTGGTTTCTTGGGCTCGGGTTATTATTTAGTTATCCCGCCTTAATTTGGTTTTCTATTTACCTATTTGCTGCTTTTTCCGTTACTGCTTATTTCGAGGAGCGAGAATTGATACGGCGTTACGGACAACAATATTTGGAGTATAAGAAACAAGTGCCGGCCTTTTTCTTCCGTATTAAGATTTAGTCCACAATTAAGTTCATTAAGTTTGATATGGACAAACATTATCTCAACTCACTTATCCTCTCTGCAGTTACGGCCACAATAGTTTCGTCTCTTGTTTTCTTTTTGGGCGCGCGATTTGGCGGATTTGCTCTGTATTCCCCGAATAATGTCAGCGCGGTAAATGAGCGCGAAATGACAAAGATGATAAATGAAATGATGGGGGCTTCGCGCGCCGAACAACTTCCGCTCAAAACCGCAAGCGAGAGAAAAGAGCGCTTGGAGCCCACCATCAAAGACGGCGCCAAAGAATTTCGTCTTTCTGCCGAGCCAATCCGTTGGGAATATGCCGAGGGAAAAACAATTTTTGCGTGGGGCTATAACGGCCAGATTCCCGGACCGGAGATTCGAGTAACCGAGGGCGAAAGGGTGCGTATTGTTTTTACGAATAAACTTCCTAAAGCCACAACCATTCATTGGCACGGCATTGATGTGCCTTTTGAGCAAGACGGAGTTCCTGGCGTGACGCAAAAAGCCATAAAGTCCGGAGAAACTTATACTTACGAATTTATCGCCAAACCAGCCGGCACCCGTTTCTACCACACCCATGGCGGTGTGGCGATGGGTGATGAAGCGCAACAACTTGATATGGGACTATCGGGCGCGTTTATCATTGAACCTTTTAACTACGCTCGGAACAGGCCGGACAAGGAATATACACTTATTCTTGACGAATGGCAGACCGCGCCGATGATGTCATCGAAAAAAACATCATCTCTTATAGATCAAGCATTGGCTAATGGGAATGAAGACGGGCACGGAGCAATAAACAATATGGTGAATATGAGCATGATGATGAGCGGTGGCCACAAGATGGATTACAACCTCTTTACTATCAATGGTCGGTCATTCCCAAATACGGAGCCGACTGAAGTAAAGAAAGGAGACCGAGTGCGTTTGCGTCTCATCAATGCCGGCACTTCGACGATTCACCCGATGCACTTACACGGCCATCAATTCAAAGTTGTCGCCGTGGACGGGAATCCTGTGCCGCCAGCCGCACAGCTTACCCGCAACACTATTCCCATTCATCCCGGCGAAACTTACGATATAGAATTTGTGGCCAACAATCCCGGCATTTGGCTTTTTCATTGCCACGAACTCCATCACGCCGACGGCGGAATGATCGTGCCGGTTGTCTACGAAGGATTTTCATTATCCGCAGTCACAGAGCCGGAAAAGAAAGGGTCGCTGCCCAGCGGTGAACATCGTATGCCGATGGATCAATAATTGCTATAACCATGTCTGACAAGGTCAAAAGAACTGTTTTTATCGCTATTATTGCCTTGCTTCTCTTGGCTCTTGTTTTGCCTTTAGCGGTTGGTTATTAAAACTATGAAAAGAGATATTTTTGAACGCCTCGTTATTGAGGCGGTGTCGGCTTTACCCTTTCACGTACGAGGAGCTATAAAAAATGTGGCGATTGTGATTGAGCAAGAACCGCGCCGGAAAAAATCAAGCGAGATCGGCATTAAAAAACACGAAGCGCTGTTGGGGCTTTACGAAGGCGTTCCATTAATTCAACGAGATTCAGGATATTTTGGAGTGCTGCCGGACAAGATCACAATTTTTCAAAAATCAATTGAGGCATTGAGCGCGGGAAATGACGAGGAATTAGTGACGCTCGTGCGCGAAGTAGTGTGGCACGAAATCGGCCATCACTTCGGCTTGAGCGATTCCGAGCTTTATATCCTCGAGAAAAAGCGGAAAAGACCTGCCTGCTGATAGGCAGAAAAAACGAGTGGCGTAATTTTTTGACCCACCAACGGGATATTGCTATCATCATCCTATGAATAGACTTAAAACAACAAAGCTTTTCGTTATCATCGTATTTCTCGTTGTTTTTGTTTTTCTTCCAGGTATTGTTGGCTTCGTTACTGATTGGTGGTGGTTTTCCGAGGTTGGCCACACGCAAATCTTTGTTAAATCCCTGATCGCTAAAATAGCGTTGTTTTCGTCAGCGGGAATTTTTGCCGCGGTTTTTTTGATCGCCAACTTCTCTTTGGCGATTCGCTCGAAAATCTCTTGGACCGCAATTTTACCAGAGGCGTTAATCGGTCCCTCGGGAATACTCGGGACCTCTGGCCTACCAATAAATTTTGACAATCGCATTGTTAAAAAATTAGCCATTGTTTTTAGTTTGGTAATCGCGGTTTTTTTTGGACTCGTGACAGCGGCTAATTGGCAGGAGGTCTTAAAATTTATTTCGGGCGCGGCATTTCACGCGACAGACCCCATATTCAATAAAGACATTGGATTTTATATCTTCTCTCTCCCCGTTTTACAAGCGGGTCTCGGCCTCGCCAAAGCACTCATTATCTTGACCATCGCAGGCTCGGCGGTCATATATTTTTTGCGAGGCAGCATTCATGTCGCAAGTCTGCGATTACTTAAACAAATGCGAATTGAGCGCGGAGCAAGAATTCATCTTGGAATTCTCTTCGCCATTTTTCTCTTGAGCCTTGCCGCCGGGGTCTACCTTTCCCGCTTTGCGCTCTTGACGAGTCAAAGCGGTTTAGTGTTTGGCGCGACATACACAGACGTAACCGTGAGAATATTCATGCTTTGGGTTGGAGTGGTTGCGGCAGCGCTCGCGGCGGTCTCGGCTGTTTTTTGGGCATGGAAAGAAAAGTTGGCGCCGCTTATCGGAGCGGTTTCTTTGTATGTTGTCGCGGGATTCGCTGGCGCGGTGATTCCGTCCCTTGTCCAAAAACTGGTGGTTGATCCCAATGAGCTTGTGAAAGAAACGCCGTTTATTAAATATAATATCGCCGCTACCCGGCAGGGATTTGCGCTTGATAAAATTGAGGAGCGGGAAATCTCCGGGGATAAGCCCATCACCGCGTCTGATATCGCGAACAATAATCTCACTGTCAAAAATGTGCGGCTTTGGGACAGAAAACCACTTTTATCAACTTTTTCCCAGATACAAGAAATCAGAACCTACTACGAGTTTGCTGAAGTTGATAATGATCGCTATATCATAGACGGAGAAATTCGCCAGATTATGCTTTCTCCGCGAGAGCTGGCTTCGGCTAGTCTGCCAAACAGAAATTGGATTAATGAACGACTGACATTTACGCATGGATACGGTGTGGCAGCCGGACCGGTGAATCAAGTTACCCCGGAAGGACTGCCGGTTTTGTTCGTAAAGGATTTGCCGCCCAAGTCCGATGTGAAAGAGCTTGAAATTTCGCGCCCGGAAATCTATTTCGGCGAGCTTTCGAACGACTATGTCATTGTCAAAACAAAATCCCGCGAGTTTGACTACCCCAAGGGCGAAGAAAATGTCTACGCAACATATGAGGGTAAGGGCGGGGTGGAGATAAACTCATTTTTAAGGCGCGTCTTTTACGCGGTAAAATTTCAGTCGCTCAAACTACTTTTGTCCAACGACATTGGAAGCGAGAGCCGTATTTTGTATTACCGTACTATTGCCGAAAGGGTATCAAAAATCGCGCCGTTTTTGACCTTTGATCGAGACCCCTATATCGTTATTGCCGACGGCAAGGTGTATTGGATTGCTGATGCGTATACCACGAGCGACCGCTATCCTTACTCGGAGCCCGTGCGATTAAACGGCGGAAATATAAACTACATCAGAAATTCGGTAAAAGTGGTGGTTGATGCGTATCATGGCAGTGTTGTCTTCTATCGGGCCGAAGGTCCCGAGCGTTCCGCCCGAGGGACCGAAGGTCCCGAATCCCCCCGAGGGACGGACACAGATGACCCGATTTTAAAAACATACGCCACTATTTTCCCAGGGATCTTCCGGCCTCTTTCGGAAATGCCCGAGAACCTGGTTTCTCATTTGCGCTATCCCGAAGATATCTTTACCCTGCAGACTGCCGTGTATTCGGTCTATCACATGGATGATCCGCAGATTTTTTACAACAAAGAAGATCAGTGGGAAATTCCGGCCATTGCGGCAGAAGGAGAGGGAGGATCTCGTACAGGCGCAATTCCGCCGATGCAACCTCGGCATATTATTATGAAGTTGCCGGGAGAGAAAAAGGAGGAATATGTTTTGATGTTGCCTTTTACTCCCCGCGCCAAAGACAATTTGGCCTCTTGGATGGTCGCCCGCAGTGATGGAGAAAACTACGGCAAATTGCTGGTCTATCGTTTTCCTAAAGACAAACTCGTGTTCGGACCCAAGCAGATTATAGGCAGAATTAACCAGGACTCCGAGATTAGCCAGCAGATCTCGCTGTGGAGTCAAGGTGGGTCACAGGTAATTCAAGGTCCGCTTTTGGTTATTCCGATTGAGGAGTCGCTTTTGTATGTGCGCCCGCTCTATCTCAAGGCAGAGGCTGGGAAAATTCCGGAGTTAAAACGAGTGGTTGTGGCGTATGAAAATAAAATTGCCATGGAAGAGACACTAGAAGAAGGGTTATCAAAAATCTTTGGCAGTGGAGCGGGAGTAAGAACGCAAGGGTCCGCGACAAGACCATCTGCTTCAGGAGAATTTTCTCAAGACATCAAAGATCGTATGCGAAGAGCATCTTTTGCGTATGAAGAGGCGCTCCGAGCGCAAAGGGATGGTGACTGGGCGCGCTACGGCGAGGCCATAAGGCGACTGGGTGATATTCTTAAACAATAATATTATGAATAGATTTAAAACAACTTTGCTTTTAGGAGGATTAACCGCCCTCGTGCTAGCGGTTGGTTATTATTTTGGTGGTCAGCAGGGCGCTCTCATCGCCCTAATTCTTTCAGCGGTCATAAACCTCGGCTCTTATTGGTTTTCCGACAAAATCGTGCTTGCCATGTATGGGGCAAAAGAAATTTCTCCGCAGGCAAATCCAAAGCTACATCTGATGGTGGAAGAACTTGCGCAAAAGGCCAATCTTCAAAAACCAAAGCTCTATCTCGTGTCTTTGCCAATTCCAAACGCGTTCGCCACTGGCAGAAACGAGAAACACGCGGTCGTGGCGGTGACGAACGGCATTTTGCAATTGCTGAATGAAGACGAACTGCGAGGAGTGCTTGCTCATGAACTTTCACACATCAAAAATCGGGATATTTTAATCTCAAGCATTGCCGCAACGCTCGCCGGGGCGACTTCCTACCTCGCGCAAATGGCATATTTTGCCGGAATGTTCACTGGTCGCTCAAGCGACAATTCAAGAGACGGCGACAACGCCTTTGGCGCGATTGCGCTTTTGGTTCTTACTCCAATAATCGCTACGCTTCTCCACCTCGCTGTTTCGCGGTCTCGCGAGTATCTCGCCGACGAAACGGGATCGCATATTTCCAAAGATCCAAAAAGCCTTGCCTCCGCGCTCAAGAAACTTCATCAATCTTTTCGCGCCCATCCTCTGGTCGGCGAACCAAAATACGAAGCGACCGCGCACCTCTTTATTGTTAACCCATTCAAGCCCTCGCTCTTGATGTCTCTTTTTTCAACTCATCCACCGGTGGAGGAGCGCGTGAAGAGATTAGAAAAAATATAATCGTTGACAAAAGATTAAATCGGTTTAACGAGGAGTGTGTTGAAATAGATTTATGAACAACGCTAAAATCATCGAGTGGATATTAAGGATCGCAGTTGCCGGCGAATTCTTGTGGGTTGGCCGAAAACTTTACGAGGGTGGTTTAAATAAAACTCAAAATCCGCCCATAGTTTTTGGCTTAAACTCATTATTTTCCCTTTTTCGTAAAACCTTTGGTTTTGTAGAAATGAGACAGGGTGCGAGACACTCTTTCTGTGTCTCATTTGTCTCGTTTTCAAAAACAGACCCCGATCGACTCCCATCAAACAGAGCTCTGGAAAAGACCTCAAAAAAGCCTTATAATGCTTGCATCGGGTTGGTTCTAGACCGACACTGCCCGCAATAATATTGACAGGTTAAAATATATATGTCAAAATCAATAAAAATTTTAATGGAGGTAATAGCAGGGCTAATAATTTTAGGTGGACTTTATGCAACCGGATTTTTAGATTTTTTGAATCCCTACGAGTTCAGAGCATATACCAGTCCAAAGTTCGGCTATACCGTGAGCTATCCACGCAACTGGACTCTCGATGATTCGCGCTCCACCGCCGCACTCGACCTCATTCACAATGCCAACAAAAACGGCGTCGTCTTTATCCAAGTTTTCGAACACGCCGACTACGCGACCCCCGAAGGCCGAAGCAAAGCTGTGTCCGAAATGAAAAACGATTTCGCGGGACGAGCAGAATATAAATTGGATTCTTTTACCGATGAGATTCGGGATGGTCATCATTATTTTCTTGCTAAAGGACTCTACAAAGACGCAAATGGCGTCTGGTCATTTACCCAAGAAGGCGCTTTTCTGGGCGACCGCCGCGCCTACAATATCGTCAGTCGGGCCTTGAGCGGACATGCCGATGAAGTCGGCGCCACCCTCAAAGCGATTGTGAAATCATTCAAAATACAGTAACCTCTACAAGTAGAACACCTCGAGTAGACAAGGAGGCGATCATGACTGATGATTCTTCCCGCATATTGCCAAAAGACATCGAGGCGGCACGGTGCCTCATAGCCAAAAATTATGCCGATGAAATAGTCGAGGGTGGCAATGTTACCCCGAAAATGGCGGAGCTAGTCTATGATCACGCCATAAGAGTCAGCGAATGGGCGCGCGCCATCGCCATCGGCGAAAAACTCGATCCGTTAACGCTCGAATTTGCCGGATTACTTCACGATGTAGCGCGTCTCGGCCACGATCTTCTGGGTGGAATAAAAATTTTCGCCTCCGAGGAAAGCGCTGGACACGCCATGGGCTTTCTCGAAGAAACTCTAGGCAAAGACAAAAGTCTGGCTAAAAAAATCGCTGATATGATAGAAAGCCACGCTTGGAACCCGATAATGGTCAAAATGTTTCCGCACATGATCGACCAGCCCGGCAATCCCGAAGAATGGGCGCTACGAGACGCCAAACTGCTCGACCAGATAGATTGGCCCGGCATAGCGCTATCGACCGAGATCCGCCAGCGACCGCAGATAGGATTTTTCAAAACAGATAAGGGCTCGATCCTAAATGCCGTTCGGGCGGTAATGATCCAGCGCCAAAAATATATTTTTGAAGTCACGGAAGCAAAATCCGCCAGCATCACGGTCAAAAAAATAGCCCCAGTCGTGATAAAGCGCGGTGATCAATTCTTCAAATTTTATAAGTCCCGTCGAGTCGACAATCTCGGAGATTTCCACAAGCTGACCGATGACTTCGGCCGCGAAACACTCGGGGAAGATTTCTGGGAAAAAACCAAATCTCTAACCGGACACATCGCACCCCAACCACCCAGCAAACCGGCCTGACAAAGCTTCAGCCGGTTTTTTATCCCACCCCTTTTCAAATCTATGAATTCTGCTAATATATAATTAGAATAAAAACGCGAGGCGGGCCTATAGTAAAGCGGCATTACGGATCCATGGCATGGATCAGGTCGGGGTTCGACTCCCCGTAGGTCCACCACAACTAAAAAATAACTCCGAGCTAAATGATTTTTACTTTTAATAACTTTAGCAGGGAGTCGAACTGAAGGGGGGTCTGGTAAAAACGCCAGCGTTTCCCCATGTAGGAAAATATTAAAAACCGAGAGGTTTTTAAAGAGTCGCGAAATCATCTGAGTGACGATGTGAGATTCCCCGTAGGTCCACAACTAAAACGCCCTCGCTTGGATATAATATATATGGAACACGAGGTCTTCTGGAAAAATCCGGGCTATGAGGCAAGGCCGGAATTAAAACAAGATATTGATTGCGAATATCTCGTCGTAGGCGGCGGAGTCACCGGCGTCTCCTCGGCCTACTTCTTGGCCAAATCAGGAGCAAAAAATATCGTCTTGATCGAAAAAAATCACATCGCGAGCGGCGCCACGGGCAAAGCCGCGGGGACGCTAGTCATTCGAGGCGAGTCGGACTTGGCCGATATCATAGAGAAATACGGCGAGGAAAAAGGCTGCGTCTATTGGAACGAAATCCATGAAGGTTTGCGGGACATAAAAAGAGTTATCAAGGATGAAAATATCGACTGCGACGCAGAACCCCAAGACACACTCTATTGCGACTTCAAATATAAATCGCATGTTGATTTGCATCAAGAATATTTAGCCGAAAAGTTAATTGAAACGACGACTAAATTTCTGGCCAAAGACGAGCTTCAAAAAGAAATAAACACTCCCCTTTTTGCTCACGGCATCCTATCGGCCAATCACGGGCTTTCCGTAAATCCTTTAAGTCTCACTCAAAATTTGTCTAAGATTTTAGAAAAATATGGAGTTAAAATCTACGAAAATACCGCCCTCATCAATCACGAAGATGGCATAGCCAAAACCGCCAATGGAGATATCCGGTATAAAAAACTCATTATGGCCATAGACGCCGATCATCCGGCCGCGGAAGTAAAAAATCTTAAGTCCACTATTATCGTGACGAGACCGCTCACGCGCGCCGAACTGGAAAAAACTGGACTCGCGAAATTAAAAATAATTTTCGATTCCAAAAAACATTACAACTACCTTAAAATCACCAAGGACTCTAGGCTCCTAGCGGGCTTTGGCGGCATCGTTGTTAACAAAAAAAATAAAAAAACTGAGCCCCACCCACTTCACATAAATACGATAAAAAAGTTTATTAAAAAACTATTTCCGTATTTAGATTTGGAACCTGAATACGCTTGGTCTGGAACTTTTGGCACGACTAAAGACTACGGGCCATTTCTAGAATTCAAAAAAAATCAAATTTCGATAGCCGGAGCTTCCACGCAAGTCGTCTGCTTTATGACCGCCAAATACGCGGTAAATAAAATTTTAGGCAGACCGTCTTCACTCGAAGGATTCTTTGATATCTAAATTTGCGCTGATTTTTTTGTCTGCTACAATATAAGAATAAAGAATTTATTTGCTGAGCGCGGTCGAAGCGTCACATTAATGTAACCCTTCGATAAAACTCAGGGAATACAAATATGGCGTCAAAAATCAAGCAAACAATTAAAAAGGTAATGCCGGCGGTCGTCTCAATCATCATCTCCAAAAGTCTCGAGGAGATAGAAAAAGAAATGGCTCATGAGTTTTATGGCCACATCCCGCTCGGCGGTCTGCCGGAAATTCCGGAAGAAGCCGTTGACGCCCACGGCATGGTGAAAATTGGCGGCGGCTCGGGTTTTATCGTCGACCCCGCCGGCATCATCATCACCAACAAACATGTCGTCATCGACCCAAACTCCGAATATATGGTCCTGCTAAATAACGGGCAGAAGCTCAAGGCGCGAGTTCTCGCGCGAGACCCCGTCGAAGATATTGCCATCCTCAAAGTGGAGGCCAAAGACTTGCCCACCGTCAAGCTTGGCGACTCAGCCAAGACCGAGCTCGGCGAAGAAATCCTCGCTATTGGAAATGCTCTAGGCCTCTTCCGCAACACCGTCTCTTTCGGCATCGTCTCGGGCCTCTCGCGCTCCATCAAAGCTTCGTCTGACCCGCATTCACCGGTCCAAGAAATGCGGGGTCTCATCCAAACTGATGCG
>Ga0082335_1009631_pt1 | contig 10318 bp, 5 predicted proteins | sample Subgrocontami58m_FD_72375 | JGI IMG/M metagenome (GOLD analysis project Ga0082335, IMG submission 72375) | Subsurface groundwater microbial communities from S. Glens Falls, New York, USA - GMW37 contaminated, 5.8 m (SPADES assembly) (version 2) ... | reverse complement strand
GGAAAACCAAACTCCTGATTGCTATGGTGTTAGATGCAGTTCACGGGGCGTCTGATGGCGTCCATTCATTAGCCACACAGGCAATAAAAGCAGGAGCTACAAAAGAAGAAATCGCCGAGGCGTTACGGGTGGCCCATTTCATATGTGGTGTGGGCTGTGTCTACACGGCTGCCAGAGGGCTACATGATGTAATTACCTGAGAATCCCCCATGTCCAGTTGCATAGGGCACCGTGAAGGATGAAAATAAGTAAAGTTAATTTCGTAAGAAATCCCTCTCAATCTCCCTTTCTTAAAGGGAGAGGTTTTAGGTCTCCCCCTTTGGAAAAGGGGGTGCCGAAGGGGGGGATTTTATTTCGATGGAATGAGATCCTGCTATTGGGGCGGTTTAGCTGCCCGTTCAATTCCTGTGTCCTCATGCCACTCGATAACGCGGCTTGACCAAACACGCTGGATGGCATATTCCAACACCCGCTGGCGCGGTTCTGCTATATCCAGTAGCGCAGGCAGGTTGCGGTTGTCAAACTGGCTTAAAAAGGAACACTGTTTCTGGAGCAACAGAATAGTCGTCCATGCGCCTCCATAAACAATATAGTCAATCGGCCCAGACTCCATTTTAAGAATTTCCTGGGCGTGGCCGCAGACTCGGGTGAAAAAGTATTCCATCTGTTTTTCCCGATGCCGTTGAAACCTCTTTGCCGATGAGCCGCCCTGCCTGTGCCGACTATGGATATTACCGGTGCCAACCTTACTGGCAATCAGGCCTTCACCCTGGCATAGACCGATAGCATAAGCTCCCAATTGCACCAGTACCAGGGCAATCCGGTAATCGCGGATAAGCATTGAACGCAGGGGGGTAACGACAAAGCTAGCATCAAAGCGTTGCTCGACGATGGGGAATGGCGGGATAATCAGGTATTTCTGCAGGCGGCTCCAAAAGACGGCTGCCCCCGTTTTCGAGTTGGCGGCAAGCTCAACAATCTGAGGCAGAGCATTTTCCAGGTTAATTTTTTCTGTCAGTTTTCCAATATGTTGGGGGGATAACCCCGCAGGTATGTACAACGAGGCGGCAGAGTCAGTTTCTTTCAACTCGTCAATAAAAGCCAGCATTTTTTGCCGGCTAAGATTAAAACTTTGAGCTATCAGCATGGCCGTCTGTCCCTCTCCCTAAGAGGTCGAGGGAGAGGAGATAGGCTAATCCCTAATCCTGATGAATCGAGATGAAGCTTATTCACCGCAGGTGATAGCGCTCGGTAGAAGCATGACAGTACAAAACCCCTGTCGGCTTCATTCATCACCGTCATCGGGTTCTTCTTTGCGAGTAGTTTCCAGGCGGCTCAATCCCAGGCTCTCCAGAAAGGCTTCCATGCGGTCTATCACCTGTGATTCAGTTAAATCCCGGGGGTCGGCGTTGCTGGCCTCGTAGACCATCGTAGGGATGCCGGCTTTCTGCGCTACGCTTCGGCTGACCATGTAGCCGGCCGCACCGCCTTTACACCCCCTGTCCAGGTGAAACACGACTCCATCAGCTTTCCATTGCCGGATAACATTAAGAGTGTCCTCAGCCTTATAGAACTGCAAAAGGGCCAGGTTCCGGCTCTGTCCATATGTTTGATAGAGTTCGGCTAAAGCTCTCAACGCTGTGGCCCTGTCTTTAATCTTCACACCTCTTTCCTGGGGCGTTTTAGCTACGCGCCAGATACCATCGTCCGTCGCCTGCCAAGCCCCGTGAAGAGCAAATATCATGCGGCCTCCTATGAACGTTGCCCCAAAGTCCCTGGGTATCTTGAGCAAAGGGGGATAGTAATATGGGGGTTGTCCCTCGTGCGTCAACCGGCAACGTTCGTCCGGCATGGCTGCAATCTGCTGCTTCACCCGGTCTTCGACCTCGGCGGCAATTTCTTTCATAAGCTCCGGTATGCCGGGCCGCCACTTGGATGTGATAAGGAGAGCCGCCAGAGAGTTAAGCAGGCGGTAGTCCAGCGGCGCGGGGACGGCTTTCTGCATCTCGCAAATCCTGGACCACTGCACACTGCTCTGCCACTCCCTGTCCACCGCTGCTACAAATAATTCGTCTTTATATTCCCTGCCGGTGGTCTTCTGCACCCACTCGATAAAGTCATTCATCTGGACTATCAGGTAGTTGATAGCCGAATCCTGGTCATGGGTGGTGGGGACTACCGGCATATCCAGGGAAAACAGGGGGATTTTATAAAATTCCGAGAAATACTGGGCCGTCTTGGCCTGGGCCTCGCAATGGTGCACCTCCCAGGCGAAATCGGGCTGTAAACATTCCCCGGAGCGCGCCTTATTGTGAAAACCGAGCAGGGCGGAGCCGTAGTTCACCCGCAGGGTAACACAGGTATCGGGACCCAGGCCCATGTTCTCGGCAGCCTCGTTGCACTGTACTGCCAGATTGCGGTCGCGCATAATAGCGCCCATTTGCGGTCCCCAGCCGAATGCTCCGCAGTTACCCAATCCAGCCGGAAGCGATGTAAGAGATCCATAGCCTCCCTGATAAAGGATGTCGCCCCTTTTTTTCGTCTCCCAGAGCTGGCGCATGATATTGCGGCGGACTTCCTTCATTTTCGCCCAGCTTTCCAGGGGTTTGGATTTCCACAGAGTTGCTTTAGCTGTAGCCATTACTTCCCTCTTTTACGAGACTCTCTCTGATTAACTTTTCCATATTTTCACTTTTTGACCAATATCCTCATAACTTTAACCCCTGTTATGGTATCATTCGGAATGGCAATCATTATAAACCAAAAACCTGTGTTTTAAAAGTTTTCCGTTGCTTCTCATTTGAATTCTCGCTAAAATAGAGGTCTTTTGTCATCCCTTCCGATGCGTCGGACAGCATGACATATAAAACTATTTTCATCTTTCATGTTGCTCAGTGCAACTAGAATGGAGGATTCTCTCGAAAATAGACAAATTACCTGTTATCGTAGGGACAGGTTTTTAACCTGACCGCGTGGGCTGGCGGGTTCGCCTCCAATCCTTTCACCATATTCTTAAATCCATCAGGAAAACGAGAGATCCTATTACTAAGGGCCTGCTTGACTGGTAGACGGAAACCCCCGACCTGATTCACCTCGGTGAATCAGGTCTGCCCCCTTTACGTAAAGGGAGTTAGGGGGTTTCCGTTATAGCAATCTCCGCAATCAGTCAAGCGTCAAGCACTTGCAATTCACAAATTTACCTCTCCTAAGCCGGCGAATCCAAGACCTGAACGCCTTTGTGATTTTGATACCATATTATGTTCCTGATGACCTAACTTAAGGCTCGTTAACGCATTTTGTTGGAGGGGCGGGCGGGTTTGGCCCCCGCCTACATTATTCTATTCTCAATAAAAAAAGCCCCCCGTTTTCACGGGGGGCTTTTTTATCTCCGTCTCTCCCTTCCCGCACCGGGAAGGGGCGGGGGTTAGGTTATGCTGCCTTTGCTGGTTTTCGAGCCAGGGCTAATACTGACAGGACTATACCCACGACTGCGATTACCAGGGCTATCCACAGGATAGCTACAGGGGCTGGTGCGCCATCCGCGCCTTTAGGCCCAGCAGGGCCGATCTTTCCATCAGCTCCGGCTTTGCCATCGGCTCCAGCTTTACCAGGAGCGCCAGCAGGCCCGGCCACGCCATCCTTGCCAGCGGCGCCAGCGGCGCCGGCTTTACCATCGGCTCCAGCTTTTCCGGCTGCGCCATCCTTGCCAGCGGCGCCAGCGGGTCCAGCTGCGCCCGTCACGCTAACCACGGTAAAGTCTGCGGTAGCAGCGCCTGCTGTTATGGTTGCTTTCCCGGGCTTGGTCACATCGCCAACAACCATCGCTGAAAATCTGCCCGCGCCATCGGCAGTGGCTGCAACCGTGGCTACGCCGCCGGTTATGTTCACTGATGCGTTTGGCGCGAAGTTAGTGCCTGAAACTATGGCAATAATCCCATTGGCCGGGGATATGGTAATGGTCGGCGGTCCGGCCGGCGCCGTTGTTGCCGCCATAGCCTGGTTGGTTACTTCTCCGGGGGTATGCTTACCCGCGGCGGCAACCCTGCCTGCTCCGACCTTGAAGGTTATTGCTTTATCTTTAAAAGATTGTCCGGTAGGAGCAGCCACAGTCAATGAATAAATTGTACCGTTGTAGTTTGTAGTGGCAACCTCTTTGCCGTCAATTTCCGCTGATACCTTGGTCCCAGCGGTTGCATTAGCTCCGTCTATTGTTGCTGAGCCGAAAAACAAGTGAGGAAGCTCAGGGGCCTGGGCAGATACCAAAGCCGGCAATAGAAGCAGGGGCAACACTACCACCAGAAGAACCAGGATTCTTAATTTGGCCATCTTTTCTCCTTTTTTTTCCCCTCCCCCTGACCCCCTCTCCGTAAACGGAGAGGGGGTTGGAGTAGAGGTGCTTCTTTTTGCCTTACCAGCCTAAGATTTGCCACCCGGGCGATAGCGATATTGTATTTCCACTACCGGTGGTTATGGATGTAGCTGCTTTTACATTGATAAAGTAGCCACTACCCTTAGCTAGAGCCGTTAGGGTATTTAACTCTGCCGGTACTGATGGGTCGTATAGTTTCCATGTCTGTGAAGGAGCGTCGAAGCCCCACACCCTGACCAACTGCGCTGCAATTGGAGACAGAGCGCTTGCTACTGTAGCGGGAGCTTCTGCTATCTCAACGGTCGAGGTAGCTGAAGAGCCGCCTGCCGCCGCGCCTATTGACCTGACACCCTTGGTGACAGTGGGTACAACCAGCGTAGCCGTGAAGTTACCCGATGAATCTGTATATACAGCAGGGGAGAAGCTAGTAGCTGCTCCGGCGCCTGTCCACGGTAACCCGTACGATACCTGGAAGCCACCCGGGAATCCAGTACCTTTTATGGTCAGTGAACCACTCCACGCAACCTGCGCAGGACTTATCGTTATCTTGGCAGCAGGTACCTTCAGTACTACTGTGTCCGCAATGTTTCCGGTGCCGCCGGCGATCCGGTCACTTGCAACTATGTTCTGGTTGCTATCCGGTGCAAAGTCCGTGGATACCGTAAACGTAGCTGTGAAGTTTCCGGCCGCATCAGGAGTCGCGTTAATAGTAGTGGTCCCGCCGCCGATATCTATGCTAACGTTTCTATCAGATACCCAGCCCTTGCCGGTTATGGTGACTGTTCCGGACCTGGACTGTTCGGTGGGGGTTATAGTTATGGTTGGCTTTAACACATTGAATACACCTGTAGCCTGCACTCCACCCACCGTGATTGCTACATCCTGGGCGCCTGTAGTAGCGGTGTTAGGCACCCTGACGGTGAAACTAACGTTACCGTTGCTATCGGTAGTTGGGGCTGTGGTGGGGAAACTCAACACTGGCAACCCACCAATGGTAACATTAGCAGCCAGCACTGCTGTACCAGCAGCTACCGGCATGTTCGAAACACCTAACACGATTTCATTGTTTTTGGGCCCCGTGGCAGGCGTTAGTGATAGAGCCGCAGCGCCTACCGTAAAGGTTCCCGACGCACCTGTTAGACCAAAGGTCATCGCTACCGATTTGGCGCCTCCGCTCAGCGTTAGCGGCGCCTTGATCTGGAAAGCCTCTACTTTACCGGGCGTTCCGGTGCCGCCGATAGCATTGGCCGTTTTGGCCGAGAGTGCATTGCCCAGAGCATCGGTAAATATCGGTTCGCCGCCTATTGACAGAGATACAAAGGCACTGGCGGGCGTAAACTCACTGCCTTCAATAGTTATGGTGCTGCCTGCTGTACCGTTGGCAGGCGTAATGGTCATACTTGGGTCCATAGTGAATTCCCGAAGGTCTTTAGTTAATTCTGTTGCGTTAGACCGCGCATCGCCACCATCCTGGATGTTTATGGAATCGGACAGTGATGTGCTCATGATTTCAGGAGCGGCGAACGTGGCCGCGAAACTACCTGTGGCATCTGTAACTACAGTACCCTGTGACACCCTGGTAGCAACGCCACTGGGGTTGGCATTGGCGTTGTTCAGGCTAACAACCAACTGCCCTACAGTAGTGGTTGTTATAACCGTTGCCCCACCAGCCGGTATGGTCACCGGGCTGCCCGTAACTGTTGCATTAGCACTGGTGGTAGATGTACCGGTGGTTACAAACCCGCTGACCCCAGCAGGCGTTGTTATGGTGAATGTGCCCGCACCGGTAGTATTGACCGTTGTGTTGTCGTTGCTGTTAACACCTAAGACCCCAAAGCCAACGCCGGCAAGATATCCGGTCAGTGTACCAGTACCCTGGGTAACGGTCGTTGCCGGCCCGAAAAAGAAGTAGAACATACCGGAAGACGCCGTTACGATATTGGCGCCTGCCGCCAGGTTCGTGCCGACTGCCAGAGCTGGAGTTGTTATGGCTCCGGTCCCGAAGTTACCCTCCGTGTCGTTACCACTGGAGATTGTACCCGCTGTCCCTGGGGGTAAGGTGAGGGTGAATGTACCACCCTGGACGACATGAATGTGATTTGTCCCGCTGAAGGGGTTGGCCAACACTTGATTACCGCCAACCACGATGGCAGTACCCTGGGTCAGGTTAGCCTCTGTGCGTACCTCGATATTGATGGAGCTGCTGCCCCTGAAACCGTCTCCGGTTACGGTTATTGTCCGTCCCTTGGCTGCTTTGTCCGGTGTGAACTTGGCTCTCTGGTTTACTACTACGTTTACTGTAATTTCTATAGAGCCATCGGAGAATTTCATTACCGCGGGGCTGCTTGAGGTCTTCCGGCTGATGGCCGGTATCTTGAAGGAAACCGGCAGGAATAAACCGGCTGCCAGGGCGCCTGCCCCAACGCCGGTGCTCACGGTGGCCCCTACCGGGTTGATGGTCTGGGCAGTTGCGGCGAGTGTAACGCTTATAGAGCCACCCGGGTTGAAATCGCCAACCAGGGCCGCCCCCGTATACATGCCGGTGGGAATCGTAAAGCGTGACCCGGCCTGTGTGGTATGCGCACCTGTAGTAGCCAGGGCAACCACGCCATTCCGTCCAGGCTTGAATGTAACCGTGTCTCCCACGTTAACCGTAATGGCAGGGACAGTCCTGCTGGGCCCGGCGATCACCCTCTGAAGGTCGGCAACCGCTGAAACAGGCTGGTTAACCGAGGAGCCTACCTCTACAATTATGTCCTGCGCTGCACCGGCAGTCGCTGCAGTAGTGGTATAAACCGCAGAAACAACTGCGGCCTCGACAGGACCTACACCAGTAGCAACCGTTAGAGTATTAACTACACTGGCCGCCGGGTTGAGTATGCCGGCCGTCTGTGAAAATACTATGGTAAATACGGCGCCAGCCCCCACTGCCACTGGCGTGACTATAGTTACAACCGCTCCGGCTACGACTACAGCTGCCGTCACGTTTGTGCCGTTGACCGAAATGGTATTGGCTGCTATCACTGCAGGCACAGTCGTGCCTGCCGGGAATGTGATTATCGCTGTAGTGGTGGCAGCCACCCATGCGCCGACTGTTGTACCTTTAATGAAATATGATGCTGCTGCGCCTGCGGTTTCAGGCACCGTGTCGACATTTATCACTGCGCCAACGGCTAAGGCCGGTTTCGGCTGTACAGCCATAGGCACCAGGCTAAAACTGACGGCCAGTATTACTACCAGCGTCAAACGTAGAAACAAAGGTATATTTCCTTTCATCTAGTAACCATGCTCCTTTCAAAATTTTGGGTTTGCCCCGAAGAAGCGGGGCCGGGTAAATAATACCAATGGCTCTTTTGCCTCTCACATGTTTTGGCTTTAGCTTCCGAATCTCCTTTTCCCCCTTTATTAAAGGGGGCCAGGGGGATTCAGGCCCTGCCTTCCATGCTCAAGGCATTTACCTTACATCTTTACGCTCCTTTCATTAAGTCGAGCCCAAGCCAATAAGACCTTCGACCTTTCCGCCTTTATTGCGAGGCTGAGTTCCGATGGGCATACGCGGACATTCACCTCCAATAAGGTTCGAGGGGTGTATTAACTCTTATCTGAACCCCTGCATAACATCATACCTGCTTTTACTCAAATGTCAAGTCCTTTTGGGCAATTATCTAAAAGTATTCTAATATTTGTTTTTTAAATTGTATTTATTTTCCCGATTACCAGGACGATATTTACCACCCTTAACCGTTTATTCTATTCCACCCTGGAAAGTGCAATCCCTATATATATATAACGGTATGGCAGTAAAAAGGTTAGCCCGGAAAAGTATTATTTTATTAAGGTATCGCCCCTGCTCGATTATCCCGACCTGCCGGGAAGCGCCAAGAAGAATAAAAGTAGACTGCCACCCGTCATTGCGAGCCCTTCGACTAGCTAAGGATCAACTCAGCGAAGTCCCGATATATTGGAACTCTTACGAAAGATAAAGAGATGTATTTTTTAATGTAGGGGCGGGTTTCGAACCCGCCCGCGCGGTCAGGTTAAAAACCTGACCCTACGGCCATCGGAAATTTGTCTATTTTCGGAAGAACATAAACCTTCTTTTGCGGGTGTAATGGCGAACACATGGGTTCATCCTCATTATCATTAAGGCTGGCCCTGATTAATGATGGTTCACAATTTACGATGTCTCCCTGTCACCTCGCCCCCCTTATTAATGTGGGTTGGGGGGACCCGCCTACATTATAATATAATGTTATAATACTGGCTGGAGGCATTTAATGCGCATTATTCTCTATACTGGTAAGGGCGGAGTGGGCAAAACCAGCGTGGCCGCCTCTACCGCTCTGCGTTCCGCTCAGATGGGCTATAAGACTATCGCTATCAGCACCGATGCCGCCCACAGCCTGGCCGACTCTTTTGACTTGCCGCTGGGCAACGAGCCAAAAAAGATTTCGGCCAATCTATGGGGCCAGGAGCCCGAGCTGTCCCACGCTCTGGCAACCCACTGGGGGACCATACAGCAATGGGTGATGTCTCTCCTATCCTGGAGGGGTATTGACGAAATTATCGCCGGGGAGATGGCAGTGCTGCCCGGAATGGAGGAGCTTGCCAACCTGCTATATATCCTGGATTACTACGAAAAAGGCCAGTTCGATGTCATAATCGTGGACTGCGCCCCTACCGGGGAGACCTTACGCCTGCTCAGTTTCCCTGAAATCCTCCGCTGGTGGATGGACCGTATCTTCCCTATCCAGCGCAAAGCTGCCACCCTCCTCCGTCCCATGGTCAAAGGGTTGACCGATATTCCCTTTCCTTCCGACCAGGTATTCAAGACTGCCGAGATGTTATTTACTCAACTGGAGAAAATGCGCGCCGTGTTCACCGACCCGGAAATAACCTCGGTTAGACTGGTAGTCAATCCGGAGAAGATGGTCATCAAGGAAGCGCAGCGCACCTATACCTATCTTAATCTTTATGGATATGCTACCGATTTAATTGTATGTAACCGTGTCATCCCGCCTGAGGTATCAGACCCGTATTTCGATGTCTGGAAACAGCGTCAAAGCCAGCATTTCCGGTCTATCGAGGAGCGGTTCTCACCTATCCCCATTCGTACTATACCGCTGTTCTCCTCTGAGGTGGTGGGTATAGAGACACTCCGTTCTATGGCCGGGGCACTTTTTGGACAGGCTGACCCTACACAGGTCTTCTTTCGCGGTCAACCTCAAACGCTCAGTAAAAAAAAGGACGGGTGTTATGTGTTGAGTCTTACGTTGCCCTTCATAACCAAACACGATTTAACTTTAAACCGGAAAGGTGACGAACTGATTATTGAAGTTGGCGCCTACCGGAGAAATATTATGCTTCCGTTGACATTGCTCGATTTACCGGTTCATGAAGCAAAATTCATAGACAATCAATTGCAGATACATTTTGTACCTGTGAAAAAGGCCAGGTTACCAAAGTGAGCATTGCAGTTTAACAAATTAATATTCTCCCGAAAATAGACTCCCATTCGTCTTTGCGAGAAGCGGAGCGACGAAGCAATCTCCACTTTTGGAGGAGTAATCGGCCTCAAGATGACGAGATTGCTTCGCTTCACTCGCAATGACGAGTTGCAACCTATTTTCATAACTTAATGGTGCTCTTGATAATGTGCATGGGGGATTCTCCCGAAAATAGCCGTCCAATTTTCCTCTCCGTTGATGGGAGAGGAACGGAAAGGTGTCCGATGATGTCCAGACTTAGCGGGACTTATCGAGACTCCGCAAAGGTGAAACACTTTCGGAGAGGGTGATGAAAATCTAATTCCGCCAAAAATCTCACCCCTCTCTTTAATTCTCTCCCCAAAGGGGCGAGAGGTTTATAAGCTATTTTCATGCTTCGCAGTCCCGTTGAATCGGGATGGGGGATCCTATTCACTTGCATCACTAAATCTTTAAAGGAGGG
>Ga0082335_1009630_pt1 | contig 10318 bp, 12 predicted proteins | sample Subgrocontami58m_FD_72375 | JGI IMG/M metagenome (GOLD analysis project Ga0082335, IMG submission 72375) | Subsurface groundwater microbial communities from S. Glens Falls, New York, USA - GMW37 contaminated, 5.8 m (SPADES assembly) (version 2) ... | reverse complement strand
CGAATCGGGTATCGCCTGCGCAGTGTATTACCCAGTGCCCTTGCACCAGCAGGAGATGTTTGCCGCCAGCCACGGCGACGTGCGCCTGCCGGTCACCGAACGCACCGCCCAGCGCTGCCTGTCGCTGCCGATCTCGCCGATGCTGAAGGACGAGCAGATAAGGCATATCGTCGGTGCAGTGCGGCAGGCGCTGACGTGAGTTTGCACCCGACAGCCGTCGTCGCAGCCGATGTCCGGCTCGGCGCCAATGTCCGCATCGGGCCGTTTGCCGTGATCGAGGAAGATGTCGTGCTTGGCGACGACTGCGAAGTCGCGGCGCACGCCGTGGTCAAGCGTCACACCCGGATCGGCGCGCGCACCCGCATCGCCGAGCACGCCGTGATCGGCGGCGATCCGCAGGACTTCAAGTTCAAGCCGGACTGCCTGTCCTACACCGAGATCGGCGAGGACAACTGGCTGCGCGAAGGCGTCACCGTGCATCGCGGTTCGCGCGAAGGCAGCGTGACGCGCCTGGGCAATGGCTGCTTCCTGATGGCCTACAGCCACGTCGCCCACGATTGCCAGGTCGGCAACCACGTGGTGATGGCCAATACGGCCGGCATCGCCGGCGAAGTGGTGGTGCACGACCGCGCCTTCATCTCGGCCGCCGTCACGGTGCACCAATTCTGTCGGGTCGGTCGCAACGCGATGATCGGGCTGTCCTCGAAGGTGGTGCAGGACGCATTGCCCTTCTGCATCACCGACGGCAATCCGGGCCGCGCCCGCGGCCTCAATCTCGTCGGCCTGCGCCGCAACGGTTTCGCCAAGGAGGAAATCAGGGCCTTGAAGGATACCTATCGCCTGCTGTATTCGCGTGTGCCACTCGAGGATGCGCTGACCGAAATGCGCGCGATGAACAGCGCCGCGGTGACCGAAGTCGCCGATTTCATCGCCGGCTCCAGGCGCGGCTTCGCCCACCCGACGCGTTAGTCCCTAGCGTTTTCCATTCGCCAGTTTCACCGCCTCCGGCATGCGCCGCAGGCGCCAGATCGCCAGCGGGCCGAGCAGCCCCCCGAGGCCCAGGGTCGACCAAGCCAGGCCCCACACCACATGGTCGGGCATGCCACCACCGGCGCGGCCCCAGTCGAGCACCAGGCCAAAGACCCACGGCGCGATCGCGCCGGCGCCGAAGCCGAGCACCGAGCGCAGCGAATAGGCGGCACCGAGATAGCGCGGGTCCATGAGCTCGGTCAGCGTCGTCGAGTGGATCGAGGAATCCCCGACGCCGGTGACGTTGTAGAACACCGCCACCACGACCAGCAGGACCATGGGCAGGCCGATCATCCAGCCGAAGCTGAAGGAACAGGCCAGACTGGCGACGGCCATGGCCAAGGTCACCGCGGTGCGCCCGTAGCGATCCGAGAGCGAACCGCCGAGCACGCTGCCGACGACGGCAGCCAGATAAGTCAACGCCGTCAGCGTGGCGCCGAGGCTGGCCGCCTGGGCGCCGCCCGCGCCGCCGGCGAAGGCGGCGGCGGCGAGGAAGGCCGGCAGCCAGGCCCACATGCCGAGCAGTTCCCAGGCGTGGAAGGTATAGCCCCAGATCGACAACATCGCCGGCTTGTTGCGCACCACTTCAAGCAGGCGGCTGTGGTTGCCATGACCGTCGGGCAAGGCATGCACCACGTTCGGCACCTCGCGCAGGGCGCGCCAGCCCAGCGCCATCCCCAGCAATGGGCACAGCGCGGTGACGACGAAGGCGCCGCGCCAGCCGTAAAGCGGAATCATGGCGCTGGCGATCAGCAGCCCGATGGCATAACCGAGCGAGGCCGCGGCCAGGTAATAGCCCAGCGCGCGGCCCTGGCGTTCCTTCATGCGCTGGGCGACGATGGCCAGGCCCGGCGTATAGGAGCCGCCCGAACACAGGCCGGTCAGCCCGTAGAGCAGCAGGGCGGAGACGAAGCCGTCGGCAAACAGCGCGAACAGCAGGCCGCTGGCGACCGCCGCGATGCCGGTGGCGAGGTAGATGCGCCGCGCGCCATGGCGGTCGGAGAGAAAGCCCACCGCAAACAGGGAAATCAGGAAGCCGACGTGATAGCCGGACTGCACCATGCCGGCCTGCCACGCCGTCATCTGCCAGTCGTCGCGCAACAGCGGCAGCACCGCCGACCAGGCGGTGAACATCGTGGCGAAGGCGGCGCGCGCGGCGCAGAATTCGAGCAGCCAGAGCATGGGCGCAGCTTATCACCCGCCCGCGCCCCGGATTGACGGCATAGGCCCTCTGCGCCTACAATACGCCCTGTTCCGCCGAGTTAAAAGACAACTTGCGAGGCGGAGAAGACCCCCGACAGATGTCGCCGGTTGGAAAACAAATATCGCTAAAGCGTCGCCCGCTCCCGCCCCATAGCCGGCCTCGCCAAGCATGGGGCGTTTCAGTTTCTGGAGCAGGACACTATGGCAAACCCGGCACAAGAATATTTCTTCACTTCCGAATCGGTCTCCGAAGGCCATCCGGACAAGGTCTCCGACCAGATTTCCGACGCGATCCTCGACGCCATCCTGGCGCAGGACCCGCATTCCCGCGTCGCCGCCGAGACTCTTTGCAACACCGGCCTGGTGGTGCTCGCCGGCGAGATCACGACCAGCGCCAACGTCGACTACATCAACATCGCGCGCAACGTGCTGAAGCGCATCGGCTACGACAACACCGAGTACGGCATCGACTACAAGGGCTGTGCCGTGCTGGTGGCCTACGACAAGCAGAGCCCGGACATCGCCCAGGGCGTGAACAAGGCCTACGACGACAACCTGAACCAGGGCGCCGGCGACCAGGGCCTGATGTTCGGCTATGCCTGCGACGAAACCCCGGTGCTGATGCCGCTGCCTATCTACCTTTCGCACCGGCTGGTCGAGCGCCAGGCCATGCTGCGTCGCGACGGCCGCCTGCCCTGGCTGCGTCCCGACGCCAAGTCGCAGGTCACGATCCGCTATCAGGATGGCAAGGCGCATTCGATCGACACGGTCGTCATCTCCACCCAGCACGCGCCCGACATCGAACTGCCGCAGATCCGCGAAGCCGTGATCGAGGAAATCATCAAGCCCATCCTGCCCAGGGAGCTGATCAAGGGCGAGATCAAGTACCTGGTCAATCCCACCGGCCGCTTCGTCGTCGGCGGCCCGCAGGGCGACTGCGGCCTGACCGGGCGCAAGATCATCGTCGACACCTACGGCGGCGCGGCACCCCACGGCGGCGGCGCCTTCTCCGGCAAGGACCCGTCCAAGGTCGACCGTTCCGCGGCCTACGCCGGCCGCTACGTGGCGAAGAACATCGTCGCCGCCGGCCTTGCCAGCAAATGCCTGGTGCAGATTTCCTATGCCATCGGCGTCGCCGAGCCGACCTCGGTGTGGGTCACCACGCAGGGCACCGGCAAGGTCGCCGACGCCACCATCGCCGAGCTGGTGAAGAAGCATTTCGACCTGCGGCCGAAGGGCATCGTGCAGATGCTCGACCTGCTGCGCCCGATCTACGAAAAGACCGCCGCCTACGGCCACTTCGGCCGCGACGAGCCGGAATTCAGCTGGGAAGCGACCGACAAGGCGACCGCCTTGAGGGACGACGCCGGCCTGTAATTTCCCACGCAGGCAGTATGGAAAATGGCCCGCGCGCGGGCCATTTTCTTTTTGCGCGGCCCGCGCCGTCGCGACGATCCTGACCCATAATCAAAACCATGAACGATCTTGCGAAGAACGTGCTGGGCGGCATCCTGCAAACCTGCAGCACCGATCCGATGACCGGATTCTTCCGCACCGGCGACTGCCAGGTGACGGAAGAGGACGTCGGCAACCACGGCGTCTGCATCGTCGCCACGGCCGAGTTCCTGGCTTTCTCCCGCTCGCGCGGCAACGACCTGTCCACCCCGCATCCGGAATTCGAGTTCCCCGGGGTGAAGCCGGGCGAGCGCTGGTGCCTGTGCTCGGCGCGCTGGCAGGAAGCCCTGGAGGCCGGCAAGGCGCCGCAGGTGGTGCTCGAAGCCACGTCCGCCGCGGCGCTGGAAGTGGTGCGCCTGGGTGACCTCAAGCGCCATGCCGTGAAACTCGACCAGGAGAAATGATGAGCGCGCTCTACAAGCTGTCGGCCAAGGCACTTGACGGTACCCCGAGGCCGATGAAGGACTGCAAGGGCAGGGTTCTGCTGTTCGTCAATGTCGCCAGCGGCTGTGGCTTCACTCCGCAATACGCCGGGCTTGAAGCCTTGTGGCGGAAATATGGTGAGCGCGGCCTCACGGTGCTGGGTTTTCCCTGCAACCAGTTTGGCGGGCAGGAGCCGGGCAACGAAGCCGCCATCGGCGAATTTTGCAGCCTGAACTACGAGGTCAGCTTCCCGATGTTCGCCAAGGTCGATGTCAATGGCGACGGCACCCACCCCGTCTTCGCCTTCCTCAAGGCCGGCGCGCCCGGCCTGCTCGGCAGCGAAGGCATCAAGTGGAATTTCACCAAGTTCCTGGTCGACCGTGAAGGCAGGGTGGTCGGCCGCTATGCCCCGGCGCACAAGCCGGAGGACATCGCGGCCGACATCGAGAAGGTGCTGTAGGCGCCTGTTTCAGGCCGCTGCCGGCTGTCGCCGCCGGGTACTGCCGCCCCTCGCCTCGTCATCGACGCCGGAATCGTCGTCGGCTTCGCCGAAGCGCACGATTTTCACGCCGGCGGGCAAATCCGACTTGCGCCGGGCAAGCTCCTTCAGCCAGTCATTTCCTGGGGGGGCGAGAACGTCCATAAGGCTCATGGCGTGGCGGGTCATCTGCGGCTCCTGCGTTGCTGGGTTGATCACTTGGATACCGTCCGCGGCTCGCGCCTCGGACATAATGGCGAAGGCCCCGCGGGGGCGGGGCCTTCGGGCGGCCGGAAGGGAACACCGGCCACCGGGAGAAACCGGTGCTTATGCGGCGAGGTAACGTCGCGAATCGGCAAGGAATTTCAGGATGTCATGGCACTGCATGGTCGGCTCCGGGGTCTGGATGTTGATCGGCATGCATGTATAGATGGGGCCGGGCGCGATCGGTTCAATGAGAAATTGCAACAACTTGTGTCGGCCGATCACCGGCCGGCCGCTCCTTCGAGCACACCGTCCACATAGTACCAGCGGCCGTTTTCACGCACAAAACGGCTGATTTCGTGCATCCGCTGCGCCCTGCCGCCAACGCGGCAGCGAGCGACGAACTCGACGGTCGCGGTATCCCCCGCCGCGCTGTGTGCCTTCAGCTCGAGTCCCAGCCATTTCGCCGCCGGCCCGGCAGCGAGGTCCAGGACGGCAGGCCGCGTCGAGGCATGCCAGCTTGCCAGCAGGTAATCTTCCAGCCCCAGCACGTAGGCGCTGTAGCGCGAGCGCATCAGCGATTCGGCATCCGGCGGCGGGCTGCCGGCATGATGGCGCCCGCAGCATTCCTCGTAGCCCCGCGGCCGGCCGCAGGGGCAGGGCTTCACCGGCGCGAGCCGGTTTCGGGAGGCAGCGCACATTTCGGACATGGGCGGCCGAAGGGAGAGATATAGCGCCACCAGATCCAGACCAGCAGCGGCAGCAGGGCGATCAGCGCCATGTCGCCCCAGCCAGGCTGAGCCAGTTCGTCGCGCCACCAGGCTACGGCGGCGCGCACGGCCTCGATCAGCAGCACCATGTAGCCGAAGGCAGCGGCGAGCAGCAGCAGGCGCTTCACCAATGCACCCTCCCCCCAACCCCCTGCCCAAGGCAGGGGGTGATCCCGGTTCGCCGCTGCGCGGCTCCGTGTGATGACTGGCGCCCCTTCGGGCGGCCGTGCGGGGCACTCATGCCCCGCGCCCCGCGTAGACCCATTCCAGCAGGGCATCCTGCGCCGCCTGGGCGCCGGCGGCCTGGGCGTGATTGACGAAGAAGACCACGATCCAGCGCCGCCCGGACTTGTCCAGCATATAGCCGGCGATGCTGCGCACGCCCTCCAGCGAGCCGGTCTTGATGTGGGCCTGGCCGGCGACACCATTCTGCCTGAGGCGCTTCTTCATGGTGCCGTCGGTCGCGGCGACCGGCAGCGAGGCGATCAGTTCCGGCATCACCGCGCTTTTCCAGGCCGCCTGCAACACGCGGCCAAGGCCTTCGGCCGAGATGCGCTCGCGCCGCGACAGGCCGGAGCCGTTTTCGAGCACCAGCTCGGGCAGGCCGATGCCGCGCGCGTCGAGCCAGGCGCGGATCGCCGCATCGGCGTCCTCCGCACCCGCGGGGCGGCGGCCGGACTCCATGCCCAGGGTCAGAAAAAGCTGGCGTGCCATGACGTTGTTGGAAAACTTGTTGATGTCGCGTACCACTTCGCCAAGAGTCGGCGACGGCAGCACGGCGATTGCGCGCGCCTCGGCCGGCACCGCGCCGTCGCGCACGCCGCCGGTGATCGTGCCACCGAGTTCCGCCCACAACTGCTGGAACACGCCGAACACGAAAGCAGGGTGATCCTGCACCGCGATATTCCAGCGCTGTTCGGGGCAGGCCCCGGGGAATACCCCGGTCAGCACCAGGCGCGTGGTCGGGCCGTGGGCGAAGACATCGGCGCGCAGGCGCTCCTTCCAGTCGCCGCAAGCGTTGCCATTGCCCAGGGTGATCTTGTTGACCAGGTCGAGATTGGCCGGCATGGGCTCCGCGGTGACGAGCAGGCTTTTCTGCACCGGATCGGGAATCAGCTGCAAGCTCACGGCCTTGAAGTTCACCAACAACGCGTCCGGTGCGACGTTGTAGGGCCGCATCGGCTGCGCATCGAAGCGTCCCGGGTCGGCACCGCCGATGGCAAAGGCACCGCGATCGAGCACCAGGTCGCCGCGAATTTCGCGGATGCCACGCGCGCGGATTTGCCGCAGCAGGCGGGCGAACTGGTCGTAGGTCAGCTTGGGATCGCCGCCGCCCCTGAGATGCAAATCGCCTTGCAGCACGCCGTCGGTCAGCGTGCCATTGGCGTAGGCCTCGGTTTTCCAGACGTAGGCCGGGCCCAGCAGGTCGAGCGCGGCAAAAGTGGTGACCAGCTTCATGGTCGAGGCCGGGTTCAGCGCCAGGTGTTCGTTGATCGCGAGCCGCGGCTTCGCGGCATCCACTTCGCGCACCCAGGCGGCCGTCGCCGCCTGCGGTATGCCGGCGGCCTTGAGGGCCTGGGCGACCGCAGATGGCAATGGGTCGGCGCGCGCCGCCAGCGCACCGAGGCAGGCAAGCAACATGAGAAGAATTCGCATGCCGCGATCTTATCGCGGGGACGGCGCCGCCGGCGCTTGCCAGCCACATATAGAATCAGCGCCACGACATGAGGGAGAGACCGATGGAAAAACCAGCCTGGCAGCCTTCGGCGGAAACCATCCGCGCCTCCAAGCTCACGGCATTCACCGCCTGGCTGGCTCGTGAGCGCGGCATGCATTTCGCCGACTACGACGCACTCTGGCGCTGGTCGGTGGAGGATCTCGAAGGCTTCTGGGGCGCTGTCTGGGATTACTTCGCGATTCCCGCGTCGACACCGCGCAAGCGCGTCATCACCGATGTACGTATGCCTGGCGCGCAGTGGTTTCCCGGCGTGAGCATGAACTACGTCGATCAGGTCTTCCGCCACGCCACATCGGCGCGTCCGGCGATCGTTGCGCGCAACGAAGCCGGCGAACAGCGCGAACTCGCCTGGGCCGAGTTACAGCGCCAGGTCGGCGCCCTCGCCGCGACCCTGCGCGGCATGGGCGTGGTCCGCGGCGATCGGGTGGTCGCCTATCTGCCCAATATTCCCGAAACCATCGTGACATTTCTCGCGGTGGCCAGCCTCGGCGCGATCTGGTCGGCCTGCTCGCCCGACATGGGGCGCATCGCGGTACTCGACCGCTTCCGCCAGATCGCGCCCAAGGTGTTGATCGCCGTCGACGGCTACCGCTACGGCGGCAAGGCCTACGACCGGCGCGAACTGATCCACGAACTGCTGGCCGAGCTGCCCAGCATTGATCACATGGTGCTGCTGCCCTGTCTGGGTACGCCCGCCGATGCCGCCGGCTTCGCCCAGTGCACCGACTGGGGCGCCGCCACGGCCGGCAGCGCGCCGCTGCAGGTGATGCACGTGCCGTTCGACCACCCGCTGTGGGTGGTGTATTCCTCGGGCACCACCGGCTTGCCCAAGCCCATCGTGCATTCGCACGGCGGCATCGTCGTCGAGCACGTCAAGATGGCGGCGCTGCATCTCGATCTCGGCCCGGAAGACCGCTTCCACTGGTTTTCCAGCAGCGGCTGGATCATGTGGAACTGCCAGATTTCCGGCCTGCTGCTGGGCAGCACCCTCTGCATCTACGACGGCAATCCGGGCTGGCCGGACTGGAACTCGCTGTGGCGCTTCGTCGGCGAAACCGGCGTGACCTTCTTCGGCGCCGGCGCTGCGTTTTTCATGTCCTGCATCAAGGCCCACGTCGAACCGAACGGCGTTGCCGATCTTTCTGCCTTGCGCGCCATCGGTTCCACCGGCTCGCCGCTCCCGCCGGAGGGTTACCAGTGGATCTACGACCACGTGCGGCCGGACATCTGGCTCAACCCGATTTCGGGCGGCACCGATTTCGCCGGCTGCTTCGTCGGCGGCGTGCCGACGCTGCCGGTGTATCTGGGCGAGATGCAGTGCCGCTGCCTCGGCGCCCGGGTCGAGGCCTGGGACGAAGCCGGCAAGCCGCTGATCGACGATGTCGGCGAACTGGTCTGCAGTGCGCCGATGCCCTCGATGCCGCTCAAGTTCTGGAACGATCCCGGCGACACGCGCTACCGCGAGAGCTACTTCGACATGTACCCAGGCATCTGGCGCCACGGCGACTGGCTGGGCATCACGCCGCGCGGCGGCGCCATCATCTACGGCCGCTCCGATGCCACCATCAACCGCCACGGCATCCGCATGGGCACCAGCGAGCTTTACCGCGCCGTCGAGGAGATGCACGAAATTCTCGACAGCCTGGTGGTCGACCTCGAATTTCTCGGTCGCGAAAGCTACATGCCGCTGTTCGTCGTGCTGCGTCCAGGCCACGAATTGACGCCGCAGCTGGCAGCCACGCTGCGCGACAAGATCAAGGTCGCGCTGTCGGCGCGCCACGTACCCAACGAGATCTTTCAGGTCGCCGAGGTTCCGCGCACCCTGTCGGGCAAGAAAATGGAACTGCCGGTGAAGAAACTGCTGCTCGGCCATGCCCTGGACAAGATCGCCAACCCCGATGCGATGGCCAATCCCGCCAGCCTGCAGTGGTTCGTCGAGTTCGCCGCGCGGCGGGCGGCGGAGCCGGCAGCATGAACCAGCGCATTGCAGTACCGCTGCCGAAGTCCTATCTGCTGCTCAACCACGGCCCGACCGTGCTGGTTTCCAGCGCCCAAGGCGGCAGGCAGAACGTGATGGCCGCGGCCTGGAACATGGCCCTCGATTTCGATCCGCCCAAGGTGGCGGTGGTGATCGACAAATCAACGCTGACTCGGGAACTGGTCGAAGCCTCGGGCGAGTTCGTGCTCAGCGTGCCCTCGCGGGCACAGGCGGCACTGACACTGGCGGTGGGCACGCAGTCGGGGCGCGACGTCGACAAGCTTTCGAAAGTCAGTGCTGGTGGTACGGCGGCAAGCCGGGTCGGTGCGCCCTTGATCGACGGTTGCCTGGCCTGGCTCGAATGCCGCGTGATCCCCGAGCCGCACATCCAGCAGACCTACGACCTGTTCCTCGGCGAAGTGATCGCCGCCTGGGCCGACCCGGCCGCATTCTCGGACGGCCGCTGGCACTTTCCGGACGAACAGCTGCGCAGCATTCACTATCAGGCCGGCGGCAGCTTCTTCGCCACCGGCGATCCGTTTACGGTTTAGCCGAAAGGTCGCACGCCGATCAGCCAGACGTGACCCCAAAGCGCGAACAAGGCCCACGCCAACAGGCCGATCGCCGTCACGCTGGCATCGCGCGTCCAGCAGCAAACCGGGTAGCTGCGTCCCGCGATGCGGTCACGGCGCCGAGCCGAAACGAAATCGGCGACCGCCCAGACCAGGAAGCCGCCGAACAGCAAGACATCGGCGAGATTGCCGTTGGCCAGCAGGTGCGCCAGCGCCCAGAGCTTGACCCCGGCCACCATCGGGTGGCCGGTCTTCGCCTTGATGTGGCTGCCCGGCAGGTAGGCCGCTACCAGCAGGACAAAAACCGGCAGGGTCAGCAGCGCTGCCAGGTGCCGCGTCCACGGGGGCGGCACCCAGAACACGACGGGATCGGCGCGCGCCAAGCCGTAACCCCAGACGATCAAACCCAGTCCAAACGCCGAGACGAGTGAGTACGCGCCTTTCCAGCGCCTTTCACCAAGTTTCGCG
>Ga0082335_1009628_pt1 | contig 10322 bp, 10 predicted proteins | sample Subgrocontami58m_FD_72375 | JGI IMG/M metagenome (GOLD analysis project Ga0082335, IMG submission 72375) | Subsurface groundwater microbial communities from S. Glens Falls, New York, USA - GMW37 contaminated, 5.8 m (SPADES assembly) (version 2) ... | reverse complement strand
ACAAAGACATATGAGACACTTGCATCCCTATTAGCTACATGGCAATTCCAGAAACTCAACATAAAAGAAGAACTGCACAGGATGTTATCAGCTAACTTGTGCTAATGAGCTAAACAAATACGTCCAAGGTAATTATCCATCATAAATTGTAGAACACTTTCAGCTTCATCCAATATTTTGCCAGACAGAAGATAATTCCCATGAATTAAATCTGTGATGTCCCTATACCATCCAGCTACCTTTGGCATAGTTAAATTATCTTTATATTTTCCATTATGAAATTGTTGATCAATCTCTTCTATTCTTTTGGCAGCTTGATGTGCTGGACTTCTTTCTCTGATTACAGTTATTACTCTTCCAACGAGGTTTTTCATTAGTAACTATGCCTCTTTTATCTCAACCATCCTAATCACAGTCTCGACAGCTCTTTTTGCATATTCCTCGATTCTCTCGACAGCTTTTTCCCTTGAGATTCCATGTCCAGAAATGCCGAGAGAAACCGGCTTTTCAAATTCGAGAGACAAGTCAAGAATTTTTCTTGCTGCATTATGCGCGACAATCTCGTCGTGATTTGTGCCGCCTTTGATAACTGCGCCAAGTGTTATAACGCCGTCAATGTTTTTTTTCTTCAGAAGTATTTTTACAGCATACGGAATTTCAAATGTACCTGGGACAGTTATAATTTCTGAGATTTCTGCTCCGAGAGATTTTGCGTGCTTTACTGCTATGTCCCGCATTTTGAAGGTTATGTCTGAGTTGTATTCTGCAACAACTATGGCAATTTTTGGTTTCATTTTTTACTCGGCAATTCCGCCAACATCATCTCTACCCTGCCTTCTTCCTTTGCCGGCATAAGGCTGCAATGATTTTCTGCCTTTGAGGAGTTCTATTGCATTTAATGCGTGTTTTGTTGTGCGGTTTTTTGCAAGATTAAATAAGTCTTTGTCATTAACAGCTTCGTCCATGTGGATGAAAACTTCTAGGATGTGCTTGTTTGTCATAAGCTGTGTCAGCATAATTCCCTGAGATGCTTCATGTCCGCATGTTTTGTCAACAGGTTCTTTGCCGACCATTCCCAAAGCAATGACAATATCACATTTCTCCTCTTCAAAAAGCTTTTTGCATGCAACAGGCAGGTCTTTTATTCCAGGAACAGTGTATCTGACAATCTCAGATTTTGGCAGAGTTTTTTTTATTGCTTCGAGAGCAAATTTTGCCATGTCAACTCTTGAAAAGGTTGTGTCTGCGATTCCTATTCTTGTCATATTTTCACCAGTTATGCTCCATTATAATTGTATCCCCGTCATGTATCCTGAGTTTTTTTCTGAGATTTATTGGCGCAATGAATTCTACAATGTTCTGATCGTAATGCGTCCTTTCAGGAATCACAACAGCGCCTTTGATTTTTTCTGAATTTTTAATTTTTGATTTCCCGGTAGAAAGCACTGCCGGAAAACAGTTCAATCCGCCAAATGTCCTTGACTCTGATTTGAATCCTTCGACGTGGATTTCTTTTATTCCTGATGTAAATCTCAGGGCATCTCCTTTGTTTACTCTCAGGTTGAGCGTTCCTGCGAACGGCTTGAATCCGAGCTTTGCAGTAAACTGCCAGAGATATCCGTTGAGGGACATGTAATATTTCCCTTCTCCTAATCCTGTGAATACCACGCCTTCCATTTTGTTCATTCAGCGAAGAGTTTTTCAAGTATATGATAACCTTTCGCAATTATAAATGTTTACAATTTCATAAGTTTTAAATAGAATAATGCTGATTTACAGTTAGATGAAATTTAAGCAGCTTATTGTTGGAATTGATCCAGGCTCGACGATGGGTTATGCAGTGTTTGGCATTGATAGGAAACTTATTGCTGCTGGCTCTGAGAAGAATTTTCCGATAAAAGACCTTATTTCCAGGATAATCTCGCATGGAGATACCATAATAGTTGGCACAGACAAAAAAGTTGCTCCTTATTATGTTTCTCAATTCTCGACTAAGGTCGGAGCAAAAGTAATCCTGCCAAGAAAGGATATTCTTGTTTCAGAGAAACGGATTCTTGCTGCTGGATTTAAGACAAACAATGCCCACGAGATGGATGCGCTTGCATCTGCGCTTTTTGCATTCAGGGAAATTTCTCCAATTCTCGAGAGAATTAATCGCTTTGTGGATATTTATGACAGGCATGATATAAAGGATGAGATAATAAAAAAGGTTTTTATCGAGGAGATGAGCATTCAGGATTCTGCGCAGGTTATTGATGCTGAGAGAGCTGTTGAAACTGCTGGCAGGGAATTTATTTCTGGGCAAAAATTTCCTGAGACGGATAAGTATAGCGAGCTTAGAAAAAAAATCAGGAATTATAAGAATGATATTTTACAAATTACTGCGTTTAATAAAAAGCTTCTTGGACGGATTAGAAATCTCGAGGATAAACTCAGCATAACCGAGCAAAAATCCCTTGTGTATATTGAGAATAAGGTCAAATCAGCTTCATATCTAAAGGAGCAGAGAATAAATTCTTTGATGAGAATGATTGGTGAAAGAGACAAGCTGATTACGGAAATGAAAAAATCAATTGATATGCTGAATGCAGTTCTTCTTGATGTGAAAAATCTGATTATTGTCAAGCGGTTTCCTAATCTGCGCTTTCATACTTATGAAATTTATTCCAAGTCTCTCGGAATTCAGAAAGGAGATATTCTTTATGTCGAGCAGCCGAATGAGTATCATCCTGATGTGATTGCAAAGCTGAAGGATTTTGTGGAGATAATAATTACTAAAAATCAGCAGAATGATTCTAAACTGCCTTTTACATTTATAGACAGTAAATCTCTTGAGATGGCGGAGAGCGAATTCTTTTGTGCGATCAGCAAAAGCTCTTTTGAAAAACTGATGAAGGACAGAAATCTGCTTGAAAGCGTTATTGAAAATTACAAAAAGTCAAGGATGGCTGAACAGCTTGAAAATTATTGCCCTCAATAATAATGTTATTTAAATTTCTTATTAAAATAAACCGCAGTAAATAAAATAACCGCAGCGACAAAAACAAAATTCAGGAGCATTAGCATAATAAAATAAGTCTTATCATTACCAACGCTGACATTTGTTACTGGAGTTTTCTTTTGCTCGGATGCGAATATGACTTCTACAGCATCTGAGGATTTTTGCATTCTCGAGGATAATTTTACATTTGCATCTGAATTTGTTGTCGTTGTTCTGGTGCATTTTTGGGCTATAAGTTCTCTTCTCTCAGTCCCTATGTTTTTACCGTTCTCGTATTCTGCCTCAAAGTCAATAGGATAAATTCCTTCAGGTGTATCAGGACTAAGTTCAATGTTCATTGTTCTTTTGTATATGTTGTCTTCTGTTCCTTCATCAATGCTGATAGCTTTTTCAGCGAGATTAATGTCCAAATCATTGTTTGTGATCCTAAAAGAAATGTCATTTTCGTTAGTGCTTCCGATGTTAATCATTTCAACTGTGAAGGCAACATTTTTTGAGCAACCCACTGCATCTGGAGAGAGTGTGAATTTGTTTATAATTACATTATGCTTTTCCTTGTCAACTGTAAGCCGGAGTTTTGCCTCGGTTTTGTGTTCTGCTCCTTTTTCATCTTCTCCGTCTGCAGTTATGTGCACATCAAAATCCCCCTCATCAACATTCAGAGGAACTTTCATTTTTATTTCAATTTCTTTGTCATCGTTATAGCTGATATCAAAGTCATTTGCAGTTTCTTCCAAATCAGTTCCATCGTCAATATCGCTGATTAAAACTTTTGTTGAAATTTCTTTGATATTTATTCTTTCTGTCTTGTTGTATAAATTTTCCAGCTTTATCAGGAATATAATTTCAGAGCCGGGCTTTGCTTTCTTGTTTATTGATTCTCCGTCACTAAGTTTCTCTGTTTTTGAATCTATCTTCACGTCTATGCTTTTTATTGAGAGTTTGCTTGTTGAATTTGATACTGTCCAAAATGTTGAGAAGTGGGTTGCTTCAAATGTTAAAACTCCTGTCTGCTGGTTGAATACTGCGTTCTTGCAAATATCAGAAGTGCATAATCTTCCATTGACAGCGCCGAACGCTTCTGTATAATAAATAATAGGCGATGATTGATAATTTAATCCGCGCATTGTAATTTTTGCCGGCTTATTAAGCTGAGGCAATTTTGCGGTATCAATTCCAATGATGTTATTTGCAATTATCGCATATTTATCCAAGTCAAGCGCTCCTGACAAATTTAAAATGCTGCTTCCAAATTCTATTTTTCCGTTGGCTGCTTTTTCCAGAACAATGTTTACTGCTTTGCTCAGTTCAGGAATTTTTGAAAAGTCAGTTGTCTGCCCGTCAAAAGTTGTCGCGTTTATGGATGTTAGCTTTGTCAGGTATTTTTCAAAGTCTGTATATTTGTATGCCTGTGTTTGATATGTTTCATTGAAAGAGTCAATCGTAATGCCTAAATCAGTATGCATGAGCTTGATTCCATTAATTTCAAAAGGTCCGTCCTGTGCGTTTGCAAGAATATTTTTTCCGTCGAAGATAACCTTAAGCTTATGTTTTCCTTGTGTGAAATAACTTTCGGCAAAAGACTTGTGAATTTCCCTGCCAAATTTATCATTTAAATCAGCAGTTATGCGGTAATTTCCCTGCTTTGAAATATTAACCTCAACCTCAGCAGCAATGGCATTAAACTTTCCGTCATTATCCTGATCAATTGCTGAAGAGGAAATTCCAGTTATATTTCCATACGGTTTTTCAAATTGATTGTGATTATAATCTTGAGTTGAATAAGATTCCTGCAATTGCGCAATTACAACATCACCATTATCAGTTATTTTCATGCTATCAATTGAAAATTTTCCGTCAATCCCTTCATCATAAATTCTTATTCCGCTAATATTGATTGTAACATTGTTCAGCCCCCGGTGCAATAAAATTTCTCTCCTCCTGCTGCTATGTGTGGTTCCATCAGGCAGCTTTGCCATATAATTAAGATAGAAAGTGCCTTCTCGCACTGAATTCACTTCAGCATTAATATAAATAAAATCAAACAATCCATTATTGTCATAATCATATCCATAATCTGAGAATTTCCCTGTGAAAGATATAAACGGTTTTTGGAATTGTTCATTGTTATACACACCAATTAAATAATCCTTTGAATCAATTAAACCGTAATCGCCATAAAATGCAAAAAGAGATGCGCTATAATTTCCGTCTGCACCTGAATTGTAAATGCCGACGCCATTGAATCTTGTTGTGAATGTATTCAGCCCTTCATTGAGAGCAACTTTTTGTGCATTATACATAATTTTATTTTCATTAATTACGAGTTCGCTTCTGATTATATAATCTCCTGCTCTTTTAGCATTGACTTGGTTTTTTACCTCGAGGTAATCTATGAGATTATCATTATTAGTATCAATCTCTTCTTTGGCTATTGTGTCTCCTAATACAATAAACGGCGCCTGAAACTGCGTGTAAGAATAATTTGAAGTGTTGTATGCATTGTAAAATTTGTATTCTCTCTCTACTTGGAAGTCCTTTATTATTCTTATGTCCAATGGACTGATTGTATAAGAGCCGTTTTTTTCAGAATTAAATATTTCCACGCCTGAGAAATTTATCTTGATATTATTATCTCCATTTTTCAAAAGTATTCCCTTCTCTGTTTCAAAGTAGGAAATTTTGTGTTCAGTGTCTTTTGAGAATAGTATTGCATCCAGATAATACAATCCTTCGTTCTTTGCATTAATGTTCAGTTCGACGACCAGATAATCAAACAACCCATCTTCATCTTTGTCATAGCCGTAATCCTTGATTCCGTTTATTGTGAATTCTCCGTCGGATGATTGTATTTCGTTAGCATGTGCAAATGCTGTTAAAGACAAAACTAAAATTGCTGCAATTAATATTTTGACAAGATTTTTCATTCTATCCCCCATAACAAACTAACAGAGAAATCAGTTTTCTTTTATATAGTTTTCTATTTTATTGACTTTAGAGTGATGACACGATTTATGGTGAAAAAGTAATTCTTTCCATAAAATAAATTTAAATTATAATAAAGAATATAATGAGCCCAGGAGGATTTGAACCCCCATCAACCGGTCCGAAGCCGGTCGCACTGTCCGGGTTATGCTATAGGCCCTTTTATGGGAGCTATTTTATTAGGTATAAAAATGTTAACATTTAAAATGTAAGCTATTTTTCCACTTGAGATGGACTTACAAAATAGAATAGGACAAGATGAGCCACGTGAACCGAATATTACATATCTAGGTGTAGGTGGAAGAAAGTATCCGTTTAGAATGGGATTATCTTATGGAGAAATCATCTATAGACCATTGGTAGATACTCCATTTGCAAGAAAGGACGAGCGTATATGCGCAGAATATATGCATGGGCTTGTTGATAAGCAATCTTATACAGATTCAATGAGAATATAAGAAACAAAAAAGGAATTTCTTATTTCTTCTCATTAACTTTTGTCTCAATCTCTTTAATTATTTCATCTGCCGCTTCCTGTGCAGTTGCCCATTTTTTTATTTTTCCGTCTACATAGAGAAGATGCTTGTCAGGACCGCCGACAATTCCGACTTCTGCGCGCCTGCTTTCGCCAGGACCATTGACAGCGCATCCCATTATTGCAACATGCACAGACTCTTTGATATGCGATGTTCTTTTTTCAATTTCCTCTGCGAGTTTTATTACATCAATGTCTGTTCGCGCGCATGTCGGGCAGCTTGTGATTTCTATTCCTCTTTTTCTGAACTTGAGTGATTTCAGGATTTGCCAGCCCGCCTTAACTTCCTCTACTGGCTCGTCTGAGAGAGAAACTCTGATAGTGTCTCCTATACCTTCATTGAGGAGGATTCCGATTCCGATTGCGGATTTTATTGAGCCTTCAAATTTTCTTCCTGCTTCTGTTACTCCAAGATGGAGAGGCAAATCTGATTTTTGCGAAAAGCTTCTGTATGCATCCACCATTATCGGAACTTCTGATGCTTTGAGTGATACAACTATCTCATGAAAGTCCATGCTCTCGACAAATGAAACATGCCTTAATGCGCTTTCGACCATTGCCTGAGCTGTATAACCATATTTCTGCTCGAGATCTCTTTGCAGTGAACCGAGATTTACACCTATTCTCATCGGGATTCCAAACTCTTTGCATTGATTTACAACCTGCCTTACTTTGTCTTCTGAGCCGATGTTTCCGGGATTGATTCTGATTTTGTCGCTGTATTTTGCTGCTTCGAGCGCTATCCTATAATCAAAATGTATGTCCGCGACAATCGGGATTGAAACATTTTCTTTTATTGATTTTAATGCCTGAGCAGATTCCATTGTCGGAGCGCTTATTCTTACAATATCGCATCCTGCTTCTTCGAGAGAATGGATTTGGTTTACTGTGTCCTGAACATTTGTTGTGTCTGTTGTTGTCATGCTTTGTATGGAGATTTCGGAATTTCCGCCGATAGAAATATTTCCGACTTTTACCTTGCGTGATTTTCTTCTTATTGTGTCTGTGGGGATTAGCATTTTGTCCTCTGAAATAGGTTTATCCAACCATCTCTCTAATAGTTTCTTTAATCTTATCCTTGCTCAATCCGCATATCTCTTTCTGTCTTGACTGCGGTGCATGTTCAATGAATTTATCAGGAATGCCAAGTGTTCTTATATTAATATTTTTATTTTTCAGGTTTTCCAAAACTGCTGAGCAAAAACCTCCTTGCAAGATCCCTTCTTCTATGAGGATGAGATTTTTGCATTTGCCAATAGTTTTGTTTATTGTATCTTTGTCGAGAGGCTTTACAAACCTTGCATTTACTATTGTCGCATTTATCCTGAGTTCTTTGCATGATTTAATTGCATCGTAAATTATTGGTCCAACACAAATAATTGCAAGCTCTCCACTGCCTTCTGAAAGAATTTCTGCTTTTCCTATCTCGAGTTTCTTGAATTCCTGCTCTATCGGAACTCCAATTCCTGTGCCTCTAGGGTATCTTATCGAGCATGGTCCATTGATGAAAGTTGCTGTGTAAAGCATGTGCTGCATTTCATTTTCATCTTTTGGCACCATGACTGTCATGTTCGGGATTTTTCTCAGGTATGCAATATCAAAAACTCCCTGATGAGTCGCGCCGTCGTCGCCAACAAGCCCGGCTCTGTCGAGTGCAAAAATTACAGGCAGGTTTTGGATACAGATATCATGGATTATCTGGTCATAAGCTCTCTGCAGGAATGTAGAATAGATTGCGCATACCGGCATTAATCCTTCTCTCGCAAGCCCTCCTGCGAATGTTACTGCGTGCTGTTCCGCTATTCCCACGTCGAAGAATCTCTCAGGAAATTTTTTCTCGAATTCTCTCAGCCCAGTGCCTGCTTTCATTGCTGCTGTTATTGCCACAATCCTTGGATTGTTCTGCGCAATTTTTACAAGAGCATCAGAGAAAAATTCTGTGTATGTTGCTCCTGCTGATTTTTTCAGTTTTTGTCCATCAGAAATATTGAACGGGCTCATGCCATGTAGATTTTCCTGCTTGTCATTTTCAGCAAAATGATAGCCTTTTCCTTTCTGGGTTTTGATGTGCAATAAAATTGGGCCTTTCTGCGATTTTGCAAAGTTGAGCATCGAAATCAATGTGTTTAAATCATGCCCGTCAATCGGTCCATAGTATCTTATTCCAAGCTCTTCAAATAAATTCCCCGGGCTGATTAACGGCCTTAATATCTCGTCGAGTTTCAGCTTTTTCTGGAGATTGTTCAATGGCACGAGCTTCTGCATTATCTCTGAGATTTTTTTTCTAAATTCAACATATTCAGGATAATATCCAGATGCTTTTTTGAGGTAATTTGACAATGCCCCTGTTGTCGGGCTGATGCTCATGTTGTTATCGTTGAGAATTATCAGCATATCAGATTTGAGGAATCCTGCGTTGTTCAATCCCTCGAATGAAATTCCTGCCGTCAGAGCTGAATCTCCTGTTACTGCAACAACTTTAAAATTTTCTTTTTTTATGTCTCTGGCTTTTGCGATTCCAAGTGCTGCGCTGATTGCTGTTCCTGCATGCCCTGCACCAAAAATATCATGCTCGTTTTCTTCTATCCTGCAAAATCCGCCTATGCCGTTTTCCTGCCTTAATGTGTGAAAATTTTTTCTTCTTCCAGTGAGGAGCTTATGCGGATAGCATTGGTGTCCTGTGTCAAAAATTATTTTGTCTTTTGGAGAATCAAAAACATAATGCAGTGCGATTGTAAGCTCGACAACTCCTAACGGTGAACCAAGATGTCCTCCTGTCTGCGCAATTGTCTTGATTATTTTGTCCCTTATTTCTCTTGCGAGAATCCTCATCTCTGAAATTTTTAATTTCTTTAAGTCAGAAGGAGTGTCTATTCTATCGAGATATTGGTACTCGGAATTAAAGCCATATTCTTGATTTTCCAATAAACCTACCATGAGAACAGAAAGGATAGTCTTTGAAGGAATATAAAGGTTTAGATTGATGGAATTTTATCAAGAAGATTTATTTCTTAATTACCTCAACAAGTTTTTTCTCCCAGAGAAACTTCCTTACACAATCAGGCACTAAATTTTCCCATTCCTTCCCTGCAATAATATTCTCCCTTATTTTCGTTGCATTAATCCCTTCTATCATCTCAATCTCTTTTACTCTGTATCCAGCTTTCCTGAAAAGATTAACCACTCTCGGATTTCCCGAATACACAGCATCAAATTTTGGAACATGTTTTTCAACATGAGCAACCCAGTTGTCGTCGGAGTTTATGTCATTGAGAGTAAATATTTTAGAGTTTTTTATTTTTTCAGATTTCAGGACTTCATTAATCATCTCTTTTCTCTCATCAGCAGAAAGGGGATTTTCTTTTGTTCTGTATTCCTGAGCACTTCCAATCACAATCAAAAGCTCGCCTGTTTTTTTCTGGACTTTTTTTATGACTTCGAGATGCGCTTTATGGAATGGCTGAAAACGCCCGACGAATAAACCTCTTTGCATAGAATAAAAATTAGTTATCGAGTATAAAATGGTTTTGGCTTTATCAGTTGTGTGTAAGAACTCTACCATTCATTAGGTTCAATACCTAACTCATAATAAGCTCTGCTTAATACGGAGAAATTATAGGCGCACCATGTTAATTCGCTTTCTTGCTCTTTTGCCGTATCATTTTTACACAACACATAGTCACCAAATTTTTGTTTCTTTGCCTTGTTAGTGCACTCAACATTACTCCTTATATGGTACTCTTCACTATATTGCTGAGGGTTTTCCTCAGCAAACTGCAACATATGCTTCCAAGCAGGATG
>Ga0082335_1009625_pt1 | contig 10325 bp, 10 predicted proteins | sample Subgrocontami58m_FD_72375 | JGI IMG/M metagenome (GOLD analysis project Ga0082335, IMG submission 72375) | Subsurface groundwater microbial communities from S. Glens Falls, New York, USA - GMW37 contaminated, 5.8 m (SPADES assembly) (version 2) ... | reverse complement strand
GGGCCGCGCTCGTCACCGAACGACTCGCGATCCCCACCATCGGCATCGGCGCCGGCGTGCAGTGTGATGGTCAGGTCCTGGTGCTCCACGACGCGCTCGGCCTCTATGGCTCGTTCGCGCCGAAGTTCGCGAAGCGGTACGCCGATCTCGGACCGGTGATCGTCGGCGCGCTCCGCGACTACGACCGGGAGGTCCGCGAGGGGACCTTCCCCGATGAGGCCCACTCGTTCGCGATGAGCGAGCGCGAAGCCGCGAACCTCGACCGGAGCGTGACCGCCACGACGCCCCGCGCGGTGGCGACGCCCCGCGCGGTCTAGGGGATCCGGACGAGGAGCGGCTCCGCCGCACGCATCGCGGTCATCGGCCAGGGCGCGATCGGGCGGCTCGTCGCCGACACGCTCGCGGGGACGGTCGAGGTCGTACACGTCGATCGCTCTCGCTCGGCGGCTCGCACGATCGACCACGCCGTGGACTTCGCGCTGATCTGCGTGAAGACGCCCGGGACCACCTGGGCGGCGGAGGTCGCACGGCGGCTCCTCGAGCCGGACGGGGTAGGGGTGACCCTGCAGAACGGCCTCGGTAACCTCGAGGTCCTTGCCGCGGTGCTCGGCAGCGCGCGCGCCTGCGCCGGGAGCGTGCACACCGGTGCGTACCGCGACGAGGCCGACCGCGTGATCGCGACCGGGCCGCTCCGCCTTTCGCTCGCCCGAGGCGAGGCCGGCGGAGGCATCGAGGCGCTCGCGGCACTCCTCCGCACCGCGGGCGCGGAGGTCTCGCTCGTCGATCACGCGGCGCCGCTCCTCTGGCGGAAGGTCGTGGTCAGCGCGGCGGTGAATCCGCTGACGGCGATCCTCGATCTCCCCAACGGCGCCCTGCCGGACCACCCGGCAGGCGCGCTCCTCGCCGACGCGCTCGCGCGCGAGGCGGCGCGGGTCGCCGTGGCCGCCACGGCCGGGATCGCGCTCGACGAGGCGGAGGCCGTGCGGCTCTGGCGGGAGGCGGCCGTCGCGACCGCGACGAACCTCTCCTCGATGCTGCAGGACGTCCGGGCACACCGCGTCACCGAGATCGACGCGATCTGCGGCGCCATCGCCCGCGAGGGCGCCCGGACCGCCGTGCCGGCGCCGCTCAATGCCGCGATGTCACTCCTCATTCACGTGCTGGAGCCACCGGGGTACCCGAGCACGCGCTAGAGCGACCTCCGTCCCGCGGTCAGCCGAGCTCGGCGAGGTCCATCCCGAGGAGCACGTTGTCGATGAGGCGGGCGCGGCCCACCCGCGCGGCGAGCAGGATCACCGCGCGCTCGGCCGGGCGGTCCAGCTCGTCGAGCGTGAAGGGATCAGCGACGGAAACGTAGTCGAGGGGTCCCGCCTGCACCGCGGTCTCCGCGACCAGCGCGCGCAGGCGCGCCGGCTCACGCTCGCCGGCCGACCAGGCGCCCTGCGCGAGGAAGAGCCCCCGTGAGAGTGCGAGCGCGCGCCCGCGCTCCGCCGCGGTGAGGTATGCGTTGCGCGAGGAGAGTGCGAGCCCGTCCTTGTCGTCGCGCACCGTCGGGCAACCGGCGATCCGCGTCTGCAGGCCGAGCTCGCGGCGGACGTGCTGGATGACCCGGAGCTGCTGGAAGTCCTTCTGGCCGAAGTACGCGACGTCCGGCGTGGCCAGCCGCAGGAGCTTCACCACCACGGTGGCGACGCCGATGAAGTGGCCTGGGCGGACCGCGCCTTCCAGCCGCGCGGCGATGGGCCCGGGGTCGATGCGGGTCGAGTCGCCCGGCGGATAGATCTCGCTCGCGCTGGGCGCGAAGACCGCGGCCGCACGCGCGCCCTCAAGGAGCGTGACGTCCTCGGCCTCGCGGCGCGGGTACGCGGCGTAGTCCTCGCCCGGACCGAACTGCGTTGGATTCACGAAGATCGAGACGAGCGCGGCATCCTGCTCCGCGACCGCGCGCGCGACGAGCGAGCGATGGCCCTCATGCAGTGCGCCCATCGTGGGCACGAGACCGACTCGTCCCTGGCTCGCGCGCCACGCGCGAAGGTCCGACGCGGTACGGATGACCTTCAAGGCTGCGACTATACGGCGACGCTCTCGATGGGATCGCGGTTCCCTTCTTTGAGTCTCTCTACCGCGCGTTCGGCCAGGTGGTCGTGGCGATCGCGATGGCGATCGAAAGCGCGGCGACCCTCACGGCCATTCCGGCTAGGGATGGCGGTTACCGCGGGCCGGCGCCGAAGTGCGTCGCCGGGATCGAGCCCATGCGGCCGCTCCGGTAGTCGGCGATCGCCTGGTTGATCTCCTCGCGCGTGTTCATGACGAACGGCCCGTACTGGACCACCGGCTCGCCGATCGGCCGTCCGCCGAGGACCAGCACGTCGAACGACGGGGTGCGGCTGTCCTGGCGAGGGCTCGCCTCGATACGGAGCGCGTCGCCCGGGCCGAAGACCGCGAGCTGACCCGACTCCAGCGGCACGCCCTCGCTCCCGACGCGACCGATGCCCGAGAGCGCGTAGACGAGCGCGTTGAAGTCCTGCCGCCACGGCACGTCGAGGCGACCGCCGGCCGCGATCGTCGCGTGCGCGTAGGCGATCGGGGTGTGGGTGGCCCCGGGGCCCGCGTGGCCGGCGACCTCGCCGGCGATGACGCGGAGGAGCGCGCCGCCGTCCTCCGAGCGCAGGAGCGCGACCTCGGAGGCCGCGATGTCCTGGTAGCGCGGCGGGGTCCACTTCTCCGCCGCGGGCAAGTTGACCCAGAGCTGGACGCCGTGGAACAGGCCGCCGCTCCTGATGAGCTTCTCCGGCGGCATCTCGGAGTGGACGATCCCCGCGCCGGCGGTCATCCACTGGGTCGCGCCGTTCGCGATGACACCGCCGCCGCCGGTCGAGTCGCGGTGCACGAACTCCCCGTCGATCATGTAGGTCACCGTCTCGAAGCCGCGGTGCGGGTGGTCGGGCGCGCCCTTGGCCTCACCCGGCGCGTACTGGACCTCGCCCATCTGGTCGAGGAGGATGAACGGATCCGCGATCTGCCGAGCGAGCCCCGGGAAGGGTCGCCGCACGGGGAAGCCCTCGCCCTCGTGCGTCGCGATCGAGGTGACGATCGTCCGCACCGGGCGGAAGCGGCTCGCTTGCTCGTCCGTCACGCGAACGATCGGCAGATCGAGGATGGTGGTCGGGGTCACGGCAGGCATCGATGCTCCTTGTGGCGAGCCGTCGTGCTCGCGCTCGGTACAACGGTATCGGCAGAGCGTCTATTCGGCGCCGGCGCGGGCATATCCTACAGAGACGATGGCCCCTCGAGCGGACAAGAGGCGGTCCGCTCCACATGAGCCGAGGACCGGATAGTCGATCCGTGAAGATCGATCTCAAAGGAGCGATCGCTGGCGCCCCGGCGTTCCTCCTCCGGAGGGCGCTGCGGGCTCGCGTCGGTCGTGAGTGGTCCGGTGCGCGACTATCGTCGGATGTGGGCGTCGCCGATGCCGCGCAGTTCCTCGCGGCGCTCGAACACGAGGGACTGATCGAGCGGAGCGGAGAGGCCGACACGTGGACCGCGACCATCAAGGGCAACGCCCTAGCCAACGCGAGGGGGCGACGCGTCGCACGAGCCACAGCACAGCGCCACCTCGACGCGTTCCTTGAGCGCGTCAAGGCACTTCGTGAGGAGCCGCGCTTCCTTTGGCGCGTTCATCGCGTCGCTCTGTTCGGCAGCTTCGCGGATCCGAAGGTGACGGAGGTCGGAGACGTTGATCTTGTGGTCGAGCTCGCGGCCAAGGAGCCGAACTGGGCACGGCACCTGGAGCTCGAGGAGCGATACAGGCGGGCCGAACGCGCACGCGCGCGGCGCTTCGCCAGCTTCTTCGCGGAGCTCACGGCACCCCGTGTTGACCCCCTCAGGTACCTGAAGGGGCGCTCGTCAATCCTTAGCATCCACGACAGCCTCGAGTACGACGCATTCCCGATGTCCGCGTTCACGATCCTCTACGAGGACCCGATCGACGAGCCGAATAGAACGCGGCCCGGCGACTTCCGGTCGCCGACGCACGACGCCTGAGCGGGCGACGGGACTCCTGCGCGCGGTAGGCACCCGCACGCTCGAGGTCAACGACCTGGGTGACGTCCGCGTCCAGAGGGCGGCGTAGCGGATCTCCAGGCGACGTGAACGCGCGGTCTACGATCGCGGCGACCGTGAAACGATGGAGCCGAGCGCGACCAATCAAGACGCGATGTGAATCAGAACCGGCGTGAGCATCCGCCTGAGGTTAGGAAGTCACTTCACGCCGAGCTCTGACAGTCCGTGGGAGCGAGGAAGCGCCCCCTCCCAAGGGGTGCAGTTCAGGGGCATGCGATGATCCCACGACCCTCCTTTGTGACGACGGCTAGGACCGGCTTGATGAGATCAGGTCTTCAAGGTCCCTGCGGAACTGGTCATGGATGACATTCCGGAATTGCATTACAGAGAACACGGTGAGGCGATCATCCAGCACGCCCAGATGCGTATCGATCTGGCTCTTGACCGCGTCGGCTTGCCCCACGTCGCCGACGCGGAGGTGGCAGATGAGTTGCGTGGTCAACGCCCGGATTTGCGTTCTGCGTTCCTGCCGTCTCTGCAGCTCGTCGGTGGCGTCACGCAATACGTCACTGCGAAACAACGTGCGCGACGACTCCCTCATCTCTTCGTCGCGTAGCAGCAGGCTCAACTGGTATTGCGCCTCGGCGAATCCAAACCGGGCGTACTTCGTTTCTTCTGACCTTTCTTCCTGCGCACGCTTGTAGTGATCGATCGCTCGCCGTAGGTACGACACTCGATCATCGTCAGATCCAAGCTTACCTAGGTCGAAGTAGACGTTGCCGAAAGTGACAAGCAGGTGTGTACGCATGCGCTTGAACTCGTCCACCTCAGGAACGCGCCGATCCTGGACTTCACCGTCGAGTTCGTCAAGCAGACTCTCGAATTGAGGCACAAGCCGTTCTGGCGTGTAGTGTGTCGCATCGAAGAAGCGCGACTCGAGCAAGATGCGCTTCAGCTCGAACTTCCGCGGGTTGCCTGGGTCCTTGCGCTGATAGATATCAACGCAACTGCTGAAGCTCTCGACCGCCGCGTCGTAGAACCCGGCGTTGTCGTTGACGTACCCGAGCCAGTAGTGCGCGAGAATCGTTAGGTCGTCGCTCGCGCGCTGATCAACGACGACGCGTCGCCACAGCCCTAGAGCCTCATCGAAATCATCGGCGAGATAACTTTCCATCCCGCGAACGAATGTTGATTCGGGAGAAGGCTCGAGTCTCTGCGCGAAGACTAGTCGCATGCTCTCGAATAGGTTGAGCCGGGAAGCAAGAGCTCGCAACGGTGCCGTCCTGCCGGGAGTCGTGACGAGTGATCGCCACTCCTTTAGAGCGGGAGCCACAATGGTGGCTGCTTGAGTTTCGAGTTCGCGGAGCTGGCTCCGGGCGCTTTGCTCAACGGCTTCTGCGGCGTTCCGGCTTGCATCGCGGGCTATCTGGAGTGTGCTGTTCACGAGATCGATCGTTTGCTTGGACTCCTCGAAGACGTACGCGTCGCGAGCTTGCGCCGTCCTCTGGCCTTCGAGTGTCAGCGAGTGCAGTTGGCTCGACCGGCGTTCGTAGATGAACCAGGAGGCGGTCGATGTCCCTGCGCCGAGTGCCAGTATGACAACGAGCACCGCAACGATGGTTCCGACGTTCGAGATGTAGAAATCGACGCGCTCTCGGAGCTGGAGCAGGTCGCTCTGTAGTCGTGCCACTTCTCTCAGCAGCGATGCATCGTCACCAGTAGGCGCCACAGCCGGCGGGACTACTACTGATGGAGGGGTGAGCGGTGGACCGATGGAGATCGAGCACGCCGTTCCAATGATGACCACGCCCAGGAGCAGAACGAGCAGGGGCAGCGGCCAGCGCGGGGCAACGCTTGGCGACGAGCTCGGCAGATCCACTCGGCTACCTTCCCGGGTCGTCATCCGGACGACAGACCCAACCCCGTGGCGGACTCTACTCCGCCCCGCAAGGCCGTCTGGGCTAGCTTCTCGATGGTCTGAGATTCCGTCCGCCCAAACTGCTCTGAGACTCTGTCCGCAGCCCAGCGCAGGGAGGGGCAGAGTCGATGGAGCAGCCTCGCGCGGTCGTGTTCACGCGGGTCGTCGCGGGGAAGGTCTCGGTCGGCGAAGCGGCGCTGCTGCTCGGCCTGTCCGAGCGACCGCCGGCGCACCGCCGCTGGCGGATCGCGTAGCGGACGCCGGCGATGCCGAGCAGGAGGAGCGCGAGCGGGAGCGCGAATGGCGCGGCCATACCGAGGATGACCGCAGTCTCCGGCGAGATCTCGACGAGCACGAGGACCGCGGCGAACACGAGCATCAGGCAGGCGATAAGGCGTGCCCGTTGGCATACGCACCGAGGGCGACGCGGGCAGTCGAGGCCTCAAATGGCCGAGATCTTGAAATTGGGACGAATCTGCCCCACTAAGTTGACAAAGCGGCCGCACAAGACGCCAGCCGCACCGCGAGAGCGGGAGACGGGATTCGAACCCGCGACATCGAGTTTGGAAAACTCGCGCTCTGCCAGCTGAGCTACTCCCGCGGGCTGCTCCGGCGACGCGTCGTGCGGTCCCGGTGGCAGTTGCAGCAAACGATATCGCACTTCGCGAGCTCTTCGAGCAGGGCGACGAGAGTGCGGCGGCCCGCCATGTGCACGAGCTCGAAGCTCTTCATCGCCGGGTCGCGGTGGTCGAACTGCATCATGTAGTAGGGGAAACGGCCACCGCAGTCGAGGCACCTCGTGTCCCGTATCCGCTGCAGGAGATCGAGGTCCGAGCGCACTCTGGCCGACCGGTAAGCACCCCGCGTCCGGCCCGCGCGCGAGCGTTCTTCCATCCAGCGCGCATGCCCGCGCGCCTTGTGGCAGTTGGCGCAAACGATGTCGCACTTCGCGATCTCAGCGGTCAGTCGTCGGCGCGACACAGACCCAGCGCGCTGAAGAACATTGAACGCCTTCGTTTCGGGGTCCCGGTGGTCGAAGTCCATGAGGTACGGTGCGAACGAGCGACCGCAATCCTCGCAGGGCACCCGTCGGATGTCCCGGAGCATCTCGACCCAAGCGGTGGTCTTTGCCTTGACTCGCGCGATCTCGCGTTCTCGGTGCTGCGCGTAGTACCGAAGGTTGTAAGGCCGCTGGCTCCGGCGCACTTGGGGCACGACCGACTATAGGAACATCTGTTCTATCGCGTCAAGCCTGGCAGGTGCCCTTCCGATCCGTGTGGCGGGGCAGTGAAGCCTTGCGCCTTTCGAGTTGGCGGCGTGTGGCGGAGCCGCTGCCTACGGCAGGAGCGTCACTGGCACGCGCACGATCTCATCGACGCTCCCGTCACGCGGGCTGTTCGTGAAGATCTCGACGTAGGCGCTCGTCTCGGCGGTCACGCGGAACGCGATGGGGAACGAGAACGTGCCGAACTCAGGCGCGCCCATCGACGCGGTCGTGAAGTCCTTCGCGAGCTCGCGCCCGCCCATATCGACGAGCCGCCAGACCAGCGCGGCCTCGAAGACGCGCGCGCGGCCGGCCGCGGTGACCGGCGAGGCGATCCGCGCACCGGCGCGCGGCTGCTCGACGACGATGTTGCCTCGCGCGGAGACGAGCGGCGATGGCGAGGGTGACGGTGCGGGGGACGGCGACGGTGACGGCGAGGGGGAGGGCGTCGGCGCGGTCGTCGTGGTCGCGACGGCCGCCGTCGGGGTCGCCGGGCGTGGGGTCCCGGGCGCCGGGACGCCGACGCCGAGCGCGACGACGACGACCGCGCCGACGGCGACGAGCCCGAGCGCGACGACGACGAACGCTGCGCGCGCGACCAGCCGGGTCATCAGCGCCGCGTGAACCCTGTGGTCACTTCACCTCGCTGAGCGCGCCCGCCTTCACCTCGAAGATCCTTGTCGCGCGCAGGGACGGCGCGGCCGCGAACGGCTCGCCTGGGCCGCGGACCATGAGCCGAACCGTGATCTTGCCGCTCGCGATGCCGATCCCTTCCACACCGATCCGGTCGCCGAGGAGCACTGCCGGCGTTGCCGTGCCCTTGCCGCTTCCGGCGTTGAGCACGGCCACGAGGTAGTAGAAGGTGCCGCTTCCGCCGCCGGTCTGGGTGAGGACGACCGCGGCGTCGCGCAGGCCTTTGCCGGCGAGGTCGCCGACGTCGCGGGCGTCGAGGAGGCGGGTGGTGATCTTGGCGGCGGAGCCGGGCGCGGCTGGCTCCTCGAAGACGCCGTCGCGCAGGGTCACGGTCCGCTGCTCGATCGTGTAGGTGCCGTTCGCGACGTCGGGCGGGGTCGTATCGACCGGCGGCTGGCAGGCAAGGACCGTGACGAGGAGCGGGAGGACGGCGGCCGCGGCGAGGGCTCGCTTCACAGCGCCTTCCAGCGTACCGGCACACCGGGCACCTCGGCGACCCGTCCGCTGAGATCGAGTCGCCGGAGGTGGGCGAGCGTCTCGGCGAGCGCGAACCGTTCCTCGTGCGCCGAGCGGAGCTTCGGGAAGAGCGTCCGGCAGATCGCGTACGCGTCGCGCTCGCCGGGACCGACGGCCTCGACGCAGGCGTCGAGCCGGTCGGCGTGGTGCGCGAGGATCTGCTCGACGCGGCCGGCGAGGTCGTCGAACGGCTCGCCGTGGGCGGGGAGGACGCGTCGCACCTGCAGTGCCGCGACCCGGCGCAGCGAGCTCAGGAAGTCGCCGAGCGGGTCCGGCCGCGAGTAGGGGTAGAGGCCGACGTTCGAGGTGATCCGCGGCAGCACGTGATCGCCCGCGAAGAGCACGCCCTCCGCCTCGTCGACGAGGACCGCATGGCCGTCGGTGTGCCCCGGCGTCCAGACGACGCGCATCGGCCGGCCCGCGAGCTCGATGACCGTCCCGTCGGTGACGCCGACGACGTGGTCGACCGGATCGACACGCTCGCCCATCTCGAGCCATGCCTCGCGCATGCCGTCGTCAACGTCGGCGGGCATGCCGTGCCGCTCGAACCAGGCGTACACGGCGTCGAGTGCCGCGTGGTCGCGGCCCCAGATCCGCGCCGCGCCGGCGATCTCGGGCGCGTGCATGACGACCTCCGTGCCCGCGCGCTCGAAGGTCCCGGCCATCCCGAGGTGGTCGGGATGGAGGTGGGTGACGAAGAGCCGCTTCACGTCGGCCCAGGAGATGCCCGCCTCGGCGAGCGCGTCGGAGAGGACCTTCTCAGCCTCCGGGGTGTGGAGGCCAGAGTCGACGAGGCCCCAGCCGTGGTCGCCCTCGACGAGGAAGACGTTCACGGCACGGAGCGCGAGCGGGAGGGGGAGCGCGATGCGCCGAACGCCGGGCGCGACCCGCTCCTCGATGAGGGTCACTGACTCCAACGATAGGTTGCTTCCCACCTCCCGGCCGTCGGGCTTCGTACCCGGTCTCGGGGCCCGGTCGAGTTCCGCGAGTTGGGCGGGGCGCTGTACCAGCAGGCCTGACCGGCGGTGCCTCGGGCGACAGCGCGGTATAGTCCGAACGTTCCCGGAGCCCGACAACTGAATACCCCGCAGGGGTGCTCACGGACGCGAGGCGCGTCACGGAGTGAAAAGCGAAGCCGGTGCGATTCCGGCACGGTCCCGCCACTGTGACCAGCGTGAGCTGGAAGTCAGGTCGCCAGCCTCTGCGAGGACCACTACCTCTCGCGAGAAAAGGGGTACGTCCATGCGAGCGCTGCGCCGATCCGCGACCATCTTCACCGCGCTGCTCATCGCCCTCGTCGTCCTCGGCTCCTGCGGCGGGACCGGCCCCGCGACCATCCCTGGGCAGAGCACCGCCCCCGCGACCACCCCCGTGCAGAGCGTCGCCCCCGCTCCGCACTACCCCCTGACCGTCACGGACGACCGCGGCAAGACCATCACGATGCGCCTCGCGCCGGCCCGGGTGGTCTCGCTCGCGCCGAGCGCGACCGAGATCGTCTTCGCGCTGGGTGCCCAGGACCGCCTGGTGGCCGTGGACGACTACTCCGACCACCCGGCGGAGGCAAAGGCGCTGCCGAAGCTCGGCGGCTTCCGGACCAGCCCGGAGCGCATCCTCGCCTACCGGCCGGACCTCATCTTCGCCATCTCCTCGGGCGATCTCGCGGAGCAGCTCGACCAGCGGGGCGAGCCGGTCGTCGTGTTCGACCCGAACGACCTCGAGGGCGTCTACGCGAACATCGGGCTGATCGGCACGCTCCTCGATCGGGAAGAGGCCGCGCGGGCGCTCGTGGACCGCATGCGCGCGCGCATCGCCGCCGTCGCCCTGAAGGCCGGAGGCGCGACCACGCGGCCGCGCGTGCTCCACGAGGTGGAC
>Ga0082335_1009619_pt1 | contig 10333 bp, 5 predicted proteins | sample Subgrocontami58m_FD_72375 | JGI IMG/M metagenome (GOLD analysis project Ga0082335, IMG submission 72375) | Subsurface groundwater microbial communities from S. Glens Falls, New York, USA - GMW37 contaminated, 5.8 m (SPADES assembly) (version 2) ... | reverse complement strand
GAACGCGCCGAGCTTCCTGCCCGAGGCGCGCTCGAACGCGTGGCGCAGATCGTCCCAGGAAGCGACGCGAAAGCGCTGCGCCGTCCAAAAGGCGCGCATGCCTGCATCGAATGCAGCCTCGCCGATGACATCGCGCAGCATGAAGAACAGCATCGCCGATTTGGTGTAGCCGACGATTTGCGATGCGCCATGGGTGCGCGACGTGAAGCGCGCCAGCGGCGCGTCGTCGGCGCTCGGCATCGCGGCGTAGTCGCGCAGCCAGCCGAGGCGCATGGCGCGCGCGGCCTCTGGACTCTCGCGTTCGCGGTAGGCGTAATCGGCCATGAAGTTGGTGAGCCCTTCGGACCAGTTGCCGCGCGTGTAGTCCGGGTAGACGCCGTTGCCCCACCAGTTGTGCAGCACTTCATGCCCGAGCGACGTCGCCCGGATGAAAGGCAGGCGCAGCACGTCGATGCCGAGATAGGTGAGGCCGGGCATGCCGAAACCGGTGGGAGTGGGGCTGGATACCACGCTGAATTCGGAGAACGGATAGGCGCCGATCCAGCGCTCGTACAGATCGAGATAGCCCGCGACCGAATCGAGATAGCCCGCGGCGAGCGCCGCGATCGCGGGATGGAAATAGGTGCGCAGCCGCACTTCGCTGCCGGCCGCGGTGCGCACGCGCCGCTCCTCGATGCGATAGGGGCCGGCCATGAGCGCAATGCCTTCGGCGGGCTGGCGGAACTCGAAGCGCGCGCGATAGCGGCCCCCGGTTTCGCTTTCTTTCACCAAACGCCCCGGCACCAGGCCGCGCTGGTCCGCGGGCAGGTCGAGTTCCAGGCTGTAGCGCTCCAGTTCTCCTTCCAGCATCGGATACCAGCCCGAGCCGGAAGGCAGAAACGTGCCTTCCCTGCCGCTCGCGGGCTCGGCGTAGCCCAGCGTGTCGCGATGCTCCAGGCTGCGATCCAGGGGCGCGAGCGTGCCGTGCCAGAGAAGGTCGATGCGACGTGCGGCTGGCAGCGCAATGCGCTGGAAACCCCCGTCCAGCCTGGCTTTCAGCGCGGTGCGCTGGCCGTCGACGGTGACCGCATCGAGGCTGAAGCGCGAGGACAAGACCAGGGTCGCGGCGCGCGGCGCGTCGAAGCGCAGGCTGTCGCGCCCTTCGAGCCGCTGCGTCCCGGGCTCGATGCGCACCTGGATATTATGCGCGGCGGGCGCCGCGGCCATGGCGGCGGGGACGGCCGGCACGGGGACCACCAACGCCGGTTGGGCGACCGTGATCGTTCACGCGTTGCCGTCCGCCGGGATTACCGCCCCGGCCAATGGCACCATTTACACATCCACCCCGCAGAACCTGACCATCACCGGCACGGCCAAGGACTACGACGGCTCGATCAGTAACGTCACCTTATACGTCAACGGCGCGGCTTATGGCAGCCCCACCACCAGTTCCAACTTCACCTTCAACTGGTCGAGCAGCACGGCTGGATTCCACACCTTTGTCGCCGTGGCCCGCGACAACGAGGGTAACACCAACGGTTCACCGCCTGTCCTCATCACCATCGATCCCCCTGGCGGCACGCCGCCCATCGCCGACATTACCAATCTGATCAACGACACCACCAGCCAGGACACGGTCGTCTCCACCAACTACCCCGTTCTCCGCGACGGCCTGTTCGACTTGCGCGGCTACGCCCGTGACACCAACGTCAGCGACATCGTCTCCTATCAAGTCCTCCTGCGCCGGCCCGGCGAGACAACTGACTTCGCCAACGTCACCCCCGGATCGCTCAATTACTACGGCTTCGTCCAATCGGGCAACAACTACGGCGATAACAACGGCGACTTGGGCGTCCTGAATCTCAGCGCCATCCCCAACGGCGCGTATGACCTGATCCTGCGCGTGCGCAGCAACGGCGACGAAGCCATCGAGGCCGTCCGTATCCTGGTGGACAACCAGCTCAAGCTCGGGCAGTTCACGTTTAGCGAGCAGGACCTGGTGATTCCCGTCAGCGGCATCGCGCTCACGGTGATCCGCACGTATGATTCGCTCAACCAGGTGCCCGGCGATTTCGGCTACAATTGGACTTACGCCCTGAACGATTTGGACGTGTCCATCGATGAAGACCGCGCCATCGTCGGCGCGTTCACCTCGACCGGGGATGATCCGTTGGACGCCACGCCAAACCTGTTCAGCCTGCGCGTCGGCGGCGGGCATAACGTGACGCTCACGCTGCCCGGCGGCCAGCGCACCACATTCGCGTTCAAGCCGCGTTTCGCGTCCGACAAGGCCTACGCGGAGTGGCAGGGCGCGCCCGGGGTGACGGCCACGCTGACGATGCCGGGCAACAACATCATCAACTTCTATGGGGGGACCTCGATGGGCGCCCCCTACTTTGCCGCCGGGGTATCGACCACGCCCTTTGAAGCCTATGACGTCTCCGGCTACGACCTGACGCTGCAGGACGGCACGCGCTACGAACTGCGCCGTGATCCGGCTTTCGGGACACCTACCGAAATCAGCTTTGAGTATGGCAACGGGAGTGGCGATTACCGGCCCCTCACGCCGTATCCGGGCAAGCCCAAGCTCACGCGCATCGTCCAGCGCGCGGGGGACCAGATCGTGATCGATTCCACCGGGATCACCCACAAGGACGCCAGCAATGTCATCACGCATTCGATCCTGTTCAAGCGTGACGCCGCCGGGCGGATCAAGGAGCTTCGCGACCCGGTCGCCGGCGCCAACGGCGCGCCCGTCGTCATCTACAACTACAACCAGGATACCGGCAATCTCATCCAGGTGCTCCGGCTGACGGATCGCGCGGCGCAGAGCTACACGACCAACACGTATCACTACGACGCCCCCGCGTTTCCGCATTACATCACCTCGATCGACAACGCCTCCGGGGTGCCGATCGCCCGCAACGAGTACGACAGCCTCGGGCGGCTCGTTAAAATCACGGACGCCGACGGCAAGATCATCCAGTATGTCCACGACACCACCAACAAGCTGGAACGGGTGATCGACCGGCTGGGCAACACGAATACGTTCGCCTACGACACTCGCGGCAATGTGCTCGCCGTCACCAACGCGCTTGGCACAGCCGTCCAGCAGGTCTCGGCCTTCGGCTACGATGACGCCGGCAACCAGATCGCCGCGACCAACGCCTTGGGTGTCATCACCCGCATCGGCTATGACACCAATAACCTGCCGGTGGCGGTGACCAACGCCTTCAACGGCGCGCAAGTGCAGATCACGACCACCACGTATGACACCAACGGATTGCCGTTGGTCAGCACCGACGCGCGCGGTTTTTTATCTACCAACATTTACGACAGCCGCGGGCTGCTGGTGAACGTGGGGAATGCCGATGGTATCGTGGTCACCAATTCGTACGACCCCACCTACGGCTGGCTTGTGTGGACGGTGGATGCCACGGGCGCGGCGACGACCAACTATTACGATTCCGCCACGGGTAATCTCACCAGGACTTCCGCCGGTTACTACTCGGGCGGCACGTGGACTCCCGTGGCTACGACGACCTACGGATACGACGCCAACGGCAATCAGGTCGCGGTCACCAACGCGCTTGGGTTCATCACCCGCAGCGGATACGACGCGCAGAATCGGGTAATCGCCGTGACCAACGCGTTCGGCCTCGCGGAGCAGAACAGCAGTCAGACGGTCTATGACCTCAACGGGCGCGTGGCGCGGACGATCAACGCGCTGGGCGTTGCCACCGCGTTTGGCTACGACGCGCAGGGACGGCGGACGTCCGTCACGAACGCCGTGGGTACGACCGTGCAACAGGTCACGACCTACGCCTACGATGCCGAGGGCAATCGGACCAACAGCGTGGACGCCCTGGGACGCGCCACCGCCTACGGCTACGACGCGTTGAATCGGCAGACCCAAACGCTTTTCCCCGCGACGGTCAGCGGCGGCGCGCGCACTGGGATCACGAACGTCTATGACGCTTTGAGCCGGCGCGTGGCAGTAACCAACCAAGCGGGGCTGGCGACCGGTTACGGCTACGATGCCCTGAGCCGCCTCACGCTGGTCACCAACGCGTTGGCCAAGGTGACGAGCTTCCAGTTCGATATCGCCGGCAACGAGACCAACCAGATCGACGCGCTCTCGCGCTCCACGAAGTTCAGCCTGGACGCTCTGGGTCGGCGCACCCAACGGACCCTGCCGCTGGCGGTGTCGGAGGGCCTGGCGTACGACAAGGCATCGCGGGTCCTGGCGCAGACGAACTTCAACGGGACGATCATCACCAACCAATACGACGGGTTGGGGCGTTTGTGGAAGCGGTGGAACGGCGCGACGCCGTTGGAAACCAACACCTACTCGGCCCTGGGCCAGTTGATCAGCCGTCTGGACGCCAGCGGGCCGCACGCCTGGGTCTATGACCCGTTGGGCCGGCTCAAGACCAACTCCACGCCGGCGGGCACTCTCTGTTACACGTACGACGCGGCGGGGAACCTGCTGACGCTGGGCAGCGCGACTTCCAGCGGAGTGACCAACCAGTATCAATACGACGCGTTGAACCGGCTGACGAACGTGGTCGATGTGCGGTTGGCGACCACGAGCAAGAACACGGGCTACGGGTTTGACGCGGTGGGGAACCTGCAATGGGTGAAGTACAACCCCAACGGGGTCACGAATCTCTATCAGTACGACGCGTTGAACCGGTTGACGAACCTAGTGTGGTCCAAGACGAACACGATCACGGCCGGATTTGGATACACCCTGGGAGCTGCTGGCAACCGGCTCACACTGGCCGAGACGAACAACGGGTTCGTTCGCAACTACACGTGGGGTTACGACAACGCTTATCGGCTAACGAGCGAACAGATCGCGACAAGCGCGCCGACAGGCACCCTCACCTACGGCTACGACGACGTGGGCAATCGTACCACGCGCACCGGCACACTGGGCCCGCTGAGCGCGCAGTCGTTCAACTACGATCAGCGCGATCAGATCGACAATGACGCGACGCCGACGAGCGCAAGCATCTACTTCGACGCAAACGGGAATACCCGAACCAACGTCTGGGACGGCGCCGCGCGCCAATACGGCTACGACTGGGCCAACCGTCTTACGACCTTCACCAATGGAGTAACGAACGTCACGGTAACGTACGATGCCGGTGACAACCGGATCAAGAAGGTGGCGAACGGCGTCACCACGTGGTATCTGGTGGCGACAGTCAACCCGAGCGGGTATCCGCAAGTGGTGGAGGAGTTGACCGGCGCGACGCCCACGACGCTGAGCAAGACGTACTGTTACGGCCTGGACCTGATCGACCAGAGGCAGCAGCCCGCCGGCACGGTGAGCTTCTACGGCTACGACGGGCTCGGCAGCGTGAAGTTCCTGACCGACACCACCGGCGCGATCACGGACACCTACACCTACGACGCCAGCGGGAACACGCTCACCAACTCGGCGCCGACCTCCAACAACTACCGCTACACCGGCGAGCAATGGGACCCCGACCTCGGTCTCTATTACCTGCGCGCGCGATATCTGAATCCGACGATCGGAAGGTTCCAGACGAGGGATACGTTCGAGGGAAGGCAGGGCGAGCCTTTGAGTCTGCACCAATACCTGTATTGCGCGGATAATTCGGTCGATCGGATTGACCCGAGCGGACATGAGTTCAACCTCAACTCGCTGATGGTCAGCGTTACGACCATCGGGGTTTTGGCGGGCCAACAATTGAGTGCCATCTTCCAACGGACTGGCCCAATGTTCCAGGCCGGTGGCCGACAGGTTTGGGCAGCGAGGCAGATGTTTGGCCGATTCGCTGAGAACACAGCGAATCAAGTCATCCGCCTAGTACAAAGTTCTGTGACTAACCTTGGAGTGCAGGAGAACGTACAGCGCGGCTCCAGATTCATCGACTTTGAGCTGAGATACGGCCAGCGTGTTATGGACTTGGAGGTGAAATACAAACTGGCCGATACAGCAGGCAAAGCACTGACCCGGATGGTGTCTCAAGCAGAATCCTCCATAGCGGCCGGCGAGGCACAGACGGTTATTTGGACATTCAAGGAGCCAACGCTCCAAGAGTTGCAGCTAGTGACAACGCAACTTGGAGCGGCTGCAAGTAGGGTGCAGTTCGTCAATGGTGTTGATGGGCTACTTCGTTACATTCAACTGTATTTCGGATTTTGAGTTATGCGTGGTTCTTTGAGCAAACTCTTGAGGGCGACGTTCGAAATGAGCCTAATGCAGCGGCTGAAGAGTGTTGCGCGCGTGCCCTTGCAACCTGCAACGCCAGGTTCGATGGCTTGGCTCATAGGCGACAATGAGGACACTAGAGCATACATTATTCTTGTCGTTCATAAGAGACAAGACAGGTTTACAGTCGAGGTGGCTTACTCCCGGAAGAAGCGTATTCCGCAGCGGAATGACTTGATGCCCGCGACGGAGGGAGGCCCCGATGAATCCCGCTTCCGGCTTTCACGTCTGTGGAAACCGTCTGGCTTCGAGGTTTGGTACGACCTTGAACACGACGAGGACTATCCTGATGTGAAAGAGATGGACCCGTTTCCCGCTGACGAGGAGCTGTGTCTTCGTCGCATTCCCGTCAAGGTGGGCCGGGCACTTGATGCGTTTGTGGCTCACGGCATCCCATATCTGAAGAAGACGCTTCGTCTGACCGCGTAACGGACTCGCCCAATGTGGCGAAGATGAAATATGAAGCTTATCGAACTGCTTGAGAGACTCGACGAAGAAGCTGGGAAGGGAGTGATCTACGTTGAGAAGAATAGGCCCCGCGATACAGATTCGGCTGTTTTGGTGATGCCTGAGGATCACACTCCCGACAAAACGGCGAGGGCGCATCCGGACTATGAGTATCTGATAGAGGTTTTTCGCCTCTTCCGACATTTCCTGGGGGTTTTTCATTGGGTAAAATCGCCGTCGGTGGCCAGATCCCCCTGGAAACATTGACTTGGACCTCGGTTGCTCCCTACGGACTTGCTGACGCAGTCTCTCCAGGCGTGCCCGTTCCCCTTCGCAGCCCTCTCCACCCTGGGGAAACCGCTGAAGAACGGCCTGATTATCAGACGCCAAGGAGGATGGGTGGGGCGGGGTTTGGGGCAGAGCCCCAAAGCCTTCAATGAAAAAACACCAGGAAATGTCCGAAGAACCGGTTTTTCTCGCCGAGGAAATAATTCAGGTCTGGCGAGAATGGCGAGGCAACCGAGAGGCGAATGGCAGCGACAAATGCGATGCGGTTCTGTACTACGCGGAAAATGACGCGTATCTGTCATGAAAGGGTCACCCCTATAATGTGGAATGCGGTTGTGGTGCGGTAGTCTGCATTTTCCTTTTGGCTGGCGGCCGGTTTTGGTAGGATCTGGACGGTGAAAAGCTGGCGCATCATCTTGGTGACGTGCGCGCTGCTGTGGGGCGGCGTGGATGCATTCTCGTCGCGGGCGCCTTTGGCTCTGGGCCAGTCGTACGCGGGATGGCAGCCCGCGCGGGGCATGACCAACCAGGCGGGGTTGGCGACCGGTTATGGCTACGACGTCGCGGGGCGGCGTGTTGCGGCTACCAACGCCTGGGGTTCAAGCGTCGCGCTGACGAGCCTCTATGGCTACGATGCCAACGGCAACCAGATCACCATGACCAACGGATACGGAAGCCCGTCGCAAACCGTGGTCACCAACGTCTTTGACGCCCTGAATCGCCACCGGCAGACGTTGTTTCCGGACGGCACAAGAGTGTCCACCGCCTACGACGCCGCCGGGCGGCGGATTGCCGAAACCAACCAGGACAACCTCGTCACCAGGTATGGTTACGATGGTCTCGGCAGGCTGGCCTCTGTGACCAATGCCCTCAGCCAGGTCACACGATACGAATACGATCCGACCGGCAGTCTGCTCCGGCAGGTCGACGCGCTAAACCGGACGAACACGTTTGGATACGATTCGATGGGGCGGCGCATTTCCCACCTGCTGCCTGGCAAGCAGGCCGAAAGCTTCGGATATGACCTGGCCGGGAACCTGGTCCGGCATACGAACTGTAATGGCGTGGTGATCACGAACCAATTCGACCCGTTGAACCGGCTCACCAATCGGGCTTCGGCTAACGGGTATCGGATTGGGTTTGCCTATTCCGCGACAGGCCAGCGGACCAACATGACCGACCTGAGCGGCGCCACGAGTTACGGGTACGATGCGCGCGATCGGTTGACCAACGAGGTGGTCACATGGACTGGCGGCCCCACGGTGACGCTCAAATACCGATACGATGCCAACGGAAACGTGACCAATCTCTGGTCCAGCAGCACCAGCGGCGTGACCAATGTGTATCAGTACGACGCGCTAAACCGGCTGACGAACGTCTTGGCCGGGGGCGGACTGGGTGCGAGTTACGGATACGACACGGTCGGCAACCTGCAGACCGTCCGCTACGGCAACGCCGTGACGAATCTCAACCAGTATGACAGGTTGAACCGGTTGACCAACGCGGTATGGAAGCTGAGCGCGAGCACGCTGGGGAGCTTCTACTACCAACTGGGCTCGATCGGCAACCGGACGGAGTTGAGTGAAACGGTCGGTGGCGCGAGTCGGACCTACCAGTGGCAATATGATCAGCTTTACCGGCTGACCAACGAGGTGGTCAGCGCTCTTGGCAGCGCGGCGTATCGGTATGACGCGGTGGGCAACCGGACCAACCGTACCTCAACGATCCCCCAACTGCCGACGGTCAACTCCAGCTACAACACCAACGACTGGCTGGGGGGCGACCTCTACGATAACAACGGCAACACCCGCACCAACGCCAGCGGCCAGGCGTACCTATACGATGCCGAGAACCGTTTGACGAACTACAATGGCGGGGCGGTAGTCCTCACCTTTGAGGGATGGTGTAAAGGCAAACAAGTTACATCAACGGACTTCGCGAAATCCGAGCAATTGGCTCAGCAGTTCGTTCAGGATGTAATGGCCCAGCCGAAGACCAGTTCCATCGGGTCTTATCTCAATAGGAACATGATCAACGGAGGAAGGGCTTTAAAAGCGTCGGTTATTTTAGGAGCAGCTTTTGATGGATATTCAACCTACGCAAATGCATCCGCACTCGAAGATAGTCTTCGCGATTATGGAAGAGACGCCCAAGCCGGCAATTCAGCTTGGCTGGATTTGGATGCAATAGACGCCGCCGTCGCCGTTCAGAACATGACAGGAGACTACTTCACAACGATGTACGTGTTAGACAATTTACTTGAATAAGGATTTGGCAGCTTCGGACTCTCATGAACCTTCCTCGTGTAGCGAAAACGTTTTTCCGTCTGATTGACAGGCAAGTGGGACCTTTTGATCAGCCAATTCAATTCCACGTGTTTCCGTTTGACGCTGGTGGCAGTCTTAACTTTCTAACGAAGGGCGCAGGTCATGAGCGTTTCGTTACATACGTCACATGGGATTTGTTCGGTCACGCAGATCAGAAAAGGGGTGGACTTGGGCGTTACGAGATCGTTGCTCATTGCGACGACGAGGAGTGGTGCTTGAATGTGCTTAACAACATCAGCAGACAGAGTCTATCGGAGGTATTTGAGCCTGGCGATACTCTGGATATTGGACCATGGGTTGGATCAGAGGAGTCGATTCAGGGGGTTGTCTTTGAGGAAATGTTACGCACCCTGGTGCGAGACGGATCGCGGCGTGAGCCTTGCGGTTTATTACGTTGCATTGGAATTACGCGCTTAGAGCTGGAGTATGCAATGAAGCACGGAGTGCCACTGCTAGTTGAACATCTTAAACGAGCGGAGATTCATCCGTACACCGTTGTTCATCGAGATTCGGTTGAACTTCCATGAGAACCGATTTCGGCTGCGGTCGCTGCGAACTAAGATTTAGTTGCTAAGAATGACATGAAAGCACTGATGATCGCAAGTATGGTGATGCGCTGTTGCGCCGCCGGCCTTTTGGCCGCAGAGGTCAAAGCAACGCCTCCAGCGCCAGATGCCCTGGTGATCCAATACGACCCGAACGGCAACGGCAAGATTGACGTGTCCGAACGCAAGCCTTACGTCCGGGAGCGGGCGCGCCGGCAGCGCGAGGAGGCCAAACGTCTCGCCGCCGTGTTCAAGAACGTCCCACCGAACGTGCTCCGGCAGGTGGAGCCGCCAGGGTGGACCAAGGCCAAGCTCGCGCGATACGATCTGAACCAGAACGGCAAGATCGATGAGAGGGCGTTCGAACTGATGACGGCGCGCGCAGGGCGCACTCGGTTGGCGCCCTCGGCGAGCGGGAGGTGGCATCGTCTTCCGCTTGAAGCCTGGCGGTTGAAAGTCAGTGGGAGGGTCCGCTGCGATAGAGACCAGTAGAGCGATGG
>Ga0082335_1009618_pt1 | contig 10333 bp, 8 predicted proteins | sample Subgrocontami58m_FD_72375 | JGI IMG/M metagenome (GOLD analysis project Ga0082335, IMG submission 72375) | Subsurface groundwater microbial communities from S. Glens Falls, New York, USA - GMW37 contaminated, 5.8 m (SPADES assembly) (version 2) ... | reverse complement strand
GCGAGCCGATGTAGGTGCGCCGGTGGCCGCGGATCTCGGCCTCATCGTGTACGCCGCCGAGACTCGCGCGCACGAACTTGCGCCCGATTGCTTTCGCGATGCTCTGGCCGAGCGAAGTCTTACCCACGCCGGGCGGACCGGCAAAGCACAGGATCGGGCTCTTGCCCGACGGATTAAGCTTGCGCACCGCGAGATATTCGAGAATGCGCTTCTTGATCTTCTCGAGCCCGTAGTGGTCCTCATCGAGGATGCGCCGCGCTTGCGCAATGTCGATCGCCGTCTCGACATCGGCCTTCCACGGCAGCTCGATCAGCCAATCGAGGTAGGTGCGTATCATCGAGTGCTCGCCGGCGCCCTCGGGCATGCGCTCGAGCCGCTTCAGCTCCTTGCGCGCCTGTTTTTCGACTTCCGCTGGCATTTTAGCTTCGGAGATGGCCTTGTCGAGCTCGGCGATTTCCGCCGCGCCCTCGTCGCCCTCGCCAAGCTCCTTCTGGATGGTGCGCATCTGCTCGCGCAGCAAGTGCTTGCGGTTTCTGTCGTCGATCGACTCCTTGGTGCGCGCGTCGATATCGCGCGAAACCTTCAGCACCTCGATCCGGTGTTGCAGCAGTTCGAGCAGCCTGTCGAGCCGCGTTTTGAGATCGAACGTTTCGAGCAGCTGCTGTTTTTCCTCGGCGCCGATGTCCATCAGCCCGGCGATGAAATCCGCCAGCCGGGCGGGGCCCTCGACACCTTGCAGCGCGACCACCATTTCTTCGGGCACCTGCGGCAACAATTGCAGTATTTCGGTGGCACGCTGCTTGAGATTGAGAGCGCGGCCCTCGATGTCCGGGTCGATCTGCCCGGGTTCCTCGATGAGTTGCACGCGCGCGATCGTGAACGGGTAGCCGTCCAGGAATTGCAGCACCCGGAAACGCTGCACGCCCTGGCAGATCACGTGATGTGAACCGTCGGGGGCGGTGATGTAACGCAGCACGTTGGCGGTAGTGCCGACCCAATGCATGTCGTCGGGACCCGGCAGCTCGGCTGCGGGTTTGCTTTGCAGCAGGATGCCGAGCGGACGCTGCAGGCGCGCCGCCTCCTGTGCCGCCGCGCGCGAGCGCTCGCGGCCTATCGTGAGCGGAAACACCACGCCGGGGAACAACACGACGTTACGTACCGGCACGATGATCAACGCGTCGTCCGGCAACGCGCGCGAAGTGCCCTCCTGCTGCGGCAGGCTGTCGGGCGCCGGCGTTTCTGCGCGGACGCCCGCGTCGGCGCTGACCGGATTGATATTGGTGATGGCGTCTTCGCTCATAACTGCCCCGCCTTGCGCAGCCTCAGTATCAAACAGCCGTCGATGAATTCGCGCGTGCCGGCTTCCAGCCGCGCTTCCGGCAACTGAATGCGCCGCTCGAGAAATCCGTATGGAATCTCGAGCCGCCGCACTGCGCCGCTCGAACCGGCGAACGGAATGCGGCTTTCGGCACGCACTATCAGCATGCCGGACTCGATTGTGACCTCGACGCGCCCGGCTGGCACGCCCGGGAGCGCGACGACGATGATGATTTCGCGCTCGTCCTCGAACACGTCGACCGGCGGCTCCCATACCGCCCGCGTCCGCCCGGATGCACCCAGCTGGAAAAACTGCCGGTGCATGCGCTCGGCCTCATCGAGCAGATCGCAGGCCTGCGCCCACATCCAGCCTGTCGGATTACGTGATGACATTTGCGCTCACTTTTGCGAGCGACACGATCTGCCGCCTTGCAGTAAAGACAAACGACATGCAGATTTCGTTCACTCCAGCACCTCTCCGGTTGTCTTCCGGATATTGGGGGAACCCCCGCGAAATCAAGGCTCCGTGCAGGAATGCCCAGAAGCGGCGCTACATCTCCATCTCACCCACCGCGCCGGGCCCCGCCTCTTTCTCCGGCAACTCCGCGACCATGACGTCCGCGGTAAGAATCAGACTCGCGATGGAAGCGGCATTTTGCAGGGCGGAACGGGTCACCTTGGTGGGATCGAGGATACCCATTTCGATGAGATCGCCGTAGGCATCAGTCGCAGCGTTGTAACCGAAGTTGCCCTTGCCCCCGAGCACTTTGTCGAGTATCACCGAGGGGTCGCCACCCGCGTTGGCTACAATCTGGCGCAGGGGTTCTTCGAGCGCCCGCAGCACGATCCTGATGCCGGCTTCCTGGTCGTGGTTATCGCCCTTGAGTTCCTTGATGGCCGCCTGCGCCCGCAGCAACGCCACGCCGCCGCCCGGCAGAATGCCCTCCTCGACCGCCGCACGGGTCGCATGCATCGCGTCCTGGATACGGGTTTTCTTCTCTTTCATCGCGGTTTCGGTGGCAGCGCCGACCTTGATCACCGCGACACCACCGGAGAGCTTCGCAGCGCGCTCCTGCAGTTTCTCCTTGTCGTAATCGCTGGTGGCTTCCTCGATCTGCTTGCGGATCTGCTTGATCCGGTTCTGGATCTTCGCGGGATCCCCTGCACCTCCAATGATAGTGGTGTCTTCCTTCGCCGCTTCAATGCGCTTGGCCTTGCCAAACTCCTTGACGGTCGCTTTCTCCAGCGACAACCCGAGTTCCCCGGCGATCACTGTGCCGCCGGTCAGGATGGCGATATCCTCCAGCATCTCCTTGCGGCGGTCCCCGAATCCCGGGGCCTTCACCGCACAGCTCTTGAGTATGCCCCGCAGGTGATTGACCACCAGCGTGGCCAGCGCCTCGCCGTCAACATCCTCGCCGATGACCAGCAGCGGCTTGCCAGTCTTGGCTACCTCTTCCAGCACCGGCAGCAGGTCCTTGATACTCGAGATTTTTTTGTCGCACAGCAGCACATAGGGCTCTTCCAGCACTGCGCTTTGCTTTTCAGCGTTGTTGATGAAGTAAGGCGATAGATAGCCGCGGTCGAACTGCATGCCTTCCACCACTTCCAGTTCGTTCTCCAAGCCGGAGCCGTCTTCGACCGTGATCACGCCTTCTTTTCCAACCTTCTCCATGGCTTCGGCAATGGTGTTGCCGATGGATAAATCGGCGTTGGCGGAAATGGCGCCAACCTGGGCGATTTCCCTGCCAGTCGCGCAGGGCTTCGAAAGTCTCCTGAGTTCTTCGACGGTGGCTGCGACCGCCTTGTCGATGCCGCGCTTGAGATCCATCGGGTTCATTCCGGCCGCTACGTACTTCATGCCTTCCTGCACGATGGCCTGCGCCAGCACGGTAGCAGTGGTGGTGCCGTCGCCGGCCACATCGGAAGTCTTGCTGGCAACTTCCTTCACCATCTGCGCGCCCATGTTCTCGAACTTGTCCTTCAGCTCGATCTCCTTCGCGACCACGACGCCGGAACAGGCCACCAGAGGAGTTCCATAAGCGCGCTCGAGAATCACGTTGCGGCCTTTCGGACCCAGGGTTATCTTGACCGCATCCGCGAGAATGTTCACGCCGTCAACGATCTTCGCACGGGCGGCGTCATGAAACAAAACCTGTTTTGCCGGCATCGTCATCTCCTGGATTCGCGTCGGCAGCACCTATCGTGCGCGCCGCCAGAGCTGTCACCTGCGCAACCTAAACGGGGCCGCGAAACCGCTCGGCCTCGCTCGCGCGCTCCAATTGTTTTTTATCACTTGCGGGCGAACGGCCACTTGATTTAGGTCATGCAGGCGCGCTTTTTCCGTATGCCCGGCAGTGGGATGGAACAGCCCGGCACATAACACCGCGCTGTATTTGAAACCCTAAACCGGTTTCATGCGGATTCGAGCTTCTTCCACACGCAGGCGCCGTTGCTCGCCTTGTCGATCTCGGCGAGCTGACGCGCATGTTCGGCAAGCTCCTCGGCACTGGCGGCAATCACGATCAGCTCGAGCTTGCCGGAGGCCACGCGGGTTGCCTTGGTTGCCTGCGGTGTCGGCTCGATCTCCATGATCAGGCTGTCCTGGCCGCGCGTCATCGCGAGAAGGACCGCGGCCAGCAGATTGGCGTCGAGCAGCGCGCCATGCAGCGTGCGCTTCGAGTTGTCGATCTGGTAGCGTTCGCAAAGCGCGTCGAGGTTGTTGCGCTTGCCCGGATGCAGCTCGCGCGCCATCTGCAGCGTATCGACGATGCTCGCGCAATATTCACTGATCGGCTTCAGGTCGAGCAGGTCGAGCTCGCGGTTCAGAAACCCGGTGTCGAACGGCGCGTTGTGAATGACCAGCTCGGCGCCGCTCACAAAGTCGAGAAACTCGTTGACGATATCGCCGAACTTCGGCTTGTCGCGCAGGAATTCCTCGCTCAATCCGTGCACCTGCAGCGCGCCTTCGTCGCTCGCGCGCTCCGGGTTGATGTAACGATGCAGATGATTGCCGGTCAGGCGCCGGTCGACGACCTCGACCGCCGCGATCTCGATCACCCGGTGGCCGAGATTGGGATCGAGGCCGGTGGTTTCAGTATCTAGAATGATCTGCCGCATAAGAACGTAATTGGTGATTGGTGATTGGTGATTGGTGATTGGTAAAATAATACCCCCTCTCCCCCATTACTGGGGGAGAGCCAGCGCAGCGAGCGAGGGGGCCGGGTCGGGGTGAGGGGGTTCACCAGTCACGAGTTACCAATCACGGTCTCTACGCCCCGGTTGGCGAGTTCGTCGGCCCGCTCGTTGCCGTCGTGGCCGGCGTGGCCTTTCACCCACAGCCATTCAATCTCGTGCCGCTGTGCCAGTTCGTCGAGCTGGCGCCACAAGTCCTCGTTCTTGACGGGCTTTTTGCCGGCGGTTTTCCAGCCGCGCTTTTTCCAGTCGTGGATCCAGGCCGTGATGCCCTGCTGCACGTACTTTGAATCCGTGTGCAGCCTGATGCGGCACTGACGTTTCAGAGCCTCGAGTGCACGAATCACCGCAGTCAGTTCCATGCGGTTATTGGTGGTATGCGCTTCGCCGCCGCACAGCTCGCGCGTGCGCACGCCATACCTGAGCAGCACGCCCCAGCCGCCGATCCCCGGATTACCCTTGCAGGCGCCGTCGGTATAAACCTCGACCACCTCGCTCATTGGTTCTTGATCGATTCGCGCGCGGCGATCGGCTCGTCCCTGCCGTTGGCCTTGGGCACCACCGCGAGGTTGGGCTTGCGCGCAAGCTGCTCGCGCCAGCTCGGCATGATGACGCGCATGCCGCGCACGCGCTTCACCGCATGCAGGAAATAGACGCCGCCTGCGATCGGCCACCAGCGGTCGCCGGCCGCTTCCGCAAAACGTAAACGCTGGATCCATTTGTCTTGTGCGCAGGGCGGCAGATAGCAACCCATCCGGCCGGCGACGATCTCCAGTTCAAGCAGCGCCAGCCAGTCCTTGAGCCGCGGCAGGTTGATGAAGCGCCCGCGCCACGGATAAGCGTCGCGCGCGCGGCTGAACAGGCGCCGCAGTCCCCACAGGCTCCACGGATTGAAACACGCGATCACGGCATGGCCCTCGGGCATCAGCACGCGCTGCACTTCGCGCAGGATCTGATGCGGGTGCTCGCTGAATTCGAGCGCGTGCGGCAGCAGCAGCAAATCGATGCTGTTGCTCGCGATCGGCAGATCGCGAAAATCGGCGCGCAGCGCAACCGGGCCGGACGGCGCGATCCCGCATTTGAGCGGGATGCGGCTGGCGCGCAGAAAATCGTGCCCGGGCAGCCCGAGCTGCAACGCGTTGAAGCCGAACACGTCGGCGACTGCCTGGTCCATGTAGCGGTGCTCGCACTCGAGCAGATAACGCCCGAGCGGAGTGGCAAACCACTCGCCGGGCGATTGCGGTGCTGCCTGCGTGGCGCTCAGCATTGACATGCGGGCAGTTTAAAACAAAGATACGGCCTGTGCACGATTCCGCAGCAGCGATTCCGACATGAACGAGCTCCGCGTTTTTCCCGTTTGCGCATTCCAGGACAATTACATCTGGGTGCTGCGCCTCGGCGGCAATGCCGCGGTGGTCGATCCGGGCGAGGCAGGCCCGGTGCTCGATTACCTGCGCGCCGAACATTTGCAGCTCACCGCGATCCTCAACACCCATCATCACGCTGACCACGTCGGCGGCAACGCCGAACTGCTGCGCCACTGTCCGGTGCCGGTCTACGGGCCCTGTGACGAGCGCATTCCGACCGTCAGCCGGGGGTTGCGCGAAGGCGAGCGTTTTGCGCTGGCCGAATTCGGGATCGAATTCTCGGTGCTCGAAATCCCCGGCCACACGCGCAGCCACATCGCTTTTTACGGCGGCGGCATGCTGTTCTGCGGCGACACGTTGTTCGCGTGCGGCTGCGGACGGCTGTTCGAAGGCACGCCGCAACAGATGCACGACTCGCTCGCCAAGCTCGCGGCGCTGCCCGATGCGACCCGCGTCTACTGCGGCCATGAGTACACGCTCGCCAATATCCGCTTCGCCAAGGCAGCCGAAGCGGCGAATCCGCAGCTCGCTGTATGGGAGCAGGCGGCGAGCGCCTTGCGTGCCCGCAATGCGCCGACTTTGCCGTCGACGATAGGCGCGGAAAAAGCCGCCAACCCGTTCCTGCGCTGCGCTCAAGCCGGGGTGATCGCGGCCGCCAGCCAGTACGCGGGCAGACCGCTCAAGGATGCAGTCAGCGTGCTCGGTGCGATTCGTGACTGGAAAAATAACTTCCGTTGAGAATCAATGCATTTCGCGTTGATTCTGCCGGGAAGTTCAGCTTGACTCGCCGTCGATGCACTGGTTACCATAGCCGCGTTCCAACCAGATCGAGCTCCAGCTGATGCAGCTACACCGCCTAGCCCTGCTGATCGCGGCCGGACTCGTCATTCACTCCCCGTTGTTGTCCGCCGCTGAGATCGCGCCAGTGGAATCTGTCGTGCAGACGGCAACGGCGGGCGATGAGGCCGCATCCACGGGGCCGGTCGCAGCGTCCAATTCGCCGTTTGAACGCAACCTGGGCGCCGACGACATTCCGAGCGTGCAGCTACCCGCAATCAACAACTCGCCGGCGTCACCAGCCCCGCCGCTCATGGATTTGACGCAAGTGCCGGTGAGCCTGTGGCAGCGTATCCGCAACGGCTTCGGCCTTCCCGACATCGCGACGCCGCTGGTGCGCGAGCAGGAAGAGTGGTTCGCCAACCGCCCCGATTACCTCAAGCGCACGGTCGAGCGCAGCAACCGCTATCTCTATCACATCGTCGAGGAAGTCGAGAAACGCGGCATGCCGACCGAAATCGCGCTGCTGCCGATCATCGAGAGCGCCTTTAACCCGACCGCCTATTCGCGCGCCCACGCGTCCGGCATCTGGCAGTTCATCCCCGAGACCGGCAAGCGCTACGGGCTGCAGCAGAACTTCTGGTACGACGGGCGGCGCGACGTGATGGCCGCGACCACCGCCGCGCTCGATTACCTCGAAAAGCTCTACGACCAGTTCGGTAGCTGGGACCTGGCGCTCGCCTCCTACAACTGGGGCGAAAATGCAGTGGCTCGGGCGATCGCCAAGAATCTCGCCAATGGCTTGCCGGCCGATTACCTGAGCCTGAGCATGCCGCTCGAGACGCGCTACTACATACCCAAGCTGCAGGCGGTGAAGAACCTCATCGCCAGGCCGGCGCAATACGGCATCGAGCTCGCCGAGGTGCCGAACCGCCCTTACTTCGTCGCCGTCGCCACCACCCGCCATATCGACGTCAAGCTCGCGGCCAAGTTCGCCGACATGCCGCTCGGAGAGTTCGTGTCGCTCAATCCCGGCCACAACCGCCCGGTCATCAAAGCCGATGGCTCGCGCGCGATGCTGTTGCCCGCCGACAAAGCCGCCACCTTCCACTCGAACCTCGAAAACCACGGCCAGCCGCTGGTATCGTGGCAGGCCTACCGGCTCAAATCCGGCGAGAGCATCGACCGCGTCGCAACGCGTCACCACATCAGCGCCGCGGAACTCAAGCGGGTCAACGGCATCACCGGCAAGCGCCGCCTCGCCGCGGGCTCGACGCTGCTGGTGCCGGGAGGCGTGAGCGCGACGCCGCATCTGCCCGACCTGCCGAGCTCGCCGGTAACGGTTGCCAAAGCGCCATCCAAGAAGATAGCGCACAAGGCGACGCGCAAAGGCGGCAAAGGCGGGGTCGTGAAGGTCGCGCAAACGCGCAAGGGAAATGCGAGCAAGGGAAATACGATCAAGGCCACACAGACGCGCAAGACCGCGAAGAAAGGCGCCACCACCGCCAAGAAAAACACCACCGGCGGTCCGAAAAAACTCGTGCTCGCGCAAAAACCGCGCTGATCAGCGCGTTCTAACTACCCGCTTTATAGAGATGGCAATGCACCGCGTGCGTGGCGGTGAGCTGCGTGCGCTGCGGATAGCGCTCGCGGCATTCAGCCATGACCTGCGGGCAGCGCGGATGGAAATAGCAGCCCGCCGGCGGATTGACCGGCGACGGCAAATCGCCTTTCAGGCGGATCGTCTCGCGCCGTGCCGCGGGGTCGATTACCGGAACCGCCGACAGCAGCGCGCGCGTATACGGGTGCTGCGGCGATTTCAGAACCTCGTCGACACTGCCGGTTTCGACGATGCGCCCCAGGTACATCACTGCCACGTCGTGGGCGAGGAACTCGACCACCGAGATGTTGTGCGTGATGAACAGGTAGGCGAGTCCCATCTTGTCCTGCAGCGACTTGAGCAGGTTCAGGATCTGCGCCTGCACCGACACGTCGAGCGCGCTGGTCGGCTCGTCGCAGATGATGAGCCGCGGCTCCACCGACAACGCGCGCGCGATCGCGATGCGCTGGCGCTGCCCGCCGGAGAACTCGTGGGGATAGCGCTGCTTCATCTCGGGCGCGAGACCCACTTCAACCAGCAACGCATCGATGCGCCGCGCGCGGTCGGCCGCGTCGGCCCCGACTCCAAGCGCCGCCATCCCTTCCTCGATGATTTCAGCCACCCGCATGCGCGGATTGAGCGACGCGTAGGGGTCCTGGAAGATGATTTGCACCTGGTTGCGCTTGGCACGCAGCTCGGCGCGCGTCAGGCGCGCCAAGTCCTCCCCGTCGAACAGCACGCGCCCGCCGGTCGGTTCGGTGAGGCGCAGGATGCCCTTGCCGACCGTAGTCTTGCCGCAGCCCGACTCGCCGACCAAGCCAAGCGTGCGCCCGGCGGCGATCGCCAACGAGACGCCATCGACCGCCTTGACGTTACCGGTTACGCGCTGCAGCACGCCGCTGCGGATCGGAAAATAGACCTTTAGGTCCGCTACTTCCAGTAGCGGACCCGTGATTCGTGATGAGTGATTCGTGATTGGTGAGTTCTCGGATGCCGGGGGCTCGGTGTTTTTCAACTCGGCACTGTGCTCTCTCGCCTTTGCACTCGCCGCGTCCGCGGCAAACAGGTGGCACCTCGCCCCCTGCCCGTCGCCGACCTCGTACCACGGCGGCGCCACGCGGCGGCACAGTTCCCACGCGTGATCGCACCGCTCGGCGAACCGGCAACCCACAAAGTCACTCGTCAGTGGCGGCACGCTGCCGCGGATCACCGCCAGCGTCTCGCCGCGGCGATGGTTGCCGGGCAACGAGTCGAACAGCTTGCGCGAATACGGATGCGCAGGGTTCCTGAAGAACTGCTCGCGCGACGCAGACTCGACGATTTCGCCCGCGTACATGACCGCGACGCGCTGTGCCATTTCAGCGACCACCGCGAGATCGTGCGTGATCAGCAATACCGACATGCCGGTCTTCTTCTGCAGCTCGCGCAGCAGGTCGAGAATCTGCGCCTGGATCGTGACGTCGAGTGCGGTAGTCGGCTCATCCGCGATCAGCAGCTCGGGATCGCATGCCAGCGCCATCGCGATCATCACGCGCTGTTTCATGCCGCCCGAGAGCTGGAACGGATATTCAGTACGGCGCCGCGCCGGATCGGGAATGCCGACCGCGTTCAGCAACTCGATCACGCGCGCCGCGAGCACCCCGCCGGCAAGCCTGGTATGCCGCTCGAGCGTCTCGGCGATCTGCGCGCCGACCGTCATCACCGGATTCAGGCTGAGCATCGGCTCCTGGAAGATCATCGCAACGCGGCGCCCGCGCACATCCCGCATCGCCGTCTCGGGCTTGCGCAGCAGATCCTCGCCCGCGAGTTCGACGGTGCCGCTGACGACCTGCCCGGCGTCGGGCAGCAGCCGCATCACCGACAATGCCGTCATCGACTTGCCGCAGCCCGATTCCCCTAGCAGCGCGTAGGTTTCGCCGCGGCCGATCTCGAGCGACAGCCCCTCGATCGCGCGCACCACGGCATCCTGGGTGTCGAGCCAGGTCGACAGGTTGTCGATTTTCAGCAGCGGAGAATCACGTTTCATGGCTTGCGACGCCTTCACGTCTACGCTTCTTTGCGGTCAGCGGGTTGATCA